>Ga0075426_10001449_pt1 | contig 16847 bp, 16 predicted proteins | sample SoiMethybrSBSTD5_FD_75304 | JGI IMG/M metagenome (GOLD analysis project Ga0075426, IMG submission 75304) | Bulk soil microbial communities from a Populus tree surrounding site in Tennessee, USA - Soil MetaG P. TD hybrid SBSTD5 | ecosystem: Environmental > Terrestrial > Soil > Tree plantation... | reverse complement strand
GAAGCCGACTGCTGCATGGAGTACAAGATATATTCGCTCGATAACCCACCTCTCTTGTTGCGTACCCTAAGCGGCGGTGGCTACTTTAATGCAGCCGATACCAATCTAAATGGCCAGGTGGAGATATGGACGGATGATGTTGCCGCGGTGGAAGGATTCGAGGGCTTTCGCGCCTCCCAATTCGACTTTCCACCCCATTACGTGCTCCGCTTCGAGGAGGGCAAGCTACTGGACGTCAGCACAGAATTTCAATCCTACTTCGACGATCAGATTGAAAAGTTGAGGGCACAGATCAACCCCGGAGAGCTGCAAAGATTCAAGCTGAGCGATGGGAAGCTGACCATGACTGGCGCCTCGGCTCGGGTTGCAGGAGCTGTGCCCAAACCGTTGCTGACCGTGAAGAGACAAATCTTGCAGCTAGTATGGGCTTACCTTTACAGCAACCGCGAAAAACAGGCTTGGCGGACTCTAGTGCAGATGTGGTCGCCCGCCGACGTTCCACGCATTCGTTTGGCACTGCTCGCGATGCGAGCGCGGGGAATCCGCGCCCAATTGGACGGTACTTCTGGTGCACTCCCTCCCACTGAAATCGAACACTCCAAAGTCTACGATTCCACCAAGGAACCTGCGCAGCCAATCATGGTTCGCTTTTACCCATCGGCGGCGAACGGATCTTTACGAGGAAAATTTCGGGTAGACCTGGTGGTTGACTCCACAGGTAAGGTTTGGTCGGTAACAGTTCGGGGAAAGAACAAGGCAGCTTACGATGCGGTGAAACATTCGACCACAAATTGGAAATTTATTCCGGCGTTTATCGACAACACTCCTGTTGCCAGCCGGTTAAAAATCACCATTTCGCTGAAGCAGTAAGAATATTGGGGAATGGCCTTTTCGATTTGTGTGGCAACTCCGCTCTGGACAAAGCAGGTAAGCACGGATATGCCGAACGCGGAGAATCAAAGAGCCGGTCTCAAAAGATTGAGACCGGCTCTTAATTGTGAGACACGCCCTGCTATTGATGGGACGCTTTATGACCTTCCGGTGCACGCCGGAGACCACACCAAGACCGTAGATTTATTGGCTGCGGTTGCCCGAGTTACACCAGGTTAAGATAGTAGCTTTTGTGGACGAACCGGACGTGGACAAGATCTCTTTAAACCAACATGTTATTCTCCCTGGTCTTCCGTCCCGGGTGACTCGCAGCCGCCGGCGGCTCGCGGTTCCGGTCACAGATTCAGCGTCATCGGCGTGCGCAGGCTAGAAGGGAAATCTCACCGAGAGAACCCAATTATGGTTATATGTGTGAAAAGATGTGGCTGCAATCTGTACTCCGGTTCCAATGGCGAAGCCGAGTCTTTTCCACAATAGCAGGCGTCCCACCACTAATCCCGGCGATAGAAGGACCTGCTTCTTGCCAGCGTTTCTACCGTTCTCCCAGAACGTCGAATTGACCTCCATTTCCGGCCAAAGCCTGCCTAAGATTCTGTACTGCGCCGTTGCATTTAGCCCAATGGGAGTGCCCAAGACGTCTATCCCTCCCGTGGGCAGTGTCACTCCAGCCGTGCTCTGAATATCGAAATTGCCCCAACCCTTTCCCAATGCAAGTGTTGGCGAGAAACTTGCATGTGTGCCGCCGTTAGAATATGTGCCTGTTGGCAGTGTGGTGGATAGAAATGCGGTGACAACATAGTTTCCCTGGTGCTCAGTCCCAGCAGCGACCCGGTACTTGAAAAGAAAAACCATGTCGCCAAAGCCGTCGCGCAGTCGCGGGCTATCGTGCGTGACGTACGGAGGCGCGCTGATGAGTACCTCGGTATGTTTGGCAGGAATGAGTTCAAGCCCCCGACCGGTGCCGTAATTAGTGGTAGTTGCGTTTCCTTGAGTCTGCCACCCGATGTCATAGCGAAACTGTTGCAGCAACCGCCCGGTCACGGTGAACATCGGTGCGATCCATTGCGGTTGCGTAGCGGCTGCGCGGGAGGATTGCTGCAGCCATTCGCTCAGAAAACTTTCCTCCTGGGGCTGGGGAGTAGCGGCCTGCGCCCAAGTACAACCTGGAACAATCGTAAGTACAAACGAAGCGAGCACAAAAAGATTCTTCACAATCCAGTTGCGGCGCTGCAGGCTGTCAATTGAACGAAGATGGCTTCTCATAAGAAAAGGGGACTGCCTCAGGGGGCTTCCTCCTCCGCTTCAGTTGCATGTCTATTACCACAGTGAAAGTTCTCATGCAGATTCCATCACGTTTCAGGCCTCCTTGCCGGATACTAGCCGTTACTTGCAACTCTCTGCACACAAGATGAAACACAGCGGTCTAATCATTACATGTATACTGTTATTGAGCTATGTAGCTACCTAGCCCAGCTTACCTTTGTGCGCGGGTGCCGCGCCGTGCCATCCAAGGTCTTGCGCCGCGTGCGCTGACAGTAGGCTTAGGCGCCATGATGTTGCAGAAACGTACCCGAATCGTAACTCGTAAGTCGTTGATTGGCTAAGCCGCTTCTCTGGGATGAAAGCGTTGTCAAGGCATTTTGATTCTGCAACCGCTAAGGGGTTTACGTACCCACGTACTCACTCTTTTCTCAGCAGGATCTGGGAGCCAGGACGCAGAAGCCACTAAAAGTGGCAGCCTGAGCTCTGCAGGTGGGACTCACGATCGGAATTGGCCACGTAAAAACCTGACCCGACCTTGGACAACTTGCGTCGCCAAAAGTCGGGTCAAGGACGTAGGCCGCCACTTGCGAGAGCGCTGCTCACTGAAGAACGGCGCAGCAGATGACAGGCGAGCTTGCCGGTTCCACAAGCTTCACGGCGAATGCGTCTTCTGACGAAACTGCGGTGCTCCCGGTGAACCTGTAGCCTGCGGTGTACACCTCAACGTTGCTGATCGTGGTAAAACGCTGGAATCTGAGATCTACGGCAATACTGTTGATGCTGGCGCCGAGGAACGTAGTGTAAAACAGACTCTTCAGTTGCGGTGCAAGCTTCACTACCCACCCGGCGGTCGGATTAGGAGTGATCGCGGGTGCCCCGGGAAAGCTCGTCGAGGAAGTGTTGCCTGCAACGTAAACGTTCCCGCCCTGGACTGCGATCGCCGTGGGACGCGTGTCTCCGTCGCTGCCGCCCAGATAGCTCGAGTATATGCGCTCACCGTAGGTGCTATCGAACTGCGCGACGAATGCGGCGGAACCCGACGACAACTTCGACGTCTGGAAGGCGCCGACGCTAGTTGGGAAGTAACTGGTTGCGTTCACCAATCCCGTGACATAGGTGTTGAAGGTGTCGGCCCAGATGGCTATTCCGTAATCGGAGCCACCTCCCTGTACATTCGAAAACATCATACCCAACCCGGGATTTAGTTTCACGACAAAGGTGTTAGAGCCTGCACCAATGGTAATCGGCATGGTATGCGGAAAATTCACGGAGGCCGTCAATCCTGTTATGTAAACATAGCCGGCGCCGTCAAGCGCGATGCCGTTTGCCCAATCGCTGCTCGATCCGCCCACATAGGTGGAGTTGATGAGGTTGCCAAGCGAATCGAGTTTGGCCACAAAAGCATCGTATCCGCCATGGTTGACCGAGGCACCATGCATCGGGAAATCCACTGAGTAAGTCAGGCCGGCTACGTACGCATTGTGCGAGGAATCTACCGCAATGGCGTTTGCCTCATCTAGACTCGAACCACCAAAAACCACTGAGTAGATTTGTTGGCCGCTCAACGAAAACTTCGAGACAAAAGCGTGGTAATGGCTATCCAGGGGAGCAATCCGGTGCCCGGGAAAGTTGGGAGAATTGGTATAGCCGGTGATGTAGACGCCAGTGGAATCAACGGCGATTCCCGTAGCGACATCCGAACCGCTCCCGCCCCAATAAGTGGAGAACAAGATAGCCCCTGAGGGGGAGAGTTTCGTCAGAAAAGCATCGAACGGGCCTTGAAAGCTGCTGATGCTGGCCAATACCAGCGGGAAATTGTTGGAATAGGTGAATCCGGCGACGTAGGTGTTTCCGGCGCTGTCTATGGCCACAGCTTTCGCCTGGTCCTCATTACTTCCAGCCAGGAATGTCGTGAAGCTTACGCTGGGACCAGTAGCTGAAGCGCTGATGGAAACGCAGAGAAACAGTGCTCCAACCAATCCTAGAATTCTGCTGTGAATCTTGCTGTGTTTCATAACTTCTCCTTACACGGTTTCTCTCGGAAACCAGATTGAATTTCGCGCCCGCTCCTGATCGCTTGCATCGAGTGCATCGTCCCGGAAGTGGCTCGTGCCATCTCGCAATGCAACGTACATGCCAGAGTCGCGGAGATCCTGTTGTTCACCTCGTTTCAGCAATCATCGCGTGTGTTTGCGGCAAGATACCGGCGAGGCAGTCGGCTGCGAGCGAATGCAATCGCCTCGGGCCGTAGCCGCGTGGTATCCGGATGGATACGTAAGAAGTATCCAGCCGGATACATCACGGGCTGCGCAGGTGCCTGGACTCCGACAGCTCCCGGAGGATTACCACAGGTGCTTGACCGGCGTCCCCTCTATATCTCTGAAAAAACGCCAAGTAGCAGGCCGTTGCGCCGCCTTATTTAGCAATATCGGCAAGGCGTAACACCACATTTTTGTTGGCACAGTTATTGCTTATAGAAGAGCGGGTTTGGCAAACAGAGAGAAGAACGAGGTAAGGCAATGAACAGCCAAGCGATTTTCGTTGAACGCCGCAAGCACTCCCGGGAGGGAATTATGGGAGAGCTAGAAAACATCACTTACAGCGTGCTGCGCAAGCAAAGAGCTATCGAAGAATGTGGTCGTGAAGCTGCCGTAGCGGAGCCCGTCATGCAGTGAATTGAGCCAGAAAGGAGGACAGGACAATGGCAAACCTCATCGTCATAGCGAGAAACGACCAGCCGAAACGCGAGGAGCAGTATCCGCAAACTTGGCTGCTGTTCAAGGGCGACAACATGATTGAAGTCCATGTAGCCCACGACAGCCTGAACCGGCCACTCGTGCGCGACAAGGGTGCTGCATAAATCCGCAGGGCTTGCGGAAAGGGAGGCGGTTATGGAAAGAGATGGAGCCGTGAACCAAACTGGTCCAAAGAAAAAGGTGCTGTACGGCTTGCCCTGTGCACGATGCAAGATCTACTACGCTGCAGATTTGACAAGCTGTCCTGTCTGCCAATGTCGAGAGCGGGTTTCTGCCCGTAATTTCACAGAACCGCCGTTGGTCTCTGGTGCCCTGTGATCGGCGCTTCCAGGAAGGAGTGAGCCTTATGCCATGCAGAATGATAGAAAGATGGTTGGACACGGGCAGTCTAGGAGAGCCACTCGACGAGAGGACTGCCCGGATACTTCGAGATTGGGAAGATGAGGGCTTTTGCCACTACGCAACTACAACCGATGAGAACGGCCACCGACATCTGAGGTTTCGCAAACCAGTGCCTGATCCTTATCAGGTTACCTCACAAATCAGCTTTACATCATTTTGATGGGTCTTCGCTCGCGACCTTTTGTTCCCACGAGACGCGGTAGCGATTATGACTGAGCAGCCATTGAGGGCTTGATCTCCAAGTTCCGCATCAGCCGATGTAGATAGTGAGGCTCAAGGCCCAGGCGTTTGGCCGCTTGCGTGTAGTTTCCACCTGCTTCTTTTACGGCATTTATGATCAATTGTTTCTTCAGCTGCAGAACAGCAGCCTGGAACGTGGTGGGCGTTGCTTCCGATGTGAGCGCTGATTGTTCCAGCACAGATTCGGGCAGGTCTTCTACGACGATAACCTCGGAAGAGCCCAGCACTATTGCTCTCTCAATGGTGTTTTCCAGTTCGCGGATATTACCTGGCCAATCGTACTGCTGCAGACATCGTTGTGCCTCCGGCGATATTCCGGATACCCGGCGTTTACATCTGACGCCGCATTTGGCCGCAAAATAGCTGGCCAACAGCGGAATGTCGTCGCGGCGATCGCGCAAGGAAGGCAGGGTAATGGACACGACGTTCAGACGATAATAGAGATCTTGCCGGAACGTTCCTGCCTTGACCGCGGCATTAAGATCTCGGTTAGTGGCGGCGATCACGCGCAGATTGACCGGTACCGGGCGGCTGCCGCCCACCCGAGTAAATTCCCGCTCCTGGATCACGCGCAGCAGTTTGGCTTGCATTCCCGCAGCCAGTTCGCCGATTTCATCCAGAAAAAGGGAGCCGCCGTTAGCGATCTCAATTTGGCCTTTTTTCTGGGCCACAGCACCGGTAAAAGCGCCCTTTTCGTAGCCGAAGAGTTCACTCTCGAGCAGGGCCTCTGGGATAGCGGCACAGTTGATGGCCAGGAACGGGCCGTCACGTCTATCGCTGGCGCGATGGATAGCCCGTGCGGCCAACTCCTTTCCTGTGCCACTTTCGCCGTACAGCAACACGGTAGAGTCGCTTTGCGCTACCTTGGCAATGAGAAGCAGCAATTTGCGCGTGGCAATGCTTTCGCCAACGATATTGTGCTCGCCGTCCAGGGCAGCCTGCAGACGCTGCGCCTCCTTCTTGAGGTGCTCGATGCGTTGCAGGTTCGCCAAGGCCATGGCTGCCATGCCGGCAATACTGGTCAGCAGCTTCAGGTGGCCTTCATCAAAACGGCTACTTGGATTCCGGCTGTCGAGGTAAATGGCTCCGAAAGTCTTACGCGACGAGGCCAGGGGAGCACAAAGAATCGAATGCACCTGTGCCCCAACCAAGCTCTCTGCTTCTCTCAAGGCTCGATCAGCGGAAGCATTGTTGACCAGAAGAGCGGCAGAGTCACGCAGGACGTGCCGCAGCACGGTGCGACTGACGCGAACTGGCTGCTTCGGGCCTGATTGTTTGTCCCAAGTAACAGCCGAGCTGATGTCTTGAGCGATGTCCTCACCCAGCAGAATGGCACCGCGTTCGGCCGGAATGACATCAAAAATCATGCCCAGTAGTTGCCATTCGAGCGAGTCTGCTTCCGAAATGGAGCCGATATGGGTTGCTATGCTGAGGAGGGCGCGAAGGTCGCCGAAGACGCGATCACCGGGGGGAGCGCCGGGTGAAGCCTGCGGTTGGTTATCCTCCCTGCGTAGCGAAACGGTGAGGCAATCCTTGAGGTCGTTTTCCTCGAACCTGACGGGATGCTCTGCCCCGCGCTCGCCTGCGGTGGGCATGATGCACCGGAAGTATGCGTCTCCAATCGTGATCATGTCGCCGTCATTCAATACGCGCTCGCGAACGGGGACGCCATTCACAAACGTGCCATTGCGGCTGCCGAGATCGTGAATGGTGACGGAACCTGCATGTCGGCGAATACAACAATGGCGCCGCGAGACCGAATTGCTGGCGATGGACACAGCATTTGTGATGTCGCGCCCGATTGAAACCTCGTCGTCGAGCAGCGGAACGCTCGTGTCCTTGGGCAACGGACCGGCGATGGCTATTAGATTGGGGTGCATGGCATCCTGAGCGTCAAGCATACTCCATGGAACTCGCCCGACTGTTAAGATTCACACCCGTGCCGTTGTGCAAAAGTTTGCAATGGTGACCACAGTCTGCAGCTCCTCCGAAGAGTACAGAGAAGCACCACGATACTCACATTTCGCTAGTTCTTGACAGCCGGCTCTTCCAATTGCATAATCTCGCCACTTCGTACCTTACGGTACGTCCTCCCCCCGTCGCTGCACGTGTTCGGCCACTGTTGTTATCACGAAGCCAAAATGAGAACTGCAGCACCCAGGGCTCCTCGGAGGGGCTTGCTATGCGACTTTACCGGTTAAGTCTTTATAGCGCGATCATCCTGTGCGGGCTTATGGCAGCTACGGCACAGGTCGGGCAATCGAATGCCCGCCCGCAGCGCCGCAAAGGTAAGTTCATGGTTAAGCCGCTGAAAAATGCCAAAGTGCTAATGCCGGCCATTCAGGCACAGTCAGCCGCGGGCACCACCATCCCTCTGTGGAACTATTCTCTGGTTTCTTCGGTGGACAATCTCAGCTACTCCGGCAACATGGTCGGGCGCAGTCCCTTCGCTCATGGCTTTCGAACGACCAGCGTGCAAGCCTACCTGGTTCCGGTAATCATGACGTTCTCGGATGGTACGGTACTGAACCCCACCACGGCCGATACTTGCAGCGGAACCGCGGCGGTAAGCAGTGTTACAGCCAAGTCCCCCATTTTTCAAAACGCCGCTTTTACCTTGAATGGGGTTAATGTCGGTACTACGCAGTACATTGACGCATTTCAACGCGCCAACTTCTGGACCAACATCTCGCCTACAGGAGACCGATACCATACACTGCTCAATCTGACCATATTACCTGCAATCAATGTAACCGTGCCGGCAGCTGATGGTGGCGCCACCAACCTCGGCATCCTTTTCTGCACCTGGGGCGACATTGACATCAACTGGTTCGACTCTTTGGTGCAACACACACTAGTGCCCAATCTGGCAGCGCAGGGAGTGGCACCCAACACTTTGCCCATTTTTCTCTTCGATAGCGTTAACATGTGCGATCCCTATGACCCCAACAACGTGCCTTGCGGCATCCTCGGCTATCACGGCGCGTATATCCCTTCCACTCTGCTACAGACATATGCTGTAAGTGATTTCGATAATTCCGGTTGGTATTTGGGTGATGTTTCCGTGTTAAGTCACGAAGTAGGCGAATGGATGGACGATCCTGTAGGCACCAATCCCACTCCCGCCTGGGGCAACACCGGCCAAGTGGTTGGGTGCCAGAACAACCTCGAAGTGGGCGATCCGCTAACGGGAACGATTCTGCCCCAGATCACGATGAATGGTTTTACCTACTCGCTGCAAGAGCTGGCGTTCTTTTCCTGGTTCTTCCGCCAGTCGCCGTCGCTAGGTACAGCCGGGAAGTATTCCGATGCCGGCACATTTACGACGAGCGCCGGGCCCGTCTGCTGAGGCCTCATGCGCGGGCGCAAAGGCAATTCCAGTTCGGGCCGGAGGTTATGATGGGTCGGGCCACAACCATTCTTTGCGTGTGCGCCTTGCTGGTTATGCTGGGGGTTGAGCCTCTGCTTTGGGGCGACTCGCTGGTGGTGTTGACGAGTTCTGCCGCTCAGGGAGCAAACGATTCCCTGGCTTGGTCGCAGTTAGGAGCAGATGCGACCACTCTCTCCTCCGCTTTTGTTATTACATCTGCCCAGGGCATCGCTGTTACCGTGGGTTTGGCGGGAGCGAACAGCCTGACCTCGGTGGTCTGTCCCGCCACGCCGTGCAGTTGGACGGGCACCGGCTTTCCCAGCAGCGACACGCTCATCTGGACTTCCGATGCCGGCAACGGTGGGAATGGTCCCTTAACCCTAACCTTTGCCCAGGGTGTCTCCGGTGCGGGCGCCTTGATTCAGGCAGACGGACCAGGCGCGTTCACGGCGCAGATCCAGACCTTCAACGGGGCCACGCTGCTCGGCTCCTTCAGCGTGGCCAGTGATGCAAACGGAGATGCCACCTACATCGGGGTAAGCGACCAGACTGGGCCCAATATCACTTCCATCACGTTCAGCCTAACTAGCTGCGGCGGTGTTTGCACGGACTTCGCTGTGGATTCAATGGGCATCGCCAGCGGCCCCAGTTTTCCACTCACTGTTAGCCTGGCCGGCACCGGTAGCGGAACGGTGAGCAGCAGCCCTGCGGGCATCAATTGTCCGAGCGTGTGCTCGGCCCATTTCGGCAGTGGCCAATCGGTGACGCTGACCGCGGCCGCCAACTCCGGCTCGACCTTTGTTGGTTGGAGCGGCGCCTGCTCGGGTACTGGAACCTGCATTGTTTCCATGACCGCCAGCCAGGCGGTGACCGCGACCTTCACGGCGGTAGCTGGCGCGCCGATTGTGAGCCTTTCGGCAACCAGCCTCAGCTTTGGCGGACAACTGTTAGGCACTACCAGCAGTTCGAAATCTGTGACCCTGACCAACCAAGGCACCGCGGGCCTGCTGCTCTCGCCGATTGGCGTAAGTGGCGATTATCTCGAGGCTGACAACTGTCCCGTGAGTCCTTCTGCGCTTGCGGTCAACGCCGCCTGCAAGATATTGGTGACCTTCGACCCCTCCGTGCCCGGCACGATTGCGGGTGAAATCACCATTGCCGATAACGCCAGCAACACTCCGCAGATGGTGAATCTTTCGGGCAGCGGGCTGGCGCCGCTCTCCTTTTCACCCGGAAGCCTTTCCTTCGGCACGGTGACCGTGGGCACCACGACTCTGTCGAAGCCCGTCACCCTGATCAATAACTCGAGCGCCAGCGTAAGCATTTCTTGGGTGGCTAGCGCCGACTACGCCGTTAGCCCCGGCGGCACCACCAACTGCGGAGCTAGCCTGGCCGCTAAGGGCAAGTGCACCCTGGCCGTCACCTTCACGCCAAGCCAGAACGGCATTTTGAATGGCGCGGTTACGGTCACCTATAACGGCAGCTTCAGTCCCCAGGAAGTGGCGCTGTCTGGTACTGGAAGCGGCGGCGCCACCTCGGCCGTGAGCTTCTCGCCCGCCACCCTGAGTTTTGCCGGACAATTACTGGGCACCACCAGTCTGGCCCAGACCGTCACCATTACTAATAACAGCGCCTCGCCTGTGACGCTCGCTGGCAGCTTGCCGACGAGCGGCAACTACACGGCGCAGGGAAGCGGCGGTACGCCGTGCCCGGGCGCGACTCTACCCGTTGCGGGCGGTAAATGCACTTTCAACCTGACCTTCAGCCCCAGTATTAACGGGAGCATAAAGGGCTTGGTCGTTATCGCCGACAATGCCACAGTGAGCCCGCAGATATATAACGTATCCGGCACGGGTGCCTTACCTTTGGCCTTCTCGCCAGCAAGCCTCAGCTTCACTGCGCAAAACGTGGGCTCGACGAGTGCGGGAAAGCTGGTAACTTTGATCAACAACCTGAGCACGGCAGTCAACATAGCTCTGGTTCCGAGCGGCGACTTCACGGTAGCTACAAACGTCACGAACGGTTGCGGGGCGACCCTCAACGGACTTGGGAAATGCAATTTTACAGTGAGCTTCACCCCCAGCCAGACGGGGACAATTAGCGGCGTAGTGACTGTCACCTACAGTGGCAGCAGTTTCAGCCCCCAGGTTATGAAGTTGACCGGCACGGGACAGTAGCCGGACTGCATCCTCAATCCGCGCCCAATGAGCCTGCGAAATCTGGGCAAAATCCCTAGGTCTGCTAGAGCCAGGCTCCTGGCGCTTCGATAGGATCGCCGACTGGCGGGCGTATTGACCCGAAATCAGTGACACACTATGTCCGGGTTATGCGACCTCGGTTGCGCAACATCACCGTCACGCTCGAAGAAAACGGTGCTCGCTAAGGGCGTCTCGAGGCGACGCGCCAGGCACTCTCGTTTGCTGGGAGACATCCTGAAAGAGAGCATGGAGCTCCGGAGTGCGGCAATTCGAGGGAGCGGCGGCCCGAATCGAGACGGCGAACGTCGGGCCATGAGCGGTGATTTCATCAGTTCGCCTGACTGGATAATGCAAAAGGACGAGAAATTGCCAGAACTCAGGCTTGTAGGCTCCTACAGCCGCCGGTCCTCGACCTGCTCGGAGCGATTGTACAAAGGCTTCCATATGGGCAGGGCACGAGTAGGCGGTCCTCCGGTGCGGAGTGCAGTACGACAGAAGCAACCTATTGACTTAATCCAGACTAACACCGGGGGGGAGTATGGCCAAAGTGAACATTCATGAAGCGAAGACGCAACTCTCGAAGCTTCTGCAGCGCGTGGCTGCAGGGGAAGAGATCACTATCGCCAACCGCGGCGTGCCTATCGCTCGTCTGGTTCCCTTGGAGCACGCGAGCACCCGGCGAGAGCTTGGCATCGAACGCGAGCACATTCGCATTTCAGACAATTTTGACGCTCCGCTGCCGCCCAAACTTCTGGTTGCTTTTGCCGCCAGGGAGAAGGGAAGAAAAACACGAGGCGGGCGATGAAATATCTGCGCGTTGGCTACGGTTGAGAAGCTCAATCCCAAGGCCCAGCAGTTGCTCTCGAACACGCGGGAAGAGCTGTTCTTATCCGCGGCCGGTACTTGGGAGATCAGCATCAAGTGTGCGATCGGGCACTTGCGCTTGCGCAACCGCCCGTGGAATGTGTTCCTGGGTGGGTCCGTGAGTGGGGGATTCGACCTTTGGAGATCACTTACCTCCATGCGCTCTCGGTCGGCGATTTACCGTTACATCATCAGGATCCTTTCGACCGCATGCTCGTCGCCCAAGCTCGGCTGGAACGAATGGTGTTACTAACGACGGATCGGATGCTTGTCCAATATCCGGTGGAAACATTGTGGTGCGGGAGGTGACCGGCCAGCCTAACGTCCTCTGCGGAGCATCGACCTTTCGATGCCGCAGTCGCTTCCGATGCTCAGAAGTGTCTAGCCGGATAATGGGCAAGAGGCGAAGCAGTGCCGCCGAGAAATTGGCCATTGAACCCGGCTAGTGAAGCTCTAGAGACTGACTCGGTGCGAATTCCGCGCCCGGCCGCACTGGAATTCGTGCCAGTATCCGGGAGATCCTTGTTATACATTTTCACAAGTTAGCGCTCCGTTAGGTTTTGGGAATCACGGGAAAGAAGCTCGACGCCTTCCCTCGAGGGCTGCATAAGCGATACGAAGAAGCTGGTGGCTAAAGGTTCAAAATCGGTCGCATCCCTCCGCCACCAGATCAGCTCCCGGCAGGGTGCGGTCTCCAAATACTTTCCTCAGTCGAGCCGCGAAGTCCGGCCACGTGCGCGGCTCGGACGAGGGTCTTTCGGGTACGATGCGAGCAATGACGCGATTTCGATCGCGAAGCTCCACCGTCTTGCCGGCCTGCAGCCAGGCTTTGAGGCGCCGGATGTTGCGCAGTTGGCGTATGTTCATGTCGGGCATTTTCATAATGTGAAACGTTAAGTGGCACGTTGTCAAGCTCGTTCCTTCGTTCCGGTGTACAGTCACCTTTCAGCGGTGGAACGCGGGGTTCGAAAAACCTCGACCGGCCGTCCTGCTGGCCATCAGCCGCGCGTTTGGTAGGTCGGTTGGCCTGGCTACTGACAGGAGAAGAGAAGAGAAGAGAAGAGAAGAAGAGGTTTGACGGCTTGCGCGCTACGAGTACATGATTCGCGAAACACTCGGCCACCCGCCAAGTTGCTCAAACCAGTGCTTAAAACCACGGCTGGCGAGCAGGAATTCAGAAGCTGGTAGCCTTTACGGCCTCGCTCGACCGCTATATCTAGAATTATCATCTAGTAGATTGCCCCGTTGTGGTTTTCTGGTTTTGGGAGGAGGTATATGCGCACCTTCGGCTTGCTTGAGGCCAAGCAGAAACTTTCCGAACTAGTGGGCCGAGCACAGGGGGGAGAAAAGATCGGCATCACGCGCCACGGGAGGCTGGCCGCTATTTTGGTGCCGGCAGCACCCGAGGGCAGCCTGAAGGATGTCTTCGAAGACATGGAAAGGATCCGCCAGCGTGCCAAGCGACCGCGGGGCCTGCGCCTAAAGGAGCTCATCGAGGAGGGCCGCACGTGAGAGGCTTTGTCCTGGATGCTTCCGTGGCGCTTCGCCGGTTGCTCGACAACCCGGTACCGGCCTGCGCTCATCGCATCCGGCAAAGGCTCATTGGGGGAACTCGGATCCGTTTCAGGCCTGGAACACCTGCTGCCATTTACGAAACATCAATACGCTCCACAAGTACGCGGAGCGATCGAATTGCCTCTTCTGATGTTGCTCCCAGATTTTTTGCAAGTAGGACCGGTTCAGAATGCCATCGTCGCCTGAGAAGATTACATCGTAGGCTAGCTCCCGTAGTTCACGCCGGAACCAGTGATCCAGGGGGATGGCAAACCCCTGTTTCTTGCGATACAAGATCTCCCGCGGAAGCACTGGCTCAAGGGCCTTCTTAAAGATGTATTTGCCGGTCCTGTTGCGCAGCTTGAGGGAGGAAGGAATCGAGGCCACCACGCCCATAAGTTTGTGGTCGAGCAGCGGCGCTCGCACCTCAAGAGACACCGCCATGCTGGCGCGGTCAACTTTGGTGAGAATGTCATCTGTCAGGTAGGTCTTGATGTCCACGTACTGTATTCGGGAGAGGGGGTCGGTGGTTTCCGCCCGGTCGTAGTATTCCCGCAGGACATCCAGGGTGTCGTAGCCTCCCAGGCTGTGGCGGAACTCGGAGGTGAGCAGTCGGGGTTTTTCGTCCGGGCGGAAAATCGAAACCGTATTGAAATAACCTTCTAAGGGCGAGCGGGAAAGGGACTGAAACGTCGCCTTCCCGCGGAACATACGCGGCGCCCAGGCTAGCCCCGGATAATATTTTCCTAACGGACCGAACACGCTGCGCCGCACCGGGCCCGGCACGTACCCCCGCAAGCGATTCTCGTAGCGATCAAAATAGTAACGACGGTATCCGGCAAAGTTCTCGTCGCCGCCATCACCACCCAGGGCTACCGTCACATGCTGCCGTGCTACTGCGGACACATAATAGGTGGGTATTGCCGAGGAGTCGGCAAAGGGCTCATCGAAGTGCCAGGCCAGCTTGTCCAGGATCTCGACTGCGCTCGGCTGCACCTTGTGTTCGTGGTGCTCGGTGTGAAACTGTTCCGCCACCTGCCGGGCAAATTCTGATTCGTTGTACTCCTCTTGATCAAAGGCAATGGAGCAGGTCGTAACCGGGCGGTTCATAATGCGGCTCATGGCGGCCACCACCGCCGATGAATCCACACCCCCGCTCAGAAACGCGCCTAAGGGAACCTCGCTCATCAGGCGAACCCGCGTGGCCTCGCACAATTCATGCCGCAGCAGCTCGCACCATTGCTCTTCAGTCTTGTCCTCGACCTGAGAGAAGGAAACATCCCAGTAGCGCACCGTGCGTACCTTTGCAGATGAGGCAACCAGGTAATGTCCGGGAAGCACCTTGGACACACCCTGATATATGGTCTTCGGGGCTGGAATGTACCCAAGAGAAAAATAGTCGCTTACCGCGCGATCATCCATTGTCCGTGGCACGCTACCGGCCGCCATCAGGGCCTTTAGTTCGGAGCCAAACAGGATCTGTTTGCCATTGCTGAAATAAAATAGAGGCTTTTTCCCGACCCGATCCCGTGCTAGCACGAGTTTTCGCTGACGCGCGTCCCACAGCGCAATGGAGAACATTCCCCGCAGTTCGGCGAAGCACTCTTCGCCCTTGTCTTCATATAAATGGACAATGGCTTCGGTATCAGATTTTGTGGAAAAGCGATGGCCTCGTTGCAGCAGGCGCTGGCGCAGTTCGGAATAATTGTAGATTTCGCCGTTGAGCAGTACCCAAACGCTGCCATCTTCATTCGAAATCGGCTGATGGCCGCCGGCAACATCGATGATGCTCAACCGGCGGTGTCCGAGGCCAACGTAAGGAGCCAGATGAACACCGGCGTCGTCCGGACCGCGGTGCTTCAGCGTATTATTCATGCGCTGAACGAGCTCCGCGGAAACCCCGTCCGACTGGTCAAAGTCAACAACGCCGCAGATACCACACATGGCTGTTCCTCAGTTGCAATATATCTCCAACGGTAAACGATCGGGAGCGGTTGAAGGGGGGAGGCCCGCCAGCCGCTTTATTATACCCCTCTATCGCTTGCTGGGTGCGGGTTTCCGGGCTAGTGGAACAAATAACGGTAGATATATTTGAGCATATCAGTGCTCCCATTAAAGCCTTCGCCCAGTTCAACAACCACCCTGCAGTCATCTACAACCGGCATCGGCGGTTCTGACCCAGGTGGTGCATTAGCGAGCGCAAAAGAGCCGCTAGCTCTGGACCCCCTGGAATCAGCGGCTTCGTGTTGCCCCCACATTAGATGTTTGCCCGGCCCAGTTCTTGCGGAGTATGACTGAGAAGCTCAGGTATCTGGCCGTCCCACTTTATTGGACGAAACGCCGTTGACGGAGGCCCACCTCACTGATTGCACACCCGGCGCTGCGTAAAAAGTGAAATGTGTTGCGGGCGCCGCTTCGACAGGTGCTTTCAACACATTGGCGGGCCTAGAGATCAGTTGGCCGCTAACGTGCACGGGTTGCACTGCGGAAGGTGCACCGAAAGGAAGACAATTGGAGTGAGCCGCAATATCAACTTCTTGCTCATCTTGCTGGGCTTGGTTACAGCTCCCCTCCAGGCCACGCCAAGCCAGTGCGATGGTGTCGCCGGCAACGTGGTGGCGAACTGCGGCTTCGAGACCGGAGGCTTTACTGGCTGGGTCGAATCGGGAAACTCGGGATTTAACTCAGTCCTGAGCATTTTTGACGGTTTTGACGGATTGGACCCGAACAGCGGCTTGCACTTTGCAGTTCTGGGGCCGGTCCTCAGCGAGGGTTATCTGACTCAGACCTTCAGCACGATACCTGGCGCAACTTACAGACTCAATTTCTATCTAGGCTCCGACGGGGCAACTCCGAATAATTTTAGTGCTGCTTGGGACGGAGCCGCCATTTTTTCCCAAGCAGACATCCCCTCCACCGGCGGCGGCTACTTGCCAAGTTCATTCCTTGAAACAGCGTCAGGCGTGACCACTACTCTTACCTTCGGCTTCCGCAACGATCCAGGCTGGCTCGCTCTCGACGACGTCTCTGTTGCGAGGAACATTCCCGAACCAACTTCCGTTATGGTGATGCTAACCGCGCTGGCAGGACTTGCGATCCTGAGTAAAGGCTTTGCACCCTCCAAAGAGGAGAATTCTGAGCAAAAGGGCGTTCCACGGGCAGATTTCAACAAGTAGTCTTCAGCGATCAACCCCAAGGCGGTAGGCTGGTCGTGGCCATCTGCAAAAAACGTCTTTTAAGGTGCAATCGGTTGCGCACGCCTATTGATTCAACTGATTGTGTGCTTTGGTTTCTGCGAGTTCCGGCTGC
>Ga0075426_10001447_pt1 | contig 16852 bp, 7 predicted proteins | sample SoiMethybrSBSTD5_FD_75304 | JGI IMG/M metagenome (GOLD analysis project Ga0075426, IMG submission 75304) | Bulk soil microbial communities from a Populus tree surrounding site in Tennessee, USA - Soil MetaG P. TD hybrid SBSTD5 | ecosystem: Environmental > Terrestrial > Soil > Tree plantation... | reverse complement strand
ATCGAGCCGGAGCTCGTGGTTCGCGCTTCCACTGGCCCGGTTTCTTCGCTTCAGCAGAGGAGCTTGGTGAGCTCATCTCGCTCTTAACCGCTGAGGATGCTCCAGGCCCGTTTTACTTCCACATTCCCTTACCTTCCACAATCGTAATGTAACGGTCGACCGGAAGGTCCGTGAAACGCTCGACAGCGCCGCTCGGAAGCGGCCACTTCACTTCGAGCCAGTCCAGCTTTGTGCGGTTTCCGATTCCAAGCACGACGCGTGGGTCGTGCGCAGATAAAAAGCTGCCCCCGCCAACCTTCATGCGGCTACGAAGCAGTTCGCCTGATTGATACCTGAGCCGGGCGCCGACGGCGTCACGGTTGCACTTTTGCCCTATCAAATGATCTCCTCGAAGAGCCCGCGGCGATTGGCAAACAGGAAATTGGCCACGGTGTCGTTGGCCACAAACAGGTCCATGCGCCGTCATTTTTAATGTTGGTGGCCACGACGCCCCAGGCTTTGCCAAGATGAGCGGCAAATGCCCGTTTCGCGGCTGACTTCCGTAAACGTGCCGTCGCCATTGTTGTGAAACAGAGTGCTTGGCCGAGGCTTGAAAAACCGACTCCGCAGCACCCTTGAAGCCCGCCTCCCGCGTCAGGTCTCACCTGGAAGAATTGACGGGCATTGCCCTTCCATGAGAACTATAGACTGAACTCCTTCCATGACGCGCGCCACCTCAACTGGCAGGCAATTTTTTCCCGCAGTGCCAATGCTTATTCTTTCGATCCTTTTCATGGCGCTCATGCCTGTTTTTGTGCGCGCGCAACTCTCCACGGATGACCACCTCGCCGAACCTGGGTGGTGGCCGCGTCGCAAGCCTGCAAACTTGAAAGAGTTTGCAGGCAATGCCGCCTGCGCGAAATGCCACTCACGCATCACAGTTTCCCAGGAAGCTACGCCGATGGCTCGCACCCTTATGCCGGCCGCCGATGCAGAGGTGCTCCATGGGCGAACCGATCTGGCTTTCCGGAACGGAAAGTACCTATACCAGATCAAGCCCAACAATGCCGCTACTCACCTCATAGTTACAGATGGTGAACGCACTATCACAGTGGATTTGGTCTGGGCCTTCGGAACGGGAAAGCTGGGGCAGTCGTATCTTTTTCTGCAGGACGGCGCCTACCGCGAAAGCCGTGTGACCTATTTCAGTTCGCTGCGGAACTTGCACTTCACGCCGACACGCGCGCTGCTCTCTCCGCGTGACCTTGCGGAAGCCACGTCTCGTCCTGTGGATAACTCCGAGCTTTTGCGCTGCTTTTCCTGTCACAGCCTTGGAGCGAACGTCGGCGGACAACTTGATACGAGCAAAGCCACTATGGGAGTGACTTGCGAAGCGTGTCACGGACCCGGTCTAAAGCACGTGCAGGCGATGGAAGCCAGTCAACTGCAGCAAGGAATCGGGGACGAAGAAGGCCGGCAGTTGATTTTCAACCCTGGCAGCCTGAGTCCCGGAGATTCTGTCGATTTTTGCGGGTCTTGCCATGGGACTTGGTGGGACGTAAAACTGACTCACATGGTGGGGATCGCCAACGTTCGCGCACAGGCTTATCGTCTGTTGAGCAGCCGATGCTGGGGAAACGGAGACGCACGACTTACGTGCATTGCCTGCCACAATCCCCACGAGCCGCTTTCTAAAGAAGCCAGCAGTTACGATTCGAAGTGCTTGGCGTGCCACGTCGCCTCGCCCACTGCCAAGCCGGACAAAGATCATCCCGGAGCCGGATGCCCAGTCGCAACCAAAGGCTGCATCACCTGCCATATGCCAAAGATTGAGATCCCCGACATGCACACGGCGTTCGCAGACCACCTCATTAGAGTGGTGCGTCCCGGCGCGCCGATCCATAACTAGGCAAACCTCTGCTGCGCAGTTAGGGTGTGACCGCTATTCGTTTGCCAGAGTAGGTCAGCGCTTTGTCTGGCTTGCTCTCGGCGGCTATGCCGGCACCGTGGCCTTCTCCAACAAAGACAATTTGAAAGTGGCGCTCGCTCAGCATTCCCGGAAAATTCCCCTTTCGTTCGCCGATGGTCAACGTTTGCTTCGCGTCGTCCCAGTGAAATGAAATCGTCGCGTACGCACCCTTTTCGTAGTTGTAACCGTCATTCTCATCTTCGTAGAGAGTGAAATCTCCATCGGCTCCGCTATAGATTCGCAATTCGATGGGGTCTTCCTGCTTTTCCGTGGACCATTCCTTTTCCGGGCCCATTGGCACGATGGAACCGGCGCGTACAAACAACGGGAGCTTATCCGTGGGCGCTGGCGCGTCCATCATCCGGGGTCCTTCCACAGAACCGCCGCTCCAAAAGTCGTACCACCTCGCTTTGGGCAGATACATTTGGCGCGAGCTGACGCCCGGATCGGTCACAGGATTCACCAGGAAGGCCGGCCCTAACATGAATTGGTCGCCGATCATCGCCGAGTACACATCGGTGCGGAAATCCATAATTAGCCCGCGCATTGGTGTATAGCCCTGGCTGGTGGTCATCCAGGCGACGGAGTAAATGTACGGAAGCAAGCGATAGCGCAACGTGTCGTAGCTCGTCAGAATCTTCTGTGCTTCCGGTCCGTACGACCACAATTCGTTCTGATTTGTGGAGCGTGTTCCATGGACGCGAAGAATCGGGTTGAACGCTCCGAATTGAAACCACCTGATGAATAACTCCCGATATTCCGGGTCGTCCGGATTGCCGGAAACAAATCCTCCGATGTCGGTCGTCCAATACGGGAGCCCCGAAATGGAATAGTTCAGCCCAGCCGGAATCTGCTTCTTGAAGAATATCCAGTCGGAGTTTATGTCTCCGGACCAAACGGCCGCAGCGTTGCGCTGCGCTCCGGCAAACGCGGAGCGGGAAAGAATGAACACGCGCTTCTTGTCGGATTCGCTGCGCTGTCCCTGGTAGACGCCTTGTGTAGTCATCAGCGGGAATGCATTCGCGTACCTTGCGCCGTTCCCAAGATACGTTTTATTGGTCACCAGAATGTTCGTCTCGCGATCCTCGGTTTCGGGCTCCGTTGTGTCCAGCCACCAGGCATCCACGCCAATCTTGAAAAGCGCCTGGTCCATCAAATTCCAATAATATTTTCGCGCGTCGGGGTTAAACGCGTCATAAAGCGCCATCTTGGGAGGATGAAAGGACTGCACTTTGGTCCGGTCAATGAAAAATCCACGCTGGTCCATGTCGTCGTAGGTTTTCGAACCGGAACGGAAGTAAGGCCACACGGAAATCATCAAGTGGAAATTATTTTTATGAAGATCGTTCACCATTCCAGGAGGATCGGGATAACGCGTCTTGTCAAACGCCGGTTCGCCCATGGTGTACCACCAAAACCAGTCCTGCACAATGTTGTCGGCGGGAATATGGAGTTCGCGATACTTGTGCGCAACTCCAAGCAACTCTTCCTGCGTGTTGTATTTGTTCTTGCACTGCCAGAAACCATAAGCCCACTTGCCGAAAAGCGGAGCCGCGCCCGTCAGCCCGCGGTATCCGGCAATGATACGGTCGAATTCCGGCCCGTAGAGAAAGTAGTAGTCCACTTCGTCAGCCACTTCCGAGCTAAGGTAAAGCGCGCTGAGAAACCGGTTGTTGAAGCGGCTCCGCGAGGCGTTGTTCCAGAAGATTCCATATCCGTTGCTGGACAAGAAGAAAGGTACGCCAATGTTGGTGTTGTCTTGCGAAATGTCCACTGCTTCACCACGATAGTTCCACACGCCCCCTTGATGCTGGCCGAGCCCGTAAAAAGACTCGTAAGAACCCCAGAGTTTCGAGAAAAGCTCCACATGGTGGGTTTGTTCTCCATTCACAACTGTGGGCGTCATGGTGACTTCGGTTTGCTGGAACAGAGTTTTGCCGGCGGCATCCTGAAACGTGATGCTGCTGTCTTTGCGCGAGATGACCGCTTTGATCTGGCCTGTGCTCAAAACGACGCTTTCATCAGAGGATTGCAGCTCCCATTTCGTGGCGGGCCAATCGTTCTTGATCACCACGAGGTCAGGATGGACCGGGACTGATTCAGTTGGCGAATAGCGCACGCGGATGATCGAGTCGGAGCACACCTGAAGACGCAAAACTCCTTTCTGAAGCGTTAACCGCACGCCATCCGGCTCTTTTTGCAGGTCAACAACAGGATTTAGGGGATTCCACTGCGCCGCAGTGAACGTTGGGAAATAAACCAGCAGAAGCAAAATTGGGAGGATCAAACGGCGCAACCACGACATTGGCTTGCTTCGAAGGGTTAGACGGGCGCGCACAGTCATAATCATTCCTCTCGCGCAGGAATTCGGACCGAGAGAGTGTACCTTTTATTATCTTCTTAGGTGAATCTGCGCAGTGCGTTCTCGTTCCTGCACCTGTAGCTCAGTGCAGTTCCTGTTGCTTCCCAGTTCGCGCGGACTGGCGCGCGGCATCGAGAATTTCCATGACCTGAACATTCAGTTTCATGGAAAGCGGGTCTTCGATTGGCTTGTTGTTTCGAATGCAGTCCACAAAGTAAGAAATCGGATTACTCGTTTCACGTGCAGGCGGGTCCAGCGCAACTCGCTCCCCTTCCAACGCGGCATTGGCCTCCTGTCGGCCCGTCGAGCGGGAGAACAAATCTCTGGCGGTGGCGAGCAAGCTTCCCTTTGGCCCGAATACTTGCACCTGCCCCATGTTGTAGGGCCAATCCCAGGAGGCCTCGATAATGGCGGTCCCATCGGGATAATCCAGAACAATCGTAGCGTCATCATCCACCGGGTTGTGCTGGTCTACTTTCAGCTTCTGCACAACTGCCGAAACGCGCGTTGGCCGCCCTTTAAGCCACACGGCCCACTCCGCCCCATAGCAACCGAAATCCATGATGGCCCCGCCGCCGTTTTTCACCGGGTCATAAAGCCAATCGGCGAAATATTTCGACACGCCGATTTCCTTCGGGCCCTGGTGGCCGTATTGCACGATAATTCTTTGAACTGGCCCCAACTGGTTGTCACGCACGCGATGGTAGAGTTCGTGCGTCGGGGCAACCCACGCATTCCAGTAGTTCACCATCACCTTGATGCCTGCCTGGTTTGCCAAGCGTTCCATCTCGCGCGCGTCCGCGGCGGTCGTGGCCATCGGTTTTTCCGTCGAGTAGTGAATGTGCCGCTTAGCGCACTCGCGCAGTATCTCCAGGTGCCTGTCGTTTTCCGTCGTGACAATGACGCCCTCCGGCTTCATTTCATCCAACATCTTTAGGTAATCGGAATAAAACTTTACGGTTGCAGGCGCCTTGGACTTGGCTCGCTCAATCAGCTCGGGGTGGTTATCGGCTATTGCGACCAACTCCGCGTTCGGCTCTCCTTCCAAATCCCTGAGCAATCCCCAAACGTGATCGTGATCGAGGCCGATAATTGCTAACTTGGTTTTCGACTCTGCAGCCTTGGGAGCCTCAGAAGCAGGTCCAGACATCGTTGCCCGCGCAAAGACGAGAAAAAAAGATAGGGACAGAACAGCACGTTCGAACCATACATCGAGTGGTTTCATGGTGTAATTCCCCGGACCTGCATCAGTTGTGGAGTGACGCCTGTTCGCGCCCCATTCGCAGAGCCGCGTCAGCCTTGCGCGCTACGAGTCCGAAGCCTCCGCTCACTGCATCCTTTTCCAGGGCCTGCAAGTGCGATATTCCCGCCGCCCTGTTGGCCGAGTTCATCTCCATCTCTCCGAGCACAAGCCGCGCATCGAGGGCGATGCCAGCAAAGGTTGCTGCTGTAGCACGCGCAATCACCTCGCGAAGCTGTCGCATGGACTCATTCCTGTCCGCGGCCTTCCCCGAAGCTGCTTGTATCCGTGCCGCCGCAATCGCGGCAAAGAGCTCCAGCTCTTCATTGCGTGACTTCTTTGCGGTTGCCATGGTTCGTTCAACGTAATTGCGCGCTTCAGCTAGCTTCCCTTGCGCGAGCGAGGCTTGCGATAGTGCGAGATAAGCCGCTGCAGCCTCTTTGTCCGCTTTGGTCTTCTCGAAAAGTTCGGCGGCCTGCCTGGCTTGCACCGCAGCTTCTTCGTTCTTGTCCTGATCCAGCAGCAATTCGGCAAGGTGGACCTGCATTTGGGCGGATTGGGACTTGTCCCCAATCTTGTCGAAGATCGCCTTCGCCTCCACTTCGTCCTTCCACGCAGTCTCAATATTTCCTTCCGTTTGCAACAGCCGCCCCAAACCTGACAGGGCCGAAGCCTCTTTGCTTCGATCGCCGATTCGCCGGCAAATCTCCAGAGATTCTTCGAGCATTTTCCTCGATTCCACGGTGTTCCCTTGCCGCAAGAACACTTCTCCCAGCCCCGTTTCGGTTAATGCCTTCCCGTCAATATGCCCGATCTCGAGATAGGTCTTCAGCGATTCCTCGTAGCTCTTCCGGGCTGCGGCAAGATCTCCCAAAGCCAAATAGATATCGCCAAAGTTATCGCGTTCGTTCGCAACGCCGAATCGGTAGCCAATCTGCTGGTAGATGGCGAGCGACTTTTCGTACTGTTTCTTTGCGCCCTGATAGTCGCTTTGCATCTGGAGCGCGATCCCGCCCACGGTCGCTGCGGTTGCCACACCGCGCTGGTCGTGCGCGGCAAGATAGAGCTGCTCCGCATCGCGAACCACAGCTTCAACTCCGTCGGGTGCAGCAAGGTTTTCGAGCGCCCAGCCTTGATCCGTCAGGGCCCTTGCTTGGAGCAAGGATGCTCCAGTGGCCTTCGCTTTTTCTGCCGCTCTCATGGCGGATGACAGTAGGCTCTTGAAATCGCCCAGGGACTCCACAGCGTGATCCTCTTCCAGGTCGATTCGCGGGTCGTCCCTTTGTGGCGGAGGCAACTCGCGTAAATGCGCTAGTGTCACGAGAGCATCATTTCCGCGCCCTCCGCTGACTTGTACGCTGGCCAAAGCAATTCCGTAATCGAGGTTGTCGGGGAAAAACTCAAAAAGGGCCCGATAGATTTCGATGGCCTTGTCCCATTCATGCGAGGTCTCACGGTAGCGGGCTTCGACCAACAGGCGCTCAGCGCGGGGCAAATTGGATGAGAGATCAAAGGCCTTTTTTGCATCCGTCCTGGCGTTCTCGTCATATCCCAACTGGCTCCATGCAGTCGCCAGCGCTGCATGCGAGAGCGCGTAGTTGGGTTCTGCGGCGATGGCTTTGACTAGGGAATCCCGGGCTGAAAGCGCGTCGAATACGCGTACCTTCGAAAGCCCTTCCGCGTACAAGCGCGCGGCCTCCGCATTCGAGGGAAGAGCCGTGGCTACTTCCACGGCCTCTTCTTTCGTGATCCTTCGTATGCCGAGGTTGGCGCGCAGTTTCTCTCCAGCGCGGGAAACCAGGTCGAAAAGATTCTCCTGCGAGCCGGTCTCGGAATCTGCGTACAGCGTTTCGCCGCTTTGCGTATCGAAGAGCCGCAAATCGAGGCGAATCTGCCGTCTGGGATTTGTTGCCAAGGAAGCGTAAGAGCCCGCAACGACCAAGTCCGTTCCCAGGTTCCTGTGAATTTGCTCCAAATTCTCGCGGCCCAAACTGTCCATATCCTTCAAGGAAAGCTCGGCTTTCATTCGGGCGATACTTTCTGCCGGAAGGGTCCGGAGCTGGCCGCCCGCGGAAAGTTCTGTGGTAAGCCAGTCAGAAAACGCCGTGGAGAGCCACGCTTCTTTCGGATCCCCAGAAAGATTCGTAAAACCGAGGACAGCTACGGAGCGTCGCTGGCTGACGGCGCTAGACGACCCGCTCAGCACAACCGGCTGCGAAACACGCAGATAAATGCCTACTCCCAGCGCAGCTATTGCAACGGCGGCCACTAACCCATAGAAACGCCGCTTTCCAGACGGCGTTTGCAAATCCACGATCCGGACCGGGCCCTCCCCTTCTCTGTGTGAGCCGTTCTTTCCATTGGAGGCGATATGGTCCCTCTGGAACTCATCCTCCGTCCCGTTTTCATGAGCGGCTTCCGATGGCGGCAAGTAAACCGGAGCCAGGAAGCGGTACCCGTGACGCGGAATTGTTTCCACATATCTCGGGCTGTCGGCGGAATCTCCCAGTGCAGCCCGCAGTTTGGTCATGGCCTTGTTCAAGCTGCGATCGAAATCCACAAACGTGTGCGCGGGCCAAAGTTTTTCGCGAAGCTCTTCGCGAGTTACCACTTCTCCGGGATGTTGCAGAAGGAGGGAAAGTATCTGGAAAGGCTGCTCCTGCAGCTTGATTCGAACGCCATGCTTCCGCAATTCCGCGGCGCGCAGGTCTACCTCAAAGACTCCAAAACCCCTGGTTCGGAAGGGACCCTGAACCGCTCGCATGACCATTCACCCCTGCAGGTTGCCGAGGGTAGCACGCAGCGGTGCCCTAATCAATACGGCCTTTTCTTGGCCAAATGGACTCGTTCGCCCAATTTGGGAGCGTTTGCAGTCTCACATGTTGGCGGCTGTTGAACTCGTGTCGCTCCGCGCGCGGACCAGGTCGAGAGGAGATAGATGAGAGCATTCCCATGGCAAGAAAAGCGCAGGAAGTACGTGGAGATGCGAAGGAGGAAGCGTTAGCGGGTCAACGTAGCTAAGGTTCCTTTACTTTCTATGATTTGCACGATGCAGTCGATGCAAGGGAGCGTGACTTCTTCGCGGAGACCGCTGGGCCAGAGAATTTCCAGCTTGTCGACTTTGGTGGCGGAGCCGAGGCCGAAATGGATACGCGAGTCGGAAGAAGAAGCGTAGCTGGCCCCGCTAAAGACGTCGGCGCGCTGGCGAACGCCGCCAGCGGTGAGGAATATTTTGGCGCCAATGGCGTCGCGGGACGATTTGCATGCCTTGGCTTCAGCGCCTGAAGCTCCGTTGCTGCTCACCACGTTTGCTCGAGGGCTGAAGCCCCCGGCTCCTGTTAGTTTGAGGGTGATCCAGTGGTTGGAGTTATGGACGAGGTTGCGGAGAAGCGTGGGAGTGGAGTCGAGATTGTTGAGCACGACGTCGATGTGGCCGTCATTGAAAAGGTCGCCGAAGGCTGCGCCTCGTGCGCAGACAACAGAAGCGAGGCCGCTGCCCGTGGCGGGTGGGACTTCCTGAAATTTGACGCCATCGACATTGCGGAAAAGCTGCGGACGCTGCGCCCAAGTGGTGCCCCAATCACGCTGATCGGCAACGGGATAAACGTGGCCATTGGCGATGAAGAGATCGAGGAGGCCGTCGTTGTCGAAATCGAGAAAGCCGGTGCCCCAGCCGAGGAACGGTATCGTCGGGGTGCCGAGACCTGCTTTGAAGGAAACGTCGGTGAAGCTCGAGTCACCGTCGTTGCGATAAAGAGTTTTGTAATCGTCGGAAAAGGTGGTTATGAAAAGGCCAAGCCGGCCCGAGTGACTGTAGTCGCCCAAGGCGATGCCCATGGAGGCCTGGGCGCGGCCTTCTTCGTTGAGCGCGAAGCCGCTCATGTAGCTGACGTCTTCGAAAGTGCCGTCGCGGCGATTGCGATAGAGATAATTCGGAGTGGAATCGTTGGCAACGATGAGGTCAGGCCAGCCGTCATCGTCGACGTCGGCGAAGACGGAAGCGAAGCCGTAACGGCCTTCGCGGTCGGCCACGCCAGCTTTGGCACTCACGTCGGTGAAGGTGCCGTCGCCGTTGTTATGAAAGAGATGATCTCCCTCCCCGAGAAGACCCATCGGCCCGCAGAAAACGTTGACGCCTCGGTATTGGCACGCACCTTCGGGGACGCCGCCCTTCCCTGCCAGGACGGGATGGTCGAGATCGTAGTGCACGTAGCCCGGAACAAAAACGTCGAGCAAGCCGTCGCGGTCATAATCGCCCCAAGTCGCTCCCGTGGACCAGCCGCCAAGGACGACGCCGGCTTTTTCAGCGACATCGGTGAACGTGCCGTCGTGGTTGTTGTGGTAAAGACGATTTTTCCCGTGGTTAGAGACGTAAATGTCGGGCCAGCCGTCATTGTCGTAATCGGCGACTGCAACGCCGAATCCCCAACGATCGTTGGAGACGCCGGCTTTTTCAGTGACGTCCGTGAAGGTGCCATCGTGATTATTGTGGAAAAGCATGGCGCGAGGCGGGGGCTCGGAACCTTTGGTAGCGGCAACAGTGGAACCATTGAGGAGATAGATGTCGAGCCAGCCGTCGTTGTCGTAATCGAGAAGAGCGACGCCGGACCCGGGAGCTTCGATGATGGTGGATTTTTCGGGCGAGCCGGAGCGATGGCGAAATTTGTCGAGGCCGGCTTGATGCGTGATGTCGACGAAAACGACTGGGGCATCGTCAACGAAGCCACCAGCAGTAATCGGGCGGGAGTGTGAATCCTTGATGGGGGCGTGAATGCTGCCGGTGGACATGCCGGAAGGATGCGGAACGGGAACGTTTTGAGGCTTGTCGGGAGCGGACTGTGAGGACTGCTGGCTGAGAGCAAAACGCGAGAATGAGAGAAGGAGAAGAAAGGTCAGCGCGAGCAGAAGAAAACTGATCGGGTGGCGTGGATAGCGGAGGAAACTCATTTTTGAGCGGTTGCGGACACGGGCTCGTCCACAGTAAGGATTTGATCGGCGTGGATGTTCTTTAGAGTTTGCGTGATGCCGCTGGGCCAGCGAATCTCGATGGATTGAGCGGCGGATTCAGAGCCGAGGCCGAAATGAACCCGCTTGTCGCTGGAAGAAAGGTAGCTGCCCGCGGTGGAAACCGTGGCGAATTGCGGACCTTTGGCGGTGACAAGTTTGACTTCAGCACCGATCGCATCACGATTGCTTTTGTGGCCGACGAGCTTCACCAAAAGCCAGTGATTCTGCGTGGGCGTTTCGTTGTGAAGGATGTGGATGGGTCCGTCGTTGGTAGTGACCACGGCGTCGAGCCGACCATCATTGTCGATGTCGCCGATGGCCATGCCGCGGCTGAGCCAAGGTTGACTGAAGACCGAGCCTGAGGCAGCGGAGACGTCGACGAACTCTTTGCCGGTGTTGCGGAGGAGAAGCATCGGTTCGCGATAGTGGAGATTGGGGTAGCTGAGCTCGACGGTGTCGAGGTCGTGCCCCTGGGCAATGAGAAGGTCCTTCCAGCCGTCGTTGTCGTAATCGAGGAAGCGGACTCCCCAGCCGGAGTGCGTCATGGTGGCGCGGGCAACGCCCGAAGTGAAACTGGCGTAAGAAAAAGTGGAGTCGTGGCTATTCAGATAAAGGGCGTAACGCTGATTGGCGAGATCGGTGACCACCAGATCAGGCCATCCGTCGTTATTGTAATCGGCGAAATCCACGCCCATACCGGCGTAAGTGCGGCCGTCGCCATCAACGGCAACTTCCGAGAGAAGGCCGACTTCCTCGAAGGTGCCATCGCCCTTGTTGCGGTAAAGAAATTCAACCATGGAGTCATTTGCGACGAAGAGATCAATGTGGCCGTCGCGATCGTAGTCCGCGAGAGCGATGCCAAGGCCTTTACCCGGTTTCGAAAGACCGATTTTTTGCGAGACTTCGGTGAAATGGCCATTGCCGTCGTTATGGTAGACGAGAGGAGCAATGGGTTGAAAAAGGTCCGGATGGCAGTAGGCGCGGTAGCCTTCTTTGTGCTCGCCGCACCAGATGTCGTCGAAATCCCACTGAAGGTAGCGGAGGGCGACGAGGTCAAGCAGGCCATCGTTATCTAAGTCCACCCAGGCGGCGCTGGTGGACCAGCCGGAGCCCGCAACTCCCGCCTTTTCAGTGACGTCGATGAAAGTGCCGTCGCCATTATTGTGGTAAAGCTTGTTTCCCCCGTAAGCGGTGACGTAGAGATCTTCGAAGCCGTCGTTGTCGTAATCCCCTACGGCCACGCCCATACCATAACCAGAACCTCGCAGACCGGCTTTTTCCGTCACGTCTTCGAAGGTGCCGTCAGGTTTTTGGTGATAGAGACGATTCCAGTAATTGGGACCGGTCTTCTGGGGGATGCTGCCTTTAGGAGTGGGATCTTGCAAAGGAGCGCCATTGACAAGAAAAATATCGAGGCGGCCGTCGTTGTCATAATCAAAGAGGGCGGCCCCAGTGCCCATAGTTTCCGGCAAATAGTGCTTGGGGGTGTGGGACGAAAGGTAATTGAAGCGGATTCCAGATGCCGAGGTGATGTCGACAAATTTGCCGGGAAATGCGTTCTGCGAATCGGGCGCGGAACCCGATTGCTGAGCGGCAACCACCCCCATTAGAAGAGCAAAAAGAAAAGCCCCCAAGAAAAGACGCATAGATAGTTGATATTACAGCATATAGGACGCTGGCATTGGGCTCCAAGCGCGCCGAGGTCGTTCTGACGAGGGAAGGACGATAGATAACTTTTGGTAGTTGAATCAGTTACACGGGAACGTGCAAATGACATGGAAGTGGATTGACAGCGGGAAGAGGGCTTGAGAAGAGTGCGGTCTGTGACAAAGAGGTGGGGTGTGTCCGGTCCAGGTCCAATCCAGTCTATTCGGAGGGATACCATGAATTTACACCGACTACAGTTTAATTGCGTATCGAGGGCGGCCTTGCAGTCGCTGTGTTGGATTCTTACTCGGGCTGCGTTGGCTTTCTTCGCTTTCGTTGGTGGCATCAGCGCACAGACCGCCGATAAGGCGGATTCGAATAAGGCGACGGAGGCGGAGGCCAAACGCGATTTGACCAAGGAGCCGACGCTGTATGTGGTTGGTTACGCGCATCTGGACACGCAGTGGCGCTGGGAGTATCCCCAGGTCATCAACGAATTCCTTCGCAAGACCATGGACGATAACTTCGCGCTGATCGGAAAGTATCCGCACTATGTTTTTAATTTCAGCGGCGCCAATCGCTACCGGTTGATGAAGGAATATTACCCGGCGGACTTTGCCAAGGTGACGCAATACGTTCATTCGGGCCGATGGTTTCCCGCAGGCTCTTCGATGGAAGAGGGCGACGTAAATGCGCCGAACGCCGAGGCGATTATCCGGCAGATCCTGTATGGAAACGAATGGTTTCGCAAGGAGTTCGGTAAAGCCAGCGCTGAGTACATGCTGCCCGACTGCTTTGGATTTCCGGCATCTTTACCGACAATCCTGGCACACTCCGGCGTGAAAGGATTCTCAACGCAAAAGCTAACCTGGGGCTCCTCCGCCGATGCTGGAGGCCCGGAATCGCGCGAGAAGACGCCGGAAGGAACGCCGTTCAACGTGGGGGTGTGGGCAGGGCCTGATGGCGAGAGCGTGCTGGCGGGGCTGAATCCGGGGAGCTATAGCGGAGGAGTCTATACAGATCTAAGCAAGCCGCTGCCCGAGGCACCTCCGGACGCCGCGCTGGGAAAGGTTCAAGCCGAGATCCAAACGCTGCGAGAGAAATTGGAAAAGGTGCAGAAGAGCGGACAACCTTTGGATCAGAAAGATATTCAGGAATTTCGAGGCTTGCAGAATCAACGGGAAGCTCTGATGAAGATGGACCAGGACCGCGCTCGGGAACGATTTCAGGATGACTGGGCCGCGCGAGTGGAAAACAACGGGAAAGTCAGCGGCCTCTTCACGGATTACCACTATTACGGAACGGGGGATGTCGGAGGAGCACCGGATGAGGAATCCGTAAAGCGTCTGGAAGCAATAGCTACCAAGGGCACGGCGAGCTTTCCACCCATGGGGGCGTTCTATTTTTCGAGGCAGTCGCATCCAGAGTGGCCCCAGGTAAAAGTCGGAGAGGGCCCGGTCCATGTGCTTTCCGCTACGGCGGACAAAATGTTTCTGGATATCACTCCCTCCGAAGCAGCAGGCTTGCCACGATTCACAGGCGAAATGGAGCTGACCAATCATTCGGCGGGCTCCTTGACTTCGCAGGCCTACCAAAAGCGGTGGATTCGCAAGGAGGAGTTGCTCGCGGATGCTGCGGAGAAAGCATCGATTGCCGCGGAATGGCTGGGAGCGCGAGCGTACCCGCGTGAGCGGTTGAACAACGCGTGGACTCTGGCGATGGGCGGGCACTTTCACGACATCGCCGCGGGAACGGCCACGCCTAAAAGCTACGAGTTCGCCTGGAATGATGACGTCATCGCGATGAATCAATTTGCAGGAGTGCTGAGCAACGCAACGGAAGGCGTGGCGGCAGCGCTGAATACAGAAACCAAAGGCACCCCGATCGTGGTTTTCAATCCGCTGAACATCGCGCGCGAGGACGTCGTGGAAGCCAACGTGGAATTTGCCAGAGGAATGCCAAAAGCGGTGCGAGTCACCGGGCCTGGCGGCAAGGAAGTTCCGGCACAGATTTCGGGAGGGAAAATTCTCTTTTTGGGTCAAGTCCCGCCGACAGGCTATGCGGTCTACGATGTGCAGGCAGGTACGGAGGCCGCTGCGTCGACGCTGAAAGTGGCCAACGATTCGCTCGAGAACCAATACTATCGCGTCAAGCTGAATGCGGATGGAGATGTCACAAGCATTTTCGACAAGTCCATCGGGAGGGAACTCCTCGCTGGACCGGCAAGGCTAGCTATCTCCTACGACAACCCGCAGCAGTGGCCGGCGTGGAACATGGATTGGGATCAGGAGCAGGCGGCTCCCAAAGCTTTTGTGAGCGGTCCGGCAAAGATTCGCGTTGTGGAGAATGGTCCGGTTCGCGTCGCCTTGGAGGTCTCACGGGAAACCGCGGGTTCGGCATTTGTGCAGACGATTCGGCTTTCTGCGGGTGACGCAGGCAAGCGAGTGGAGTTCGGGAATGTGGTTGATTGGAACACGAAAGAGTCCAACCTGAAGGCGACGTTCCCGCTAGCCGCCTCAAACCGCATGGCTACTTACAACTGGGATATCGGCACGATCCAGCGGCCGACAGCAGAGCCGAAGAAATTTGAAGTGCCTTCGCATCAGTGGATTGATTTGACGGATATGAACGGCGAATTTGGCGCAACAATTCTTACCGACTGCAAGAACGGTTCGGACAAGCCGAATGACAACACGATCCGTCTCACGCTGATTCGTACGCCCGGCACATCCGGAGGATATCCCGACCAGGGTACGCAAGACATTGGCCACCATGAGTTCCTTTACGGCATTGCGGGACACGCCGGAAGTTGGCCCGACAGGCAAACCGATTGGCAAGGACAGCGCCTGAATGCGCCCCTGATCGCTTTCGAAACTTCAAAACACGCTGGAGCACTGGGCCAAGAGTTTTCTTTGCTGAAGGTAAGCAACCCACGCATTCGCGTTTTGGCGCTGAAGAAAGCGGAAGAAAGCGACGAGATCATTGTGCGGCTAGTGGAGTTGGACGGCAAGCCACAAGAGAACGTGCGCGTGTCGTTCGCAGCGCCAATCAACGCAGCTCGAGAAGTGAACGGCCAGGAACAACCCGTGGGACCAGCCACGGTGGCCGAGGGCATATTGGCCACGTCGTTCTCGGCGTATCAGCCGAGAACCTTCGCGGTGAAGCTCGCCGCAGCACCCACCAAGGTTAGCAGTGTGCATTCCGCGCCGGTGAAGCTGCCTTACGATGTGGCCGTAGCCAGCAACGACGGCACAAAGTCAACTGCGGGGTTTGATGGCAAGGGCAATGCATTATCCGCCGAAATGCTGCCTTCGCAAATCCAGTTTGATGGTGTGGAGTTTCAGCTTGCTCCCGCAAAGACCGGGACTCCCAACGCGCTCACCGCGAAAGGACAAACGATTAGCCTTCCCGCTGGCCAGTTTGACCGGGTCTATGTTCTGGCAGCTTCGACGGACGGGGACCAAAAAGCAACGTTCCAAGTGGGCGCTAAGAAAGCCGAGCTGAACATTCAAGACTGGGGCGGATTCATCGGGCAGTGGGACGACCGTCAGTGGCTGGCAAGGGACGTTACGATTCCAGAGAGGCTGGGCCGGCCGGCACGAACAAGGCACGATGACTACGCGGAGATGACGGGCATCAAGCCGGGTTACATCAAGCGAGCGGACCTGGCGTGGTACTGCTCGCACCATCACAACGCCGCGGGCGAAAACGTTGCGTACTCCTATTCGTATTTGTTTGCCTACGCGATCGATTTAGAGCCCGGAACAAAAACCATGAAGCTGCCTAACAACCCGAAGATTCGAATCCTGGCAATTTCGGTTGCCGAGGAGAATCCGCTTACAAAACCTGCGCAGCCTCTTTACGACGTTCTGCCTCCAGTGGCAGCAGGCGACAAGGATTTCCTGCTATCCAGCTCCGCTGCCAGTCTTTCCGTGACACAAGGGAGGAGCGCCGCAACAAGAATCCGAGTGACTCCGAGGAATGGGCTCGAGAGCGATGTAACTCTGACGACGTTGGGGCTACCCACCGGAGTGACTGCGGCATTTAGCCCGTCAAGCACGACTGGCATGAGCACCCTGACGCTGAAGGCTGAGAGTTCGGCGCATCCAGGGGCTTCCACGGCCACCATCAAGGGAACGTCCGGTACGTTGTCACACAGCATCTCTATCGCCTTGAAGGTGACCGCAATCAAAACAGGCGCAGTGGCAGTCGATCTTGCTTCGGCTTACAACGCCACGGGAATTTATGAAGATGGTTCGACGTTCGACGAAGCGTCCAGCCTCGACGGCGGTGGGTTCGCGTTCCCAGCCCAGCCTCTGGGCTCCACTTTGGAGTGGGAAGGCGTCTTGTTTCGGCTCGGCCCTGCCAATGCCCCAGACGTGGTAACGGGCAAGACGGTCTCGCTGCCGCTCGGGAAGTTTGCCTCTTTGATGATGCTCGCGACAGGGGTGGATGGCAGCCAAAAGGCGCAAACTTTCACGGTCGCTTATGCCGACGGCACGTCTTCCAGCCTTACGCAGAGCCTCAGCGATTGGTATTCGCCAGCAACCTTCAACGGGGAATCCACGGCCGCAAGCGTGCCTTATCGGCTTAGTGGCGATGGAGAGACAGATGACGGCACGTTTCACATCTTTGGGTATTCGTTCGA
>Ga0075426_10001446_pt1 | contig 16861 bp, 13 predicted proteins | sample SoiMethybrSBSTD5_FD_75304 | JGI IMG/M metagenome (GOLD analysis project Ga0075426, IMG submission 75304) | Bulk soil microbial communities from a Populus tree surrounding site in Tennessee, USA - Soil MetaG P. TD hybrid SBSTD5 | ecosystem: Environmental > Terrestrial > Soil > Tree plantation... | reverse complement strand
GGCTGCGCGCGATCATCGGGATAGGGAGCCTTGCCGATCCGCGCGCGATTCCCACTTTGCTGAAAGGGCTGACCGATTCAAACCGCCTGGTGCGGCTGCGCGCCGCGGAAGCGCTTATGCAATTCCGAGCGGTCATGGTTCCGGTCTTCCAGCAAGTGATTCAGCTCCGCGATCGCTACGGTTTACACGCCTATCTGACGGCCATCGAGAATGCCGGCTTGCGCGAAAAGCTCGAGTCGCAACTGCAAAGCAGCAACGCCGGTGAAGATGTAATGCAGCGCTTACAGGCCGTGCTGCAAACAGGCTCATTGCCGCCTGAGGAGCTGGAGCCCACGGAAGCAGTAGCGAACCAGCCAGGCTCGCGCCTATGATTCGCCTGCTTGAAATCTCGAACCAGACGCTCTTCTGGTACTACCTGGCCACCAATCTTGCTTATCTGGCGATGCTGGTCATCGCGCTGAAAACGAGCGCGCAGCACCAGCGCAGGCTTGAAAGTCACAGGCTGAGTTGGTTCAAAGACACGCCGATGACCCCGCCGATCACTATTATTGCACCCGCACACAACGAAGAGGCGTCCATCCGGGTGGCCATCCGAAACCTCCTGGAGCTGGATTATCCGCAACTGGAAATCATCGTGGTCAATGATGGATCCGCGGACCGCACCCTGGAGGAATTGCGGGACGAGTTTCGGCTGCGGGCAGTGCGGGCCGTATACGTCGCGGAAGTCAAGAGCGCCCCGGTTCGGGGATTGTACCGAAGCGACGTCGACTCGAGATTGCTGGTGGTGGACAAGGAGGCCGGTGGCAGCAAGGCCGACGCCGTCAACGCGGGATTGAACGCGGCGACTTCGCCGTACGTCTGCATTGTCGATTCGGACTCGGTTCTGGAACGCGACGCCCTCCTCCGCATCATGGTGCCGGTTCTGGAGGACCCGAAGCGCGTCGTAGCCGTTGGCGGGATCGTTCGCGTATTGAATGGTTCGGAAATCGAGAAGGGGCAGTTGCGCCGCGTGCGCCTTCCACGCAAGAGCATTGAGGCCATTCAGGTAATCGAGTACCTGCGGGCGTTCTTGATTGGCCGTGAGGCCTGGGCCCAGGGAAACATGCTTACGATCATTTCAGGGGCGTTCGGCCTGTTTCGAACAGATCTGGTGCGCGCGGTTGGCGGGTACCGTGCAAGCTCCATTGGAGAAGACATGGATGTGGTGGCACGCATGCACCGTCACCTGCGCGAGAAGAAAGTTGACTACGAAATACGTTTTGTACCCGACCCGATGTGTTGGACCGAGGTTCCTTCGGATCTCCGCTCGCTCGCAAGACAGCGTGCTCGCTGGCAGAAAGGCTTGCTGGACGTGCTGTGGCCCAACCGCGACATGCTCTTTCGTCCCCGGTACGGCAGAATCGGCTGTTTCGCGCTCCCTTATTTGTGGGTCTTTGAATTATTTGCGCCGATTATGGAGATCGTTGGCATCACAACCATTATTCTCGCCGCATCTCTCGGCGTGCTGAGCCGGGAATTCTTTCTGCAATTTATGATTTTTGGATATGCCTTTGCCACGGTGATTTCCATCGGCTCGGTGCTGCAAGAGGAAGTCACTTACAAACGTTATAACGACTGGAAAGACGTCGTCCGGCTTGTGAGTTACTGCTTCTTCGAGCATTTTCCCTACCGACAATTGCACATGATCTGGCGCTTGCAGGGCCTTTGGCAGTACCTGCGCGGCGACCATGAGTGGAAGCCGTTGAAACGCAAGGGCCTGGCCTCAGCAAGGGCGCAATAGCCTTTCCGAAAAATGAAGACTTGACAGTGGGCACTCTGCGTTTTATGAAGGAGTCTCCGCAGGCCCAATTCCCTACCTTAACTTCCTGCGGACGGGGGTCTGCGATGAACCCTACCCGCCGGAATTTCCTGAAACTCACGACCGTTGGCGGAGCCGCGGCTGCGCTCTTCGGCTTCGATCTCAAGCCGGCATACGCGCAGTTGCGCACGCTCAAGATTGCGCGCGCTAACGAGACGCGTTCGACGTGCCCGTATTGCTCGGTGAGCTGCGGAGTCATCATTTACACCATCGGGGACCGCGCGAAGAACGTTACTCCTCATGTCGTGCACGTCGAGGGCGACCCGGATCACCCCATCAATCGCGGCACCCTATGCCCCAAGGGAGCCTCGCTCGAGCAGGACATTTTGAACGAGCGGCGACTAACCAAACCACAAGTGCGCCGTCCCGGCGGAACGGACTGGGAAGACATTTCCTGGGACGATGCCCTAAATGAAATCGCTGCGAAAGTGAAAAAAACCCGCGACGACACCTTCATTGAAAAAGACGCTGCGGGTCACACCGTCAACCGCCTGGAATCCATCGCTTTCTCCGGAGGCTGCACCGACACCAACGAGTTCAACTACCTGGTCGTCAAAACCATGCGCTCCCTGGGGGTAGTGCACTTGGAAAACCAGGCCAGGGTTTGACACGGCCCCACGGTCTCAAGTTTGGGACCAACGTTCGGCCGGGGCGCAATGACCAATGGGTGGATCGACATCAAGAACACCGACATGATGTTGATCATGGGCGGGAACCCTGCGGAGAACCATCCCTGTGGATTCAAGTGGCCCGTCGAGGCGAAGCGCACTCGCAACGCAAAGATGATCGTGGTCGATCCGCGGTTCACGCGCACAGCTTCGGTTGCCGATTTGTTCTGCCAGATTCGCGCGGGATCCGATATTGCTTTCCTTGGCGGCCTCATTCGCTACGCGATCGAAAACAATCGCATCGCGAAGGACTATCTGCTCAACTACACGAACGCCGCGTTCGTCATCAGGGATGGTTTCAAGCTGCCCGAGGACGGGCTCTATTCCGGGTTCGATGCCGCAACGCAAACGTACGACAAGTCCACCTGGAATTATGAAGAAGGCGGCGACCTAAGCGGCAAACACGGCGGCGGAACTCATGCGCCAGCCAAGCCCGCGCTCGGCAAAGACGGCAAGCCGATGCCACCGCATCTCCCCGAAAACGTGGGCTACGACCTGACCTTGCAACATCCAAACTGCGTCTTCCAATTGCTGCGGAAGCAATATTCGCGCTACACCCCGGAGATGGTCGAGCGCATCACCGGAGTGCCGAAGGATCAGTTCCTCAAAGCCGCGGACCTCTTCACCTCCGTGCGCAAAGACGGCGACACCAAGAAGGTCGCCACAATTATTTACGCCGTGGGCTGGACGCAGCACACGTCAGGAACACAGACCATCCGCACCGCCGCGATGTTGCAACTGCTTCTCGGCAACGTCGGCCGCGCGGGCGGCGGCGTCAACGCGTTGCGCGGCCACTCCAATATTCAAGGGGCCACGGACATGGCGGGAATCTTCGAAATCCTTCCCGGCTATCTCAAGGTCCCCGTGCCCGCGGACACCGATTTCAAATCGTACCTAGAGCGCATTACACCGAAGTCCGCGAAACCACACATTTGGGATTCGTGGAACTATTGGTCTAACACGCCAAAATTTGCCGTCAGCTTCATGAAAGCGATGTACGGAGACGCGGCCACTAAACAAAACGAATGGGCCTTCCACTATTTGCCCAAGGTGGACCGCAATTATTCGTGGACCTACATCTGGGACGACATGTACCGCGGCAGCGTCAAGGGGCTGTTTGCGTTCGGCATGAACGGCGTGGCCATCGGTCCCGACTCGAACAAAAACATTGAGGCACTGAAGAAAGCGGATTGGCTAGTCGTCGGAGAAATTTACCCTGACGAAACGAGCGAATTCTGGAAGTCGCCGGGAATCACGCAAGACGAAATGAAGAAAATCCAGACCACTGTCTATCGGCTGCCCTGCGCGGGCTTTGCCGAAAAGGACGGTGCCTTCGTCAATTCCGCGCGGTGGCTGCAGTGGAAGAACGCGGCCTTGCCTCCGCCGGGTGACGCAAAACTGGATCAAGAAATCCTGGCGCGCATCTTCCTCAAGGTTCGCGAGCTGTACCAGAAAGAAGGCGGAAAGTTTCCGGATGCGATTCTGCATGCAACGTGGAGCTATACAAATCCACAGAACCCGGCGCTGGCCGAAGTCGCCAAAGAAATTAACGGCAAGGCGCTGGCGGATTTACAGGATCCCATCACCAAACAGGAGATCAAAACGGGCCAACAGCTTCCCGGTTACGCCTGGCTGAAAGATGACGGCACGACCTCGTGCGGGAACTGGCTGTATTCGGGTTCCTTCACAGAAGCCGGAAATATGATGGCGCGCCGTGGCACGGAAGATCCGTCCGGTCTTGGCATTTATCCCAACTGGGCATTTTCGTGGCCCGCCAACCGCCGTGTTTTGTACAACCGCGCGTCCTGCGACGTTGAAGGCAAGCCCTGGGATCCCTCGCGCAAGCAAGTGTGGTGGAACGAAACGGCACAGAAGTGGGCCGGGAACGATGTGCCCGATTTCAAGGCCGATTCGAAGCCCAAGGACCACATGGGCCCGTTCATCATGAATCCCGAAGGCGTCGGACGTTTGTTCGTGCCCATTGGCGCCGTGGCCGATGGCCCGTTTCCTGAACACTATGAGCCAATTGAAAGTCCGGTCGAAAATCCGTTGCACCCGCAAGTATCCACCAATCCGATTGTGAAAAAATTCAAGACCGATGCGGACAAGTACGGCACTTCGAAGGATTACAACATTGTCTGCACCACCTACCGGCTGACCGAGCATTACCACTACTGGACCAAAAACAATCCTATGAACGTGCAGCTCGTGCCCGAGCCGTTCGTAGAGATTCCCGCGGAGCTTGCGAACGACTTGGGCCTGCGCGGCGGCGAAAAAGTCAAAGTGACCAGCGCGCGCGGCAACTACATCGCCAAGGCCATGGTCACCAAGCGCATCAAGCCCATGACCATCGACGGGAAGAAGACCTATCAAATCGGCATCCCGATTCACTGGGGCTATCGGGGAATCGCCGAAGACGAAGGCAAGACTGAGAAGACTGCCGCGAACCTGCTGTCGCCGACAGTCATCGACCCGAACGCGTGGACGCCGGAGTTCAAAGGCTTCCTCGTGAAACTCGAGAAAGCGTAGGAGCGGAGCCGTGAGCCAAGCGACACTGCGCGTTCAAAAGATTTCCGGGCATGCCGGCAGCGTCCCCGGCGAAGACACGCAGCGCGAATACACTGTCTGCAAACTCATTGACACCACCACCTGCATCGGCTGCAAGGCCTGCGAAGTGGCCTGCATGGAATGGAACGATCTTCCGTTCGGCGAAACCGTTTTCGACAATACCTACCAAACCATGCCGGAGACCCGCTGGAATTATTGGAACCTGATCCTCTTCAATGAACACGAGCGTGAAGACGGCTCGCTGATGTGGCTCATGCGCAAGAACCAGTGCATGCATTGCGCCGAGCCCGGCTGCCTCGCGGCGTGCCCCGCGGACGGCGCCATTGTGCAGTACACCAACGGCATCGTGGATTTCCAGCAAGCCAACTGCATTGGCTGCGGCTACTGCATTACCGGCTGCCCGTTCGACATTCCGAAGATGAATCCGAAGACGCATCGCGTTTTCAAGTGCACGCTGTGCACGGACCGCGTGAGCGAGGGACTCGAGCCTGCTTGCATTAAGTCTTGTCCCACGGGCTGCCTGCACTTCGGCTCGAAGGACGACATGCTGGATCTCGCGGAAAAACGTGCGAAGCAGCTCCGCGAGCACTCGAATTTCCCGAACGCCGGCGTGTACGATCCTCGGGGCGTCGGCGGCACAGGCGTCGTCTACGTCTTGCACGACGCTTCGAACCCCGAACTTTACGGTGGCTTGCCGAAAAATCCGCGCGTTCCTCTGAGCGTGAAATTGTGGAAAGGCCCGCTAAAGTGGCTCGGCAACGTGGCCATGATCGGCGGCCTGATCGGGCTGTTCGTGCACTATTTGCGCTACGGTCCGAAAGCTCGCGAAGAAGAAGACCTGGCGACAAAGCCGGGAGGAGGAAAGTCGTGAGTCCCTCGGAACAAATTATTCCTCACGGCCACGTCCTCCGCTACAACCTGCGCGAGCGGCTGACGCATTGGGTCGCCGCGGCTGCTTACATTTATTTGCTCTCCACAGGACTGGCATTTTGGTCGCCCTGGCTTTTCTGGGTTGCGGCGGCGCTCGGGGGCGCGCAAGTTTCGCGGATGCTGCATCCGTGGGCCGGTCTGATCTTTTTCGCCTCCGTGTGGAACATGTACGCGATGTGGGCGAAGCAAATGAAATACACCGACGACGACCGCAAGTGGTGGAAAGCAGTTAAATATTACAGCACGAACCAGGACGACAAAATGCCACCTGCCGGGCGCTACAACGCAGGCCAGAAATTCCTTTTCTGGGGATTTTTCTGGAGCACCGTGGCACTGCTGGTCACCGGCGTAGTACTGTGGTTCCCGGAATACATTCCCTGGAATCTTCGTTTCCTGCGTTATCTTTCCGTGTTAATACACCCGGCTGCGGCGCTGTTCACCATTGGCCTTTTCATGATCCATTTATATATGGGCCTGTTTGCCGAGCGCGGGGCGTTTGGCTCGGTCATCCGCGGCGACGTTTCGATTGCATTTGCCAAGCGCTACCACCCTGCGTGGTATAAAGAGATCGTCGGCGAGTCTTCCTCACCGCGCAAATGAGAGCGGCACAAACCGGGCAAGCAAATTACGATGCATGCATTCGCCGCGCCGAAAGCCTGAGTTCGCCGCACTCCGCAGCCACGGAATTCCTCGAGTTCTACAAACACGTTGCCTCGTTTCAGAATCTGCTTCGTGCAAATATCGCTGCCGCTTATCAAATCAAGCCGGGCAGCCTTCCTTCGAGCGATCTCCGCGGCGAACTCGACTTCATGGTGCTTCTGCCTCATTTTCGCGGCTACCTTTCGGTCATCGAGAATCACGCTCCTCCGGCGCTTGCGGAATCTGCGCGGCAGTTCGCTCTGCTCCCCTCGGATTCCTGGATCGCCTGCCTGGAAGCGTACTGGCGGCACGCCGGCATGTATGACCAGCAGGTCGGAGCGTTCGCTCAATTCCTTCCGCGCGCGTTCTTACAACCATACGCGGAGTTTCGCGCAGCGCTGGCGCCTCGCGCTCCCCAGGTAACAACTCCGCGTCTGTGCCCGTTGTGTGGAGCACGCCCGTTACTGGGCATACTGCACCCCGAGGGAGATGGCGGCAAAAGATTTCTGTTCTGTTCGTTCTGTCTGCAGGAGTGGGAGTTTCGCCGGATCTTGTGCCCGACGTGCGGCGAGGAAGCGGAAGACAAACTGCCGGTGTATATCGCCGAGGACTCTCCGCATATTCGCGTCGAGGCCTGCGACACCTGTAAGTTTTATCTACGCACGATTGACCTAACCAAGGACGGCAATGCCATTCCTCTCGTCGACGACCTCGCGGCCATCCCGCACACCTTGTGGGCCAACGAACAGGGCTATTCGCGCCTCCAACCGAACCTGCTCGGCACTTAGCAGGGGCCGTCCATCCCTCTGGGAAAGGAATAAAATTGCTGTATTCTTGGTCTCAGCCACAGATTCGCCGACCTTAAAAATTATTTGGGGAGAGGAATCTCCATGAGAATAATGGTTTTCTTGCTTCTCTTATTAGGGCTTGGGGCACACACCTTGCTCGCGCAATCAGCTCCGGAAGGACTCTGGCAGGGCTATGACGGAGAGTGGCGGCACGTCTCCAGTCAACTGATTGCGCTGGCCGAGGCCACGCCCGAGGGAAAATTCGCCTGGCGTCCCGCGCCGGGTGTGCGTTCAACGAGCGAAGTCTACATGCACATCGTCATGGCGAATTTCTATCTGATGAGCGTCACTGGCCCCAAAATGCCCGTCGACCTGAAAGAAGGGATGGACAAGTCAGTCACCTCGAAAGCTGAGGTGATCAGCTGGCTGAAGCGCTCGCTCGACGCGGTCAAGCAGGCGCACCTAGCCTTGACGCCGAAGGACTTTGGCCGCAAAGTCCACATCATGGACCGCGACGCCACCGTCGATGGCATGTATCTGCGCATCATCGTTCACGCCAATGAGCACATGGGCCAGCTCGTCGCATACGCGCGCATGACGGGCGTCGTGCCACCCTGGTCGGGAAACTGAGGACCACCAATCACTTTGATTTGTAAGTGAACGTCACCTTGGTTTCTTCGTCAAGCACCAGCGGCCTGACGAGGTGGTACGAATTCCCCGCGCGAGGCACATCCACGCGCACAGGCAACACGCCGGAAACGCGCTGCTGAAGGTTATAGACATTGGCGGAAGCATTCAGCTGCATCTGCGCGGCTTGCTTTTTGATGTCGCGCTCGTTGTGCTGATACTCGGCAACAGTCGGAGTGCTGCTCGTCACCGTGATAGCTTCCGTGGCTGGCGCAACATTTAGCGTAGTAGCGAACGGTGCTGGCCTGCTGCCGTCATAATTGAATTCGCGAACCATGCGCTTGAATCCGTTTGCATCGACGATCACCCGCACGTTCCCGGAGGGCAGATTGGATACGATCCACCGGCCGGAGTTATCCGTCATCACGTTTCGCGCCGCTCCTGTCTCTGTTTGCATCACCGCGACCTTCGCGTTGGGTACAACAGCTCCGCTTTGGTCCACGACAATTCCACCTAGTTGTCCTGGAAGCAGAGAAGCCATTTCCACATCGCGGACAGAAATGGGTCTTCCCAGATCCCCGTCGTACGTCTCCATGCCAGAGACATCTTGCGACCCGAGCGGAAGCAAATTTGTGGCAATCGCATCTCCTCCAAAGTCCTTCACCTTGTACTGCTCGGGCAGGAACACTTCCCATTGCAGCAGATCGATGGGGACATCCATCTTCGGCAGTGAAATATCGGATCCGCCCTTCTTGGCGAATGGCGCGCCCGAGTGCATGAAAACAAACGAAACGTTGTATGCGTCGTTCGGCCGGAAACCCGCGCGCAGCAGTGGCACGCGGTTGCCGTCCGAACCTTCCACCGGTTTCACCTTTTCGCCCGCCACTTCCGCCGAAAGAATGCTCGCGCCCTGTGGCAGCGCCACTTTCAGAAACGGCTGCGCCTGATTTTTCACCGTGAGCCTCACCTCCGTAAGCGAACGTCCTTCATTGGTGACCAGCGTCGTCACGATGGCGCGCTCCACGACTGCCGCGAGCACGCTGCTGTCCGGAAAGCGCGTCCACGCCAGCGCCAGACTGGGTTGCTCGTTTGGCTGCTTGTGATAACGAAATGCGGCCTGCAACGGAAACCGCGCCAGCGAACGCAAGTAAGGATTGTTCTCCTTGAAGTCCATGCGTTTCAGCCCGCCGCCTTCTGTAGCGGTCAGTTCAATCGTGCCTGTGCCCTCCACGAGAACTTCGCCGGTTTCTCGCTGCGCGTTCTGGAAACTGAGAAACAGCGCGTCCGCCTTTGTGTCGCTAAGCGGCTTTTCCATGGCAATCAGGAATTGTTGGCTTTTTTGTGCGGGGGCTCGTACTTTCAAAATCAAAGTGCCCGATTGCATTTCCGCAGACTCCACCGACGGTCCGGTCGCTCCCGTGACTTCGTATCCAGCCGGAATTGGTACCTCGAATTGTGAAGGTTCGCCTTGCACCACGGAGATATCCGCGAGCGCGGTGACGCGAAGCTCCGCTTCGTTTACGGTGATGAGCGTCTTTATGTCCGAGAGAAATCGCGCTTCCTTCGGCGCTGCGGGCGTGATGATTTCCCGTGTCGTCCACCAAATGCTCGCATTTTGTCCCGGTACCAGAGTGGCTTCGACCGTGGTTTGGCCGTTTTCTGACGTTCGCGAAGTAATCAGCCCCGGGCTGATCCGCACGTTGGTGTGATCGCCGGGAAGACTCAGCATCAGGCGGACACTCCCAGCAGCGGGAACAGGAAGCGTGAACGAAGCGCGCCCTGCTTCGATGCTCAACGGCAGTCCCGCGTCCAGTGTCACGGCAAACTCCGCGGGCCCCGGCAGCACCGCCGTATGCGTTCCGCCTTCCAGTTCGAGCGGCAGGCTTTTACCTTCCTGCCGCGCATCGAGAATCGCCATGCCGGAAGTCAGCGGCACTTTGGTCATGCCTTTGTGGAGAGTTTCTCCTTGTAATTGCACTGTTCCCTGCACGGATTCGTTCGCCACATGAAATTTCACGTCCGCGCGCTTCAACGTGTACGGAACAGGCGGTGTTTCGATCTTTCGCGCCGGCTTGTTCGCCAGTTCCAGAAGACGGTTGTACTCGTCGAGTGGGAGCGTGACGTTCCCGCTCGAAGGCACCGGCGGAACAGGGCCGGACTTTTCCCCCGCCAGGACACATTGGGGAGACAGCAGCAATCCTGCCAATAAGGTGCTTAGAATCTTTTTCATTGGCCACCTGCCTTTTTGTCGCGCTGAAAACTGAGCACTGCCGACAGCGCCTGATTTTCTCCAGTAAGTTCGGAAACCAGGAACACCGAAGGCCCAAAGGCGGGGAAATCAACGCGAATCGGGAGAATCCCAGCGCGCTTCCCTGCCAGCGAGTCGGCTTTAAATTTGTCCAGGAGCGCCGCCGTTGAATCCTGAGGACGATTGAGTTTCAATTCGTCTTTCACATCGGAATCGAGCGGCCCCGCGGCGGGCTTAGGCGGCGGGGCTATTCCGCCCGCCACTCCAGCACTAAATCCTGTGCTCGCACTTGGCAGGGCAAGCGCAGCAGAAACAGGGTTTTCATAAGGCGCTGAGCGGAAAGCGCCCGGCTCCGCCGTCATCTTGAAAAGTGGCGGATGATATAGCAGCAAGCCCGTGCGTGAGATTGGCAGATCGAGGGCGGGCAATGCCAAAGCGAACTGGCCTTTGTTGTTCCACGCGGTTCCACGAACGAGGTAAACAACCTCAACCGCGAACGGCGGCGCTTCTTCTCCCGCGCGTGCTTTGTCGAGGGGCAGCAACACGCCACCATCCGGTGATTGGCCGGGCCTTACCGCTCTGCCCGCCAGCGAGGCGCTCCACAACGTGGCGCCGGCCGGCAGAGTGATTTTCAGGAAATTGCGCTGGTTATTGCGCACGGCGTAGCGCGCCTGCACGAACGTTTTTCCTTCGCTTGAAACCAGGACCTGATAGCGCGCCTCTTCCACGTTCGCCATCAGCACCGCCTGCGGCGTGTACCGAGCGATGCTGACGTTCAGCGAGCGCGCAATCTTTTCCCCGGTGCGAAACCGAAATGCTGCTAGTGAGGGTGATTGCCGGTTCGCCACCATCTCGCCCAGGTCCGTGGCGTCCGCGCTCTCCAATCCTTCTGTCTTGATGTCCTTGATTTCTCCCGCACCGAGCACTTCTACGGCTACGCCGCCCGTTTCACGTTCCGCGTTCACCAAGCGCAGCAGGGGGATGGAAATCTCTCCCTCACGTGGGCTGCGGGTTTCGCCAGTAATCACGAACCTCGCGGTCTGCTCCACCGGCTCCAGGAACGTGACGGAGAGTTCGCCGCCCTTGACTTCCCAATCGGCCACCATCGCGCCCAGAACCTGGTTCACCGTCACTTTGTCGGGAATCTGAACTTTCGCTTCGCGCGCCGCGCCCTGCGTGACTTCCAGGTTCACTTCCGCGCTGATTGATGCGGCGTCTTCGCCGAGCCCCAGAAGCTCGGTCAGCGATCCGCGCAAGCGCAATGGCTGCGTGGCGCGGTGGTCCTCCGTTCTTCTCCGCCAGGCAAACGTTAACGCTTCGTTGCCGCGCCCGTACGCCACCCATTTGCTTTCTGATCCGGATTCGGACTTCTCCGCGAGCAATCCGCCGGTCAGCCGGATGTCCACGCCCTGCCGCGGCAATTGCACGGAGGCGCGCGTCACGCCGGAAGCGGCCGATGGAAGCGCAATGCTTTCTTCGCCCGCAGAGGGCGCCACTGGCAGCGCGATATCAAGCAGCAGCACTGCTCGCCCAGTGTGCGAAAGTAGAGCAGAAAGTTGGCTGCCCCCTTTGTCGCTAGCGCCGCTAACCAGGGAGACCAGCTTGCCATCCAGACGCGCCTCGCGGACCAGCAGACCCGCGGGAATCGGCACGCGTACCCAACCATCCTTCAAGACGTCTATGGTCAGAGTGGCGCGGCCCGAAGCAAGTTCTCCAGCTCCAGCCGATTCGCCGTTAATTCGCAGGTCGTAATCCACTCGCGTCAGCGTCGCCTCAACAGGAGGCGGCTCCGGCTCTCGCTCAATCGGGTAGGCCCGCTCGTGTAGCGCGCGGTACTCTTCGACAGGCAGAACCACCCAGCCAGGCGAGTGCTCCGCGTTCTGCGCGGTCGAATCCGCCGCAAAAACCGAGAGCAGTGCAAGCGAAAAAGCGCAGAAAAACCCCAAAATACTTCCACTTTTTATCGTGCGAATGATTTCGTGTCTTTTTGTCAGCGTTGGCATACACGTAGCCCCTTTCTCTCGAAGAGTAGCCGGCACGGTTGTTTTTCTGGCGACCCGGGGACGGGGTGTCTTGTTAGCTGCTTGAGATGACGCACTTGCCGAAGAAGGTTGTCCAGTTTGCGCCATTTTTGCGAGTTCAGTTGTGACATCGCCCTCCCAACAATGGCCGCTCTTCGGCAAGCACGTCCTACTTAGAACGAAACGCCCGGCCTTTCTTGCAGGCGGGTTTGCCCCTTGGTTCACCACCTATGCCCAATCCGCAAGGAACCTTTTCCAAGATCCCCGGTATTCATCTTTGCAAGGGCAAGTTCAGCCGTTTAGGACCATAATTTCGGCGATGACTTTGGCTCCCGACGAGGATCTGATGCTTCAAGTGCGCGATGGCGCGGGTGAAATGCTAGGCGTGTTGTTTGACCGCTACCAAACGCCTCTCTTCAACTTTTATTCCAAGCTGACGGGCAACCGCACGCTCAGCGAAGACCTCGTCCAAGAGGTCTTTCTCCGCATCCTGAAATACCGACAAAGTTATCGCCCCGGGACGCCTTTTCGGGCCTGGATTTACCAGATTGCGCGCAATGCCCGCATCGACCACTTTCGGAAGTTTCCCGCTGAGCGAGCGTTCGAGCCGGAGATGCTTCCTCCTGTTTTGCCCACGGATTCCGCCCAGGAGCACCAGGAAGTGGAGCTCCTGCATCGCGCGCTTTCACAGTTGCCGGAAGACAAACGAGAAATTTTGCTGCTCTGCCGCTTTCAAGAACTGAAGTACGAGGAAATTGCCGAACTCCTGGGCTGCGAACTCAATACCGTTCGAACCCGCATCCACCGTGCGCTGCAGGAGCTGCGCAAATCTTTTCATCAGCTCTCGCAAAACACGCTGCTGAAGCAGGCCAACGCCGCAGCCGCAGAAAATCTTCCTCCTCGGGGAGGTCGCCAATGAAGTGTGAACAGATTTCCGAGCTTTTGCCAGACTACCTGCAAGGGAGCCTCAGCCCCGATCAGCATCGCACCGTTGAAGCCCATCTCCAGCAGTGCGCGGACTGCTCCGAAGAAGTTGCCGTTTGGAGGAAGCTTTCGCTGCTTCCCGTCGAACAGCCAAGTCCCATGTCTCGTGTGCGTTTTGAAGCCATGCTGCAGGCGTATCTAGCGGGCAGTTCGAACAACCCGGGGGACAACTCCGCATGGAGAAAACGTGCTTCCTCTTGGAACTTCTTCCATTGGCTGCGCTCGCCCCTCGGTGCTGCAGCCTGGAGCGCTGCGCTACTTGCCATCGGCGTTTACGCCGGCAGTCACCTGGCTGGCCCCAAGCCCCCGTCCCCTTCCTCGGACTTGGCGAAAGTAGAAGCCGAACTTGCCAGCACCAAGCAATTGGTTGTGCTCTCCATGTTGCAGCAGCAATCGGCCAGCGCACGCCTCGAGGGCGTCAATTTCACCACCCGCGACGAGCAACTCAACCCTCAGGTGCTTTCCGCGCTCCTGCACACTCTCCGTTACGACCCGAGCGTCGATGTACGCCTCGCCGCACTCGATGCGGTGAGCCGCCATTCCGCGCAGCCGCAAGTACGCAGCAGCGTGGTGAATGCTCTACAGGAACAGCAATCGCCGCTGGTTCAAGTGGCGCTGATCGATCAACTGGTGGAATGGCATGACCGTGAAGCCAAGCCACATTTGGAAAAACTTCGTCAGTCCCAGGATCTCAATCCCGCCGTGCGCCAGCACGCCGATTGGGCCATCAGCAAACTGAATTGAGGAGACTATGCGCAAAATACTCTTTCTCACCTTGATCACCAGCGGCGCGTTATTGCTTGTGATTGTCCCTTCACGGGGTGCCCTCGGCTCGCCCGGACAGGCTGCCCAGGATCCGCCGAACCAACCGGCGCCGTCGGTTGCGCCTGTTGTATCCGTGCCGCCCATTCCTCCAATCCGAATCCATGTGGAGCCCCCTCACATTGAGCCCCCCCACATTGATGTGCATGTCGATCCTGAGGAAATTGCTCGGAACGTCAGGGGGCACTTGAATATCACTCACGAAGATTTCGAACGCATCGACGTTAACTTCGACCATGGAGACCGCGACCTCAATGTTCGCGCCGATGAAAAGATCGAGAAGTCCTTCGCAATGCCGGCCGGGCACCGCACGCTCGAAATCGACGACGTCTGGGGTTCCATCGAAGTAGTTGGCACAAATTCCAGCCAGGCCCAGCTCACGGTCAACAAATCCATCCGTGCGGAGTCCCAGGAAAAACTCGAACTGGCCCGTAAGGAGGTTACGCTGGACATCACCGACCAAGAGGGCTTGCTGAAGCTTTACGTCAACGGCCCTTTCCGCTGCCATTGCGATGACGGTTGCGGCCACCGGGAATTCGAAGGCTACATCGTCAAAATGGATTTTCAAATCCAGGTTCCGCGTGACATTGACATCAAAATCAAAACGGTCAACGAAGGCCGCGTTTCGGTCCGCGACATCAACGGGAGCTTCGTGGTGCGCAATGTTAACGGCGACATTCAGATGCACAACGTCGCCGGTTCTGGCACAGCGCGCACGGTCAACGGCCCGGTGAAGGTTTCTTTCCGGCAGAATCCCCGAGAAACCTCGGACTTCCAGACCGTCAACGGCGCTGTCGAACTTCAGTTCGCCCAAGGTTTGGCTGCGGATTTTCGCTTCAAGACTTTCAACGGCAGCATCTACAGCGATTTTCCGGTTACCGCTTTGCCGGTGCATGCCATTCAGGAAGAGCATCATGGCGCGAAGGTCACTTTTCACGCGGATCGCTATACGGGTGTGCGCGTCGGGTCTGGCGGGCCAGAGATCAAGGTTGAAAATCTAAATGGAGACATTCGCATTCTTGAACACCATGAATAACCAAGCTCAGCGGTTCCCATCCCTCGTTGTGACGGTTCTGATTCTTTGCTTCACCGTTGCTGCGGCACCAGCCCGCGGCCAAGGACAAACAGGAGCAGATCACGTTTCCGTAAATCTCAGCGACCCTTCACGGCCGGCATTAGTGAAAGCGAGCCTCGTGAGCGGCGGCATCACCGTCAAAGCGTATGACGGCAAGGAAATCGTTGTCGATGCGCGCGCCCGCAATCGCGAATCAAGCCACTCCGATTCCAACATGAAGCGCGTCATCGTTTCGTCCACCGGACTTTCCGTCGAAGAGGAGAACAACGAGGTGCGTATCTCCACCGATTCCTATATGCGCCCCATCGACCTCACCATTTCGGTTCCGGTTCACTCTTCGCTCAAACTGAGCGCCGTAAACTCCGGAGACATTGTGGTCACAGGCGTGGACGGCGAGCTGGACGTCAACGACGTGAACGGCTCCGTTACTCTGAACAACGTCTCGGGCAGCACCATCGCGCATGCCTTGAACGGGCGCGTTTTGGTTACGTTCAATCGCATCAATCAGAAGCCGATGGCCTTCAGCTCTTTGAACGGCGACATTGACGTCACCTTTCCCGCCGATTTGAAAGCCAACCTCAGCCTGAAATCCGATCGGGGCGAAATTTTCAGCGATTTCGACGTTCAGGTTCAGGCGTCCGCGCCGCAACAAACCGTCGAGGATAGCCGGAAGGATGGCGGCAAATACAAAGTTAAGATCGACAAGACCGTCCACGGAACCATCAATGGCGGCGGCCCTGAAATGCAGTTCACAAATTTCAACGGGAGCATCTACATTCGCAAGGCCGGCGCCGCTCGTTGACACGCCTGCGAGGAACGATAACCGTGTGGTGCCGGATGGCGCCAGGCACCGCACGAGGTCTGCTCCTCACTTTTTCACGAACAGGACGCAGTAATCATTCTCGGGCCAGTCGGTCACAACCTTTTCCATTTGCAGACCCGCTCCGGTAAGCTCCTCGATCACAACTTTTTGCGGAATGCCGTGGCCACCGCGATTCGCGGGAACGCCTTCGACAGGTTCCAGTCCCGAGCGTGCGGGGAAATCAATAATCGCCAGCCGCCCTCCTGGCTTCAGAGACCGCACCAGGTTGGCATCGAACTCAACAGGTTTTGTCAGATGGTGGTACACACGTCGCAGGAAAATTGCATCGCAGCAGGCCGTAGGCAGATTTGTGTCCGCTTCTTTGCTCTCTATCGCGACCACATTTTGAAGGTTTCGCCGGGTAATTCCAGATTTAAGCTCTTCTAGCTTTTTGGCGTCAATTTCGGTTGCATACACTTTTCCGGTCGCGCCCACGTGCTCCACGGCGGCAAACGAGTAGATTCCATCTCCCGCTCCAATATCCGCCACGATGGTTCCCGGCTTCCATTCCATCAACGCCGCTAACCGCTTGATTTCGTCTGCGGCATTCCCTCTTGCTTTCGTAACAAACGCCGCGGCCGTAGCACACAGCAACACCAACAAACAGAATCGTTTCCTATTCATGGCCTTGGTTCCCTTCCTCATACCATCACTGTACCCGACGCCCGATGCACGCCCCAAGCTATAATAGGACGCGAGAAAAACCGAAAGGACTCCAGTAATGCGCTACCGCCGCTTCGGCCGCACGGGATGGAACGTCAGCGAAATCGG
>Ga0075426_10001445_pt1 | contig 16863 bp, 12 predicted proteins | sample SoiMethybrSBSTD5_FD_75304 | JGI IMG/M metagenome (GOLD analysis project Ga0075426, IMG submission 75304) | Bulk soil microbial communities from a Populus tree surrounding site in Tennessee, USA - Soil MetaG P. TD hybrid SBSTD5 | ecosystem: Environmental > Terrestrial > Soil > Tree plantation... | reverse complement strand
GCCCTCGACGAGCACCGAGCGGACGCCGCGTCCGACGAGGAACCCGAGCAGGCCGGGAACGTCGACCCGGCCCTCGCCGCCGGCGTAGCGCAGGACGTGGCTCGGAAACTCCCGCCGGCACGCCGTCGCGGTCGCGATGAGCGTGGCGGCGCCCGGGCCTAGCACGCGCGCGTCGCCGGGCGTGCGGCCCACGGAGTCGAGCACGACGCGCAGGGGCTCCGGCCCCGGGGGCGTCCCGAGGAGCTCCCAGTGGACGCGCAAGGAGGGATCGTCGGCGAGGACGGTGCCGACGCCGACCAGGATCGCGTCGGAGGTCGCGCGCAGACCCTGGACGCGTCGCAGGTCCTCCGGTCCCGAGAGTCGGGCCCGCGCCCCGCCGGCATACGCGAGACGGCCGTCCAGGGAGACGGCGCAGTTCAGATGGACCCTCGGCCGTGGCGGACCCGCGTCGCTCATCGGCTAATCGCCCTGGCGCGGGATCTCGGCGAGGGCCGAGCGCAGCTCAGGGGCGGCCCAACCGAGCCGCTCGAGCTCCTCGAGATTGATCGCGACGTTGGCGGCCGCGCCCTCGCGCGCGGCGCGAAGGAGGGCGAGGGCCGTGACGTGGTCGCTCGCGATCGAGGGTTTGACGCGAGGGCGGATCCGCTCGAGCAGCGCGATCGCCCGTCCCGCGGCCCTCGCGGTCTCGAGCGGAACGGCCGCCGACCGGCGCAGCGCCGCCTCGAAGGCGCCCAAGGCCGCGGGATCGCCTTCCGGCGCCTCCTTCCGGGCTCGGCGCGCGGCCCGGACGGCTTCGTACGATGCGCTGTCCGTGTCGATCCCAGCGATCAGGGCCGCCCGTACGGTGGCGAGCTCCTTCGCCGCGGCCACCAACTCGTCCACGGGCGCGGCCGCGGGGTTCGAGTACGCGACGACCATCTCTCCCAGCGCCGCACCGAACGCTCCGGCGGCGGCCGAGGCGCTCCCCCCACCCGGGGTCGGCGTTCGGGCCGCCAACTGCGCCGCGAAACCCGTCAGCGACTGGTCCGCGATCGAGCGGGGGTTCGGCGCAGCGCCCGGGTCGGTCTCCCGGACCCGTCGCTCGAGCACCTGGGTCCGTTCGAACCGGTTCAGCTGGAGATAGAACTCGGCGGCGTCGTACAGGGCGTCCTCCGGGACCAGCCCGACGATCTCCGACTCCTCGACGTGGACGCCGTACCGCTCGGCCTCCCTACGCACCGCCTCGAGCGCTCGGTGGACCGGGGTCCGACGGTAGTCGGTCAGGTTCATCGATACCTGGGCCCGGCCCCGCTCGCGGATCTCGAACCCGAGCGCCTTGACCTCCGCGAGCCCGCCGTCCCGCGCTCGGACGGTGTGGGCGATCTTCTTCGCCACGGCCACGTCCGGCGTCGAGAGGTAGGCGTTGTACGCGATCAGGACCGGTCGCGCCCCGATCGCCACCGCCCCCGCGGTCGGGTGAAGACGCGCCTCGCCGTAATCCGGCAACCGCGACGGGTCCGACGCGATAGCGTCCCGGATCCCCTCGAACTCCCCCTTTCGGACGACCGCGAGGTCAGACCGCTCGGCGCGCCGAGCGGCCGCACCGTAGAGGTACACCGGCACGTGAAGCTCCGTCCAGACGCGCTCGGCGAGCCGCTCCGCGAGCTGGACCGCCTCCGCCATCGTCGCGGTGCCGAGCGGGATGAACGGCACCACGTCCGCCGCCCCCATCCGCGGGTGCTCGCCGTGGTGGGAGTTCAGGTCGATCGTGGCGACCGCCCGACGGACCATCCGGAACGTCGCCTCGAGGAGCGGTGGCCCCTCGCCGGCGAGCGAGATCACCGAGCGGTGGTGGTCGGCGTTGAGCTCGACGTCGAGCACCGCGACGCTGGGGACCGCTCGCGCCTCGGCGGCGATCGCCTCGACCTTCCCAGCGTCGCGTCCTTCCGAGAAGTTGGGGACGGACTCGAAGCGGCTCAACCCGAGTTCCCCCCGAACGCCTCGATCAGCGTCTGGTGGCCCTTCGCTTCCGACGGCGCGGCCGTCGGGGGCGGCCGACGTCGGGCGCGGCCGATCGCCGACCGGACCCGGTCGGGAGAGAATCCGTGACCTTCGACGAGGAGTCGGTCGACCGCGGCCTCGTCGACCGGCCCGAAGGACGGCATCGCCACCTCGGTGACGTCGGGGTGCCGGAACAGTTCGGCCACGGGAGCGACCTCGGACGGGTCGATCCGGGCCTTGCGGAGGGTCGCGTCCCACCCGAGGTGCTCACGGACGAGCTTGAGCGCCCGCTTCGGGCCGTACCCCTTGGCGCCATCGTTGAAGTCGGTGCCGACCAGAAGGCCGATGAGGAGGAGCTCCTCGCCGTCAATGCCGAGCTGCTCAAGCAGCTCCGCGCGGTCGATGATGAGCGCGCCCGAATTGACCCCGCGCCGTCCCCGCGCGGCAAGACCGCGGACGAGCCGCGGGGCCCCGAACAGGAGCGCGTCGTAGTCCTCCGATGCGGCCGCCCAGACCTGCCCGCGGGCGGCCATCGCCGACGCCTGCGCCTCGCCCTCCGACGGGGCCTGAACCGCGGGGACCCCGAGGGCGGCGAGAAGCGCCCGCGCCTCGTCCGCCATCGGGCGGGTGAGCCGAGAGGTCGCGGCGGCCTTCTTCCGCGCGGTCTCGAGGTCGCCGGCCTCGAGCGCTTGCTGCCACTGGTCCTCGGCCTTTTGCTTCGCCTCGAACCGGGCGCGGAGCGTGCCCGATTTGAGATCCGGCGGGCGTCCGTCGAAGACCCAGACCGGTAGGACCCCCTCGCCGAGCAACGCCGTCGTGCGGTATAGGACCCCGATGAGGTGGCTCGTCACGCGGCCGCTGGCGTCGGAGAACGGGCGGCCGTCGGACTGACGGATCGTCGCGAGGAACTGGTAGATCGCGTTGTAGGCGTCGACCGCGAGCGTCCGACCGGCGAGACGGTCCCATCCAACCTCCTGGGGACGGACGAGATCGCGGAACGGGAGCCCCACAGGGCCGCTCACCGGGGCAGAGTACTTGGCCCTTTGCGGGGAAACGGTGCCGCGTCCGAAGGCATTTGTACCTACGGCCCTACGACCGCGCGATGCCGTCGGCGCCGTACCAATGGATCGAGGAGCCGGGCCCGCCGACCCTCGCCCCCGGCTCGATCCTGCTCACGAGCTTCCCGAGCGCCGGCCTGGCCGCGACCGTTGCGGCCCACTACATCGTCCGGGGCCTCCGGCTGCCGCGGATCGGGCTCTTCGACTCGGCCGATGCGGCCCCGGTCGCCGTGGTCCAATCCGGCCTCGTCAACCCGGCGATCCGTTGCTACGGCCGTCCGAACCTGGGGATCGTTGTGTCGGAGTTCCCGCCGACGATCTCCGCCGCTCGGCCGGTCGCCGACGCGATCCTGGACACGGCGGAGGCGAAGGGGTGCCGCCTGGTCCTTTGCCTCGAGGGCGTCGTCCCCCACCCGGTCCAGGACGAGGCCGTTCCAACGACCGCGGAGAGCGTATGGGTGGTCCTAGCGCGCGAGGACCCGGCCATGATCAAGGGCCTCGGGGCCGCCGGGGTCCGCCCGCTCGAGGATGGCGTCATCGGCGGAGTCAGCGGTTCGCTGCTGGTGGGCGGGCTGCACCGGAAAACGCCGGTGGCGGCGCTGCTGGTGAGCGCGCAGGGTCCCGAGGGGTTCCCCGACCACCGGGCGGGCGCGGCGTTGATCGAGACCTTGGACCGGTTCCTGCCGGAGCTCCAGATCGACACCAAGCCGCTGCGGTCGCAGGCCGAGGTCATCGAGAAGGCGCTGCGGGCCGCGATGCGGGGCCGACCGAAACCCTCCGAGCTCCCCGAGCCGACCCCACCGTCCGACGGTACGATGTACCAGTAGGGTCCCGAGGGACGCCTCGCCCGACCCTCGATCGGGTACGCTAGAACGAGTCGGTGTAGCTGAGCAGGTAGAACGACCCGATCACCATCACGGCGATCAGCCCGACGAGCGAGAGCGGGTTCGACCCGAACTGCCAGACGGTGACCCCGATGAGGGCCGCCGGGGCGGCGAGGGTGGCGAGGCCGACCGCGATCCGACCGTCCATCGGGGTGGGCGAGGCGGCTCCGCTCTTAACGTCTCGGCCGCCGGTGGCGACGCGTGGCGCGAACCGGGCGATTCACGCGAGGTCCGGGCCGGGGGGCGCGCCCCCGATCTCGAACGTGAGCTCGGTCTCGGGCCGCTCGGTCGCCTCCCAGGCGGCCGTTGGACCCAAGGGCGGCAGTTCGACCGGCCCTACGGGGGTCGGTCGCGTGGGCTCGCTCCGAGGCGTAAGGAGCGGGACATCGACGCTCGGCGTGTAGGCCATCCGGAAGTCGTCCAGCACGGCCTCCGACGGGGCGATGAATGCGCGGTCGATATGGGCCGCGACGACCCGCCCCCAGTGGGCGTTGATGTCGCGGAAGGCGGTCGTCCGCCCCTTGGCGCGCATCGCCTCGTTGTCGAGCACTTGGAGCTTCCCGGCGCCGCGCTCCTGCTTCTCGACGAAGCTGTCGACGAAGTGGAGCCGCGCGAGGGCCCGGTCGGCGACGGCACGTCGGTCGCCCTCGCATTTGAACGGCTTGACGACGAAGACCGATAGGACGCGCGCCGACCGAGCGGCCGCGTCGAGCACGTGGGGGAGGGCGCCGGTGCCGGCCCCTCCGCCCAGACTCGCGAGGATCGTCACGAAGGTCGAGCCCTCGAACAGCCGCTCGAGCGCCGGCGCGGCCGCTCGAGCGATCTCGGAGCCTTGGTGGGGCGACCCGCCCGCGTCAACCGAAGCTCTCCAGTCGGAGCCCAGGTAGACCCGGCGGTCGTACTCCTCGAGGTCCTGGACGCGGAGATCGCAGTTGATCGCGACGGTCTCGACGTACTTGAGGTGGTGACGGGCGACCTCGCGGCCGATGCGGACCGCGCCGCCGCCGACGGCCGCGAAGACGAAACGAATGTCGTGCCCCAACCGCGGGACCTCGAAGAAACTCTCCTCGGAGGTCTCGTCGATCCGGGCCGTCGTTCGATCTCCGTCCGCTCCTGTTGGCTCGTTCTCGTACATCGCACCCACCCCTGGTCGCTTCGCTTCGTCCGACCGGACCCCTACCGGCCGACGACCCCCCGCCGCTCGAGGTCCTCCGCGCTACGCTGGAGGGCCCCGAACGACGCCCGGGCCTCGCTCGCCTCGGCGATCTGGGAGCGGGCCCGTTTCACGAGCTCCAGGACCTTCATTTCTGTCTCCCCGCGACGGACAGCCTCCGCTAGGACGTCGGCCAACGGCTGACCGTTGGCGACGACGCGGGCGTACGTCGCGAGGGTCTCGACCTCCTCGGGCCGCAGCCGGACGGAGACCTCGACGAGGTCCGACGTCGATGCGGCGGTCGGCGTCGATAGGGCCGGGGCCGCGCGGGCCCGCAGAAAATCGAGCAGCGCCTTGCGCATCAGTTCCGAGCGGCTGCGGAACTCGCCGCTCGCTACGAACGAGTCGAGGAGTTGGAGCTCTCGGCGGCTGCACCGGAGCGCGATCCGCTCGTCGTCCGGGCCCGGTCGGGACCCCGACGAGGCGACCGAACCCTCCGGGGGGCGCCGGACCGACTTGTCGAACACGACTGGGGCGAGCTATGCAAAAACCTTCTACTTAAACTGATGCCCGGCCCTGCGGCGAGAAATCGCGGGACCCGCCGGACCCGGTGTTTTCTGACGTGTCGAACAAACCCGGCGAGCCCTTCTGGCCGGTCGCGCGTCGCAAAAACCTGCGTATAACTGCCCGGAAATTTCCACCGGAGCGTTGCGGGGAGCCATGCGCACAGATGCGCGCGCGGCGCGTCGGCGTGGGACCGTTGGTTGCGATGGGAACCACGGGCGCGCCAACGTCTAAATACGCCCCCTCGCCATCTTTAAGCCTACATCGGTCGGCCCGACCGAGGGGGAGACCATTACCGTCAGCAAGCCGCCCGCGCGCTGGAGCCTTCGCCGATCGGACCGACGCGGCCGCCGCGGGGTATCGGACGTGGTCGGCACGATCCTCCTCCTGGCCCTCACGGTCACGCTGTTCTCCTCGATCTTCTTCTTCGTGAGCACGTTCCCCTCGCCCGCGCCTCAGCCGGCCAACCAGTTCTCCGCCTCGCTGACGTACAACAAGGCCGCGACCCAGATCATCGGCGTGAACATCCTCCACCTCGCCGGTCCGGGCGTCCCGGGCAACTCCCTGGTCTACCTGTTCTCCTCGGCCCACCCGACGCGCTTCCCCACCCCGTTCACCGTGTCGTCCGGGATCAACAATTCCCCCGTCTGGAACCTCGGCCAGACGTGGACGGCCAACATCACGAGCTCCGTGATCACGGCCCCCGACAACATCACCATCTCCGTCGTGACGAGCACCCAGCTCCTGTTCCGGGTCACGCTCCCCGGGAACACGCCCGCGGTCCCGCCGACGTTCACGACGGTCGGGACGAGCCCGACGAGCCCCGGGATCAGCCAGGCGTTCCAGGTCTACGTCGCCATCTCGGACCTCAACCTGAACCTGAACTCGGTCTACCTCAACCTCTCCCTCGTTCCCGGCATCTCGGGGACCGGTCTCCAGAAGATGTCGTTCTCCGCAACGACCGGGCTCTGGTCGTACACCGTCCCGGGCGGCACGACCTCGACGGCGGGGACGTTCTACCTGTTCGTCAACGCGACGGACCTCTCGGGGCTCAAGAACAGCGTCGCGTTCACCGTCACGATCGTCGCGTCGTCGACCATCGTCACGGCGTCGTTGATCGCGAACAACACCGCCCCCGTGTCGAACCAGCCGGTCCGCCTCTCGACGCTCGTCACGACCGGCGGCTCCGGCATCGTCGCGGCGGTCGCCGTCTTCGCGAACGGGGCGTCGATCGGCTCCGGCGGCGGGTTCGTCGGCGCGGGGAGCACGTCGACGTTCCAGGTCACGTGGACCCCCTCGACGGCGGGCGTTTACCTCCTGACGTCGCTCGTGAACTCGAGCGGCGCGATCGTCGCGGGAGCGACCCTCAACATCACCGTCTTCCCGCCGATCCTCTTCGTCGCCCACAACGTCCCGGGTGGGGTCCGCACCGCGAACAACGAGAGCGCGTACCTCGCGGAAGAACTGACGTCCGACGGGATCCCGTTCACCCCGATGTGGGTGCCGTGCGCGACGCTCCTGCCGGCCTCCTCGACGTTCACGGCGTACAAGGTCGTCATCATCGACTACGGCAGCACCTGGATCGGCGGCTGCCCGAAGTCGCCGTCGGCGTCGGAGCAGGCGAAGCTCACCGGCGCGACGGGGGTCAGCTTCCTCGTCGTCGGCGCGAACGCGTTCGGATCGCCGGCGTGCGGGAGCTACACCTCGGCGTACTTGGGCCTCTTCGGCGTGAAGTGGCTCAGCGGCGGCACGTGCGTCACGCTCCCGAACGCGACGGCGACGCTCACGTACACCTCCGCGCCGGCCCTCGGGCTCCGCGCCGACGGCATCCCGAGCTCGATGACGGCGAACAAGACCCTCGGCAGCTCGAGCTCGTTCGTCCCGTACACCTACTTCCAGCAGGGCACGCTCGGCACCGCCTTCCTCAAGGCCGGGGCCAACGTCGTCGCGTCGATCCCCGCGTCCGGGACGCGCGGCGCCGGGATCGCCATGGACCCGGCGTTGCTCGCGGGGATCCTGCCCAACGGCAACAACTGGGGGACCGGCGAGGCCGGCTCGTCGGTGATCTACAACGTGATGAACTACCTCTGCGGCCTGGCGACCTCGACCTCGACCGGTCGCGCGCTCACGGACTTCGGGATCGGCCAGGCGACGGTCCTGGGCGTCAACCACGCCAAGCTCACGGTGGTCTACGTCGCGCTCCGCGCGAACGGCCCGGTGAGCGGCGTCGTGACGGCGACCCTCTACGTCAACGGGTCCACCGCCCTCTACCAGGGGACGATCGTCGCCCAGTCGGTAACGGTCGCGGGGCTCGGGACGTACCAGTTCGTCACCCTGACGTGGGTGGCGCCCGCCAACGGCCCGTTCACGCTCTCGGTCGTGCTGACGACGACGGCGGGGGACCTGTACCTGCCGAACAACCAGCTGCCGCTGACGGTGCTCAACCAGGCGACGACGTTCGCTTGACCGCAGGGGCCCAACGCTAGCCGCTCTTGAGCGGCGGTGCCGGGGCGCTCGTGGCCGAGGTCAACGCGACCCCGCACTTCCAGCAGTTCGTCTCGTTGGGAAAGACCACCGCTCCGCAGTTGGGGCACGCCTTCTCGGCCGGTCCGGGTTTCGGAGCGACCGGGGTCGTCACCGGCGCGTCCGCCGGGGGCGGGGTCCCCGACAGCTCCGCGCCCGAGAGGCTCGCCTCCCGCCGCCGCCGCGCCTCGCGGCTCTTCACCAGGAGGTAGATCAGGAGCGCGAAGAAGAACACGGACCCGGGGTAGAGGAACATCGCCTCATAGACGGGGACGAGGACGAGGGCGAGGGTCGAGACGTAGTCGCCGGAGACCGGCCCCTGGACCCCACCATACCCGTTCGAGACGTCGAGAAAGATCCAGGTCAGGTTCGAGCTGTTCGCGGGCGTATGGACCGCCGCGCCCATCTGCCACCACCAGAGGTTGGCCCCCGGGAGGACGAGGGTGAAGTTGACCACGAGGCTCGCGTTGAACGGGTTGGGCATCGTCCGGTTCGCCTCGTAGAACGGGTACCCGGGGGCGCAGATCGGCGAGGCGTTCCCGGTCGCGCCGGGGCACGTCGAGACGAACAGGTCGACCCAGAGGGGCGCCGAGTCGTTGGTGGGGACGTTCTGCGGGTTCACCGTGACGGTGAAGTTGTACGAGCCCCCCTCCGCACCGGTGAACGGGACCGCGATCGCCCGCTCGAGGACCGGGCTCCCGTTGCCGTACGGAAAGTCCGTCGAGGAGCTCGCCGCGTCGACCGGCGTCCTCAGGGACGACGATTCGGCGAGGGACGCGACCGGCGCCGCGACCAGCAGCACGACAAGACCGGCCGCCGCGAGCTGTCGCGGTCGCTTCCAGCCGGTGTAGATCGGGACCGCAAGGCCGAAGAGCAGGAACGTCGGGATCGCGAGGAACGGGCCCAGGTAGAGGAAGCTTCCCAGGAGGGTCAGCGTCGCGAGGACGACGAGGGCGATCCGGCCCATCGGCGAGGCGAGAAACGCCTTAACGCCGCCGCGTTCCTTCACGGACGGGGCGGCGAGCGGGCCCCTCCATATAACTATGTGTCCCACCGAGGTGCCGCGCGCGCCCCTCGGTGCGCGACCGCCGATGGCGCTCATCGTTTTGGACGGCCTCGGTGACCGCCCGCACCCCGACACCGGGGGCGTGAGCCCGGTCGAGGCCGCGTCGACGCCGAACCTGGACCGGCTCGCCCAGCAGGGCCAGCTCGGGACGGTGCGCTTGATCGGTCCGGGCGTCGCGCCGGAATCCGACGCGGGCGTGTTCGCCCTCCTCGGGTACGATCCGGTGCACGACTCGCCCGGGCGTGGGGTCCTTGAGGCGGAGGGGGTGGGCGTGTCGCTCGAGCCCGGGGACGTCGCGCTGCGTCTCAATTTCGCCACTTCGGACGGTCGTGGGGCGGTCCTCGACTCGCGCGTCGGTCGCTCGCTCTCCACCGAGGAAGCGCGCGAGCTCGCCCGATCGCTGACGACGGCGGACCTGCTGGCCCCCGAGGGGATCCGGGCCGAGGTACAGGCGACGGTGGGGCACCGTGGCGTGCTCTGGCTCCACCCCCTGCGCGACGGACCGTTGTCCCCCGAGATCTCGAACGCGGACCCGTTCTACGAGAAGGTCGGCGGGATGGGACAAGCCCGGAGCGCTCCGGAGCCCCGGATCCTCCCCGTGACCCCCCTCGACGCGAGTCCCGCCGCCGCGCGGACCGCCCGGGCCGTGAACGACTTCCTCGCCCGAGCGTCCGACCAGCTCGCCGGCGACCCTGTGAACGCGCGACGAGCGATGCGCGGACGGCTGATCGCGAACGCGCTCCTCGTTCGCAACGCGGGCGGGGCGAGCGAGCACGCGGCGATGAGCTTCGAGTCCCGCCACGGTTTCGCGGGCGCGGCCGTGACGGAGATGCCGGTGGAACGCGGGATCGCCCGTCGCTTGGGCCTCGCCGACCTCTTCGTGGGGCCGATGGGCTCCGACCGGGACGCCGCCCTCGCCGAACGCGCCCGGGTCACCCGGGGCGCGATGACGCGCTTCCCGTTCGTCTACGTGCACCTGAAGGGGCCGGACGAACCCGGCCACGACGGCAATGCTCGACTGAAGCAGGAGATCGTCGAGGCGCTCGACCGGTCGTTCTTCGGACCGTTCCTCGATGGGCTCGATCTCGCGCGCTGCCGGATCGCCGTCACCGCGGACCACGCGACCCCGTGCATCCTCAAGGGACACTCCGACGACCCGGTGCCGCTGCTCCTCGCCGGCGCGGGCGTCGCCCCCACCCCGCGGCCCGCCGGGGCGCCTGCGGTCAAGTTCGGCGAGGCCGCGGCGACGACGGGAGCGATCGGGGCCGTCGGGGGCCGGGACGTCCTCCGACTTCTCGCGGGCCCGAGCGACGGCGCGCCCCGATGAGGAGCGCGGGGTGGCGCGTCGCGCGCTCCGAGGCCGAGCGGGTACGACGCGACCTCCGCGAGCGGGGCTGCCTGCGCCCGGACCTCGCCGTCGTGCGGACCGACGAGTTCGTCACGTTCCCGATCACCTCCGGACCGCTCGACCCGCTTCCGGACGGCGGCGTCGCAGTCGAGGCGGAGTTCGAGCCGCACGGCCGCATGTCGGTACGCAACTATCGGGACCTCCTGGACTGGGCCCCCGAGGACGTGCGGCGGTTGCCCCGTTCCTACGATGTCGTCGGCGACGTCGTGCTCGTTCGGATCCCTCGCGAGCTGCTGGACCGCTCGGAGGCGATCGGCCGTGCCCTCCTCGCGTTCGTCCCGGGGGCGCGGGTCGTCGCGCGCGACGAGGGCGTCCACGGCACCGCCCGACGTCGGCGCCTCGTGCGATTGGCCGGCGAGGGAGGGTTCCGGACCCGGCACCGCGAGAACGGGCTCGACCTCGAGGTGGACCTGGAGCGCGCCTACTTCTCGCCGCGGCTAGGCGGAGAGCACGCTCGCGTGGCGGCGGAGGTCCGGCCGGGCGAGACCGTCTTCGACCTCTGCTGCGGCATCGGACCGTTCTCGCTCGCGATCGCCCGGGACGGCCGCGCGAGCGCGATCGTCGCCGTCGACTCGAACCCGGACGCGATCGAGCTCCTCGAGGCGAACCAGGGGCGCCTGCGCCTCGCCGGCCGGATCCGCGCCGTCGTCGGCGACGTCGGGGCGTTCGTCGCGGCGTCCGGTGTCGCGCAGCGGGTCGTCCTGAATCTCCCCCACGAAGGAATTAAGTACCTTACCTCGGTGGGAAAATCGGTGGCGCCCGGGGGAGTGCTCCACTACTACGAAGTGACCGAACGCTCGGCCGCGGGGCACCGCCCGCACGACCTGCTGGTCGAGCTGGGAACCGACGGCTGGTCCCTCGCGGGCTGCCGGATCGTCCACCCGTACTCCCCCCGTTCCGACCTCGTCGCCTACACGCTCGCCCGCGTCGGGGCCTAGGGGGCCGAGGGATGCCGTTCATCGTCAACCTCGCCGACGTCTCCGACTCCGACCTGCCCCTCGTCGGCGGAAAAGCGGGGAAGTTGGGCGAGCTCGTCCGCAAGGGCCTCCCCGTGCCGCCCGGGTTCGTCGTGACGACGGAAGCGTACCAGGCGTTCCTCGACGCGACGGTCCTCAAAGAGGAGATCCCGGGGGCGCTCGCCACCCTCGACCTCCAGCGCCCGGAGTCGGTCGACGCCGTCGCCCGTCGGATCCGGGACGCCTTCGAGTCCACCGAGTTCCCGCCCGAGATCCGCTCCTCCCTCGTCGCGGCGTACGAGTCGTACTGCCGCGAGAACGACGTCCGCTTCTCCGCGGTCCGCTCTTCGGCCACCGCGGAGGACCTCGAGGGGGCGTCGTTCGCCGGTCTCCAGGAGACGTACCTCAACGTCGCGGGCACCGACGAGGTGCTCGCCGCCATCCGGCGGTGCTGGGGGTCGTTGTTCACGCCCCGGGTCCTCGTCTACCGGGTGCGCAAAGGGTTCGACCACGCGTCGGTCCGCCTCGCGGTCCTGGTCCAGGAGATGGTCGAGTCGACGGTGAGCGGGATCCTGTTCACCCGGGACCCGAACACGGGCGAGAACCACATGATCATCGAGGCGGGGTGGGGCCTCGGCGAGGCGATCGTCGGGGGGGAGGTGACGCCGGACCACTACGTCGTCGACGGCGCGACCCAGCGGATCATCCAGAAGCAGCTCTCCGACCAGGCGATCCGCGTTGTCCGTGGGCCGACGGGCGGGAACGTGCGCGAGCCGGTCCCCGAAGCCGAACGGAAGGTCCAGAAGCTCCCCGACGACCGGATCCAGCGGCTCGCGTCGCTCGCGCGCGTGATCGAATCGCACTACCGCCGGCCGATGGACATCGAGTGGTGCGCCGACCTCAAATCCCTCTACATCGTCCAAGCGCGGCCCGTGACGACCATCCCGGCCGGCAAGGGGTCGGTCGACCCCTCCCTCGCCCCCGGCGTCGCCCCGCCGCCCCCGAGCCGCCTGGTCGAAGGCGTCGCGCGCATCGAGCCGATCCTCAAAGGGTTCGGCGCCGCGCCGGGGATCGTCGGTGGCCCGGCGCGCCTCCTCCTCGGCGCCGCGGAGACGGACCGGCTGAAGGCCGGCGAGATCCTCGTCACGACGATGACGACCCCCGACATGGTGCCCGCGATGACGCGCGCCGCGGGGATCATCACCGACGAGGGCGGGATGACGTGCCACGCGGCGATCGTCTCGCGCGAGCTCGGCGTCCCGTGCGTCGTTGGAACGCGCACCGCGACGAAGACTATCGCCGACGGCGCGTCGGTGACCGTCGACGGCAAGAGCGGGTTCGTCTACCCGGGCCTCGAGTACGCCCAGGCGTCCGCGGCCGCGGCGCCCGCCCACTCCGCCGGCGCCGCCTCGTCCGACGGGGGCCACCACAGCCTGCCGGTGACCGCGACCCGGATCTACGTCAACGTGGGCGTCCCGGAGAAGGCCGCCGAGTACGCGCGGCTCCCCGTCCAGGGCGTCGGGCTCCTGCGGATCGAGTTCATCTTCACCGCCCACATCCGCGAGCACCCGCTCGCGCTCATCAAGGCCGGTCGCTCCGCGGAGCTCGTCGACCGACTCGCCGAGGGGCTCGCCCAGGTCTGCCAGGCGTTCTACCCGCGGCCGGTGATCATCCGGACCTCCGACTTCAAGACCAACGAGTACCGGGGGATGCCCGGTGGCGAGCCGTTCGAGCCCAAGGAGGAGAACCCGATGATCGGGTGGCGCGGGTGCAGTCGGTACATCTCCCCGGTCTACCGGCCCGCGTTCCTCCTCGAGCTCGAGGCGATCCAGCGCGTCCGCACCGAACGGGGCCTCAAGAACGCCCACGTTATGCTCCCGTTCGTGCGCAACACCTGGGAGCTCGAGCAGATCGCGGAGATGATGCGCGAGAAGGGGCTGCGACGCTCGCGCGACTTCCTCCTCTACCTGATGGCGGAGGTCCCGTCGACGGTGCTCCTGGCCCGCGAGTTCTCCCAGCACTGCGACGGCTTCTCGATCGGTTCCAACGACCTCACGCAATTGGTCCTCGGCGCCGACCGCGACTCGGAGACCCTCGGGCGGATGGGGTACTTCGACGAGCGGGACCCGGCCGTCCTCCGGGCGGTCGCGATGCTGATCGAGGGGGCGCATGCCGAAGGACGTACCGTCGGGATCTGCGGTCAGGGCCCGAGCGTCTACCCGGAGTTCGCGGAGTTCCTCGTCCGCCAGGGGATCGATTCGATCTCGCTGAACCACGACACCGTGATCCCGACGATCCGGACGATCGCCTCGCTCGAGCAGCGGCTCAAGCTCGACGGCCTGCGGCGCGGCCGCGACGCGTAGTCGCGCCCGCCCCTTCGCGACCCTCTAACCTTCGGAGGCCCTTCCGACCGGCGGTCGCCATCGCGGTGGACCCGGGGGCCCGGGCGGCGGCAGGCGCAGGTCGGCGCCGGCGGGCAGCTCGTACTCGGTGACGCGGGCGACCTCACGGAACCCGAGCGGAGCAAGGCGGACGCCCAGCCGCGGCGTGGACGCGAGGATCGCGACGACGCGCGCGCCGTCCGAGGCCGGCCCGTGGGCCGCCCGCGCCACGAGGGCGGTCGCGATCCCCTGACCCCGATCGCGCGGCTGGGTCGCGACGGCGTGGACCTCCGTCACGCCATCGCGCGTGAACGCGAGCGCGGCGGCGACCGGCGAGCCCCCTTGGCTCGCGAGCAGCGGCACCAGCCGCTCGCCCGGGTTCGGGTGGTGGACCGCCACCTCGAGCGAGCGGCGGAACTCGTCCCGCTCCCCCTCGTGGGTCCAGAAGGCCGCGACGTCGCCCGCGGCTTCGCTCCCGACCTCGCGGACGTCGACGTCGCTCCGCGGCGTCGGGGCGTCCTCGCCCCGGTCGGCCACGAGGTAGACGAGCGGCTCCGCCCGCGGGCGGAAGTCGAACCGCCGCAGGGTCCGGTCGACGTGGTCGGGCACGGTCGGACCGACGCGGAAGGTCGGTCGCAACGCGCGCTGGAAGTAGTGGTCGAGGGCGCGTTCGAAGAACGCGGACCGTCGGTCGGGCGCGACCTGCACCTCGTCGACGTAGTTGAACGCCCCCACCGGCAGCCGTTCGTGGGTGACGAACACCCCCCCGGCGAACTCGAGCGCGTAGCCGCCGAGCGCGACGGTGAACGCGCGGTGAGCGCGCTGGAGCCGAGGAAGGTCCACGGGGGAGCCGGCCGACGCCACGGCGGGGCGAACCCACGGCCGCTTACGACGGTTGCCCCGCGCGGTCGCTCCCGCGCGCGGCGACACAGGCCGTGGCCGAACCATTAAGAACCGAACCTCGGTGCGGGGCCCCGGGGCCCGTTCGGGCCCGCGCAGCGAGAACGATGGTGACGGTCACACTGGCGCCCGGCGATCGCATCGCGGTGCTCGGATCCGGCAACATGGGCAGCGGGATCGCCCAGGCGTGCGCCCAATCAGGGTTCACGGTCAAGGTCCGGGACCTCACGCAGGCCCAGCTGGACCGGGGCCGCTCGCTCGTCCAGTCGACCCTCGAGGGGGCGGTGAAGCGCAAGAAGATGACCCCCGCCCGCAAGGAGGAGGTCGCCGCCCGGATCGGCTTCACCACCGACCTCGCCGAGGCGCTCGGCGGGGCGAAGCTGGTCATCGAGGCGGTGTTCGAAGAGGAGGCGGTCAAGGAGGCGCTGTTCCGCGAGATCGCCCCGCTCCTCGAGCCGGGGACGATCGTCGCGACGAACACCTCGTCGCTCTCGGTGACGCGGCTCGCGAAGTTCGTCCCGTCGCCGGGACAGTTCGCGGGGCTCCACTTCTTCTTCCCCGCCGCGATCAACAAGCTCCTCGAGATCGTCGGCGGCGAGCAGACCGACCCGTCGACCCTCGCGACGCTGGAAGCGTTCGGCTACCGCCTCAAGAAGACCCCGATCGCGGTCAAGGACTCGGCGGGGTTCGCCGTCAACCGGTTCTTCGTCCCCTACGTCAACGAGGCGACGCGGATGGCGGAGGAAGGGCTCGCGTCGCTCGCCACGATCGAGGAGGTCGGCCGCGAGGTCACCGGCGCCTCGAACGGGCCGTTCGAGGTGATGAACCTCACCGGGATCGCCATCTCCGAACACGCGATGCACTCCCTCGAGGCCGCCTTCGGGCCGGCGTACGACCCGTCGGACCTGCTCGTCGAGCAGACGAAGGCGGGCCGGCCGTGGTCGTGGCGCGACGGTCAGGTCGAGCCCGCCCGCAAAGCCGCGGTGCGCACCCGCTTCGAGGGGCTGCTGATCGGGATCGGGACCCGGCTCGTGGAGGAAGGGGTGGCGACCCCGAACGCCGTCGAGACGGGCGCGATCGTCGGGCTGCGCTGGAAGCACGGTCCGTTCGGGATGCTCGCGGAGCTCGGGATCCCCGAGGGTCTCGCCCGCGTCGAGGCGTACGCCGCGCGCTGGGGCGAAGCGTTCCCGGTCGCGGTAGAGTTGCGGCGCCGCGCGAGCGAGGGCACGAAGCAGTGGCCGGTCGACTACGTTCGGGTCGAGCGCCAGGGCCCGGTCGCGTGGGTCCTCCTCGACCGGCCGGCGGTCCTCAACTCGCTCAACTCCCAGGTCCTGCGCCAGCTCGAAGCGGCGTTCGAGGCGCTCGCCGTCGACCCGAGCGTGCGGGTCGTCGTGCTCGGCGGCGCCGGCCCCGTGTTCTGCGCGGGCGCGGACATCGCCGAGATGGCCGCCAAGAACGTCGTCGACGGCCGGGCGTTCGGGTTCGTCGGTCAGCAGGTCTGCCGCTTCATCGAGGAGTTCCCGACGCCCGTCCTCGCCCTCGTCGAGGGGTACGCCCTCGGCGGCGGGCTCGAGCTCGCTCTCGCCACCGACTTCATCCTCGCCGCCGACACCGCGAAACTGGGCCTCCCCGAGGTCACCGTCGGGATCCATCCCGGGTTCGGGGGCGCGTCGCGCCTCACCCGCCTCATCGGGCGCGCGAAGGCGAAGCTCGTCGTCTTCACGGGCGAGACGTTCTCGGCCGACGAGGCGCTCCGGCTCGGGTTCGTGGCGCGCGTCGTCCCGGCCGCGACGGCCCGCGCCGAAGCGCAGGCGCTCGCCGAACTGCTCGCGTCGCGGGCCCCGCTCGCGGTCTCGTGGGTGAAGTCCGTGATCAACCGCGGGATGGACGGTCCGATCGAGAGCGCGCTCCGGCTCGAAGGGGAATCCGCTGGCCACACCTTCGCCACGGAGGACCGGACCGAGGGGATGCGCGCCTTCCTCGAGCGCCG
>Ga0075426_10001444_pt1 | contig 16865 bp, 12 predicted proteins | sample SoiMethybrSBSTD5_FD_75304 | JGI IMG/M metagenome (GOLD analysis project Ga0075426, IMG submission 75304) | Bulk soil microbial communities from a Populus tree surrounding site in Tennessee, USA - Soil MetaG P. TD hybrid SBSTD5 | ecosystem: Environmental > Terrestrial > Soil > Tree plantation... | reverse complement strand
ATCGGCGCCTGCCCTACGGACAAGACCGGAAAGCCCTCGACGGTGAGGCTTCGTCCCCAGTTGTTACCCGCTAAGGGCAAGCCGGAGTTCGAGCCGGCAGCCTGCACGCCCGGCAGCGATCCGACGCGATCGAGCAACTGACTGAAGAACGCAATACGATTTTCAACCTTACGATATTTATCTCCTGGCAGACTGATGTTGAACGTCAGCACTCCCTCGGGATTAATTCCCGCGTTGACATTATGCAGACTGATGAAGCTGCGCATCATTAAGCCGGCGCCAACCAGGAGCACAAGCGAGAGCGCAATCTCGGCTACCACCAGCAAGCTTCGAAGCCGGCCGCGACCGCTGCCCGAACTGCTTCGCCCGCCTTCCTTCAGCGTCTCATTCAGGTCCGGGTTCGAAGCTTCGATCGCAGGCGCAGTGCCGAACACCAGACCGGTCAGCACCGCACACGTAGCGGTAAAGCCGAGCACTCGCCAGTCCAGATCGAACTTCATCCAGAAAGGTATGTCGATGGGGATCGCCGCAAGCAGCAAGTCCATTCCCCACAGCGCGAGCACCAACCCAAGCGCTCCGCCGATGAGGCCCAGGAGCAAACTCTCCGTCAGAAGTTGTCGAAAGATTCTTTTTCGATTAGCCCCGAGCGCCGCTCGAATCGCGATCTCTTTCTGCCGAGCGGTCGCTCGCGCGAGCAACAGGTTCGCTACGTTCACACATGCGATCAATAACACGAACCCTACGACTCCGAGGAGAATCAAAAGCGCCTTCTTGTAATCGCCGACCAGGTTCGCTCGCAGATCGATGACGTTGACGCCGAAGCCTTCGTTAGTGACGGGGTTCTCCGCTTCGATGTTCGCGGCGATGCCGGTCATCTCGGCTTGCGCTTGCGCGAGCGTGACACCGGGCTTCAGGCGCGCCATTGCGTTGATACCGTGATCGTTGCGCGTATAGATCTTCGCTGTGAGCGCCAACGGCGCCCACGCATCGGCGACGTCCGGAAATTGAAATCCCTTCGGCATCACGCCGATCACTACGCGTCGCCGATTATTCATCGTGAGGGTCTGGCCGAGGATGTTTGGATCTCCGCCGTATCGTCGCTGCCATAAGCCGTAGCTCAGGATGACTACCAGATCGTGGTCGGGTTGATCTTCATCGGCGGTGAAGGTGCGTCCGAGGATCGGAGCTACGCCGAGGATTTCGAACATGCCCTGATTCACGAACGCGCCTTTGATCTGTTCGGGGTCAGTCGAGCCGCCGGCGACGCCGCCTGCCATTGCAAAACCGCCACTGTCATAGCAGGCGATGTCTTCAAATGATTGATTGCGTGCGCGCCAATCGAGGAAGTTGGCGTAAGACACATTCATCGAGGCAATGCCTTGCTTAACGGAAGTCTCGTCTAGCTGAACGAGCCGCTCGGAATGAGGATACGGAAGCGGCCTCAGCAAGATTCCGTTCACGAAACTGAAGATGGTGCTGATAGCCCCAATGCCAAGCGCTAACGAGAGCACGGCGACTAAGGTTAGCCCCGGACTTTTCCGAAGCATGCGTGCGCCGTAGCGTGTGTCTTGCAGAAGGTCACGAATCATATTCAACCCCTGACTTCACACTCCTGGCTGCTGAGCTTCTGATCGTCTTACCAATCGTTGTGCCAAGTGCCCTTTGCTGCTGATTGTTGAAGAGGCAAGGTTTGGCTCGAGTTTTCATTTATTAGCAGCTCGGCTACTGCTCGCTTGCGGGACTTTAGTTTCCCACTAGCGCAACCAGGGTCCTGTTCAGCTAAAAGATTTGCAGGAAGTGCGGACCTATTCTAATCTAACCTTCCTTGTAGTGAATTGGAGATTTCAAGACCGATCCCAGTTCCATAGTTAACGGCTAATGGAATGAATGGAAAATGCCACAACCAGAGTTTTCGCAATGGATAAACTTGGTGCTTCAGGTTCTTCGAGAGCTTGGGGCTCAGCACGCCCGCGAGAGGTTGTTGACTGTATCGGGCGGAACGAAATCGTGCCGGACGCCGTGCTTGATCAATCCGATTCTCTTATCGTTCAATCGTTGCGCTGTTATACTTCTCTCGGATCAGGACGCGTTTAAGATAGATTGCATAGGTTTAGGCATGGTCACCAAAGACCAACTCGAAGAAACAATTCGCGGAGTCATTAGCGAGTTTAAGAGATCGAGGCGAATCCCCGATCCCACTGCGGATGAGTTGACCGCTGCTTTAGAGGCTCGCGTCGATGACCTGTTCGATCAAGAGTCAAGAACTGAGACAGTTGAAGCTGCCTGTGAGATCGTTCCTTCGAACGATTCGGACTTTGAAGCCGATATGCAGACATTCGCGGAAGGGACGGACGATCTTCCAGCCTACTCGGGAACGTACTCGCGCGCCGACATCTATTTTGATCATGACTGATGGCCTACCTTTTCGACACAAACGTCTTTCTCAAGCGCAAGGCCAATCGACGAGAGGGCTGATAATGGCAATCGTTGTCGACACAGGGCCGCTTTATACATCGCGACTTCGATATGTTTCGCCCCAAACATTGCGATGCTTTCCACCTTCTACCCAGTAACTACGTAAAACCAAGTTCGGCGTTGGGCGTGCAATTTACAATTCGAAAGAAGAGAACGACCGCTTTTTGTTTCGGTGCTTCTGCCTTGCGCGTTCGGTTATCTCCTGTTAAAAATTCTCCAGCTTTTTTTGGCTGTTCCTTCAAAGTAAACTAATCAAGATTGGATCACGAGATGCGTTTGCCTCGCGGCTTTGCTGACGACGTCAAGAATCAAGGCGACATTGTGCGCGTAGTTTCCGATTATGTCAGCCTCAAGAAGCGTGGAGCAAACTATCTTGCATGCTGCCCTTTTCATTCGGAAAAGACCCCGTCGTTCAACGTTCATCCCGGCAAAGGGCTGTTCAAGTGTTTCGGCTGCGGCGCCGGCGGCAGCATCTTTGATTTCGTGATGCGAATAGAAGGCTGCGGTTTCCCTGAAGCTGTTCGCATCGTAGCCGAAAAGAGCGGCATCCCTGTCCCGGTTGTCGACGAGACCGAAGATCACAAGAAGATCTCGCGAGATCGCGATACCGTGCTTCGTTTGAATGAATGGGCCGCTGAATTCTTTGAGCTTCAGCTAAACAATAGCGACGAAGGCGAGGCCGCGCGCGACTACATTCGTTCGCGAGGCATCAAAGAGGAAACTGCGAAGCTTTTTCGGCTTGGTTACGCGCCTGATACCTGGGACGCGCTTACAAATCATCTCAGGGAGCGAGGCGCAACTACCGATGACATTCACAACAGCGGGCTCGCGGTAGTCAAAGACACCGGCGGCTTCTACGATCGCTTCCGCGCTCGAATCATTTTTCCGATAACCGATTCACAAGGGCGAGTGATCGCGTTCGGCGGAAGAGTAATGGGGGAAGGTGAGCCGAAATACCTGAACTCGCCTGAGACTGCGTTGTACACGAAAGGGAGAAATCTCTTCGCGCTCGGTCACGCGCGGAATGAGATTCGACATCTCGGGTTTGCGATTCTGGTCGAAGGCTATCTCGACTGTATGATTCCATTTCAGGAAGGCGTGCATAATATCGTTGCGAGTCTCGGCACAGCGCTCACAGATAGCCAGGTAAGACTTCTTCGCCGCTACATGGATCAACCTCAGATCGTCGTGAACTTCGATCCCGACTCCGCGGGCCAGGCCGCCACCATGCGCTCGATCGATGTCTTATTGGCTGAAGGCTTCAAGGTGAACATACTCGCGATGCCAACTAATCAGGACCCCGACGAATTTGTTCGAACTCACGGAGTCGAGAGTTTCCGCGAGCTCCTCAAGACAACGCAGCCTTATCTCGATTACATAATCGAGGTGTCGATAGCCGCGCACGACACTTCGCGGCCGACTGGAAAAGTAGCCGCCATAAATGCGATCCTGCCGCACCTCGCAAGAATGCGCGACAAAGTCGCGCGCGCAGACTACGCCGATCAGCTCGCGGACCGCCTGAAGATAGACTCTCGTGTCGTGCGTGAAGAGCTAAAGCGCACGGCAACAAACCGCCAACACGCCCTCGACAAGAAAAAAGTCAGATCCTCCGAGGAGATAACGGTAGCCGAGCGCCAACTGCTCGAGCTGATGCTCGCAAATCAAGAGGTGCGGGGCGCAATGCTTTCGGCGTTGACTGAAGACGATTACTCAGAACTGGCTACTGGAGCCGTTTTCACGGCGATCGTTAATCTCGAAGGACGTGCGCTCGAACCTAGCTTCGAGGCCCTTGCAGACCTTGTCGAAGGTGACACTGAGCGCGAGATTCTTCCGGCGCTGCTGATGAGCGACCTCTCGTGGGCGGGCGGCGACGATTTCGATACTCTTTTCAAGAAGGCAACCGAAGCGCTTTCCTCGCTGCGCCGAAGAAGGTTCGAGCGGATGCTTGACGCGCTTCAGATTGAAATGGGGAGCGCCGAACGAGCTCAGGACGTCGAGCGTTATCAGCTTCTGTTCCGGCAGAAAATAGAAATAAAGAATCGAATGCTCGCGCTTTCGGCAATTTAGTTTACCGGACTCCGTAAGCGATCATCCAATTGAAACGACAGCTTCGCGCATAATGCTCGTCGATTTGAGCAATGAGTTGTTAGGAAATTATTACAATGCTTCGTTGAGCATAAATTATTCGCGATTGAGCGATTAGTATCTTGACAGAATTTTGCATTGAGGGTACGAATTCACAGTGGCTTTGACAGCGCCTCGATGAAATGCCCCACGGGAGAGCAAGCTTGTCCGAGATCGAAAAATATTCAGACGAAGTAGAGAAACTTCTCGAAGTCGGAAAAGAGAAAGACTATCTCACCTACGACGATATCAATCGATTACTGCCTCCCGACATGAATTCCGCCGATGAGATCGAAGCGATACTCGACGTGATCGGCGCCGAAGGTATTTCAATTTCCGATTCGGACGAAAAGTTCATCGAAGCCGCAGCAGCGGTCGGAAATAACGGCGACGGAAAAATCGAAGAAGTACTCGACGAAGAATTGGACCTCGACCTGACTCCCGGGACGCTGGATAAAACAAACGATCCCGTTCGTTTGTATCTTCGAGAGATGGCGGTCGTGCAGTTGTTAACTCGCGATGGCGAAGTCTCAATCGCGAGGCGCATCGAACGAGGCCGATTGCGCGTGTTGAAGGCGATTTCTCGCTCGCCGTTGTGCATCGAGGAAATTATTCAGATCGGCGAGCGTCTTCGCCGCGGTGAGCTTCATATCCGGGAGGTCGTTCAATTCAGCGAACAGGAACCGGTCACTGAAGAGCGCATCGCTGAATACGAAACTCTGACACTTGAAGCCATCAATGAATTGAAGAAAAGCTACGCGCGCATGCTTAAGCTTTATGATCGTGTTCTGGATGAGCCCAGAAAGTCAGCACGGTTGCCCAGGCAGCGCCGAAAGCTCGCAGTCGCGCGCATCGAGCTGAGCAAACAGGCGCGGGACCTCGATTTGTTGTTGCAACAGAATGGTCATTTTATCGCTCTGATTCGCGACTGCGTGAATAGCGCGCGAGACACAAGAGCGCGAATCGAGAAAGCCCATCGCGCGATCGAAAAGAAGAAATGGAATGAAGACGAACGTGAGTTGAGACGCAATCTCCGCGACGCCGAGCGAAGGCTCGCGGAAATGGAAACGAGTTGGCACGCTTCGGCAGTTGAGCTCGAGCGTTCGCTGATGTCGATCAACAAAGGCGAGCGCGAAGCCGATATCGCGAAACAGGAATTGATCGAGGCAAATTTGCGGTTGGTGGTTTCCATCGCAAAGAAATACACAAACCGCGGGCTGCAGTTCCTCGACCTCATCCAGGAAGGCAACATAGGACTAATGAAAGCGGTCGACAAGTTCGAGTGGCGGCGTGGCTATAAGTTTTCGACTTATGCGACGTGGTGGATTCGCCAGGCGATCACTCGCGCGATTGCCGATCAGGCTCGCACGATTCGAATTCCAGTTCACATGATCGAACAAATCAATAAACTGATTCGAACCTCGCGATCGCTTGTTCAGGAGCTGGGCCGCGAACCAAGCTCTGAAGAGATCGCAAAGAAGATGGACATATCTGTTTCAAAGGTTCGGAAGGTCTTGAAGATCGCTCAAGAACCCATCTCACTGGAGACTCCCATCGGTGAAGAAGAAGACTCGCACCTGGGCGACTTCATCGAGGACAGAACAATCGCAAATCCCGCCGACGCCGTGATCACGACAAACCTGCGAGAGATCACCGAAGAAGTCTTGAAATCGCTGACGCCCCGCGAAGAAAAAGTCATCAAGATGCGATTTGGGCTTGGCCCTCACGGCAGCGAACACACGCTCGAAGAAGTGGGTCAGCACTTCGCGGTTACCCGCGAGCGGATTCGCCAGATCGAAGCAAAAGCACTCAGGAAACTCCGCCACCCATCACGGTCAAGAAAGCTGAAAGCTTTTCTGGAATCCGCCGCTCGCCCTTAGTTCTTAAGCAACGAGTCCAATCTCCAATCTATCCTTCGGAAAAACCCTCTGATTCGTCCTATCAATGTAATAGCCGACTTTGTCCCCGGCGATTGTTGACAAGAACTCAGTATGTCGTTGCCTGCCAGCCTAGATTCAAAGCTGAACCAGCCTCATATAGCCGCGCTCGATGGATTGCGCGCCGTAGCCGTTTCTCTGGTCATTGTTTCGCACTTCGGTTTCGAGCTCGTGCCGGGAGCGCACGGAGTGATGATCTTCTTTGTGCTGAGTGGTTTCTTGATCACGTGGCTACTTCTGAACGAAAGCGAGCGAGACGGAACAGTTTCCTTGAAGAGTTTTTACAAGCGACGCACACTTCGAATTTTTCCTGCCTTCTATGCGTATTGGCTTTTGCTGATCACGATTTTAATCGGCACTGGCAAAGCAGTGCTGTGGCCTCACGCGTTCAGCGCGTTGTTCTATTCGAGCAACTACTATTCTGCCATCTACGGCGACCCAAACAATGGCTTCAGTCATACGTGGTCGCTCGCCATTGAAGAACAGTTCTACCTTTTATGGCCTTTCGTTTTTCTTCTTCTGCGAAGCAATCTCAAACGGATGACGACTTTTCTGAGTTTGCTCATTGCCGCTGTTTGGCTGCATCGCGCGGTTCTTTGCTTTGGCTTTCACGTGGATCAGTCCTACATTCAAGCCGCATTCGACACACGACTCGATGAACTGATGGCCGGTTGTCTGCTCGCGGTGTTGTTGAAGCGCCGAGTGCTCTCCCGGTTTTGGCAGTTGGTTTCCAGCAATCAGCTCTTGCCGTTTGCGACGATCGCCCTGCTTATGATTTCGGTTTATGCGGGTGAGTTTTATGTCGTCAGATATCGAGATGTCTTCGGCTTTGCAATCGAGCCGCTATTGATCGCGATCCTTATCGCACAGATGATCGCCTTTAGCTCAACAACGATATGGGGCTGGACTGAATTCCGCGCGGTGAAGTTCCTCGGGCGAATTTCATATTCACTCTATCTCTATCAGCAACTCACCCTGCATGCAGTGAAGAATGCGCTTGGCGGCTATCCCATCATCGCTCAACTCGCAGGTGCTATTCTGGTCACTGTTCTCATCGCGACAGCCTCGCACTACATAATCGAGCAACCCTTCCTCAAGCTTCGATCGTCGTCATGGCGCCGCCGACTTAGGCTTGCGTACGAGGCGGGCATATCCTAGCTTCAATCGATTGGTCGAATGGGGCGATCCGTTCGTCCGAGCGTCTTGCTTTGACTCGAGGGCTCTTCTTCAACGGCGGTTGAGGAATCAGGCGGGTTCTCCGTTGAAGGCGTTGGCGTGATTTGTTTTTCTTGCAATGGCGGCAGGTTCCCAGATGCCTGCTTGTACCGCGAAAGCATCTCATCGACGCGAGCACGAGAGCGTTCAGCTTCCAGTTCGCGGTCAGCTTCGGCTACTCGATTATCGGTTAATGAGCCACCCGACTGCCTGATCCTTGCTCGCATCTCTTCGATGGTCCCCGATGGATCCGTGCTGTCAAACGGCGATTGAACTGCCGCGAGGTTTTCGCGAATCGCGGTCAGATGAGTTTCTGCCGCGAGATCTTCACCCTGGCGGCGGCGTTCCTCTCGCAACCCGCGAGCGCGTTCTGCGGCTCCGTTTGCTTCGGTGATTTGTTGTTTGATCAGCGTGCGTTGCGAATCAAGACTCAGGAGCTGCCTTCCGCTTTCAGAAGCTGCCGCTTGATCGCCGCGCTCTCTCGCGAGTCGTTCGCGTTCAGCGACGCCGAGGATTTTCAGATCGAGTTCCGCAAGTTCCTTTTCAAGGACCTTGGCCGAGGCTCGAGTCTGAACCTCGAGCTCGTTCAAGCGCGCGAGCTCAGCTCGAGTGACCTCGCGCGCTTCTCGATCTGGTCCGGTAGTTCGCTCGATCAGATTGTCGAGGTATGAGTTGATGAGGCGCTTCGTCCGTTGCCACATTTTTCTTCGCCAAAGTTTATCGGTTACTGCGCAACAAGACGACTCAACACGAGTGACTCAACTCCTCGCGGTATCAATTCGCTGGTGGCCGCGGGGGAGGTTGGATCGTTTTTGGATCGTCCTGTTGAATAGAACGAGGGCCGGGGCCCGACGGTTGCACAACAGGCAATGTTAAAGGCTTAACGAATTTCACTCGGAAAATCGCACCGGGAGCGACCACTACTTCACCGCCTTTTGTGAGCAGAAGTCCTGCGAGCAAGCCTCCACCGAGCGCGCCCGCGCCGGCGCCCAATCCGCCGCCGGATAATACGATCACGCCGGCGCCCGCGCCGCCGATGCCACCGCCGCGCTCAACGTTGCGGGCCGTCGCGTCACCTCGATGCCCGCCCTTCACCTTGCCTTCGCTGTCGGCATTTAGTTTCTCATTCTTGTCCCAGTCGTCAACCGAGGTCACAACAACGGACACTGGTTCGTCTCCCCAGGACATTGAGACTCGCTCAAAAGCAATCGCGATGCTGCCGCTTTTCTGACCGCGCTTCGCTGGAGTGACTTGAGTCACACGTCCGCGAAACTCAGTGCCTCTCGGCAAAACAAGCTGACCGTCGACATAAATCGGTTCTTCGAGAACCGCGGTAACCGGGTCGCCGGCCTCGCTCAGCTTGGAGCTCAGTCGCGTTTGAAGAATTGTTTTCGCTTTCGTTTCAGTTGGAATGGTTGCCTCGCGCGCGGCTTGCGGGCGAGCGGGGACGGCGCCCAACGCGATCACAGCGCAAAGCGCAAGAGAACAGCAAATCCTTTTCATTCTGTACCTCCAGGGCGGATGGTAGCGATCAAATTTGATGTTAGTTTAATACCCAGGCACGGTCAAGAAAAAGCCCGACCAACATTCGCGGTCTCAGCCGATGCTTTGACGAATCATCTCAGCAAGTTCGTTGGCCTGCTCGTTGATTTTTTTCTCTTCTTCGCCTTCGATCATAACACGAGCCAGATTCTCGGTGCCGGAGTATCGCAATAGCAGACGACCTCTGCCTTCAAGCTCACGCTCGATTCGGTCGGCCGAAGCTTTTACCGCCGGAAGCGTATCGAATGGCGGTTTGCTGCGAACTCGTACGTTCACCAGAATCTGCGGATACCGCGGCATCCGGGACGCAAGCTCAGCGAGCGAAACACCAGACTCGCCCACTGCACGAAGCAATTCGATAGCTGTAATGATCCCGTCACCGGCCAGCGAAATATCGGGAAAGATGATATGACCCGACTGTTCGCCTCCAAGTTTAGCGCCACGCGTCAACAACTCCTCGAGCACGTAGCGGTCTCCTACCTGTACGCGATCAAGCTCGATATCGTGCTCGCGAAGGGCAAGCTCCAGACCGATGTTACTCATCACCGTGGCGACGACTCGATTGCCTGCCAGCACGCCACGCCTCTTGAAATCCGCGGCGAGAATGTACAATGTCACATCACCATCGACCAGCTTACCTGTCGCATCCACAAACAAAGCGCGGTCCGCGTCTCCATCAAAAGCAATCCCCAAGTCCAGACGTTGATCAGTAACCAGTTTTTGCAAGCCTTCGAGGTGAAGCGAGCCGCAGCCTTCGTTGATATTTCGTCCGTCAGGTTTCGCGGAAATGACTTGGATATCGGCGCCCAACTCTTTAAAAACTTTTGGACCGATTTCGGAAGCCGCTCCGTTTGCGCAATCAATGCCGATCTTCAATCCGCTCAAGTCAAGCCCGCCACCGATTTCATTACTAAGAAAGGAAGTGTATCGATCTCGAAACGCGGTCTCGTCTTTAGCTTGGCCGCCAAGCCAGCCGCCTTGAACATCATCGACTGGAATCCCTGAACCACGGTGTTTGCTGATGTCTGCTTCTATTTTTTGTTCCATCTCGTCGGCGAGCTTTTTTCCCGACGGCGAAAAGATTTTGATGCCGTTGTCTCGAAACGGATTATGCGAAGCCGATATCACAATGCCAGCATCGAACGGAGTTGTTCGCGTTATATAAGCAACGCCCGGCGTCGTAATCACGCCAGCCGACCGCACGCTTGCTCCTGCGGCGAGTGCCCCTTGAGCGACTGCAAGTTCGATTTCCGGTCCGGACTCGCGAGTATCGCGGCCGATGACGAGCTGAGGCTCACCATTAAGAATTTCAGTAAGGTGAGTTACTAATAAGCGGGCTATCAATTGGACTGTCTCGCGATCGAGGGGGAACTGGCCGGCAACGCCTCGAATCCCATCCGTTCCGAACAGTCTTTGCTCCATCTCAGGCATCAAACAGCGCTCCTTTGTCTGGATCTTCGCGTTGAACACGCTTACCGGATGCGCACCTTCTGAGGCTCAACGGATTTCACGGTGACGCGGTCGGCAAAGCCGGCGGCCAGATTAATTCTGGGAGTAAAAGCAGACGAACCGCGTTGGTAATCGACTTCAACACTAACATCCGAAGGGATGATTTGATCAACAACCGAGCTGGCGCCATAGACAGTAACCTTGACGAGCTTTGGGTTCGCCCGAGCTCGAGGTGGACCGTCCTTAACGGTAACTGGAACGTTGTCGACTACGCGCTCCTTCTGAGACTCGCCAATGTTTACCGTCAGCATGACTTTGCCCTTTCGGATGATGTCATCGCTGATCGTCAGACTGGGCGAGCCAATGTCGATAGCTACCTGTTCGCTGAAAGATTCGGTTCTATCCGCAAGCCGGACGCTTTCAGTCGATACTTCCGTTATGTCGCGCACCTGACTTTCGGCGCCGCCGATCTTCACCGTTTCCGGTATGATTTGCCAATCGATCACTTCGAAGCCAATCCGAGGTTCTCCTTCGAATCTTGGAATGATCGGAACTTCTTTTTCAATAATGCGCTCGACCGTGACTCGAATCGAAGCAGGTTCGATTTCTTTAACGTTCACGCTTGCAGGCAATCGGCTCGGATCGACGCTTAGGGGAATCACGCGAACGCCCGGTTCGACGTTGGACATATCGGCAGTCACGCTGAACTGACCAGCTCGAAGCGAATCGAGCAGGTCGCGCGGACCTTCAAGATAAACACGCGCCGACAGTGTCTCGTATTTCGAAACTATCAGATTTGGAGCGGTAGACAAGTTAATAAACTCGATCGGTACTGCGTTCAAAGCCACCTGGCTTACCGGCCGTGAAGCGACGGAGAGCCACAGCACTCCGGTTATCAACAGCGCGAGAACTTTCAACCCGGTATTCTCAAGCACATAGTCGCGGCCGTACTCTTTGAGCGACTTCAGATTTTCACTCATCCAATCCATTGATCGATACTCACTTAATGTAAGTCTCCGTGACCTGTTCCCTGGTTCCTTCAGCAACCACATCCGGCTTGCGAGCGACCCGGCGTGCGGGGCTTACTGCCTGGACCAGGCCCCGCTGCGGTGCAAGCGCCTCGCGTATCAGATCCCGTAGCGAGCTACTGTTTAGATAGCGAGTTATCTCGCCATTCTGAACGAAGGAGATCACGCCGCTCTCTTCGCTTACGACGAGCGCGGCGGCATCTGTGTCTTCAGTCACGCCGATGGCTGCGCGGTGACGTGTGCCTAGTTCCTTTGAAAGCCTGGGATTGAGCGTCAGCGGAAGAAAGCAACTCGCGGCTTCGACCTTGTAGTTGCGAATTATTACCGCTCCGTCATGCAAAGGTGTATGCGGATCGAAAATCGTCACCAGCAGATCGTAAGTGAGTGCGGCGCGAAGCGAAACGCCAGTGTCGATGTAGTTCTGAAGTCCAACGTTTCGCTCGAGAACAATCAAGGCGCCAATTCTGCGCGATGAAAGAGTCATCGCCGCCAGCACAATATCGTCGTATGCTTCGTGGTTATCCTTTGAATGACCGAATCGAAACGGACCGAGGTTAGATCCGACGCGCATCAATGCCGATCGAATCTCGGGCGCGAAGATAACCAGTATCGCGAACCCAAAATACAACAGAGTGTTCCTCATGACGAACTGGAGCGTATCGAGCCCCAGTATTACCGAAATCTGATACAACAATCCCACGCCGAGCAGACCGGCTACCATCTGCACCGCGCGCGTTCCCCGCACAAGCTTGAGCAGACCGTAGATGATGGCCCACACGACTACAAAGTCGATGAGATCGGTGATCCTAAGCTGGCCGAGGAACTTTAAAAGTTCTGCTGAACGACTCATTGGCAATCAGTGCTCATAGCAATCCGGACTCGTGCGGGCTCGAAGCTGTTCGCTTCAGAAGTCTCGCTGTTCTTTCTGGTTCAACACATCCGGGTTTCTCTGCGGTGGCACTGCTCTGAACTTGAAGGGCGCTGCGCGGGGCTGGGAGGCTCAATTGTTCATGCAATGCCTTCACTCTTTCGTCGTCTGCGGCATTTGATTAAACTCAAATTTGGATGTCACGGCTGTTTTCCACATCTCACGCATGGATACGCCCAACTCCATTCTCGCTGACCTGACGAAAGACCTGATGCTATGGTATCCGCCCTGCCCTGCGGAATCAAGCGAACTAACTATATCGTGTCCGAATTGAACGGTACCAGTACTCGACTGCCCCACTGCGTCGCCACAACCGAGACATGGGTAATGAAGAGCATTTCACACTTCACGCGGCAGCGAAGAGTCTTGACCTCATACATAAGTGAGTCAAAAGTTCCGTTTGCTGCGAGGCGGCTTACTGATTTGCTCACTCATCCCAGTGATCGAACACAGAGTACAGAAAAAGCTTTGCGAAGTTATTCTCTGGCACCGCGATTGCTGTTCATTTTCGACAGACAGAAATTCCTGGTGAAGATTTATGACGATCAAGCTAGTAAAACAGGGTGAAGCGCCGGCGAAGGAAAAGAAGGCAGCACCGGTTTCTTTGGAAGCGCGGCTGCTACTGACCACTCAAGGATGGATCGAAGAGTTCAAGGCTCGGAAGGCCAATAATCAACAGTTGCTAGCCGTCGCGCTACGGCGCATCTGAAGAAACTATTTCGAGCCCGAAGCAATCACGGTCGCACTAAAAGGCCATTCTCCGCGTCGCCACGATCGAATCAAATAGATTGCCGTTCCCACCACCAACAGAACTACTGCGTATCGAATCTCTTTCAAGAAATCGCGGCGCGATATGAGAACGTAGAGAAATCCCAGAAAAGCGACGACCGAGGGCACTGGATAAAGCCACATTCTGAACGGGCGCGGTAAATCAGGGCGTCTCACGCGCAACACGATCACTCCAATTGTCTGCGCAAGAAATTGAACCATTATTCTGATTACCACCAATGCAGCGATGACGTCCGCAAGCTTGAAGAGACAGAACACTATGGCTACGCTGCCCATCACCAGAAGAGAAACGTACGGAAAACGATGTTTCAGGTGAACGCGAGCGAACACCTTGAAGTAGTTGCCATCGAGCGCGGCCGCGTACGGCACTCGTGAATAACCGAGCAACAATGAAAACACCGAAGCAAAAGCTGTCCACATAATGAGCAGCGTCGCGATCGAAGCTGCCCACTTTCCGTACAGGTGCTCCATGAAAACCGAAATGACATACTTGCGAGCGTCAGAGGCCGCCGTCTCACTCAGGTCGCGCCATGGAACTACTCCCAGAATGCTGATGTTCATCACAATGTAAATGACCGCGACCGCAGCTATTGAAATGATTATTGCGCGCGGAATTGTGCGTCCCGGGTCTTTCACTTCGCCGCCAAAGAAGCAGACGTTATAGTAGCCCCAGTAGTCGTAAACCGAGACGAGCATCGCCGCTCCGAGACCGGTGAAAAATGATCGTGATAGAGTAAATGCCCCTGGCGGAAAATCGAATGCGCGCGTTCGATCAAAGTGAGTAACACCGGAGATGATGACCCAAAGAACGGTCAGAATGACGCCAACCCATAGAAATTTCGAAAGCCGGCCGATGACGGTGATCTTGCGATAAAGCAGAAACACCGCAAGCATCACTGTGGCCATCGCTACAAAGGTTCCCGCAGTCAACTGAACGTTTGCAGTGAGCGAACCGAGGAACGGCAGCGGCAGACTGAAGTCGTGCGTGAAGTAACTATTGGCGAGGCTCTTCGAGAGGTAACCAGCATACTGAGAAAGGCCAATGCACCCGGAGGCAATCGACAGCGGAGCGCTAAACGTGAGCTGCCAAATAAACAGGAAGGACATCATCCGGCCCAGGCGCGCGGGTCCGTAGATTTCCTTGAGGTAACGGTATGAGCCTCCGGAGCCGGGCATCGCGGCGCCGAGCTCGGCCCATACCAGCCCATCGCACATCACGAGCAGCGCACCGAAAATCCAGCCGAGCATCGCTTGCGGTCCGCCCATCGCCGCGATGATCAGCGGTATGGTAATGAACGGGCCGACGCCGATCATTTCGATCATGTTCAGCGTCGTTGCGCTGGTGAGATCAACGCCGCGAATCAATGGCGTTTCGCCATTGCCGCGCTCGAAGTCTTGAGTGGAGTTTGTGTCGTGAGGAAGCTTTGCGTCGCTCTTCATCGCAGTCCGTCGAAAAGTTCACACTGACAAAGCACTCGAATTGGCGGAAGGAGTTTAAACTAAAAAACGCGGAGTCGAAAACGAGCCGCCTTCGGCTTTACTGGCTAATGCGAGGGCGTCCACCCTGCCCAGGAGTAGTAGGCGTGACTTGAATCTGCTGCAGTACGGTCGGAATGTAAATGAAGACCCAGTCCTCGTAGTTGTCGAGTCCAAAGTAAGCGGTCATCGCCTTACCTTTCTTCTTTGGAGCCACGCCGATGATTGGCAGCGAGCCCGCCTTTAGGGCCGCCAGAGGATCAGCGGACACATTATCATCGTCGTCATCGTCATCATCATCATCGTCGCCCTTGTTTTGTGGCGGTTTTATGCGAGTGTTTCCTGGAGTCGGAGGCTGAGGGACCTGTTGGTTTGGAGGACTCGGCGATGGAGAAGGCTGCGCCTGAGGCTCGCCGCCCGGAGTTGGATTCGTCGTGAACAGACCATTTTTCTTGAATGCGTTCTTCTGAGGCGCGCCAGCCAGAAGGAAGTAATCGCGATAGCGAGTTATATCGACAGTCTGGGTCCCGGCCAACCACGCTTGAAGAAACTTTGAAAGTCGCGGATCGCGCGCTCGAACGACTTGCCACTCGTCGCCGGTCATTGGATCAATCAACGCTGAAGGCCTGACGAATTTTCTTTCGATCGCGCCGATCGTCACTCCATCGCGCAGCTTTTCAATTTCGTTGAGGGGACGCGCTAAAAGCATTTGGTACCTCAACGGTTGAAGCAGTCCGTTGCCGTAGTAGCGCGCAATACCTTGGGCCATCTGCTGACCGCGATACATCATTTCAACTTCTTTGTCTCGTTGAACTTGCTTTTGCACGTCGGGTACGATTGAAGAAACCAGAAAGATTCCCATCACCGTGAGCGCAAGCAACAGACCGAGCAACGCCCAGCCTTGTTCAACCGATCGTGACGACCGGGATGGTATTGATACTTTCTCTGCAACGAGTGTCATCGTCCTTTTTCCTGCAATGGCAAGCGCCTCTTGATATCCAACTGCGTATAAGTAACGTCGACACTGTCGGATGAGATCGCATCGACGCGCCACACTCCCATAACCGTGTCGCCGACCTTTGCGCGCGCAATTTCTTTAGTCGCAGTCAGCTCGAACACCGCATAATTGTACTGCGGCTGATTCAAAGGACCCAACCTTCCTTTGTAGATGAACTGAGGCTCCGGCGCCGCCTGAACGATAAGCGCGATCGGGTTTGAAAAATCGACGGTCGGATTGCTCTTGGATTTAATTTCGACGTTGATGTTACCCGGGGAAGCGTAGTCGCCCGGCGCGAGGTCGGTCGACAATTGCGTCTCGCTGACGCGCTTGGTGACCCGCGGAGCGCCGCCCATAATTATCTGCGCATCGGCCGGAATCTTGTTGCCGGTGACGAGGAAAGTCACCGCTCGCGGAGTGCCCGCGACCAAACTCGAAGGCTGAATCGCTTGGAGTTGTATCGGAGGAGGAGGAGGAGGAGGAGGCGGCGGCGGCGGCGGCGCCACGTAATACGCGAATATATTTCCTCGCGTGCCAGGCTGGGCTCCCCGGCCGTCGCTGCTCAGTATTAGCTTGACATTCAACGGAGTCATATCCGACAGCAGCGCTTGCAACTCGGCTTCCTGCTGTGCCGCGCTGCTCAACGGCCGGTTCTGCTGAGGCACTGGAGATGACTGGGGAGCGGGAACACTCGGGCCTCCGTTCGTAGACTGCAGTGTCAATCGCTGCCGAGGTGCAGGCCCGCTTAGAAAAACCTCGTAGATAAAAACCGCGAGCATGATAACGCCCAAAGCCGCGAGCAGGAGGCGTTTGTTTTTTTCCGCTGAACCTCGATTAGCCATTGCGTTACTTCAGAATCGACACAAACATTCTACATCGGCTGAAAGAATGCCGACATTTCGATC
>Ga0075426_10001443_pt1 | contig 16874 bp, 16 predicted proteins | sample SoiMethybrSBSTD5_FD_75304 | JGI IMG/M metagenome (GOLD analysis project Ga0075426, IMG submission 75304) | Bulk soil microbial communities from a Populus tree surrounding site in Tennessee, USA - Soil MetaG P. TD hybrid SBSTD5 | ecosystem: Environmental > Terrestrial > Soil > Tree plantation... | reverse complement strand
GTCTGGCTGCGCTTCTCGGGCGGCGTCGCGCGAGAGACGACGCCGATCAGCACGCCGAAGCCGGTGCCGGCAGTGCCGATGCCGGCGAGGAGCCCCGCGAGCTGCAGCGCGCCGGGAAAGGATGCCGCGAGCATCATGAGCAGCAGGCCGCCCGCATAGAAGAGCGCCGTGACGATCAACACCGGCCGCGGCCCGTAGCGGTCGGCCGCGGCGCCGACGAAAGGCTGCGACAAGCCCCAGACGATGTTCTGCACGGCGATGGCGAAGCCGAAAGTCGCCGCCGAGATGCCGAAGTCGACCGCCATCGGCCGCATGAAGAGCCCGAGGCTCTGCCGCAATCCCATGCAGAGCGAGATGATGGTCCCCGAGAGGACAATGAGGAGCAGCATGGCGCGGCGGTTGGCGGTCATCGGCAGCCCTGCGGTAAACAGATCGGTGTACCGATAATCCGGTAAACTCTCCTGTACCGTCAAGTCGGCGGTACACCGACCTGTGCATAAATCTACCCGCCCTGCCGAGCGCATCCTCGCCGCCGCCGACAAGCTCTTCTATTCCCAGGGCATCCGCGCCGTCGGCGTCGACGCCATCGCCGAGGAAGCGCAGGTCAGCAAGCGCACCCTCTACAACCATTACCCGACCAAGGACGACCTCGTCGCCGCGTACCTCACCGCGCGCTTCAGGCAGGTGCCGCCCTCCGACGCGCCGGCGCGCGAGCAGGTCCTCGGCTACTTCGAGCGCCTCGAGAAAATGTTCGCCGAGGGCGGCTTCCGCGGCTGCCCTTACGTCAACGCGGTCACCGAGCTCGGCGATCGCAAGCACGCCGCCACGCACATCGCCGTGCAGTTCAAGGAGCAGCGCCTCGCCTGGTACCGCACGCTCCTCGAGCGCATGGGCGTGGCCGAGCCCGCGCGCCTCGCTATGCAGCTCCAGCTTCTCGTCGAGGGCGCCATCTCCGCCGTCCTGGTGAACAACGACCCGAGCGTCGCCCGCGACGCGCGCGCCGCGGCCGAAGTGCTGGTCGATGCCGCGCTGATGCGAAAAGCGCGGCGCAAGCGCTGATGCAAGGCTTTTGTCAGTGCTGCCGGCTTAGTCTTCTCCCATCGTGAATCCCTGCGTCCTGTTAATCGTCCTCGCGGCGGCAGCGCCGCTCGCGCACGCCGAGACCTACAAATGGGTGGACGAAAAGGGCGTCACCAACTATTCGAACACGCCGCCGCCGGCCGGCAAGGCGAAGAGCGCCGTGCAGCCGGTCGAGGAGCGTCTCTCGGTAATCGCATCCGAACCCTCTGCCGCTAACGCGATCACGCCTGCGGTCATGCAGCGCCTGCAGGCGATGGAAGCCGAGTGGCTGCAGCGCCAGCGGCTGATGGCGGCGAGCGCTCCGTATGTATCGGCCGCGGCCGGCTGCCCGTCCCCTTATCGCGGTGACTGCATCTACGACGAGGCGCGCTTCTATCCCTACGTGCCGGTGATCGCCGTGCGCCGGCCGCTCTTCGTGCGCCCGGTGCCGGTCAGGACCCGCGCGCGGATCGCGCTCGAGCCCTCACGTTCGGGTTCACTACGTTGATCGGCGTCCCCGCCGCAAAGGCGAGGATCTGGTCGAAGATGTCGGAGAACTGCACTTCCCACTCGTCGAGCGTGACGTAGCCCAAGTGGGGCGTGCAGACGACATTGTCCATGGCAAGCAGCGGATGCTTGCCGCCGAGTACCGGCTCCTCCTCGTAGACATCGACCGCCGCCTTGCCCGGGCGACCCGCCTTTAGCGCCTCGACAAGCGCGCGAGGCGCGACGAGCCCCGCCCGGCTCGTGTTGACGAAGATCGCGGTGGGCTTCATGCGCGCGAGGTCCGCCGCGGTGACGATGCCGCGAGTCGCGTCGACGAGCCGCATGTGCAGCGTCAGCACGTCGCACTCGGCAAAGAACGCCTCCTTGCTCGGCGCCACCGCGTAGCCGTCGGCCCGCGCCTTGTCGCGCGAGGCTTCGCGGCCCCAGACGAGGATCTGCATGCCGATCGCACGGCCGACCTTGGCCACTTCGCCGCCGATGCGGCCGTAGCCGAAGATGCCGAGCGTCTTGCCGCGCACGGTGATGCCGATGCCGGTCTGCCACTTGCCCGCCTTAAGCCCCGCGACGTTCTGCGGGATCTCGCGCGCGGCGGCGAGGATCAGCCCCCACGTCAGCTCGGCCGTCGAATAGGACGGCGTGCCCGGGTGCATGTTCGACGACACCACGATGCCCAGGCGCGTGCACGCCTCGATATCGATGTGCGGATAGACGCTGCGCTGGCTGATGAGCTTCAGCTTCGGCAGTCGCTCGAGGAGCGGCGCGCGAATCTGCGTGCGCTCGCGGATGAGCACCAGCGCCTCGATATCCGCGAGGCGCCTGGCGAGCGCGTCGGTGTCCTGCACATGATCGTTGAACACGCGCACGTCCTGCCCGGCGAGCTTGCGGAAGGCGCCGAGCGTGCGCACCGTGTCGTGGTAGTCGTCGAGGATCGCGATCTTCATTTGGCCAGGTAGCGTGGCGCCCAGGCGGCGATAAGGTCGGCAGCATACGCGGCATCGGCGGCGCGCGTCAGCAGATGGTCGGCGTCGTCGAGCGAGACGAAGCTCTTCGGGTGCTTCGCGGCGGTGAAGATCTTCGCGGCGTTGTCGATGCCGACCGTCGCATCGTGCGGCGAGTGCATGACGAGGAGCGCCTTGCGCAGCGCGCCGATGGTCGCAGCCGGATCGTGGCGCTCGAGATCGTCGAGGAACTCGCGCCGGATGCGAAACGGCCGGCCGCCGATGTCCACCGCCGCCTCGCCGTCGCGGCGGATCTTGTCCGCGCCGCCCGCGATGAGGTGTGCGACGTGCTTCGGCTCGTAAGGCGCGGCGAGCGTGACGACCGCGCGCACCTCGGCCATCGCGCGCGCGGCCGCGAGCACCGCCGCGCCGCCGAGGCTGTGGCCGATGACCAGGCGCGGCGCCTCGAGTGTCGCGCGCATGTGCGCCGCCGCCGCGAGCAGATCGCCGATGTTGGAGGAGAACGTCGTGTCGGCGAAAGCGCCGCCGCTCATGCCCAGGCCCGTGAAATCAAAGCGCAGCACGGCGATGCGGCGCTCGGCGAGCGATTTCGCGATATACGCCGCCGCCTTGCTGTCCTTCGAGCAGGTGAAGCAGTGCGCGAAGAGCGCGTAGGCGATCGGCTTTTCCGCCGGCGAGTCGAGCCGTGCGGTCAGCTCGAAGCCTTGCGAGCCGGCGAATGTAAGCGTCGACGATGCCATTATCCTAAATGGTGACAGTCACCAATTTTCTCGCTGTTCACGCGCCGAAAATCAGGCGCGGCAGCACGAGCGAAAGCCACGGGATGTAGGTGATGATCATCAGCGCCGCGAAATAAGTGAAGAAGAACGGCACGAGGCCCGCGACCACCTCGGCCGAGGACACCTTGAAGATGCTGCAGCTCACGAACAGGTTCAAGCCGAAGGGCGGCGAGAACATGCCGATCGCCAGGTTCACGGTCATGATGATCCCGAAGTGGATGAGATCGACGCCCGCGTGCTCGGCGAGCGGCCACAGCAGCGGCGTGAAGAGGATCACGGCCGAGTTCGGATCGAGGAACATGCCGACGACGAGCAAAACCAGATTGATGAGCAGGAGCACGGCCAGGGGCGGCACCTGCTCGCCGGCGACGAGCCCGACCAGCTTCTGCGGCACGTTCTGCGCCGTGAGGATCCAGGAGAAGACGCCCGATGCGGCGACGATGATGAAGATCTTCGCCGAGAGCACCGCCGTCTCGCGCGTGATCGCCCACACCTCGCGCCAGCCGAGCTCGCGGTAGACGAACACGCATACGAATACCGCATAGACGCAGACCGCCATCGCCGCTTCGGTCGGCGTCATGAAGCCGCCGTAGATGCCGCCGAAGATGAGCGCCGGCGCGCCGAGCGTCCACAGCACGTCCTTCGTGCTCTCGGCGATCTCGGCTGCGCTCCAGCTCCGAGCGGCGCTGATGCCGGCGCGCATGGCGTGCGCCACGCAGTACACCGCCGCGCAGATGCCGACGACGATGCCCGGCAGGAAACCGGCGAGGAACAGCTTGCCGATCGACGCGTTCGTCATCACCGCGAAGAGGATCATCGAGATGCTCGGCGGAATGATGATGGCGATCGCGCCGGAGGAGGTGATGACGCCGAGCGCGAAGCGCTTGCTGTAACCGCCATCGACGAGCGCCGGATACAGGATCTTGCCGAGCGCGGCCACCGTCGCGGGGCTCGAGCCCGAGATGGCGCCGAAGAGCTCCGCCGCGCCGATCGTGGTGAGCGGCAGGCCGCCGGGGATGCGGCCGATGAGCGCGGCGATCCAGCGCACGAGCCGCCGCGACATGCCGCCGCGCCCCATGACGCCGCCGGCGAAGATGAATCCCGGCACGGCGAGGAGGACGAGCTTGTCGATCGAGCCGGTGAGGCCCTGCACGACGACGTCCATCGCCACGCCCTGCCACGCCATCGCGCCGATGGCGAGCGCGAGAAAGATCATCCACATCGGGATGCCGGCGAACAGCATTACGAACGCCGCGACCGTGATGACGGTCAGCATCAGCGGTGCTGCAGGAGCTTCGCGAGGTGGGCGATGAAGGCGACGCTCATCAGCGCGAAGCAGAGCGGGATGACGCTGTCGCGCATCCATGCCGGAATCTCGCCGCTCGAGAGCTTCTCGCCGTAGGTCCACGTTTGCGCGAGGCTCGTCCAGCCGATCTTCGCGACGAAGCCGCACATCGCGATGCCGAGCACGGCCACCACGACGTCCACGCCGCGGCGCGCGCGGGGCGGCAGGCGCAGGTAGACGGCGTCCATGGAGATGTGGTCGTTATGCAGGCACAGCGACACCGTGCCGAGATAGACGAGCCACACGAGCAGCATGCGCAAGAGATCGTCGAGCCACGAGATGGCGATGCCCAGCTGATAAAGCGTCACCGCGCCCGCAGTCGCGACGATCAGGAACGCGCAGACGAAGGCGGAGAGCTGGTCGCACACCACCGCCAGGCGCCGCATGGGCGGCTACTTCTTGCCGTTGTAGCGGGCGACGTCCTCTTCGAGCAGCTTGACCACCGGGCCGCGCGCCGGATCGGCCGCCATGCGCTTCCACACGCCCTTGTAGGCGAGCTCTTTCATCCTCGCGAGCTCCGCGGGCGGCATGGTGGTCACCGTGACAGCCTTCTTCATTCCCTCGAGGCTCTCCTGCTGCGACTTGGTGTACGCGTCATCGGTCCACGGAATCGTCTCGCGCGCCGCGCGATCCACCGCCTGCTTGAGATCGGCCGGCAGGCCATCGTGCCAGCTTTTGCCGTAGATGAGGTTCGAGACGAAAGCGAAGTGCTCGGTGATCGTGTAGTACTTCGCCGCCTCGTAGAGCTTCATCTTGTAGATCACGTCGGGCGGGTTCTCCAGGCCGTCGATCGTTCCCTGCTGGAGCGCCGTGTACACCTCGCCGAGCTCCATCGGGCGCGCCACCGCGCCCCAATCCTGGTAGGCGCCGATGCGCGGCGGCGACGGAATGACACGGATCTTCTTGCCCTGCAGGTCGGCGAGCTTCGCCACCGGGAACTTGGTGAGAAAGCTCTGCGGCCCGATGCCGTGGAACGCGACGATGATGATGCCCTTCTCGAGCGCCCGCTGCTTCATCAGCTCGGCCGCCTTGCTCTGCGCGGTGAACTTGGTGATCTCCGCCGGCGCGCCGGGCAGCGCGAACGGCATGTCGAACATCGCGAGCTCCGGGACCACCGGCGAGAGGAACCCGGCCGGGAAGATCATCGCGTGCACCGAGCCCGCCTGCAGCGCGCGCACCATCTGCGCGATCGTGCCGAGCGAGGACCCATGATGCGCGGTGGCCTTGAGCTTGCCGTTCGAATATTTCGTGATGAGCTCGGCGAGCTTGTCGTTCGCCGCGGCCTGCGTGTCGTTCGCGGTCGCATTGCCGATGCGCACATCCTGCTGCGCCGCCGCGAGCGTGGTGAAGAGGCACGACGCGGCGAGCGCGATTATCGAAATGACCTTCATCGCTTTTCTCCTCTGCTGCCTATACTGACGTATGGCACCGGAGGAGGCAACGCTCGAGACCCGCGAGGTTCGCGCGCGCGCCTGGCGCGCGGGCCGCGGCCGGCTCCTCGTCTTCCTGCATGGCGCCGCGGGCGTGCCGCCGTGGAACCCGTTCTTCGACGCGCTCGCGAAGCACTACGACGTGCTCGTACCCGAGCATCCCGGTTTCGGCACGACGCCGAGCCCGGCGTGGCTGCGTAACGTCGGCGACATGGCGATGTATTACCTCGACGTGCTCGACAACCTTAAGGCGGAGCGCGTCCACCTCGTCGGCAACTCGCTCGGCGGCTGGATCGCCGCGGAGCTCGCCGTGCGCAACTGCTCGCGCCTCGCGTCGCTCTCCTTGATCTCTCCGGCGGGCGTGCGCGTCAAGGGCGTGCCGATGGGCGACAGCTTCATCTGGTCTCCGCCGGAGGCGGTGCGCAACCTCTACCACGACCAGGCGCTCGCCGAGCGCCTCCTCGCCGAGCCGCCCACCGAGCAGCAGGCGGAGCTCATCCTCGTCAACCGCTTCGCCGCGGCGAAGCTCGGCTGGGAGCCCCGCTGGCACAATCCCGCGCTCGAGCGCTGGCTGCATCGCATCAGCGTGCCGACGCTCGTCGTGTGGGGCGCGCAAGACAAGTTCCTGCCGGCGCGCTACGCCGACGCTTGGAAGGCCCGGATTCCCGATGCGAGCGTCGAGCTCATCGCCGAATGCGGCCACCTGCCGCACATGGAGAAGTCCGAGCTCGCCGCTCGCAAGGTGCTCGACTTCATCGGCTCGCGCTAGCGATGGAATTCATTTTCTTCCACCTGATGCCCTACCGGCCGCTCGACATGGCGGAGCGCGCGAAGCACCGCTCGGCGTGGGTCGTGCTCCCCAATACGCTCTACGACCCGAAGAAAGGCGCCGAGGAGTACGCGTCCTACATCGAGCAGCTCGTCTCCGCCGAGGCGCTCGGCTTCGACGTCATCGCGGTGAACGAGCACCACCAGACCGCGTACGGCATGATGCCGGCGCCCAATCTCATCGCAGCCGCGCTCATCCAGCGCACCAAGCGCGCGAAGATCGCGGTGCTCGGCCGCGCGCTGCCGCTCACCAACAATCCGATCTGGATCGCCGAAGAGTTCTCCATGCTCGACAACCTGTCGCGCGGGCGGCTCATCGCCGGCTTCGTGCGCGGCATCGGCACCGAGTATCACGCGACCGGCATCAACCCGTATTTCTCGCAGGAGCGCTTCCAGGAAGCGCACGATCTCATCGTCGCGGCGTGGACCCGGCCCGGGCCCTTCGAGTTCGAAGGCCAGCACTACAACTTCCGCTACGTGAACCTGTGGCCGCGGCCTTACCAGCAGCCGCATCCGCCAATCTGGATTCCGTCGCAGGGCTCCTCCGAAACCATCCGCTGGGCTTCGCACCCGTCGCGCAAGTATCCGTTCCTCGTCACCTTCAGCGCGCAGGAGCTCGTCGTGCGCTATCTCGAGATGTACCGCGAGGAGGCGCGCAAGCATGGCTACGAGGCCGAGGGCAACCAGCTCGGCTGGGCGGCGCCGATCTATGTCGCCGAGACCGATGAGCGCGCCAAGCAGGAAGCGGCGCGGGCGATTGAATCGCTGTTCAACGATTACCTGAACAACCCCTGGGAAATGTTGCTGCCCCCCGGCTACATGTCGCTCTCGTCCATGCAGCGCACGATGAAGATGCGCAAGTCGCTCGGCACGCAGGCGCGCCGGCAGACGGTGGACGATCTCATGGCGAGCGGCACGGCGGTGATCGGGAGCCCGAAAACGGTGCGCGCGCAGATCGAGCGCGTGCGCGAGAAGACCGGCTTCAACCGCCTCGTGTCGATGCTGCAGTTCGGCGTGCTGCCGGACGATCTCACCAGGCGCAACATGGAGATGTTCGCGGCCGAGGTCATGCCGCACCTGCGATGAGGTGGGTCCTGGCGCTGATGCTGGCGAGCACGTGCGCGCTCGCGCAGGACTATCCGTCGCGCGCCGTGCGCATCATCGTTCCGTACCCGCCGGGCGGCGTAACGGACATCGCGACACGCCTCGTGGCGCAGAAGCTCGCCGATCGCTGGGGACAGCCGGTGGTGGCCGAGAACCGGCCGGGCGCGGGCGCGATCGTGGGCGTCGAAGCCGCCGCGCGCTCAGCGCCCGATGGCTACACGCTCCTCATGGTGAGCGGCGATTTCGCCGCCATCCATCCTTACGTGTATTCGAAGCTGCCGTACAAGCCGGACGACCTCGTGCCCATCACGATGGCCACCGACACGCCGATGGTCGTCGTGTCGAGCGCCGCGTCGGGCATCAATACGGTGGCCGATCTCGTCGCCGCGGCAAAGGCGCGGCCGGGCGAGATCACCTATGGCAGCGTCGGACAGGGCACGAGCAATCATCTCGTCGGCGAATGGCTCGCGTCCGCGCTCGGCGTGAAGCTCGTGCACGTGCCCTATCGCGGCGGCGCGCCGGCGGCGAGCGCCGTGGCGGCGGGCGAAGTGGCGCTCGGCGTGCTCGCGACATCCTCCGCCGCGCCGCATGTGAAGAGCGGCAAGATGAAGGTCCTCGGCCTCACCAATGCGCGGCGCATCGGCGAAACCGCGCAGTGGCCTACGCTCGCCGGGAGCGGCCTGCCGGCGCTGCGCGAGTTCGATACGTCGATCTGGGTGGGCGTCTTCGCGCCGGCGGGCATATCGCGCGCGATCGTCGAGAAGGTCAATGCCGATGTGAACCGCGCGCTCAAGGACCCGGACGTGCGCGAGCGGCTGGCGGGCGTGGGCGCGGAGCCGGTCGGCTCCACGCCCGAAGCGCTCGCCGAGCGCATCAAGCACGACGCGGCGTTCTACGGCCGCATCGCGCGCGAGGCGGGCATCCGCCTCGACTGAAGTTCACTTGGCCGCCGGCGGCGTGCCCTCGACGCGCAGCTCGAGCGGCGGCCCGTCGAAGAGCGCCGGCAGTTCCGCCGGTGCCGCTTGCGGAGCGGGCGTCGGCACGGGAGCCGTGACCCGCTTGAAGAGCATCAGATAGGCGCCGCCCGAAACGAGCAGGCCGAAGAGGAAGGCGACGACGATGCGGGTCGCGTACGACCCGCGCGCCGGCGGCGGGCCGGCGAGCGCGGCCGCCTCGAGCGCGAGGCGCTGCGCGGCCGCTTCGGCGAGCTCGCGTTCCGTAGCCGCACGCGCCGCTGCGAGCGCGGCGAGCGCTTCTTCGTCGCGGCTCAGATCCTCGACCGGCTGGGCGAGCACGCGCTCCCTTTCGGCGATGAGCTCGGCTTGGAGCTCCTGCTCGCGAGCGCGCAACGTCTCGAGCTCCGAGTGAGCCTGCTCGAGCCGCGTGCGCGCCTGGACGCGATCGGCGTCCGCCGCGTCGCGCGCGGCTTGCAGCTCCGCGCGCTGGCTCTCGAGCGCCGAATGGGCCTGTTGCAGCACCGTACGCGCCTGGGCGAGCGCCGCTTCGGCGGCGGTACGCTCGCCCTCGAGCTGATTGATGCGAGCGTGCAGGGCTTCGACATCGAGCGGCGATAGCGCCTGCTCGGCCTTCGCGCGCAGCTCGGCCTGCGCGGCCTCGAGCGCCGAGCGTGCCTGCTGCAGCTCCTTGCGCGATTGAGCGAGCGCCGCTTCGCCGGCGCTACGCTCGCGCTCGAGCTGCGTGATCCGGGCGTGCGCGGCGTCGACATCGACCGGCGAAGGTGCCTGCGCGGCCTCGAGCGCCGAGCGTGCCTGCTGCAGCTCCTTGCGCGCCTGGGCAAGCGCTGCTTCGCCAGCTGCGCGCTCGCCTTCGAGCCGCGCGACATTCGCCTGCTCTGCTTCGAGCGCCGAACGCATCTGCTGCAGCTGCATGCGCCCGTGCGCAAGCGCCGCTTCGCCGGCGGCGCGCTCGCCCTCGAGCTGGGCGATTCGGACGCGCAGGCCTTCGACATCCACCGGCGGTTGCGAATGCTCCGGCGGGGTCACCTTCAGCTCGGCAAGATCGACGCGCGCGCACTCGAGCTCCGCGTGTGCCTCCACCAGCGCGGCCGTCGCTCCGGCATTCTCGGTTTCAAGCTGTTGCACTCGTGTGCGTAGAGCAGCGAGTTCCACGGCCTGAGCCTGCGATTGCGCGAGCGCCGCCTCGGCGGCGGCGCGCTCCCTTTGCGCCTGCGCCAGAGTCTCCTGCGCGCGCGTAAGGGCTTCCGTCTTCGGCTCCGGGTCGGCGAGCTTCGGCTCGACCTCTGGCGGCGCTTCGCCCCGACGGGCGGCCTGCGTTGCTTGGGCCTTCGCGGCGGCGCGCTGGATCGCTTCGCGCAGCTTTTCGTTCGAGGATGTCGCCGAGACGCCGAGCGTCGTGCTGCCGAGCCGCAGCGATCCCATCATGGTCAGATCGTCCGCGTCCACGGGCGCGCGCGCCGGCGCACCGATGACGAGGTCGTCCTCCCCCGCCGGCGCCGGCGGCTCGGGCTTCTCGACGACCGGCGCAGGCGCGCCGATCAGGAAATCCTCGGCGCTGTCCGCGCCCGGGTCCGCGTACGCCTCGCGTACCTTGCGAAAAGCCGGCAGCGCCTTGCGGAATGCCTGCACGAGCGTGGCATCGAACTGCTTGCCCGCGCCGACGCCGATCTCGGCGGCCGCGCGCTCGACGGACATCGCCGCGCTGCCGTGCTGCCCGGCCGTCATGGTTTCGAACGCGTCGACGATCGCCATGACGCGGCCGGCCCACGGAATCTTGTCGCCTTGCAGGCCGCCCGGGTAGCCGCGGCCGTCCCAGCGCTCGTGGTGCGTGAGCGCAATCGTGCGCGCGAGCTTGAGGATAGGGTCGTCGTGCTCACCGATGATCTCGCCGCCGAGGGCGGCATGGCGTTCGAATTCGGTGGCAGGCGCGGCGAGCCTGCCGACATCGTGGAGCGGCGCCGCTTTGGCGAGGATGTCGCACGCGACGTCGCGCGCGCCCGCAGCTTGCGCGAGCGCCCGCGCGTACTGCGCGAGGCGCTGGGCGCGCTGGCCGCCGAGCGCGCTCTCGTGCCATTGCATCGCGCGCAGCAGCCGGGCAACGCGCCGCTCGGTTCCCTCGAGGTGCGCGGTGCGCTCGCTCGCGAGCTGCTCGAGGCGCGCCTCGATGCGCGCGGCGAGCGCCGGCGCGGGAAGCGGCTTCACGAAGACATCGATCGCGCCGAGCTGGAACGCCTGCGCCAGCTCGCGGGCGTCGCGGCGCTCCACGAGGAAGATGACCGGCATGTCGGCGAGCGCGGGCGTCGCGCTCAATCCCTCGATCAGCATGAGCTCCGGGGTCTCCTGCTGGGCGAGCGCAAGCGCGGCCTGCGCGTCCGGCGCTTTCTTCACGACATGCGATGCCGCCTCGAGCCGGCGGCTCACTTCCTCCGCATCTTGGATCACCAGGATGATGGATGCGCTCATGCGGCCCTTCTCAGCAGGGCGGCGGCGGCGCCATGGCGAGCTTCGCGTCGATCGCCCGCAATCCGTTCGGCCAGGTGAGCTTGGTGAAGTCGACCGGCTCCTTGGTGAGCCCCGCGCCCTGCGCCCATTTCGACAGGCTGCAGAAGTCGTCGTAGTAGACCTTGTCGAGCGCGATCGGCCGGATGTTGGTGTCCCACTGGTCGCGCGTCGCCTTCTCCGAGAGGCTGTAGGTCTTCTGCGCATAGGCGGCGACCGCCTTGAAGTCGGACTCGGCCTTGGCGCGTCCCTTCATCACCGCGCGCAGGAAGCGCACCACCTTGTCCGCGCCGTCCGCGGAATTCAGGAACTCGGGCCGCGCGCCCGCGACGAGGTAGCCCTGGATATAGCCTTCGGCGGTCGAGAGCTGATGCGCGTCGCTCGGGCAGATCTCGAGCGTGCGCGAGCCGATCGGCTGCCAGATGAAAAACGCCGCGATGTCGCCTTTGCAGAGCGCCGCCGGGAGGAGCTGCGTATCCAAGTTCTTGACGGGCACCGACTTGGGATCCACGCCGTTCTTCGTCAGGTACTCGGAGATGAACCACGAGCCGGTCGAGCCGACGCGCGTGGCGACCGGCTTGCCCACAAGGTCGTTGGGCTTTTTTATATCCTTGCGCGCGATCACCACGTACCCCTTGGCGTCGCGCTCGATCGCGGCGAAGGTCTGGTACTGACCCGGGTTGTTGAAGAAGTACTGCACGCTCGGCAGGTCGCCCGTCATGACGATGTCGCCCTGGCCGGTGCGGAAGGTCTGGAACGCAGTCGTGCCGGAGGGAAAGACGCGATAGTCGACCTCCAGCCCCTGCTCCTTGAAGTAGCCGTACTCGAGCGCCATCCAGATCGCGTCGTTGTTGACCGAGGGCTGGCCGAAGAGCGTGACCTTCTTCAGCGCCTGCGCCTGGACTCCCGAGGCGAGGACAAGCATTAGTGCGGCGACGATGGTTCTCATGCGTTCTCCTAGGTAAGCGCGACGTAAGACATATAGCGCGACAGCATGCGGTCGACGGCGATGCGAAAGAGCCGGTCGAACACGAAACCGAGCACGCAGATGGTGAGCAGCGCGACGAAGATGCGGTTGGTCTGCAGCAGGACGGAGGACTGCTGCAGCAGGAAACCGATGCCCGAGTCCGCCGCCAGGATCTCCGCCGGGATGATGCTCATGAAGGACGAGGCCATGGCGATGCGCATGCCGGTGACGATATAAGGCGCCGCGGACGGAATCACCACCATTAAGAAAATTTGCAGAGCGCTCGCGCCCAGGCACTGCGCCGCGCGCTGGCGGATGATCGGCGCCCGCATCACGCCCGCCGTGGTGTTGATGAGCACGATGAAGAACGTGCCCCAGAAAATGAGGAAGTACTTCGAGGTCTCGCCGATGCCGAACCAGATGACCGCGATCGGGATCATGGCGGTCGGCGAGAGGAAGCGCAGCAGCTCGATGATCGGATCGAGGAGCTCGTTCACCAGCTGGATGCGGCCGAGCAGCACGCCGAGCACGATGGCCGCGGCGCAGCCGGTGACGAAGCCGACGCCGACGCGCGCGAGGCTGATCGCGACGTGCCGGAAGATCTCGCCCGACTTCGCCATCGGCGCCGCCGTCTGCAGCACGACGAGCGGGGGCGGGATGAGGAAGGGGTTGAAGACGAAGCTCGAGAGAAACTGCCATGCGGCGAGGGCGATGACGAGGGAGCCGGCGAAAAGCAGCGTTGCCCTCAAGCGAAGAGCGCTTCCACGCGCTTGAAGAGCTGGCCCGCGCGCGGATCGGCGAGGTCGCGCGGACGCGCGAGATCGACGCGCATCACCTCGGTGATGCGCGAGCCCGGCCCCGGTGACATCACGCAGATGCGATCGGCGAGCGTCACGGCTTCTGCGATGTCGTGGGTGACGAAGACGATGGTCGTCCGGGTGCGCTGCCAGATGTCGAGCAGGAAAGCATGCATGCGCCGGCGCGTGAGCGCATCGAGCGCGCCGAAGGGCTCGTCCATCAGCAGCACCTTCGGTTCCACCGCCAGGGCACGCGCGATCTGCAGGCGCTGGCGCATGCCGCCCGAGAGCTGCGCCGGGAACTTGTGGCGGTGCTCGGCGAGGTCGACCATCGTGAGGTACTTGTCGATGATCGCCGGCCACTCGGCCTTCGGCAGCTTGCGCACGCGCAGCGCGAAGCGCACGTTCTCCTCGACCGTCAGCCACGGAAGCAGCGCGGCGCCCGCGTCCTGGAAGAACATGACGCGGTCCTTGCCGGCGCCGCGCACCGGCGCGCCCTCGAAGTCGACCGCGCCGCTCGTCGCGCCTTCGAAGCCGGCGAGGATGTTGAGGAGCGTCGATTTGCCGCAGCCGGAGGGGCCGAGCAGGCACACGAACTCGCCTTGCGCCACCTCGAGGTCGATACCGTCGAGCGCGACGTCGTGCTGCGTGTCGTCGCCGAACAGCTTCCGCACGTTTCGCACCGCGAGCAACGCGACTCCCTCCTCCCCGTCGTATCCTACCATCCGAAAAATCGGGAGAAGTCCATGGCGGACATCGAAGTACGCGCGGTCGAGCGCCTCGCGGGCAGCGGCACCGCTTACGCCTATGCGGTGAAGGCGGGGCCGTGGCTCTTCCTCACCGGGCACGAAGCGTTCGATTTCGCGAGCGGCGCCGCGCCGGAGGTCGAAGGCCCGGCGAGCTTCCCGTCGTTCGGCGCGCCGCGTCTCAAGCGCGAGGCGCAATATGTGCTCGCCCGCATGCGCAAGGCGCTGGCCGAGTTCGGCTCCGACTTCCGGCACAGCGTGCGCGTCGATCAGTACTACCCGGTGTTCGAGGCGGTGCGCGCCTACCAGCTCGCGCGCCACGGGGAGTTCGGCGACTACATCCCGCCCTCGACTTCCGTGCTGATGGAGCGGCTCTTCAAGCGCGATTCGCACCTCTCGATGTCGCTCATGGCCGTGGTGCCGCAGCGCGACTACGGGATCGGCAAGCTCTACCCCAAGGAGGTGCCGGTGCCGGTCGGCTCCTTCTTCGTGCCGGCGATCACCTGCAACGACTTCGTCTTCGTCGCCGGGCAGATGGCGAGCGACGAGAACGCGCTCGATCCCTCGGTGCGCCTGCCGAAGGAGACGCGCAACTGGGGCGGCCCGAATGCTGTCCGCAGGCAGACCGAGTTCATCATCAAGAAGCGCCTGGAACCAGCACTCAAGGCCGGCGACTCGTCATGGCAGAACGTGCTCAAGGCGCAGATCTATGTGCCGACCGCGGCCGACATCCCCGATGCCCTCGACGTCTGGCAGAGCCTCGTTCCGCATCCTTGCGCGCTCACGGCGGTACCGACCAAGGGTTTTGGCTTCGTCGACGGTGTCGTCGAGATCAACCTCATTGCGCTCCGCGATGGCGCGAAGCGGCGGAAGGAAGTGCTCAAAGTTGACCTGCCGCCAATGTCCAGCTACGGCGCGCATATCCGCGCGGGCGAATTGGTACTGCCGTCCGCGCTGATGCCGCCTGGCGGCGACGAGCGCTTCGACGCTCTCGCGCATCCGGCCCAAGTGCAGGCGCTCACGGCGCTCGACTGGGCCGAGCGCGTCGCCAAGGCGGCGGGCACCACCGGCGCGAACATCGTGCGCGCGCAGTGGTTCATGGCCGATGCCACGCAATTCGCAGGCGTACAGCTCGCCTGGGCGAGCCGGTTCGCAAGCGCGCCGCACCCCTTCGTCTGCGTGCAGCCGCCCGGCGGGCTCGCCGCGCCCGGAGCGGCGCTCAGCGCCGACTTCTGGATCTACGCGCCTTGATTGCCGGCGGCACTTCGACGCGTCAACGCGCGGTCAGTTCTACGTACACATTTCCGAGCGCGCCATTGGGGGGATTTGTAAGCACCGCCTTGTAAGCGAGCTGCGTCCCGACGGGAAGACTGCTGTATTTGCCCGTTCCGCTCGTGAGCACGTACGTCCCGGTCATCGGTCCTCCCGTTCCCTGAAACGGATCGCCGGGGAAACCCGCGTGGAATCGACCCGTGCCGTCGTTGTCGAAACTAAGTTGATCGCCGTCGATGTCTGTGATCAGGACCTTGTTGTTAAAGCTGACCGGTAACGCGCCGTCGGTACCCGGCGCACCTGTGATGGTGTAGTGAAATGCCACATAGGTCGTCCCGGCGATCGGACCGGTAGCTGTGCCGATCTGGTAGCCGGTTCCGGTCACAACGTTGAACTGTTGGATGCTGTCCTGCTGACGAATGACCTCGTGCTGCCCGTTGTGAAGGATCTGAGCACTCGCGCTTCCGACCACAGTACACGCGAGTAGCGCCCCGACGACTGCCACGCCGAATCGTTTCATGAGTAGCCTCCCCGAGGGCATGCTAGACCCAAGCGCAATCTCAGTGCAAGGCGTCGGCATCGGACTTGTCTATGATCCACGCCTTGCCGGCATGCTAGCCCGGTCAACCTTCGGTAACCTGCCGACATGAAAGCGACCACGGGCCGCGCCGCGTTCCTCCAGCTCCTCCTCGACGAAGGCGTCACGCACCTCTTCGGCAATCCCGGCACCACCGAGCTCGCGATCATGGAGGTCGTGCCGCAGTTCGAGGAGCTCAAGTTCGTGCTCGGGCTGCAGGAATCCGTGGTGATGGCGATGGCGGATGGCTTCGCCCGCGCGAGCGGGCGCCTCGCCGCCGCCAACGTGCACGTGATGCCGGGCCTCGGCAACGCGATGGGCGCGCTCTATAACGCCAAGTTCTCCGGCTCGCCGGTGATCCTCACCGCCGGGCAGCAGGAGCAGGGCCATGGGCTCCTCGAGCCGATGCTCTACGAGCCCTTGGTGCCGGTGGCGCAGCCGCTTGTGAAGTGGGCGGTCGAAGTGACGCGCGCCGCGGACCTGCCGCGCATCATCCATCGCGCGGCGAAGATCGCGCTCACGCCGCCGACCGGGCCGGTGTTCCTCAGCCTCCCGGGCGACGTGCTGGATGAATCGCTCGAGCTCGACATGGGACGCCCGGTGCGCATCGACACGGGCGCGCGGCCGAGTGACGCAACGCTCACTCACATTGCCGGGATGCTCGCCGCAGCGAAGCGGCCGGCCATCCTCGCTGGCCAGGAGCTCGCCATGCGCGATGCCTTCGCCGAGGCGAGCCAGCTCGCTGAGGTTCTCGGCGCGGCGGTCTATGGCTCGTCGATCCCTTACAGCGCGCCCTTCCCCACCGAGCACGCGGCCTACATGGGCGCGCTCACGCGCCAGCAGAAGCAGGTGCGCACGGCGCTCGAGCAGCACGATCTCCTGCTCGTCCTCGGCGCGGATCTGCTGCGCATGTCGGTCTACAGCCCCGTCGAGCCGCTGCCGCCCGGGCTGCCGGTGATCCACATCTCGGAGCGCGCGGGCGAGCTCGGCAAGAACTACCGCACCGACGTCGCCGTGCAGGCCGATGT
>Ga0075426_10001441_pt1 | contig 16878 bp, 12 predicted proteins | sample SoiMethybrSBSTD5_FD_75304 | JGI IMG/M metagenome (GOLD analysis project Ga0075426, IMG submission 75304) | Bulk soil microbial communities from a Populus tree surrounding site in Tennessee, USA - Soil MetaG P. TD hybrid SBSTD5 | ecosystem: Environmental > Terrestrial > Soil > Tree plantation... | reverse complement strand
GCCGACATGCGCATCCGTCGCGCCAGGTCGGCGTCCGTCAATTGAGCAGTATCGGCTGCGAAAATGTTTCCCGCGGCGACGGTGAAGAGCGCCGCGAGGACAAACCTGTGCATCGTTCCTCCTAGGACTGCGGGGGCCTCTTTGCTATATTGGCAACTCGGCGAAGGCGCGGCAACATGGCGGTCTAGTTTTCATGACTGGCGCGGACGCTAAAACAGCCCTCATCACCGGCGGCGCGCGCGGCATTGCCCGCGCCGTGGCGCTCGATTGCGCGCGCGGCGGCTGGAACGTGGCGATCTGCTACCGCACGAGCGCGGCGGAAGCCGCGGAGGTCGCCGACGCCGCGAAATGCAACGGCGTCCAGGCGCTCGCCTTGCAATGCGACGTCTCCGATCCAAAAGCCGCCGCGGCGATGGTCGAGCGGGTCGACAAAGAATGGGGCCGCATCGACGCGCTGATCAACGGCGCCGGTCCCTATCACCGTGTCGACCTGATGAAGGAAACCGTCGATGGCTGGCACGCGATGTTCGACAACAATCTCCATCCGGTCTTCTACCTCAGCCGGGCCGTGCTGCCGGGCATGATCGCGCGCAAGTGGGGCCGCATCGTCAGCTTCAGCATGGCGAACGCCGATCAGATGATCGCGCAGCCGAACCTGACCGCGCACTATATCGCCAAGGCCGGCGTGCTCGTGCTCACGCGCACGCTGGCGAAGGTCGCCGCGCCGCACGGCGTCACGGTCAACGCGGTCTCGCCCGGATTTATCGACACCGGCAGCGCGCCGCCGGAAGAAACGGCGGCGATGGCGAAGCGCATCCCGGCCGGCTATGTCGGGTCAGTCGACGACGCGGTCGCGACGGTGCGGTTTTTACTTTCCGAGGACGCGCGTTACGTCAACGGCGCCAATATTCATTTGAGCGGGGCTTGGGGAATTTAGATTTATAAGCGCGGATCTCCTAATCGCCCTATTGCTTTACTACCGACGAAAAGATTTCCACCGCCACGTCGATCTCCGCCTTGCTGACGATCAGCGGCGGGCAGAAACGGATGACGCGCTCGCCGCAGCCCAAAAGCAGCAACCCCTTTTCGAAAGACGCGCGCACGACCCGCTCGCGCTCTTCAGCCGACACAAACTCGACGCCGACCATGAGGCCCATGCCGCGCACGTCGCTGATCGCACGGGACGACTTTAGACGGGCGAGCTTTTCCTTCAGATAAGCGCCGGCGGCGGCGGCGTTCTTCATCAGGCCATCTTCGATGAGCTCGATGGTGGCAAGCGCCGCGGCGCACGCGACCGGATTGCCGCCGAAGGTCGAGCCGTGATTGCCGTGCTTCCACGTGCTGATATCGTTGCGCGCGATCATCGCCCCGAGCGGCAGGCCGCTCGCGATGCCTTTCGCGACGCAGAGAATATCCGGCTCCAGCTTCCAGTGCTCGCAAGCGAACATCTTGCCGGTGCGACCAAAACCCGATTGAATCTCGTCGGCCACAAGCAAGATGCCGTGGCGCCGGCAAACATCGCTCAAGGCCGGCAGGAATTCCGGCGGCGGGACGATATAGCCGCCCTCTCCCTGTATCGGCTCGACAAAAATCGCCGCCACCTCGTCCGGCGCGGCCTCGTGGCGAAAAATTTCCTTTTCAATGGCTTCGAGTCCCTGCATCCCGTACGGCACATGGTGAACGTCGGGCAATAGAGGACCGAAGTGTGCGCGGTGCGCGGCGCGGCTGGCGGTGAGCGAGAGCGACCCCAGCGTGCGGCCGTGAAAGGCGCCGAGAAAAGCGATCAGGTGCGTCCTTTTCGTCTCGTAGCGGACGAGCTTGATCGCGGCCTCGATCGCTTCTGTGCCGGAGTTGGTGAAAAACACCTTCTTCTCCGAACCGCCGGGAGCCAGCCGCGCGAGTTTCTCGGCAAGCTGCGCCATCGGCTCGTAATAGAAGTCGCTGCCGCAGTAGTGGAGAAACCGCCGCGCCTGTTCCTCTACGGCCGCGAGGACCTTCGGATGCGAATGCCCCGTGGAGGAGACGGCGATGCCAGCGGTGAAGTCGAGAAAAAGATTGCCGTCAACGTCCTCGATCGCCATGCCGCGCCCTTGTTTCACGGCAAGCGGATAAACGCGGCCGTAGGCCGGCGCGGTATAAAGCTCGTCGCGCCGGATGAGTTCCTGAGCCTTCGGTCCCGGCGGTTTGACTTTGATGTACGGGACTTTGATTTCGCTCATTCCGCGTTGTCGATCTGCGCCTTCTGCAGTTTTCCGGAGTAGTCGACGTAGACCGACTTCCACTCGGTGAAGATATCGTAGACGGTCGTGCCCGCCTCGCGATGGCCGTTGCCGGTGTCCTTGACGCCGCCGAACGGCAGATGCACCTCGGCGCCGATCGTCGGCCCGTTAATATACGTGATCCCCGCCTCGATGTCGCGCATCGACCGAAACGCCCGGCCGACGTCGCGCGTGTAGATCGAGCTGGAGAGGCCGTAGCGCGTCCCGTTCAGTACCTCGATCGCCTCCTCGAAGCTCTTAACTTCGATGATCGAGAGCACGGGACCGAAAATCTCCTCCTGGGCGATGCGCATCGACGGCGCGACGCGGTCGAAAATCGTCGGCCGATAGAACCAGCCGTTGATCCATTGCTCTCCTTCGTAGATCGCGCCGCCGGTCAAAAGCCGCGCGCCTTCGTCCTTGCCGATCTGCACGTAGCGGTGCACCTTCTCGCGCGCGGCTTCGTGGATGAGCGGCCCCATCTCCGTGCTCTCGTCCAGGCCGGCGCCGACGACGATCTTCTCGGCGCGCGCGACGAGCGCGTCGGTGATGCGCTGTCTGATGTCGCGGTGCACGATGAGGCGGCTCGTCGCGGTACACCGCTGACCGGTGGTGCCGAAGGCGCCCCACAGGGCCCCTTCGACGGCCAGATCCAGGTCGGCGTCTTCGAGCACGATCTGGGCGTTTTTTCCGCCCATCTCGAGCGCTACGCGCTTGAGGTTTTTCCCACACGATGCCGCGATCTCGCGTCCGACCTCCGAGGAGCCGGTGAAGGAGATCAACTTAACCTCAGGATGATTCACGAGCGCGGCGCCGGCGACCTCCCCAGAGCCGTGGACGAGGTTGGCGACGCCGGGAGGAACGCCGGCCTCCTCCAGGACCTCGAAGAAGAGCACCGCGGTGTGCGGCGTATCCTCCGCCGGCTTCAAGACGACCGTATTGCCGCAGAGCAGCGCCGGGAAAAGCTTCCAGGTCGGGATGGCGAGCGGAAAATTCCACGGCGTGATGAGACCGCAGACGCCGACGGGTGCGCGAATCGACATCGCGAACTTGTCCGGCAGCTCCGCCGGCGTCGTCTCGCCGAAAAGCCGCCGGCCCTCGCCGCCCGCGTAAAACGCGGTGTCGATTCCCTCCTGCACGTCGCCGCGCGTTTCCTTCAGTATTTTTCCCATTTCGCGCGTCATGGCTCGCGCGATCTCTTCCTTGCGGCGCTTGAGAATCTCCCCGGTTTTGAAAATGATCTCGCCGCGCTTCGGCGCAGGCACGAGCCGCCAGGACGCCAGCGCACGACGCGCGGCGCCGACAGCGCGGTCGATGTCATCGCCGCCGGAATCGGGAAATAAGCCAATTAAATCAGCGCGATCCGCGGGATTGCGGTTTTCGAATGTCCGCCCCGAGGCGGCCTCGACCCAGCGTCCATCAATATAGTTTCGGTATATAGTATCCATAGCTTATATGTTACGTAACGCTTGCAATCCGCACAGTCATTTTAGTAAGCTAGCGCCTTAAAAACAATCACGGGCGAGCCAGGCCGACTTCACACGGCTGATTGGAATCCGTCTCGCGCCGCATCCTTGCCGTACGAAGTTGAGCTGAAGCGGGACAGTACAGCGCCGCACACGCGCGCGCCGCGTGGCCGCCGGTGGTTTTTTTTCGCAGCGTAAACAGCGTTTATGAACCTCAAGGAAATCTGTCTGACACTTTGCCGGGAGATCCACAAGCTCCTCCCCTACGATCGCGCCGCGATCAATCTTCCCGACAGCGAAGAACAGTTCGCCGTCTACGCCGAAGAATCGCGGCTGCCGGCCCCCGCGATTCCACAGGGCTTTTCTACGGTCATCGGTACTGCGACCGGATGGGTGATGCGCAACGCGGAGCCGGTGATCTGCGAGGATATTCTGAACGATGACCGTTTTCCGCTCACGCACCAAAGGTATCGCGGCGTCGGCATCCGCTCGTATGTCATGCTCCCGCTCATCGCCGAGCATGAGCTGCTCGGCGTGTTGAATTTGGGCAGCCTCGTCCCAAAGCGCTTCGGCCGAAAGGAGCTCGAACTTCTGACGCCTATTGCGGATATCCTCGCGCTGGCGGTTCAAAACTGGCGCCGCTACGAGGAATCGCGCAATCGCGAGGAGATGCAGAAGGTCCTAAAGGATCTCAGCCAGGACATCGCCGTTCTCGATGTCGATACGCTGCTGCAAAAACTCACCGAAAAAATCCGCGAGGTATTGAAGGTCGACGTCTCCGACGTGCGCCTGATGGTGGACGGCGAATGGAGGTCCCTCGGCGTCTCGGGCACGGAGCCGGGCTCGCTCCAGCCGACCCCTTCCGGCGCCGGGCGCGGCCTGTCCCGCTCGGTCGTCCAAAGCGGACGACCGGTTACGATCTCCGACATGATCGCCGCAAATGCGAATGCCGCGCCAAAGGCCACCCGCCACGGCTTTCGCGGCTACGCCGGTGTTCCACTGCTTTCACGCAACGGCGATGTCATCGGCGTTTTGCGTGTTCTAACCTACCGCGCGCGCCATTTTTACCAGCACGAGATCGAGTCGCTGCAGCAGCTCGCCAGCGGCGCCGCGATCGCCGTCGAAAACGCGCGGCTGTTCGAAGAAGTCCGACGGAAATCCGCCGAATTGGAGAACGCCTTCAAGCTCAAAAACGATTTCTTGAACACCATGGCGCACGAGCTGAGAACACCGCTGAACGTCGTGATCGGCACCCAGCAGCTTCTCGAAGAGGGCGCGTACGGAACGCTCGGCGACCAGCAGCAGAAGGCACTCGCGCGCATCGGCCGGCACGCTAGAGAGCTGCTCGATCTCATCAATGAGATTCTCGACCTCATGCGGCTTGACGCGAAGAAAGTCCGTTTCCATCCCGAGGAATTCGCCGTACGCGAGGTCACCGACGATCTCGAGGTTTCGTTCGAGCCGCTCGCGCGGGAAAAGGGACTGCATCTGGAGATCGCGATCGGGCGTGCCTTGCCGCGCCTCATGACCGACCGCGTGCGGCTTAGAGAAATTCTCGAGAATCTCCTCGCGAACGCCGTGAAATACACGGAAACGGGCAGCGTCCATTTACGCGTAGAAATGCAATCCGCCGGCCCGCAGAAGCGCGTCGTCTGCTCGGTAACCGATACGGGGATCGGCATCGGCAGTTCGGATCTGCCACACATCTTCGAGCCTTTTTACATGGCCGAGGGTGTCGACCGGCGGAAGTATCGAGGCAGCGGCCTCGGCCTGAGCATCGTCAAGCGGCTCGTAGAGCTGCTTGAAGGCGATATCGACGTCGAAAGTGAACCGGGCCGCGGCTCGACCTTCACAGTAAGCTTGCCATTGCACTCCAAGACCGAACCGGGCTGCAGGTAGCCGTCCCCGCAGCGTTTTATCTTGCTTTAGCGGGCCGTTTGCAATAAGACACGGCTCCAGCACACGTGGAACTGCGCCGACTGGCGCGTGACGTCCGCGAATTTCGCTCGCGCAAAGCGTCATACCGGAGTTGAACGGGACATCAGGGGCTCATCTTGTTCGAAATGCTGACATCGTTCGTTTCGGGCTTCTATCAGGTCTTCGCCCCGTCGACCTTCGGCCTGATGTGCGTCGGCCTCGCAATCGGCTTCGTCGTCGGCATCCTGCCCGGCCTCGGCGGTCCGACGGCGATGGCGCTTATGCTCCCGTTCATCTTCAAGATGACGCCCGTCGAGGCGTTCGCGTTCCTCCTCGGCATGACGGCCGTGACGGCCACCACCGGCGACATCACCTCGGTGCTTTTCGGCGTGCCGGGCGAGCCGACCACGGCGTCGACGATCGTCGACGGGCACGCGATGGCGAAGCGCGGCGAAGCCGGCCGCGCGCTCGGCGCCGTGCTGATGAGTTCGCTGTTCGGCGCCGTCTTCGGCGCGGTCTGCATCGTACTCGCGGTGCCGATCGTACGGCCGCTCGTGCTCACGTTCGGCTCGCCGGAATTTTTCATGCTTGCGCTCTTGGGCATCTCCTTCGTCGCCGCGCTGAGCGGCGAGGCGGTCTTGAAAGGCGTCGTCTCCGGCGCGCTCGGCCTGATGCTCGCGACGATCGGGCTAGATCCGATTTCCGGCATCCAGCGCTACACGTTCGGCCAGCTGTTTCTCTGGGACGGCGTCGGTCTCGTGCCGGTGACGATCGGCTTCTACGCCATTCCCGAAACGATCGAGCTCGCGGTCCTGGGTACGAGCATCGCGCAGGACAAAGTCGAGGAACTGGGCGGCGTCATGCAGGGCGTGAAGGACACGTTTCGCCACTGGTGGCTCGTGCTGCGCTGCAGCGCGATAGGCACTTTCACGGCGATCATCCCTGGGATGGGCGCGGCGACGACGCAGTGGGTCGCCTACGCGCACGCCGTGCAGAGCTCGCCCAGGAAAGAACGGTTCGGCAAGGGTGCGATCGAAGGCGTGCTCGGCCCGGGCGCGGCGAATAATTCCACGCTCGGCGGCAGCCTGATCACCACGATCGCGTTCGGCGTCCCGGCGAGCGTCATCATGGCGATTCTCCTGGGCGGCTTCATCATTCAAGGCGTCGTTCCCGGGCCCGACATGTTGCTGCCGCCGCCCAAAGGCAAGCTCGACGTCACATTCTCGTTCGTCTGGGTCATCATCATCTCGAATATCATCACGGTCGGCGTTTGCTTTCTCTTCCTCAAGCCGCTCGCGAAGATCACACAGATACGCGGCAGCCTCATCATCCCCGTGATCCTCATCCTCGTCTATCTCGGCGCGTTCGCCGAAAAGAACGCCTTCGAGGACATGCTCGTCGTGCTCGGCTTCGGCGCGCTCGGCTGGGTTTTGGAGAAACTCGAATGGCCGCGGCCGCCGCTGCTGCTCGGTCTCGTCCTCGGCCCGCTGGCGGAAAACCGACTTTTTCTCGCGACCGACAACTACGGCTCGGCGTGGCTGCGTAGACCGGGCGTGCTGCTCATTTTCGCCATTACCGTCGTCGGCGTTCTTTACCCGGTAGTGAAAGACCGCCTCAAAAGAAAATCTAAGCGGGAGACCGCGGCCGACGTGGCGCTCGCGAATCCGACCGTCGCCGATCCCGGCCGCGCGAAGATCGCGGCGATCTTCAGCTTCATTGTCGTCGTGCTGCTCGCGCTCGCGCTCTGGCAGAGCCGGAACTTCGGTTATCGCGCAGGTTTGTTTCCCTGGGTCATCGGCATCCCTGCGCTCGTCCTGGCGGTCGTGCAGTTTTTCATGGACGCTTCCGGCAAGACGCGCTTCAAGGCTCCGGACGACAGCGGCGTCGGCGCCGAGCTTCCGCGCGAGGTGGTGAAACAGCGGACGGTGAACATCGTTCTGTGGACGGTGGGATTTTTCGTTGCGATCTGGCTCTTGGGCTTTTCCGTCGCCGTGCCGCTCGCGACGATACTCTACTTGAAGATCGCCGGACGCGAGAAATGGCCGATCACTATCGCCGTCGCGTTCGGCGTCTGGGCGTTTTTCTACCTGCTATTCGAGCGCGGCCTTCACGTGCCGTTTCCCGATCCGCTCATTCCGATTCCATACATCACGACGAGCTGAAATCAGGCGGAGCTTTTTTTGCCGAGCGCGCGCCAGACTTTTTCCGGCGTGAGCGGCAGATCGTAGAGGCGCACGCCGACCGCATTGTAGAGCGCGTTGGCGACCGCCGACGCCACCGGCAGCAGCCCGCCCTCGCCCATGCCCTTCGAACCGAACGGGCCGGGACCGTTTTTATTTTCCATCAAGATCGTCTCGAAATTTTGCGGCATGTCGAGAAAGTTCGGCACGTGATAGTCGATCAGGTTGGGATTCAGCAGCTGGCCGTCCTTGTAAACCATTTCCTCGCGCAGCGTATGGCCGACAGCGAACATCACGGCGCCTTCGTCCTGCCCTTCGCATTGGATCGGATGGATCGCCTGGCCGACATCGGCGATCGAAACGTATTTCAGCAGCCTGATGGCGCCCGTGTCTCGGTCGACGGCGACCTCCGCGCCGCCCCAGCCGATTTCCCAGAACGTCGTCGGCGAGCCGAGCGCGGCCTCCTTGCTCTTGATGTCCTGGTAGGACCCCTTGCCGATGATCTCGCCGGCATTCGCGCCGAAATATTTCGCTATGACGGCGCTGTAGGAGATTTTTTTGCCGTCGCGGGTCTGCACGCTGCCGTCTTTGATAGACAGATCCGCGGCGTTTTCGTTCAGCGCCTTCGAGGCGGACTCGAGCAGCTGGCGCTTCAAGTCCTGCGCGGCGCGCTGGACGCACAGCCCCATGACGACCATGGAGCTGCTCGCGTTCGTGCCCGGATCGTAAGGCGTCGTGTCGGTATCGAGCTGCGCGACGACGACATATTCCAGCGGCAGCCCGAGCTCTTCGGCCACGACCTGGCTGAGAGCCGTGCGCGCGCCCTGACCGAGCTCGACCGTGCCGGTGAGCAGCACGACGCTGCCGTCGGAGATCATCTTCGCGACCGCGGAAGCGAACTTGTACGTCCCGCCGCCGTCCTTCATGCAGCAGCTCAGCCCTTTGCCGGTGCCCGCCGGCCCTTTTTCTCCCCAGCCGATCCCGCGCGCCGCGCGCAGCAGCCCTTCGCGCAAATCGGCGTCGACCGGCGTGTCGCCCGGCGTGTAGAGGTCGCCCTTGTCGAGCATGTTTTTGAGGCGGAATTCGAGCGCGTCGATCCCCAGCTTCTCGGCGATAATGTCCATCTGCGACTCGTACGCCCACGTGACTTGCAGCGTGCCGAAGCCGCGGAACGCGCCGGCCGGCACCGTATTCGTGTATACGGTGTAGGCGTCGGACTTGACGTTGGGGATTTTATACGGGCCGAACGCGCGGTAGCCGGCTTTTTGCGTGACGCGCGGCCCGGCATCGGCGTACGCGCCGGTATCCATATAAATTTCGCATTCGCGCGCGAGCAGCCGGCCGTCGCGCGTGACGCCGGTCTTGATGCGGAAGCGCGCCGGATGGCGCGTGACCGTCTTGAAACTCTCTTCTATCGAGAGAACGATCTTCACCGGCCGACCGGTCTTCCACGAGAGCGCCGCGGCGAGCGGTTCCGGCTTGACGGAGAGCTTGCCGCCGTATCCGCCGCCGACGTACGGCACCACGACGCGCACGCGGCTGAGCGGCATGCGAAATATCTCCGCCAGGTGCTCGCGCAGCGTGAACGGGTCCTGCGACGACGCCCACAGCGTGATGCGGTCGCTCTCGACGTTGGCGATGATCGCGTGCGGCTCCATGGAGAAATGCTGCACACGCGGGAACGTGAAGACATGCTCGAAGATGTGGTCGGACTGTTTGAAGCCCTGGGCCACGTCGCCATTCGCGTAACTGAACTGATAGCAGATGTTCGTGCCCTTGAATTTCTCCGGCGCCTGATAGTGATAGCCGTGCAGCTCGCCTCCCTCGGCGAGCGCTTCGTGAATAATCGGCGCGCCGGTTTTGAGCGCCCCTTCAAGGTCGTCGACCGCCGCCAGCTCCTCGTATTCGACCTCGATCAGATCGAGCGCCTCCTCGGCAGTCTCGGCGTCCGCGGCCGCGACTCCCGCGACCGGATCGCCGACGAACCTGACTTTGTCGGTCGCAACGATCGGCTGATCCTTGTAGGCGGCGCCGTAATAATAATTGAGCGCGGGCAGATCGTCGCGCGTGAGGACGGCGAAGACGCCCGGAAGCTTCGCCGCCTTCGACGCGTCGATCCGCACGACCTTCGCGTGCGGAAAAGGACTGCGGAGAATTTTCCCCACGGCCATGTTGGGCAATTCCAGATCGACCGTGTAAATCGCTTTACCCGTCGCTTTGTCTTTGCCGTCAACGCGCTTTAGACCCTTGCCGACGACTTTGTAGCCGTTCGCCGCTTCCATGTCAGTGTCGTCCCCCGTATTCCTTCTCGATCCAGTCGAGCGCCTGCTGCCGGTCGCGCAGCTCGCCCTCGAGCTGCGCTTCTTTGACGCGATCCAAAATCACGTGAAAGATCGGCCCCGGCTCGAGGCCGAGCGCGATCAAATCTTTGCCGGTGACGAGCGGAGGCGGATGAATCTCTTCGTGCTTCAGCTCGGCCATTTTCTGTCGGCAGAAGTCATAATATTGCAGGTCGCCGTTCGATGCCAGCGCGTCGAGGCGCGTGACTTCCAGCAATTCCTCGATGCCCGGCTCGCCGAGAAACCGCTTGAGGGTGGAGACGCGCATCTTCGGCGCCTGCACGTGGCGCAGATGATTTTTGACGAGATAGGCGACGCGCTCCCAGACGCTGCGGCTCCGCTTCAGCCGCTTCAAGATCGCGACCGCCATCTCCGCGCCTTGCTCCGTGTGGCCGTAGAAGGTGATGCGCTGCTCGTTGCGGGCGGCGGTCACCGGCTTTCCGACGTCGTGCAAGAACGCGCCGTACGCGACCGACTCCGTCGGCTCAACGAGCTTCTCTAGCACGAGCATCGTATGCACGAACACGTCGCCTTCGGGGTGATAGTCCGGCGACTGCTCGACGCCGTGCATCGCCGAGATCTCGGGCAGAATGTGCGGCAGCAATCCGGTCGCATCCATGATCTCGAAGCCGCGCCGCGCGCCGCCCTCGGTGAGAATGCGCGTGACCTCCTCGCCGATGCGCTCCCACGAAACTTGCGTGATATGCGACGCCTCGGCGCGGATCGCATCGAGCGTTTCCTGTTCGATGTCGAAGCCGAGGCTCGCGGAAAAGCGCGCCGCACGGATCATGCGCAGCCGGTCTTCCTGAAAGCGCGCGCGCGGGTCGCCGATGGCGCGGATGCGGCGCCGCGCGAGATCGTCGCGCCCGCCGACGAGGTCGATCAGCCGGTCCTCGAGCGGATCGTACATCAGGCCGTTGACAGTGAAATCGCGCCGGCGGATGTCCTCCTCGAGCCGCGCGTAGCGTACCTCGCTCGGTCTCCGGCCGTCCAGGTAAGGGCCGTCGTAGCGAAAGGTCGCGACCTCGAAGGCATCGCCGTCGGAGAGAACGAGCACGACGCCGAACTGCGCACCCACTTCGAGGGTGCGGGAAAAAATCTTCTGGATGTCCTCCGGCCGCGCGGCGGTCGCAATATCGTAATCGTCGGGATCTCTGCCCAAAAGCATGTCGCGCACCGATCCGCCGGCAAAATAAGCCTCGTATCCCGCCTGTTTCAGGCGCTCGATGACGGCGACGGCCTTTTCCCGGCGTGTCACGACACGACCTCGGGGACAACGTGGAGTCGAAGGGTAAACGAAGGAACGGGAACGGAAACTACTGGAGCGTCATGCGGGAATCGGTGATAAATTCCTGGATTTTGCCTTGCAATTCCTGGAAGGTGAACGGCTTGACGATGTAATCGTTGCATCCCGCGTCGATACAGGTCTTGAGATCGGCGTCGCGAAAAAGGGCTGTGGCCGCGAGAATGGGGATGTCCTGGGTGTCGGGATGGGAGCGTAAAAGCCGCGTGGCTTCTCGACCGTCCATGCCCGGCATCATGATGTCCATCAAGATCAACTGGGGCTTTTCTTGGACGGCCTTTTCCACGCCCTCCTTGCCGTGTTTGGCGGGAATCGCGGAAAACCCCATCAACTCCATCTGCCAGATGAGGAGTTCGCGCATATCTGGATGGTCTTCGACGACCAGGACCTTTTTCATCCGCGCGACTCTCCTCCTTCGTTGTCAGAAACGAAGGTGGTCTTACTATAGACCCCCTCCACTGTCAAGCGGCTGCAGTGCGGCCTTGGATTGGTCCGCGACCACGACCGCAATAAGCTTTTCAGGATGGAGGTAGGTCCTAGCCGCCCGTAGGACGTCTTCACGGCTGATTTTACGTATGATTTCGGGGTACCGGTCGGGGTAATCCAGGCCCAGACCGTAGAATTCGACCTGCGACAAGAAAGCCGCCACTTTACGATTCGTGTCGAAGCGCAGCGGAAAGCTGCCGATGAGATAATCCTTGGCCTCGTTGAGCTCCAAATCGGTCACGCCCTGCTCACGCATTTTACGGATCTCGGCGACCGCGATCTTAATCGCCTCCCCCGCGCTTTCGTTTTTCGTCTGCATCACGACCTGGAAGCTTCCGGTATATTTCCCCGGGTCGAACTGGCTGTAGACGGAATAGGCGAAGCCGCGCTCGTTGCGGATCGAATCCATCATGCGCGAGGAAAATCCGCCGCCGCCAAGAATGTAGTTCATGATCTGGATCGCGTAATAGTCGGGATGGTTGCGCGGCACTCCGCCATGGCCGAGCACGATGTTCGCCTGGGTAAGTTGCTTGTTGATTTTGATGAACGCCGGCGCCCCCGGAACGACGTTGGGCGGCGGCAGCTTGGCGGCGGGCTTCTTCTGCCAAGGGCGCAGGGCCGAATTAAGTTTCTCAACAATCTCCCGCTGCGACACGTCGCCCACGACCGCGAGAATGGCGCGGTCGGGGCGAAGCTCGTTTTGATAAAACGCGAGCAGTCCGGCGCGATCGACGTTTTTGACCGATTCCGGCGTGCCCTCGACGCGCCGGCCGTACGGGCTCTTAGGAAAGAGCGTTTCCAGAAATTTCACTTCCGCGACCTGCCCGGGCTGTTCCTCCTGCGCGCGGATGCCGGCGATGACGGCCTGCTTTTGCCGCTCAATCTCATCCGGCGGAAACGAAGCCTCGGTCAGCACCTCGGCGAGCAGCCGCAGCCCTTCGTCGAGATCCTTTTTCAGCAGCGTGAAATTGATCGTGATCGTCTCTTCGCTGCAGCCGGTGGTGAGCGAGGCGCCGAGAAAATCGAGCGCTTCGCTCAGCTGGACGGCGGTGTAATGTTTCGTGCCGTAGGTCAGGAGCTGCGCCGCCAAGTTGGCGAGGCCTTCGCGGCCGGCCGGATCGAGCCGCGCCCCGCCTTCGATCAACAGGCTCATCGTCACCATCGGGAGCGCTTTCTGCTCCGACGTGACGACGACCGCGCCGTTGGCGAGGGTCGTCCGCGACGGGGTGAGCCGCGCATCGGCGGAAGACTGCGGGCCTAAAATAGCTGTCATCATCACCGCCGCAAAAAACTTTCTCACGATTCGGATTCTTTCGTGGGAATTAAGACGCCGATCGTTCGCCGGTCCGGGTCGAGGTATTTTTTCGCGACCCGAAGAACGTCCTCCGCCGTCACGGCGCGAATTCCTGGAAGATAGTCGTTGATGAGCTGCCATTTCGCGAGCGACTCGAACATCCCGATGCGCAGTGCCTGGCCGAAGATCGAGTCCTGGCCGAAAACAAACGCAGCCTCGACCTGGTTTTTCGCCTTCTGGAGCTCGCGGTCGCCCACCGGCTCGGACTTTATTTTTTCGACGGCGGCGTCGATCGCGCGCTGCACCTCGTCCGCCTGCTTCTCGGGCATCACCTGGGCCGACATCGAGAGCAACGAGGGTCCAATCAGGAAGCCCTCGTAATCGGCGTCAACGGCGGCGGCGATTTGCTTTTCATAGACGAGATCGTGATGCAGCCGCGAGCTACGCCCGCCCGCGAGGATCGTCGAAAGCAGGTCGAGCGCGAACGCGTCGCGATTGAGCAGATTCGGCGCGTGATAATAGGCCGCGAGAAGCGGAAGCTCCGCCTCTTTCTTGAGCGCGGCGCGGCGCTCGCCCTGCTGCAGCGGCTCTTCGAATTTCACTTTGGGCGGGTCGGGCCGGCGCGCGACCTTGCCGAATTCCTGCTTGATCTTGGCGAGCATCTCGTCGGTGGAAAAATCGCCCACCACGACGATAAAGGCGTTATTGGGTGCGTAATAGGTCTTGTAGTGCTGGATCAGATCGTCACGCGTGAGATTCAAAATATCGGACATCCAGCCGATGACCGGCCGACGGTACGGATAGACCATATAAACGACCGCGCCCGCGACCTCGGCAAGCGCCTGGTCGGGATTGTCTTCCGTCCGAAGCCTACGCTCCTCCATGACGACGGCCTTTTCGTTTTCGAAAGTCGGTCCGTCGAGAATAGCGTTCGCCATGCGGTCGGCCTCGAGCTCGATCTCGATGCCGATCTTCTCCCGGCTCATTGTCGCGAAATAGACTGTGTAGTCCTGCGAGGTGAAGGCGTTCGAGTTGCCGCCGTTCCGTGCGATGATCTTCGCGTACTCTTCGGGCTTTACGGTCGGCGTCCCCTTGAACATCATGTGCTCGAGAAAATGCGACAGGCCGCTCTTGCCGTCGAACTCGTTGCGCGAGCCGACGCGGTACCACACCTGGAAGGTCACCGCGGCGCTCTTGTGGTCTTCGAGCAGGAGGACCTTGAGGCCGTTGTCGAGAATCGTTTCTTTCACGGGGTAGTTCTGCGCCGCGGCCGGCGCGGCCGCAGCCGCAAGAAAAAGGAAAACGAAAGCCCCGACGCGCATTTATTTTAGGAATACAGGAACGGCCGCAAAGCGCAAGAGCCGAGCGCGTGTTGACAGCATCGGGCCCGGGAAATAGGATGACGTTTTTGGAGGAATCATGCGTACTGTGACTGACATGCGGGAATACATCCAGTGTCTCGAAGAGATGGGCGAGATCAAAAATTTCGACGGCGCCGATCTCAAGATCGAGGTCGGCGCGCTGACCGAGCGCGCGGCGGAGAAAGAAGGCTCGGCGCTGCTTTTCGGCGGCTTCACGGGATATCCGGCGGGATTTCGCATCATCTCGAACGCCTTCCGCACCTGCAGGCGCACCGCGCCGGCGATGGGTCTGCCTGAAGACTTGAACGGTGTCGACTTTCTATACGCGTGGCGCAAGAAGCTCGCGGCCTTCAAGCCCGTCCCGGCGCAGCAGGTCGAGGGCGGGCCCGTCTGCGAAAATCAGATGGAGGACGGTGAAGTCGACCTTTATAAATTCCCGACACCGAGCTGGCACGAGCTCGACGGCGGTCCGTACATCGGCACCGGCTGCGGCGTCATCACCAAAGATCCCGAGACCGGCAAGGTTAACATCGGCACCTATCGCGTGATGGTGCAGAATAAAAATACCGTCTCGGTGAAAATGAACATGGGCAAGCACGGGCGGCTCGCCTTCGAGCGCAGCCGCGCCGCGGGCAAGCCGCTGCCGGTCGCGATCACGCTCGGCCAGGCGCCGAGCGTTTTCTTGGCGGCGCAGATGCCGCTGCCGCCCGACGTGAACGAATACGAGTTCGCCGGCTTTCTCCAGGGCGCGCCGGTGCCGGTGCTGCGCGGCGCGGTGACCGGGCTTCCAATCCCCGCCAACGCGGAGATCGTCCTCGAAGGCGAGATGCCGCCGATGCCGGACAAAGAGATGCCGCGCGAGGGGCCGTTCGGCGAATGGCCCGGCTATTTCACGGAAGCGAACGTCGGCGAGACGCCGATCATGAACGTCAAGCGCGTCTACTACAGGAACGATCCGATCATGCTCGGCGCGCCGCCGCTCAAGCCGCCGGCGAGCTATTTGCCGATCGCGCTCGGCGCCGCCACGCTCTGGGAGCAGCTGGAAAAAGCCGGCGTGCCGGAGATCAAAGGCGTGTGGGGCTTCGTCTACGGCGGCCAGCCCGGGCCGTTCACGGTCATTTCCATCAAGCAGCGCTACGCCGGCCACTCCAAGCAGGCGCTGCTGGTGGCGGCGGGCGCGCGCGCCGGCGCGTACGGCGGCAAGTTCGTCGTCGTGGTCGACGACGACATCGACATCACCAATCCGTACGACGTCATTTGGGCGATCGCGACGCGCTGCTACGTGCGCGACGGCATCGATGTCGTGAAAAGCGTCTGGGCCTCGGTGTGCGAGCCGGCCATGCCGCCGGAGGAGCGCTCGCCCAAAGGCTACGTCTCCGACCGCGTGCTCATCGACGCATGCCGGCCCTACCGCTGGATGGAGGAGTTCCCGGCGGTGAACGCCTTCGAGAAAGAGATCAAGGACCAAGTCGAGAAGAAGTGGAAGCTTTGATTCCGATCGATTGATTCGATGGAGACGCTGCAAGCGTTGAGCCTCGCGCTCGGAAGCGCGTGGACGTCGGGCATTAATCTTTATGCCACCGTCGCGGCGCTCGGCATCGCCGGACGGATGCAGATGATCCATCTCCCCCAGGGGCTCGAGGTGCTGATGGACCCGATCGTCATCGGCATGGCGTGTATCATGTACGTCGTCGAGTTTTTCGCCGACAAGATCCCTTACTTCGACAGCGGCTGGGACCTTCTACACACGTTCATCCGCGTCCCCGCCGGCGCGATTCTCGCGGCGCGCGCGCTCGGACCGATGAACCCGGCGCTCGAGCTGGCGGCGATTCTGGCCGGCGGCACAGTGGCGTTCGCCGCGCACGCCACCAAAGCGACGACGCGGCTCGCGATCAACGTGAGCCCCGAGCCGTTCAGCAACTGGGCGGCGAGCGTCGGCGAAGACCTTACCGTGCTCGGCTCGCTTTGGCTCATTTTTCATCACCCGCTGATCATGCTGCTCCTGATCGCGGCGTTCATCGCGCTCGCGATTTGGATCATTCCAAAGCTCTTCGGATTGGCGCGGCGCGGCTTCCAGGCGCTGCGCGCGCGACTGCGCAAAAAAGAAGAAGTCCCGGGACCGAATACGACGTGAAAGACGAACTTCACAGCAAACCGGCGCCGGTCCCGCTGACGCTCGAAGGCTCGTACATCCTGCACCAGATGTTCCGCTTCCGCCGTCCCGCGTGGAAGCTCCTGGAGAATTCCCGCAAGACGGCTGCTGCCGAGGAAGCC
>Ga0075426_10001438_pt1 | contig 16909 bp, 12 predicted proteins | sample SoiMethybrSBSTD5_FD_75304 | JGI IMG/M metagenome (GOLD analysis project Ga0075426, IMG submission 75304) | Bulk soil microbial communities from a Populus tree surrounding site in Tennessee, USA - Soil MetaG P. TD hybrid SBSTD5 | ecosystem: Environmental > Terrestrial > Soil > Tree plantation... | reverse complement strand
TCTGCCGGTCGACGAGGTCGTGCCGATGCTGTTCCGGATGGGCGTCGATGAACGCCGGGTTTTGGACTACTTGAGCCGTCATAAACATTTCCGCTCGGAACGGTGTCAGAGCAGTGTTGGGATTTCTTTTGATGAGCCGTTTCCAAACCTGCCGGTGCGGGACCGAATTTATATCTTTAATTCTAAGCCGTGGGTAAACAGCGCGTTCGAGAGAGCGATGACGGAGGTGGTGAAATGAAGCCCTGGCGATTAATGGCCATTTTATCGGCTTTACTGTTTTTGTCTGCTGCCGATCATCTACTTGCCTGCGGTCCGTTTCTTCCCGAAGCGCTTTTTACCCACAAGCTTCATCCAGATTTCCCGCTTGGAACTTTCGCAAGAGGGCAGTTGGGAGTCATTAAGCCGACCTACGCCCGATCTTATCTTTATGTCGCATATCGTTATTTGAATGGCATAGGGTTCGACGCCGATGAACAGAAAGCGCTGGTCAGGCTTTGGGACGAGCGGCTAAATCCAAAATGGGACGAGGGCCAGGGATGGATAAAAGATTGGCTGTCACTACGGAACCGCGCACCGGGGATCAAACCAACGACGATCGAGGGCCTTTATTTTCGGGACCCTTATAGCTATCAATGGCTTCCCAATTGCCTCGAAGACACATTTCGTTCTGCAAAGACGACCCTGGAAGCGCGAATAAAGGCCTTCGGTCTCAATAGCAGAGAACTGCGAGAATGGATTGCAGGACAAGATCAAGTACTTGCAAATTGTTCTGCGACGACCATCATTCCGGAGCCGCTAACAAACGAAACGAATCCATTACTACGCGCCGATCGAACCTATCAGATCGCCGCAGCGCATTTCTATTCATATCATTTCGACGTCGCCGAGAAGATGTTTCGAGACATCGCGGCAGACCGTTCCTCACCTTGGAATAAAATTGCGGCCTATCTCGTCGCGCGAACTCTTGTTCGCAAGGCAAATGACGATCCCGAGGCGCTGCGTAGCGCTGAAAAAGAGATCAAAAAAATCTTAACGGACGAGAGCCTTAATTCGATGCGAGTGCCGGCACTTCAACTGTTGGGCTTTATCCGTTACCGGCTTGAACCGGAACAACGGCAGCAGGAGCTCGCAGAGCTGCTCTTGAAGAATCACTCAGCGGCGACATTAAAGAACGATCTGTGGGATTACACCTGGCTATTGGACGGACAAAAAATCATCACCGATGATCTTACCGACTGGATTGTCACGTTTCAGCAAGCAACCGGATGGTCCCGCGATCATGCGGTCGAAATGTGGCGAAAGACCCATTCTACGGCTTGGCTGGTCTCCGCCATTACCAAGATTGACACGATAGATGCGGAAGTGGATGGCATCGACAAGGCTGCGGCTGAAATCCCTCCAAGCCATCCAGGCTATCTAACCACAATCCATCATCGCGTGAGGCTTCTCATGCAAGCGGGCAAAGCCACCGAGGCCCGGAAAATACTTGATGCAGCGTTATCGCGCAAAGTGTCGATGCCGATTTCCGCTGAAAATGCACTTCGAGGCCAACGGCTCATTTTAGCGCGGACAACCGATGAATTCATGAATTACGCTACGCGGAGACCCACAATGGTCACCGACAACGAAGATGGACAAGAGTTACCAGGGCGCTATGCACCGAATGCCAAACAAACTTATTTCGACAGCGATGCCGTTGATGCCCTGAATCATGGCGTCCCGCTATCTACGCTCAAAACTATCGCCCAAGGGAAAGAACTTCCCGCCCACCTACGACGCGAATTGTTGCTTGTTATCTGGACACGGGCGGTGCTTCTGGAAGACGATGCGGTGGTTCGCGAACTAGCCCGCATCGTGCAGGAAATGGTTCCGGCCCTGTCTGAGCTAATGCTGGGCTACTTGAACGCTCCGACCCGAGAGGAAAGAAGATTTATCGGTGCTTATATCATCGGCAAAAATCCCGGCCTGCGTCCGTATTTGGAGCCGGGCCTCAGCCGAACCACGCGCCTCGATTGGATCGACGATTACGGCAAAAACTGGTGGTGTAATTTCACTAACATGCACGCCGCAACTCCGCCTCTCGAATTCTTAACGATGCCGCAGCAGAACGCCGCCCGCATCGAACTGTCGAGATTATTTCAGGTCAAGAGCGCCTCTGATTATTTGAGCAGTATTGTAATAGACTGGGCTAGAAGGCATCCCGAAGATGCCAGAGTTCCCGAGGCCCTTCATAGGACCGTTCGATCAACCCGATACGGCTGCACAATGACTCAAGCAAGAAATTATTCGCTGGAGGCTTTTCAACTGCTGCATAAGAATTACCCGAAAAGCGAATGGACTAAAAAGACGCCTTACTGGTTTTGAGATTCACTCAACGCCTCCCACAACACTTCCGCCGGGTGCTTCGCCTTGCGTCCAGCGGTGTGGTCGATCTGCTGGCGGCAGGAGATGCCGGCGGCGACGATCTCGACATCGCTGGAGGCGGCGCGCACCGCGGGCGCGAGACGGCGCTCGGCGATGGCGAGCGAGACGTCGTAGTGCTCCTTTTCGAAGCCGAAGGAGCCCGCCATACCGCAGCAGCCCGAATCGACTTCCGTCACCTCGTACCCCGCCCACTTCAACATGTCGACGGTCGGCGCCGTGCCGACGAGAGCTTTCTGATGGCAGTGGCCGTGAAGCAGGGCCTTTTTGCCGTTGCTGCTGAAATGTAGATTCATTCGCCCCGCCTTGCGCTCGGCCGCGACGAATTCTTCGAAGAGGAAGCTCTTCGTCGCGACCGCCGTCGCTTTCTCGCTGCGGAGCAGATCGGGATATTCGTCGCGCAGCGTCAGCAGACACGACGGCTCGAGGCCGACGATCACTTCGCCGTGTTCGACGCGCGTATAGAGTTGCTCGACGTTCCACGCGGCGTTCGCGCGCGCTTCTCTGAGCATGCCCTTGGAGATCATCGGGCGCCCGCAGCAGCGCTTCTCTGCGAGCGTCACGCGGTAGCCGGCGCGCTCCAGAAAGCGCGTCGCGGCAATCGCGACCGACGGCGTGTTGAAGGTGTTGAAGGTGTCGTGGAACAGAACGACGGCGCCGTTCTCCCCTTTTCCTTCAACGGCGTGATCGTGAAACCATTTTTCAAACGTAGTCGCGGCGAAGGCCGGCAGCGGCCGCCGCGCGTCGATGCCGGCGAGTCGCTGCATGAGCCAGCGGTTTAGGCGCGAATTCGCGATCACATTCGAGAGCGGCGCGAAGCGCGACCCCCAGCGGCTCAGCGTCTCGATGCGGCCGAAAAGACGATTTCTCAGCGGCAGGCCGTTCGCTTCATGATAATGGTGGAGAAACTCGTACTTGAGCTTCGCCATGTCCACGTTCGACGGACATTCCGCCTTGCACGCCTTGCATTCGAGGCAGAGATCGAGCACCTGGTGCAGGCGCTCGCCGGTGAATTCCTCTTTGGGCACCCTGCCCGAGAGCACGGCGCGCAGCGCGTTGGCGCGACCGCGCGTCGAATGCTCCTCTTCGAGCGTCGCCATGTACGACGGGCACATCGTGCCGTCGAGCTTTTTCCGGCACTCGCCCATGCCGCTGCACATCTCGATTGCAGCGGCGAAGCCGCCCTGCGCGCCGAAATCCAGCATCGTCTCCGGCTGCCACGCCTTGTATTCGGGACTGATGCGCAGCGACTCGGTCATGGGCGGCGCGTCGACGATCTTCCCCGGATTCATCCGGCCGTCGGGATCGAACGCCTTCTTCACTTCGCGAAACGCATTGTAAAGAATTTTTCCGTAAAGCTTCTCGTTGAAGTGGCTGCGCGCGAGCCCGTCGCCGTGCTCGCCGGAGAGCGCGCCGTGAAATTCCATCACGAGGTCGGTGATCTCGTCGGCGATCGCCGTCATCTTTTTCACTTCGCTCGCCTGCTTTAAATTGATCAATGGACGGATGTGCATGCAGCCGACCGAGCAGTGGCCGTAATAGCCGGCGACGGCGTCGTGCTTGCGCAGGACCTCGCGAAAGCGGCGGATGAACTCCGGCAGCTGTGCGGGATCGACCGCGGTGTCCTCGATGAACGCGATCGGCTTCTTGTCGCCTTTGATGCCGAGCAGCAAGCCTAATCCCGCCTTGCGCACGCCCCAGACGGCGCGAACCTCTTCGGGCTTCAGCGCCTGCGTCGCCGCGTAGCCGATGCGCTGCGCTTTGCGCACCGCTTCGAGCTTCTCGACCTGATCGCGGACTTCCGCCTCGGTCTCGCCGGCGTATTCGACGATGAGGAGCGAGCTGGGATTTCCCTGCACGAACCCGAGGCGCTTCGATTGCACGATGTTGCCGCGCGCGAGATCGAGCACCATCTTGTCGGTCGATTCGAGCGCGTAGGGCCGGGTGTCGAGAATCGCGTAGGACGCCTGCAGCGCCTCGATGTCGTCGTGAAAATGAATCACGTCGAGCGCCGTCCATTTGGGCTTCGGCACGAGGCGCATTTTCGCCTCGACGACGCAGGCGAGCGTCCCTTCAGAGCCGACGACCATGCGCGCGAGATTGAACGGCTGGTTTTTTACGAACTCGTCGAGATTGTAGCCGGAGACGCGGCGGAGAATTTTGGGATACCTCGCGAGAATTTCCTCGCGGTGCTTCTCCGCGAGCGTCCGCACCGCGCGATAGGCGGCCCCCTCGACGCCGTCGCCGCGCGTTTTTTGCTCGAGCTCGTCCGGCGAGAGATTTTTAAGCGCGGCCAGGCTGCCGTCGGAAAGAACGACCGTGAGCTCGAGCACGTGATCGATCGTCTTGCCGTATGTGAGCGAATGCGCGCCGGCGGAGTTGTTGCCGATCATGCCGCCGATCGTCGCCCTGTTCGAGGTCGACGTGTCGGGGCCGAAGAGCAGCCCCTGGCCGCGCACGTGCGCGTTCAGCTCGTCCTGGACCACGCCCGGCTGCACGCGGCACCAGAGCTCTTCTCGGTTCACCTCCAGAACGCGATTCATGTATTTCGTGAAGTCGAGCACGATGGCGTGTCCGACGGTCTGGCCGGCGAGCGCGGTGCCGCCGCCCCGCGGCAGCACCGGAACGCCAAAGCGCTTGGCCGTCTCGACGGCCGCCTGAACGTCGCCGCGGTGGCGCGGAATCACGACGCCGATCGGCTCGATCTCGTACATCGAGGCGTCGGTGGAATAGAGCAGACGCGAATACTTGTCGAAGCGCACTTCGCCTGCGACGCGTTTTCTGAGCTCCGCCTCGATCTCGCGAAAATTCTGCATGGGGAAATATTTCCGCTCAGCGGAGCCCGACGAGGATCGCGCCGGCGGCGATCATCGCGATGCCCGCCCAATTGGCCGGCGAGAGCCGCTCGCCCAAAATGCCGACGCCGAGCACGGCGACGAGAAGAACGCTGAGCTTGTCGATCGGCGCGACTCGGGCGGCGTCTCCGAGCTGCAGCGCGCGAAAGTAGCAGAGCCAGGACGCGCCGGTGGCGAGGCCGGAGAGCACAAGAAAGCCGATAGTGCGGGGCGACAGGTCGCCCGGCGAGCGGAATTCGCCCGTCGCCAGCAAAATCGCTGCCAGCACGGCGACGATCACGAGCGTTCGCACGAACGTGGCCACATCGGCATTGACGTTTTCGACGCCGATTTTGGCGAAGATCGCCGTCAGCGCCGCGAAGGTCGCGGAGAGCAGCGCCCAGAGCTGCCAGGAAGCGATGTTCATGGAAATAATCTTATTTCCATTGCGACCGCTTTGGCAAGCGTTAGGCGCCCGCCGGATCGCGATCGAGGAGCTCGCGGGCTTGGCGGAAAACGCCCTCGAACATCGGTCGCGTGAGCTTTCCGGTGAACGTATTCTGCTGGCTCGGATGATACGAGCCGAGCAGCGTGACGCCGTCGAGGCTGGCGCGCGAGCCGTGCGCGAACCGCGGACGCGGCCTCGGTAAGACGCCGCCGTTTTCCGCGTGCGCTTTCAGAAACTCGTCGAAGGCGATCTTTCCCAGCGCGACGACGACTCGCAACCGCTTCAGCAATCGAAGTTCGCTCACGAGATACGGGCGGCACCGGTCGAATTCCGCCGGCAGCGGTTTGTTGTCCGGCGGCGCGCAGCGCGCGGCCGCGGAGATGTAGCAGTCGGCGAGCTTCAAGCCGTCGTCGCGGTGGAGCGATCCGGGCAAGCTGGAAAAGCCGAATTTATACAGCGTCGTGTAGAGCCAGTCGCCGCTGCGGTCGCCGGTAAATATGCGGCCCGTGCGGTTTCCGCCGTGCGCCGCGGGAGCGAGGCCGACGATGAAAACGCGCGCTTCGGGATCGCCGAATCCCGGCAGCGGTCGCGCCCAATACGCCTGGCCCTGGTAGCGGAGCGGCGGCTTTTTCGCGACAGACTCGCGCCAGCGGACCAGCCGCGGGCAGCGACGGCAGTGGACGATGGCGTCATTTAGCCTTTCCAGGGAAGCCATGGATTTTTTCTGCTAGCACAACGCGCCGGGAAAAAGAAGCCGAAGCTTGAGATGATTTTTTAATTGCTATTGTGGACCGCCCAGCGTAAACTCGCCTCGCGTGGTTTCTACGCTTTCAGCCGCGGAATGTGACCTGTCGGAGTTTTCGCGTGGCGTTATCTTCCAGCCGGACTGAATCGATTCGACCGGCGCTTTTTTCCGACGCCGGCCAGACCGGCTTTCCGAGACTTGCCGCAATCGTCGGCATCCTGCTCGGCGGCATCGTTCTCGCCGCCTGGATTTCACGGATTCCCGTGCCCGCATGGGCGATGATGAAGGCCAACGCGGCGCTCGCAGTGATTCTCTGCGGCGTGTCGTTGTGGCTTTGCGCGAAGGAATCGCAAACCTTCCAGGGGATCGCGCAACTCTGCGCCGCCGCAGCAGCCCTCATCGCCTGCGCCACGCTCGCGGAACATTTTCTCGGCCGCGACTTCCGTATCGATGAGCTGATCGCGAAAGACGCTTCGGAAGCGGGAGCGCCCGGCCGGATGGATATCGCCAGCGCAGCCGCTCTGGCCGGTCTCGGAGCGGCCCTCGCTCTGCTCGGCGACCGCAAGCAAGCCGCAAAGGCGCAGGCGCTCGCGCTAATCGTCGGCGCCGCCTCGGTGTTCGTCCTGGCGGGTTACGTCTACGCCGTTCCGGCGCTCTATTCCTTCGGTCCGGCGCCCTACACGGCTGTGGCTGTTTTGCTGCTTTCCGCCGGCGCGGTGTGGACGCCGTCGGGCGCGCCGCCGCATATGGGGCGCAGCGATGCGGCCGCGGCGCTCCTCTTTCGCCTTACGCCGGGCGCTGTTGCGATTCCGCTGGTGCTCGGCGGTTTAGCCCTGCTCGGCTACCGACGCGGCGTTTTCGACACCGAGACCGGAATCGCGCTCGCCGCCGTTCTTGCGGCGGCGCTGGTCTTTCTCCTGCTTCTGTGGAGCGCGACTTCTCTGCCCCAAAGCCCTTCGCGCATTCGAGAAACCGTTCGACCCGAACGCGAGCTCAGGCACATCCGGATTGCCCGCGAAGGCGCGCTGGCCGTCGCCGGCGCCGCGACTCCGGCGGCCGCGCGCGACATTCTGCTCGAGAGAACGCGACTGATGTTTCCCGCCGCCTCGGCGGTTACGCTCCGGCTCTTAAACCACGGCTCGGACGAGCTCGCCTCCGCCGCAGCATGGGTTCGCGCCGGAGCAGCGCCGGATATCGACGAGACGCACGCGCTCGGCGAGCGCGGCAGAAAACCCATGGAGACAGGCGGCGCGGTCATTGTGCGCAATCTGCAGTCGGACGCGCAGGTCCATAACGAGATATTCCGGAAGCAGGGCTGGGTTTCGTACCTCGGAGTGCCGCTGCTCGCGCGCGGCGAGGCGCAAGGCGTGCTCGGCGTTTACACGCCGGAAGAATACGACTTCAGCCGGGAAGAAGCCGAATGGCTCGCGGCCTTGGCGGCGATGGCCGCCGGCGTGCTACCGACGCCGCCGCTGTCCGCGGAAACCGAAGCCGAGCCGCCGACCGCTCTCTCGCCGCGCACAACCGAGCAGGTAAAAAAAGCTTTGCGGCTGGTTCCCGAAATGCACGCGGCGCTGGCGCCGCTCAATCCGGCGGCATCGCTGTCCGAAGCCATCAACAGCGTCGTCGCGAAGGTGCTCGACGCAACCGGCGCGGACGCCTTGATTATTCGCGTATGGAAAAAGGAAACCGGCGCGTCCGTTATCTCCGCGCACCGCGGCGTGGCCGACGAATATGTCAGCCAGATGGAGATCGGACTGCTGAAAGGCGCGATGGAATGGGTGGTGCAGCACGGCGAAGAGATCGTCGCGTCCAACGTCGAAGCGGAGCCGCGTTTCGCCACGAGTGTCCAGCGGCAATTGGGGTTCCGCTCCTCGGTCCTGCTGCCGCTCCGGCTCTACGACGAAGTGCGCGGCATTCTCTACGTCGCGAGCCGCACCCCCGGATGGTTCAATGAAGCGGAAAAAGACCCGCTGGTCGCGGTGGCCCAGCAGATCGGCATTTCGATCGAGAACCGCGAGCTCTTCGATCATCTGAAAAATTCGCGCGACGAGATCGAGCAGGCGAGCAAGATTAAGGGCGAGTTCTTAAGCGTCATGTCGCACGAGTTGAGAACGCCTCTCAGCGTCGTGATGGGATACGCCGGAATGATTAAGGAGCGGCTGCTGGGCGACATCAGCGCCCAGCAGGACGACGCGCTGCAAAAGCTCTTGACGCGGGCGAACGACCAGCTCAACATGATCAACGCGATCATGCAGATCACGCAGCTGGAGTCGCGCTCCCTCGTGCTCGAGCGCCATCTGGTCAATTTGTCGGAAATGCTGGCGCATCTAAAAAACGATTACGCGCTGTCGCATGCGAAGCGCGAGGTCACTCTCAACTGGAACTGCCCCGTGGAGCCGATCGTGATCGTCACCGACGGCGGCAAGCTGAAGGAGATTCTCGTCAATCTCATCAACAACGCGCTCAAATTTACGCCGCAGGGAAGCGTGACGGTCTCGATACGCGTCCACGACGATGCGCGGCGCAAATGGGTACAGCTGTCGGTCGCCGATACCGGAGTCGGCATCCCGAAAGATCAATGCGTGAAGATTTTTGAAAAGTTTTACCAGGTCGACAGCTCGGAGACGCGCCTTTACGGCGGCGTCGGATTGGGGCTGTACATCGTCAAGCACTTCGCCGAGTTCCTGGGCGGAAAAGTGGATGTGGCGAGCCAGCCCGGCTTCGGCTCGACGTTTACCGTTACGATTCCATATGCAACCTGACCCGGTCCGGCGCCATCCTTGAAGTCGCTTCCCGCGCTGCAACCGAAGCTCGTTGGAGGCACATCGCAACGATGAAAAAAGCGCGGGCTCGTCGATCTGCAAAGAGACGCCCCGGCCACCCTCGTAAAGAGCCGCGCGCGCGGCGGCGCGCGGAAAAACCCCATCAGTTCCTGGGGGAGCAGCTCTCGCTCGCCGCCGCCGCGGCGGGAGTCGGCACCTGGATTTACGATATCGCCAGCGGCCGGCTCACCTGGTCGGTCCGATCCCGCGAGATGTTCGGCATCCCCTCGCACACGCCTCTCACTTACCGGGTCTTCGCAGACATGATTCACCCTGACGACCGCCGCCGCGTCGAAGACTTGATGTCCGCCGCGCTCGCCAATCGGAGCGATTACGAAGCAAATTTCCGTATCGTTCGTCCCGACGGAGCGCTCCGCTGGATCAGGTCACGCGGCCGCGGCCACTATGGCGCCGCCGGCAAGCCGCTGCGCATGGTGGGCATCGCGCGCGACGTCACGCAGCAAACCATGGCGCTGCAGAAGATGCAGCGGAGCCTCGAGCGCATCAAAACGCTGCGCGACATCGACACCACCGTCACGTCGACGCTCGATCTCGCGCGCGTCCTGGAACTTCTTTTGGACAAGATCGTCGTCTCGACCGGCTACGCCGCGGCCACCGTGCGGCTGGTGAACCCCGACACCGGGCAGCTCGAGCCCGTGGCGGCAAAAAACATCGGCGTCGAAAGCTGGAAGCGCACGTTCTCGAAAATTCCCGGCGGCCTGTCGGAAGTGGTGCTGAAAAGCGACGTGCCGGTAAAAATCCTCGACGTTCTCGAGGACCCCCGAACGCGGCACCAGTCCTTCATGCGTGACTACCGCCTCATTTCATTCCTCGGAATACCGCTCGTCGCCAAGGGCGAAAAGCTCGGGGTTCTCGCCGTGTTCACCCGCGAACGGCACGTGTTCGACGACGAGGAGGTGGAATTTCTCGCGACGATCGGCGGCCAGGCCGCGATCGCAATCCACAACGCCCAGATCCACGAGCAGATCGTGACTGCGAACAAGGTGAAGGAGGAGTTTTTGAGCGTCATGTCGCATGAGCTGCGCACGCCGCTCAGCGTCATGATGGGCTACGGGGGCATGCTCCTGGAAGGGCTGCTGGGCAATATCTCGCCCCAGCAGGAAGATGCGCTGAGGAAAATCCTCGCGCGGGCGAGCGAGCAGCTCTACATGATCAACAGCATCATCCAGACGACGCAGCTCGAAAGCCGCGCGCTGCGCACCGAGCGGCGCGCGTTTCGCGTGGCGGAGATGATGCGGCATCTGCGGCAGGAGTTCGACCCGGCCGCGCGCGGACAGGACTTGGAGCTGGTCTGGAAGTCGCCTCCGGAGGCGATGACGGTGGTTGCCGACGGCGGCAAAATCTCGCAGATCCTGCGCAGCCTCGTGGCGAACGCCGTCAAATTCACCCGCGGCGGAACCGTCACCGTCGCGGCGGAGTTATCCCGCTCGCCGACGTTCGGCAGCTCATGTCTGACGTTTCGGGTGACGGACACGGGCGTCGGCATCGACCCGGACCATCACGAGCGGATTTTCGACAAATTCCAGCAGTTGGACAGCTCGGAGACGCGGGTTTACGGCGGGCTCGGCCTGGGCCTCTACGTCGCAAAAAGGCTCACGGAGCTGCTCGGCGGCAAGATCGCGGTCGAGAGCGAACCCGGCCGCGGCTCGATGTTCACGGTCGAAATCCCCTGCACCGTCTAACGCGTCGCGCACGCGCCGCGCTTCCAGCCGATCCATTTTATCCCTGCTCGAGCGGCCGCGACGCGCCGCAGGTTGCCTATTCGCAGCGGAACCGATAATAAAAACTTCGGGGGGAAGCAATGGCCGAAGAGTACCGCATTGAAAGAGACTCCATGGGCGAAGTCAAGGTGCCAAAGAGCGCTTACTACGGCGCGCAGACGCAGCGCGCGGTGGAAAATTTCCCCGTGAGCGGCATCGGCTTTCCGCCGAGATTTATCCGCGCGCTGGCGCTGATCAAGCACGCCGCCGCTTCGGCGAACCGCGAACTCGGTCTGTTGAATGAAAAGACCGCCGACGTGATCCATCGCGCCGCGCAGGAAGTCATGGACGGCAAGCACGACAAGGAATTCGTCGTCGATATTTTTCAGACCGGCTCCGGCACTTCGACCAACATGAACGCCAACGAAGTGATCGCCAACCGCGCGCTCGAGCTGATGGGGCAGGAGCGCGGCAGCAAGGGCGTTCATCCCAACGACCACGTCAACATGAGCCAGTCGTCGAACGACGTGATCCCGACGGCGATCCACGTCTCGGCGCTCGAAGCGATCCAGAAGGAATTGATCCCCGCGCTCAAGCAGCTCCACGGCGCGCTGGCGAATAAAGCGCGGGAGTTCGACCGCATCGTGAAGATCGGCCGGACGCATCTCGCCGACGCCACGCCGATCCGCCTGGGGCAGGAGTTCGGCGGCTACGCGCGGCAGATCGAGCTGGCGATCGAGAGGATTCAAACCGCGGCGAAGGGACTGGAAGAGTTGGCGCTCGGCGGCACCGCGGTCGGCACCGGGATCAACACGCACCCCGAATTCCCGCGGCGCACGATCGAGCACATCTCGCGCATGACGGAGCTCCCTTTTCGCGAGGCGAAAAACCATTTCGAGGCGCAGGCGGCGAAAGACGCCGTCGTGCAGGTCAGCGGCGCGCTGAAAACGCTCGCGGTGAGCTTCACGAAGATCGCCAATGATCTCCGCTGGCTCTCCTCCGGGCCGCGCTGCGGCATCGGCGAGATCGGCCTGCCCGACACGCAGCCGGGATCGTCGATCATGCCCGGCAAGGTAAACCCGGTCATGTGCGAGTCCGTCCTTCAGGTCGCCGCGCACGTCATCGGCTGCGACGCGACGATCACGATCTGCGGCCAAGCCGGGAATTTCGAGCTTAACGTGATGATGCCGATCATGGCGCTGCGCCTTCTGGAAGCGATCACCTTCAGCGCGAGCGTGGCCAAGGCGTTCACGGAGAAATGCGTCGTCGGCATCGAGGCGAACAAAGGCCATGCCGAAGAAATGATCGAAAAGAGCCTGGCGATGGTCACCGCGCTCGCGCCGGTCATCGGCTACGACGCCGCGGCGAAAATCGCCAAGGAATCGTTCACGACCGGCAAGACGGTGCGCGAGGTCGCGCGCGCGCACAAAGTGCTGCCCGACGACAAGCTCGACAAGATACTCGATCCGTGGCGCATGACCGAGCCGGGAATACCTGAAAAAGATTAGTTACGAGTTTAGAGTTAACCCGAAACCAGAAACCCGAAACTCGAAACCGGCTTTGCCGCACGTGCAAACGGGCGATCTTTCTGCTATAGACTAAAGAGATAATTCTGGCAGCAATTCAGGATCACGCGGGACCACGTCCCGCAAATGTACGTCTGCGTCAACAGCCGTCATCGTTCAAACCAGGAGTCATAGGTGAGCAACGGTTCCATAGCCTTGCAAAACGTCAAGACGCTTAGAAAAGACGCGTGGTGGGTCGAGCCCGCGCTCACCGTAACCGTCCTGACCACATTCATCGTCTATACGACCTGGGCGGCGCTGGTGAACGAAAACTATTACGCCGCGCCTTATCTCTCCCCTTTTTACTCTCCCTGTCTCAGCACCTATTGCGCCCACGCGACGGCGGCGCTCTTCGACTGGCGCTACTCGCCGGCCATTTTGATCCTCTGGGCGCCGGCCGGCTTCCGGCTCACCTGCTATTACTATCGCAAGGCTTATTATCGGTCGTTCTGGCTCTCCCCTCCGGCCTGCGCCGTGCGCGACGGCCACAAAATCTACACCGGGGAAACGCGCTTTCCGCTCCTCATCCAAAATCTGCACCGCTACCTTTTTTATATCGCCACGATCGTGGTCGCCTTTCTGTGGTGGGACGCGTTCATGGCCTTCCGCTTTCCGGCGGGCCCCGGCCGCCACGAGTTCGGCGTCGGCGTCGGCACGCTCGTGCTGCTCGCCAACGCGGCGCTGCTGTCGCTCTATTCCTTTTCCTGCCACTCCTGCCGCCACCTGTGCGGCGGTGGGCTGGACCGGTTTTCCAAAGCGCCGCTGCGCCACAAGCTATGGCTGCTTTTTACCCGTTTGAATGAAAATCACATGCTTTACGCCTGGATCAGTCTTTTCGGTGTCATGCTCGCCGACCTCTACGTGCGGCTCGTGGCGATGGGCGTGATTCACGACATACGGATTATATAAATGGCTCCTGACGGAAACTACGAAAGCCACAACTACGACGTGATCGTCATCGGCGCCGGCGGCGCCGGGCTCCGCGCCGCGATCGAGGCGTCGGCGCAGGGCGTGAAAACGGCGCTCATCTGTAAATCGCTGCTCGGCAAGGCGCATACCGTCATGGCCGAAGGCGGCATCGCCGCCGCGATGGGCAACGTCTATCCCGAAGACAACTGGAAAGTGCACTTCCGCGACACGATGCGCGGCGGCAAGCTGCTCAACAACTGGCGCATGGCGCAGATCCACGCGCAGGAGGCGCCCGCGCGCGTGCTCGAACTGGAGGAATGGGGCGCGCTCTTCGACCGCACCAAGGACGGCCGCATTCTCCAGCGCGACTTCGGCGGCCATCGCTACGCGCGCCTCGCGCACGTCGGCGACCGCACCGGCCTCGAGATGATTCGCACGCTCCAGCAGCACGCCGTGCACAAGGGCATCGACGTCTTTATGGAATGCACGATGGCGCGCCTCTTGAAGGACGGCGACCGCGTCTGCGGCGCCTTCGGCTACTGGCGCGAGAGCGGGCGGTTTATCGCTTTCACGGCGAAGGCTGTCGTGCTCGCCACCGGCGGCGCCGGCAAGGCGTGGAAAGTCACGTCGAACTCCTGGGAATACACCGGCGACGGCATCGCGATGGCAATGGACGCCGGCGCCGATCTCATCGACATGGAGATGGTCCAGTTCCATCCGACCGGCATGGTCTGGCCGCCGAGCGTGCGCGGCATTCTCGTGACAGAAGGCGTGCGCGGCGACGGCGGAACGCTGAAGAACTCGACCGGCAAGCGCTTCATGTTCGACTACATCCCGGACTTCTTCAAAGCGGAGACCGCCGACACCGAGAAAGAAGCCGACGCGTGGTACGAGGACAAGAAAAATAATAAACGCACGCCGGATCTCCTGCCGCGCGACGAGGTCGCGCGCGCGATCAATGCCGAGGTCAAGGCCGGCCGCGGCAGCCCGCACGGCGGAGTGTTTTTGGACATCGCCTCGCGCCGCAGCGCGGACTACATCCAGAAGCGTTTGCCGTCGATGTACCACCAGTTCAAGGAATTGGCGGGCGTCGACATCACCAAAGAAGCGATGGAAGTCGGTCCCACTTGCCACTACATCATGGGCGGCGTGCGCGTCGACGGCGAGACGACCGCGACGACCGTGCCGGGGCTTTTCGCCGCCGGCGAAGTCGCCGCGGGCCTCCACGGCGCGAACCGCCTGGGCGGCAATTCGCTGTCGGATCTCCTCGTCTTCGGCCGGCGCGCCGGGCAGTGCGCCGCGGAGTACGCGAAGAAAGCCGACGGCCGCGTCGCCGCCGGCGAAGATCAGATCGCCGCGGTCGGGCAGGAGCTGCTCGCGCCCTTCAGCGGCAAAGGCGGCGAGAATCCCTATTCCATCCACATGGACCTTCAGGATTGCATGCAGTCGCTGGTCGGCATCATCCGCACCGAGAGCGAATTGAAAAAAGCGTTGGGCGAGATCGCGCGCTTCAAAGAGCGGCTCCAGCGCGTCACCGTCGAGGGCAACCGACAGTACAACCCCGGCTGGCATCTCGCGCTCGATCTGCGCACGATGCTCGCGGTGGCGGAAGCGTGCACGCTCTCTGCGCTCGAGCGCAAGGAAAGCCGCGGCGGCCACACGCGCGACGATTACCCCAAGACCGACCCGAATCTCGCGAAGATCAACATCGTGACGCGCCGCGTGAACGGCGACCTGAAGCTCTCGCACGAGCCGCGGCCGGAGATGCCCGCCGAGCTCAAGCAGCTGCTCGAGGAGCAGAAATAATGGCCGCTCAGGAATTCGTCATGCAGGTCTGGCGCGGCGATTCGTCCGCCGGCGCCTTCAAGGAATACCGCGTCCCCGCCTCCGAAGGCATGGTGGTGCTCGACGTCATCCACGCGATTCAGGCGAAGCACGCGACCGATCTCGCCGTGCGCTGGAACTGCAAGGCCGGGAAATGCGGCTCGTGCAGCGCCGAGATCAACGGCAAACCCAAGCTCATGTGCATGACGCGCATGAACAGCCTCGACACGAGCAAGCCGATCACGGTCGCGCCGATGAAGACGTTTCCCATCATCCGCGACCTCGTGACCGACGTGAGCTTCAACTACGAGATGGCCAAGCGCGTGCCGCCGTTCAAGCCGCGGCCGAAGGAGCCCGACGGCACCTACCGCATGTACCAGGAGGACATCGACCGCGTCCAGGAATTCCACAAGTGCATCGAGTGCTTCTTGTGCCAGAACGTCTGCCACGTGATCCGCGACCACCAGGACAACAAGAAGCATTTCGCCGGTCCGCGCCTCTTCGTCCGCTACGCGGCGCTCGAGATGCACCCGCTCGACACCAACGACCGGCGCGAGCTGTTGAAGGACCAGATGGGGCTCGGCTACTGCAACATCACCAAATGCTGCACCGAGGTCTGCCCCGAGCACATCAAGATCACCGACAACGCTATCATTCCGCTCAAAGAGCGCGTCGTCGACGAGTTCTACGATCCGATCGCGAGGCTAGTGCGGAAAATCACCGGCAAGTAAACCGGAGGGTTTTCATATGGGCGAAGAAAGCCCGGGCGAGAAGCTGACGCAGGCGGAATTCGTCAAGAAGGCGATCGTGACGCTGCGGAAGGAGCCCTACAAAGGCATCCACACCATCTACTCCGGCTTCAACGACGCTTTCCGCGCCTACTTCAACGACGATCCGATCAAGTGGACCACGCAGCTCGCGAGCGAAGGCGTGATCGTGATTCGCCCCGCGCGCGGCGGCGTGATGATTTATCTGGCGGAAGACGCGCCGGCCGGCCGCGCCACGGCCAAAGACACGCTGAAGAAGATGGGTTTGTAGAAGTTTCCTCGGCTACTGACTCAGCTCGCCGTTCGCGCCGCCGATGAGCTCCTTGCTCAGCTCGGCTCTCACTTCGCTCCACGTCGCCCGTCCGCAATGCGCGAAGAGCTGCGCGATCGCCTGCGCGACCAACTGCCATTCGAATCTCAGCACGACGAGCTTGCCCCGGCCCCAGCGCGGCTCGACCGCCTGCGCCAATCGGACCGGCGTCACGACGGTGAAGCTGAAGATTTCCTCCTCGACGCCGTCCTTCGGCCCGACGAGCACCTGAAAAGCGACCTCGCAGTCGGTCGGATCGTCCGGCAGATTCGGCGGCTCCAGATCGGGGCTCACAATGTTGCGGATTTCGGGGTAGATCATTGAAGTTACTTAGTGAGTTTTTTATTGCGGGTCAAGGTTCTGTTAAAACAGTCGAATCACCAATAGTCTCCGCGTTGAAAGCCAATCCCGAGTATCTCATCCGAAGTAGAATTGCGGAAATCGCTATACCGGTTTGCTCCACATTTAGCGCAGGTATTTTCGTCTTCTAGAGAACCAATCGCGGAAGCTCGACTGCGGTTCTTAATGGCGAACACAGTC
>Ga0075426_10001437_pt1 | contig 16913 bp, 12 predicted proteins | sample SoiMethybrSBSTD5_FD_75304 | JGI IMG/M metagenome (GOLD analysis project Ga0075426, IMG submission 75304) | Bulk soil microbial communities from a Populus tree surrounding site in Tennessee, USA - Soil MetaG P. TD hybrid SBSTD5 | ecosystem: Environmental > Terrestrial > Soil > Tree plantation... | reverse complement strand
TTGCTCGAAAGTGAGCTCTTTGGCCATGAACGGGGTGCTTTTACCGGCGCAATCGCACAGAGAGTTGGCCGCTTCGAATTGGCTGACAAAGGGACTCTCTTTCTTGATGAAGTCGGCGACTTGCCACTCGCCTTGCAGCCGAAGCTCCTGCGTGTTCTGCAGGAACAGGAATTCGAACGGCTTGGAAGTGGCCGGACTCATCGCGTAAACGTACGCCTCATCGCCGCTACGCACCGGGACCTCGAGCGAATGATGAACTGCAAGGAACTGCGCAGCGACTTGTACTATCGGCTGAATGTTTTCCCGATCGCCCTGCCTCCTCTGCGGGATCGTCGCGAAGACATAGCTCCGCTGGTGGAACACTATGTTGAACTGTTTTGTTATCGAACGGGGAAGTCGATTCACACTATTCCTCAGGAATTCGTGGACGCCTGCAAGTCGTATTCGTGGCCGGGAAACATTCGAGAGCTTCAGAACGTTATAGAACGTGCCGTAATACTTTCGAATGACGGCGAGCTTCCGAATCTTCTACACCCATCGCGATCGCCCCGAGTTTTCGCATTCCCACCGAGCGCGACGCTAAAAGAATCCGAGCGAATTCTGATCCTAGGAGCACTGGAAGCTACCGGCTGGTTGGTCGGCGGCCCCTATGGTGCAGCTGCGCGCCTCGGAATGAAGCGGACTACCTTAATTGCACGGATGAAAAAACATGGGATCTCTAGGCCGGCAGAGGGCAGCAGCTTCGACCAGGCTCTCCCGAGTGATCATCGAGCGGCCGAGCGCCGTTAGGTGTTGCTCACTCTATAGCGCGCGAAACGGACGTGGAACTCAAGAACTCAATGGAGAGACTTGGTGACCTCAAGGCAGGAGCAATGGCTTGATCAGGAAATGGGCAAAATGTCGGCTGAGGTCATCGTAGAGGCGTCAAGTTTACCCTTGGCGGAAATGAAAAACCAAATCCTCAATCGAGTCGCGGCCTGGCGTCACGGTCATGCCCAAGATGACGTTTCCCTGGTACTGCTAGAAATCTCATAAACTCTCTCGCATCAAACCCCGCGTCATCTCCAGGGAACAACAAACGCAGAACTTTCAAATGTCAGGATCGTGACACTGTTCACGAACGGTCACGCATTGGCTCCGAATGTTCCCACGTTTGGCGCAGATATTCGTGGTTTTAACGGCGATGAATTGCATGGCAGTGGAATTGCAAAAACCAGTCGAGAGAAATGCGCACATCATCCAATCGTCGGGCTTCGGCATTCCGAAGTGTGTTGTCCAGTGTGGTAGCCCTGGCTCCTCTTGCTGTTCTCGCGGCCGCCGTGTGCTCGGTTACCGGTTGCGGCAGCCCAAAAGCTGCGCCTGCCGTTCCCAGCCCCGAGGTTGAAGTCGCCAGCGTTCTTCAGAAAGACGTCCCAATCGTCAGCGAGTGGGTGGCGACGCTTGACGGCTACGTCAACGCACAGATTCAGCCTCAGGTCGCGGGCTACGTTATCCGGCAAACGTATAAAGAAGGTTCGTTTGTCCGTAAAGGCCAGATTCTTTTTCAAATTGATCCGCGGCCGTTTCAAGCCTTGCTCGATCAAGCGAACGCGCAACTCGCGCAATCTCAAGCACAACTTGGCAAAACGGAAATGGATGTGAACCGGGACACTCCACTGGCCAAAGAACGGGCGATTGCGCAAAGCCAGTTGGACAACGACATGCAAGCGCGGGCAGCGGCGAAGGCGGCGGTCAAGGCAGCTGAAGCGCAAGTTGAGCAGGCACGTCTAAACCTGGAATTCACTGATGTCAAATCGCTTGTCGATGGGATCGCAGGCATCGCGCAGGTTCAGATCGGAAATCTCGTCAATCCGACGACGGTTTTGACGACGGTCTCGCAAGTGAATCCCATCAAGGCGTATTTTTCAATTAGCGAACAGGAATACATCCATTTCGCCGACAGGATTAACACCGAGACGCAAAAGAGTGTTTCCACGAACGGCCCGCCATTTGATCTGATTTTGGCGGATGGCTCCGTCTATCCGCATAAAGGCGTCGGGCTGCTCACCAATCGCCAAGTGGACGTTGCCACAGGCAGTATTCAGGTCATTTGCTCTTTTCCGAATCCCAAAAACTCGCTTCGCCCCGGCCAGTTCGGAAGGCTGCGGGCGGCGCCGGAAGTGAGGAACGGCGCACTTCTCGTGCCTCAAAAAGCCGTGACCGAACTGCAAGGAACCTATCAGCTGGCGGTGGTAGGCGTCGACAACAAGGTGAGCATTCGCGCGATAAAAGTCGGAGATCGTGTTGGGCCGGAATGGATTGTCGAAAGTGGAGTCAAAGCGGGCGAACTAGTGATTGTGGAAGGGCTGCAAAAAGTACGAAACGGCTCGACCGTAAAAATCAAACAGGCCCCACCGACGAAAGGCGACTGACCAGTGTCCAAGTTTTTCATCAACCGTCCGATTGTGGCCATGGTCATCTCCATCCTCATGGTGATCGTGGGGGCGGTGACAATTACCGCCCTTCCTGTGGCCCAGTTTCCAAACATCGTTCCGCCGGAAGTTCAGGTCCTCGCAACTTATGTGGGCGCGGATGCAAAGACCATCGAGCAGTCGGTCGCGACGCCGATCGAACAGCAAATGAGCGGCGTCGACAATATGAATTACATGTATTCGCTGAACTCGACGGCCGATGGGCTAATGCGCTTGATTGTGGACTACGACGTAAAGACCGACCCGAATACCGACCTCATGCTGACGCAAATGCGCCAGACGCAGGCAGCTTCCCAACTGCCGAGCGATGTGACCAATTATGGCGTTACGGTGCAGAAGACCGTCACGGCTCCGCTGATGCTGGTCACTCTCTACTCGCCGAAGGGCACGTACGACGCCCGGTTTCTCGCCAATTACGCGTACATCAATCTGTCCGACCAAATCAACCGTTCGTACGGCATCGGGAGTGTTCAGGTTTTCGGCGCGGGCCAATATGCGATGCGTCTGTGGGTGAAGCCAGACCGGCTTGCCAAACTGGCCATCACGGTTCCAGAAATTGTCTCGGCCCTCCAGTCACAAAACAGTGTGAACCCTGCTGGGCAAGTGGGCAGCGAGCCGGTTCCGAAAGGCCAGCAGTTCACTTATTCCGTGCAGGCACAAGGCCGCATGACCTCTCCCGAAGAGTTCGGAGAGATCATCCTTCGCGAATCCGCGGGTGGCGCCGTGGTTCGATTGAAAGATGTCGCTCGGGTGGAGCTTGGCGCGCAGTCCTACAACATGGTGAGCAGGCTCGATGGGAAAGAGTCGGCCATCCTGGCCGCGTACCAACTGCCTGGTTCAAATGCCGTCCAGGCCGCAAACGAAGTCAGAAAACTCATGGCGGAACTGAAAGGCCGACTGCCGGAGGATGTCGACTACGCAATCTCGCTGGACACGACACAGGCCGTCAACGAAGGCATGAAGGAGATTGTTCTGACGCTGGTGATCGCCATTGTTCTGGTGCTCATCGTCGTCTTCGTCTTTCTGCAAGGCTGGCGAGCCACGCTGATTCCGCTGCTGGCAGTCCCCGTGTCCCTTGTAGGTACCTTCATTTTCTTTCCGCTGTTCGGATTTTCTATCAATACGCTTTCGTTGTTCGGACTGGTCCTCGCGATTGGTCTTGTAGTGGACGACGCCATCGTCGTGGTCGAAGCAGTGGAGCGCCACATCGAGGACGGTCTCTCGCCCAAAGCGGCGGCCATCAAAGCGATGGAAGAGATTTCCGGTCCCGTAATCGGCATCGCTCTGGTCCTCTCTGCAGTCTTTGTGCCCACTGCTTTCATTCCGGGAATCACTGGACGCCTTTACCAGCAGTTTGCAGTGACCATCGCATTTTCGGTAATCCTGTCCGCGTTCAACGCGTTGACGCTGAGTCCCGCGCTCGCAGCATTGTTGCTGCGTCCAAAGACCTCGACCCGCGGGCCGCTGAGTGCGTTTTTCGCTTGGTTCAACCGTGTCTTCGCGAACGCAACCGAGTGGTATGTCCGGGTATGCGGCTTTCTCATCCGCAAAAGCGCAATCGCGATCGTATTGCTCGTTGGCTTCGCAGTCGGGGCCGGTTGGTTCGGGAACAAAGTTCCTGCAAGCTTTCTTCCCGATGAAGATCAAGGCTATCTGTATGTGAATGTGCAGCTTCCTATCGCCGCTTCTCTTCAGCGCACGGACGAAGTGGCCGCGAAGATCGAAAGCGTTCTGGCCAAAACACCAGGCATTGAGCACACAAACACGATCATCGGATTCAGCCTGCTGAGTTTCGTTCGCACCAGCTACAACGCCTTTTTCTTCGTGACGTTGAAACCGTGGGACGAGCGCAAATCACGATCCGAGCAACTTCAGGCCATCAAGCAACACATCAACGAGCAGCTCTCATCGCTCCCAGAAGGCGTTGCCTTTTCCTTCTCTCCTCCAGCCATTCCAGGAGTTGGAACCTCTGGTGGATTTACTTTCGTTCTGGAAGACCGTGCCGGTATGGATTTGAAATTTCTTTCCTCGAATCTGCAAACATTTCTGATGGAAGCCCGCAAACGCCCGGAAATTGCCGGCCTAAGTACGACATCACTCGCCAGCGTGCCTCAGCTCTATGCCGATGTGGACCGCGCAAAAGTCATCAAGCAAGGCGTCGCCGTCAAGGACGTGTACCAAACGCTTCAGACGTTCATGGGCGGCTTATTCATCAACTATTTCAACCGCTTCGGTCGGCAGTGGCAGGTATATGTCGAGGCTGAAGGGGACTATCGCACGCGTCCAGAAAATGTTGGCCAGTTTTACGTGCGAAATGACAAAGGCAGAATGGTGCCCCTCGCTTCGATCACGCGCTTTGAGCCTCGTGACGGCCCTGAATTCACAATGCGATTCAACGAGTATCGCGCGGCACAAATCAATGGCGCGGCGGCTCCGGGCTACAGCGCAGAGCAGGCGATGAAAGCTCTTGAAGACGTTTTCAGGAAAACGATGCCGCGTCAAATGGGTTTTGACTACCTCGGCATGTCCTTTCAGGAAAAGAAAGCACAGGAAGGTATTCCTGCGGCGGCGATTTTCGGATTCTCTTTGCTATTTGTGTTCTTGATCCTCGCGGGATTGTACGAAAGCTGGTCTCTTCCGTTCAGCGTGCTTCTCAGCACTCCGGTCGCAATTTTCGGAGCGTTTTTCATCTTGTGGTTGCGGCGCACACTTCTCTCCGCATTTCTTCCGAGCTATATGGTGCAAATCGAAAGCGATGTTTATTCACAAATCGGCCTGGTGATGTTGATTGGTTTGGCGGCTAAGAACGCAATCTTGATCGTGGAATTTGCAAAGGAACAATACGAACGGGGCAAGCCCTTGTCTGAAGCGGCGCTTGAAGGGGCACGTCTGCGGCTTCGCCCGATTCTGATGACTTCATTCGCATTTATCTTGGGCGCAGTCCCGCTGTGGACCGCCTCGGGCGCTGGAGCCGTAGCTCGACAGATTATGGGGACAGCTGTCATCGGAGGCATGCTGGCTGCGAGCCTTATCGGCATTTTTTTCATTCCCGCAATGTTTTATCTAGTTGAGAAGTGGTCCGGCGCAAGCAAGCAACACCAGGTGCTCGCAGCTGCCGAAGGCGTTGCGGCAGAGGCCGACTAGAATGAAGCCTCGTCTTTTTTTGTTGAGCGCAGGTCTTCTGCTTTCCGGCTGTACTGTAGGTCCGAATTATAAGCGGCCCACCGTCGCGGTGCCGGGCTCGTATCGGGGAACCCCATCGGACAATGCCGTACAAACGCAGCTCGCCGCACTTGGAGATCAAAAATGGTGGGACGTCTTTCAGGACGAGCAGTTGCGCACGCTTATTCGTACGGCGCTCATCCAGAATTACGATTCACGTATTGCTGCTTCCCGAATTCTTGAGGCACGAGCGCAACTCGGAATCACTCGCGCCGATCAGTTTCCAAATCTAAGTGCCGGAGCGGGAATTTCCGACACCCGCAATGCTCAGTCCAAATTTCTTCCAGCATTTGAAAGCAGCACCGGACAGGTGAACCTTTCCACAGCGTGGGAGCTTGATTTCTGGGGAAAGTACCGCCGCGCAACCGAAGCCGCAAGAGCGAATCTCGTCGCGAGTGAGTGGGCACGGCGGGAAGTTGCTTCGACGCTGGTGGCAAATGTCGCGAGTTCATATTTTCAACTGAGAGCGCTCGACCTGGAATTGGAAATTTCAAAACGGACCCTCAATTCGCGGCAGGAATCGCTGCGGCTGACGCGAATCCTGGCAGACGGGGGTTCGACGACACTCCTCGATGTGCGGCAAGCGGAGCAGTTGGTGTTCACGGCAAGCGCGGAGATCCCCGTATTCGAACAGCAAATAGAGCAGCAAGAAAACCTTCTCAGCATTCTGCTCGGTCAGAATCCAGGCGACATACGCCGAGGTCAAACACTCACCGAGCAACGCCAGCCTCCCGAAGTGCCGTCCGGGCTTCCTTCGGCCCTTCTGGAACGGCGGCCAGACATTCAGGAAGCAGAAGCGCAGTTGGTTGCGGCAAACGCGGAGATCGGTGTCGCGCGTGCCGCATATTTTCCTCAGATCTCGCTGAGCGGGTCCGGTGGCTTCCAGAGTTCTGCATTGACCAGCTTGTTCACGGGACCCGCTGGCGCCTGGAGCTTCGGCGCTTCGCTCACCCAGCCGATCTTTACGGGCGGCCGGCTTCGCTCGCAGGTGCGTCTCGCGGAAGCGCGCCAGCAAACGGCCGTGCTGTCCTACCAGCAATCGATTCAGGGTGCCTTTCGCAGCGTCTCCGATAGCTTAGTGGCTTACCGCAAGACGCGGGAATTCCGCACACAACAAGAACTACTTTTCCGATCCGCCGAGGATGCGGCGCGTCTTTCTCACATGCGGTACAACGGCGGTGTCACGGGGTATCTGGAAGTCTTGACCAACGAAACCAACTCCTTCTCGGCGGAGCTCGGCGTCGTGCAGGCACAGCTCAATGAATTATTAGCTGTGGTTCAGCTGTATCAAGCATTGGGAGGCGGCTGGCAGCAATAGCGAATGGTCGCATCTCTACCGGTGGGGAATTACGATTGTCAGCAGACACAATGAAACCACGAACTAGTTCTTCGTAACGACATTCCAGTTGAGGAATTCTACTTGCGTCGAGTACGATTCACCGAGTGCTGCAACTGTCGGTCTGCAGCGCTGGGCCGCGCTGTCTGTGAAAAGGCTACAGCCGTTTCCGCGCTTTCAGGCAGAATAATCCACGGAACCCTAAGATTTCGTCCGAGAGGAGCAAATCACAAATGGACATGACGCGCCGGCAATTCACCGTGGCTCTCGCAGCTGCCACCTATCTGCGGCCCTCCTTGTTCGAGCCGCTTGCCCCCTTAGGAATTCCCCGCGGCGTCGTTCCTGGCCGAGTCACGTGGGCGCACGACCCCGCGGCCGTGACTTGGGATGGCACAGGTTCCTGGTGGACAGATGCCAACAACCACCAGTCTGTAATCGACCGCATGGTTTCCCGATCCATTTGCGGTCTTACAAATCAAAAAAACGATGCGCAGGCCTGGAGCACTATCTTCCAGTACTTTAATCGCACGCATGGGCGGGGCAAAGCTGGATACAAAGCCGGCGAGAAGATCGCGATTAAGGCGAACCTGAACAACACAACGGATCATGGCACGATCGAGCGTCTGAACTCCTCGCCGCATTTGCTGCTTTCGCTCGTCCGCCAGTTGACTGGCCCGGGACGTGTGCCGCAGTCATCGATCACCGTCTTCGATTCCAGCCGGTTCATCCCGGGCGATCTCTACGACAAGATTCACCATGAATTTCCCGGCGTCACGTTTGTGGACCATATCGGAGGGGATGGACGAGTAAAGGCCGAGTTCAAACCCAACGCGATCCCTTTCTCAATTGAAAGCAACAACGCCAAGGGACTCGATACTACGGTCGTTGAGGCCACCTACTTAATTGATGCTGCAGTATTGCGAGCGCACGTAAGTTCAGGGGTGACACTTTGCGCCAAGAATCTCTTCGGCGCTACGAGTATCAACACCGACTGGCGCAAGAACGCACACGACGGCTTCCATCACAACAACGATGGTTCGGCAAGTTACGCCGCGTTCACAGATTATTTGGGTCATAAAGATCTCGGCGAGAAAACCATGCTTTTTATTATTGACGGGCTCTATGGAAACGACAACGTGGACGGTCCGCCTCATCGCAAGTGGAAGATGGCGCCATTCAACGATGCTTGGCCGAACAGCATTTTTATGTCGTTTGACGGAGTAGCGATCGATTCCGTCGGCTTCGATTTTCTCACTTCGGAATGGCCCGACCTTCCAGATATCAAGAATGCAGATAATTACCTGCGTGAATCTGCCTTGGCGAACGACCCACCTTCAAAGACTGTCTATGATCCTGAGCGCGACGGCATCCGATGCCGCAGTCTTGGCGTACACGAACATTGGAACAATGGGACGGACAAGAAGTACTCGCGCAATCTCGGAAAAGCGGACGGGATCGAACTTTTCCAAATCTGAAGTGCGGAACCTGCTTGAGCCGTATTCGAGGAGTCAGAATGAGCCGGAGAGCGTTTTCCTTATGCTTGATAGCGGCATCGATGCTACCCGCAATTGCGTTTTCCCAATCATTCGTGAGCAAGTATAAAGGCCTGCCTTATCACGACAGCCGCTATCAGGGCGGCGCACAAAAAATACCGGGACAAGTATTGTGTGCTTACTATGACTTGGGTGGCGAAGGGGTCGCGTATCACGACAGCGATCCGAAGAATCACGGCAGCGGAGAGTTGAACCCGGCCGATGGGACCTACCTTAACGAATTTCGTATCCACGAGGGAGTGGATACTTCCTACACGAAGTTCAACCGCAAGCCAGATCCGATTGACGACAACCCCTTCAACAAGGTAGTTCCGCCTGCAGACCTGCTCTATGTTGGTTGGACCGAACCCGGAGAGTGGTTCAACATCACTGTAGATGTGACACACGCGGGAACATACGCAGCCGATTTCCTGTACACGTCGAATCGTGGCGGCACAATATCGGTCGATGTGAATGGAAAGGATGCGACAGGGCCTCTGCAGATCACGTCTACAAATGATTCTGCAGACCCGATAGCTTGGCGCCAGTGGCACCATTGGAATCTCGCTTCGCAACTTTTCAGGGTTCGCCTCAAGAAAGGCAAAAACGTTCTTACCGTGCACATATTGACGAAGGGCAACATGAATCTGGCCTATTTCGACTTCAGACGGACGCGCCAATGAGAATTGTCTCTCTCATTCATGACGGGAGGTATGCTCCGGAGTTCAAGCACCGACGATGACGACACGAAGAGAGTTTTTTCGGATGGCCGCTCAAACCACGACCGCGGCGATGCTAGGCGGTCATCGCCTTACCGCAACGGTACGGAACGAAGCATACCGCGCCTCTGCAGGTCGCGGGCGGCCGCTTTTGGACCTGCAGCAACGGTTTGTGGATTTGCGTTTCGGCATGTTCCTGCATTTCAATATGGCTACATTTCAAGACCGCGAATGGGGCGATCCCACGTCACCCCTTGGTCTGTTTCATCCCACCGCCCTCGATACGGACCAATGGGCCGCAGCGGCGCTCTCGGCCAACATGACCTGGGGCTGCCTGACGACCCGGCATCATGATGGCTTCTGCATATGGCCAACAAAAACAGAGGCAGCAAGCGTTGGCCGGACATCGTATTCAACCGACGTCGTTCGCGCCTACGTGAATTCGTTCCGCAAGGCCGGCCTGCGCGTGGGTCTCTATTATTCGATCCTGTCGCTGCGCGACGATATCCGCCATTTCAACGTGACTCCGGCCAAGGTAAAGCTCATCAAGGATCAGTTGACGGAGCTGCTTACGGGCTATGGAGAGATCGATATCTTCATCACCGACGGATGGGATGCGCCGTGGAGCCGCATCACTTATCAAGAAGTGCCGTTTCGCGAAATCTATGAGCATGTCAAGAGCCTGCAGCCCGACTGCCTGCTCTGCGACCTCAACGCCAGTCAATATCCTGCGGGCGGACTCTATTATTCCGATGTGAAGGCGTTTGAGCAGAATGCCGGGCAGAAGGTCCCGCAAGACAGCGACGTGCCGGCCCTTTCTTGTGTGACCCTGACGGATGGTTGGTTCTGGAAACAGCAGGACGCAACTGGACATCTCAAGGACGTGACGACCGTGGTGGACCAGTGGCTTGAGCCGCTGAATCGCAGACACTGCAACCTGATTCTGAATGCTCCCCCGAATCGTGAAGGACGCCTCGCACCGAACGTCGTGGACCGGCTGAAAGAGATCGGCAAAGCGTGGGAGCATTCTGGCCCGATGCCAAAACTCCGCGAGCACGTTGTGATCACAACGCGGAACCTCGCGACGGGCAAGCTCATCCATGCCAGTTCTTATCCTGATACCGTGGGACCGGACGAGGCAAACGACGGTGACTTCCGATCGAGTTGGTACTTGGATGAGGGACAAACCTCGGGATGGTTAGAGGTGGATCTGGGAAAGCAGGAGACCTTCAACGTTGTCTCGCTGGTGGAGCCCGTGGGCAGATGGAATGACTACGCGCAGAGCCGCATCCGGAGCTATCGTTTCGAGCACTGGAACGGCGAGAGCTGGATCACTCTGAAAGCCGGTGAGACACCGGCGCCCACAACAATTCAACGCATTCTGCGCGTCTCATCGCAGAGGATCCGGCTACTGTTGGAGAGCAGCAGGGAGATGCCCCATATTGCCGAAATCGGCGTGTATGACGAACCCGACTAGATGGAGAGCGCGTACAGTAGATCCGTTCTTGGGCTGTCAGCTCATACAAATTCGACGCAACCCTGCGTCTGAACCCACGCCAGCCGCGCCGCTCCAGCCGCAGAGATTCCATAGCAGGCCAAACGACACGTTGGCCTAGTTTATCGAGAACGCACGAAGGGCAAGATCGAAAGTCGATCATTGATCGTCGAATTCGTCTTTCCCGTGCGCGGGAGTCAAAAAGTTATCCAGGACAAAGTCTGCTACATCGCGACCCAGGCGTTGTCCAGTCGTCAAGTCAAATCGGAAATGCTGCCCACCGAAGATCCGGCTCAACGTTGCTTCTTCGGCAGCGGCCGAAATGCTTGTGAAGGATCGCTGTATTCCCGGGAGAACTTCGGATGTCACGCTGAACTCGGCATGGTCTCGTTCGAAAAAGGAAATCAGCACCTCTGCTCCAGACGCGCTGATCACCGCGTGAGCGCCCGGATAGGATGGGTCGGGAGCGGTCTTGCCGACTTCCGGGAGCCAATTCGGATCCGCCACGGTTTCAGGGTTGATGCCGGTATCCGCCGCCCGAATCGCGGTCACTGGCCGCCAGAAATTGTACGTGTATTTGGCATCGTAAAAGGCGATCACGTCGTCCGCGAAACTCAGATTAAGAAGCGCGAACAGCCTCGCGCTTTTCGCTGTCGTTAAACCGTGCGCCACCGCGAACGTCTGCGAAATCTCGTTCCAATAGTTTTGTATGGCGCCGTTCCAAAACCCCCCTGTTAATGCCTCATCGGCAGTGGCGGTCGTGCTGTTGACGATTCCAAGGGATTTGATTTGGTTAAAAGCATCGCCATACGTATCACTGGTCAACGCCGGGGGAGGGCCGGGGCGAAACTGGCTCGCCCGTTCCAGCGCGAAAGGCGTCACGCGAGACCAATGCGTGAATTGCGGCTGGGGCGGAAAATTCGGAGGCGTCGATTGATAATCTCCCGGAGCCGTTCCGAAAACATAAGGAATCGGCTTGGCATTCGAGCCGTCGTTGCTCCGCAGGGCCATGATTCGATCTGCCACCGTCTGTCCTACGCGGATGCCTTGCACCTTGTCATTGCCATCCGGAATTTGTGCCAGAGATTGTTGTAGTGCGGCATCGAGAGTTGCTTGGAAGCCCGGATATAGGGCAACCAGAACTTCATGAGCCGCCGCGGCTGCTGCCGCTTCCTGGGATGCATCTCGCGGCACTCCCGAAAGCCGAACGATGTATGGCCGGTGCGTCCTGTCAATGGCATTCACTGCGTCGTAGATCGCTGCATGCAGAATTGCAAAGCTCCGCGTCGGATGCACTGTAGCCGGCTGCGCTCCAGGCGTCCGGACGATCGCAAGGAGTGTTCTATTCCACTGAACAACGGGGTTCACCTGCTGGACAGAGGAGTCGTTTGCGCCTTGATGCTCGCCATCAGGCGAAGCATAAGAACCAAAGGCCAAAGTCGAAAGACCTGCGCACAGCAGAGCGAGCACAGTTAGAATTCTTGACATGAGTGGTTTCCTTTCGTTTCTGAACAAAACTGTCGCGATTCAGACCGTAGGACAGATAGAGGGCGCGACCCGATTCTAATTGTCGCGGTTGGAATTGGAGTCCCCGCATTGAGTTCTGCGCGCTCCGAACTGCGAGCGTCACGATCAGGATGCTCAGCTAGCACAACCGCCCATCCCTGTCGCTTTATTCCCGGTTCAAGCGCAGAAAATGGAATATTTTCGTTTCTGGAGAATCTATCTATCGGGTGTCGAGGTCTCCGACTTGCAAGAGCGGGAAAGAGAACTTTCGACAAGCCGACTTCATATTGCTGTTCGGCGGGTCGCGTTTCGAATACGTGCGTCGAAGAACTTGTCTCTCGTTATCTGGCCTTCCCGCGACAGGACTGAACACTTGTTTTAGGTCTGTACGTTTCTTGCGCGGCCGGCTTCTCGCCAATCGAGCATCCCGGGAATAAACAAACAACCCATTGGTATTCATACCTTGTGAGGGCTTATGGCTATTCGCTCGTGCCAATTAGGGTGCTCGTTTGCCCGTCTCGCATGGCTGAGGTGCCCGCCCCCACGTACACCTTCAGTTCCAATTCTTGACCTTAAGGGGGATTTGATGGACCACGTTCGTTGTGACGGAAGAAGTCTATTGCGAAAGACTCTGGCGTGTGTTTCCGCAATGACGCTGGCATCGGTGATGCTTCTGGCCGGCGCGGCATCGGCGCAGGAGAGAGAAGACGGGGGAGACGGCAGACTATTGCGCGCCGGGAATGGTCCCGGGCCTGCAGCGAACGGGCCTGGTCCCGGATGCAACATCATTCCACCTCTGGCCTCAGTCGGAACGAAGGTCGACATTTCACAGTTTCCACCGGCCGACTCGCTCACGAATCCGGCTCTGGCAGGGCCTGTCCAGCTTTTGAAATCCGGTAAGTTCGATATTCCCATCGAGCAGTTGACATCAATCAATGTTCCCGCTGGCAATCCCAGAGGAACGGTCACCCTGCCCCTTTACAAGGGTGCGGTGAACACACCGTCTGGCCTGAAACCCGCGTGGTACATCATCCTTGACGCAGGCGATCAAGCAGAAGCGGAGCGCCTTGGCGTGAACTTCTCCAAGAAACTGCATAACGCAGGCGAAGCCGCTCGCACCGCCACGCGCCGCGCCGACGGGACGTTTCTTTTCGACTCCGGCCTCGTGGACTTCCGCCCGAACCGCGAGGTTGTAGCCGGCTCTCAGGACAAGCCCTTCCCACCCAGCGTCGCGCAGCCTGGCTCGGTCGGCGATGATGACTATAGCCCACTGGTGTTCGTCGACGGCATTATTTACGACGCGCCTGTTGTCGCCGCAGCCGTGGACGATGCACTCATAAATTTTCCGAACGGAAATCCCAACTACAGCCTTGTGCATGACCAAGTAATCGCCATTGATCCGGCGAACCGGACCGTCACACTCTCTCTCATCAACGGATATAGCTTTGGCAAGCCCGTCTTCTACATCTCAACTGAGTCCAGCGATCCTACGGTGGCAGCTATTGAAGGGAACACATTCGCGCCGCGTTTGCGCAGAATCGAAACCGGAGTCGACGACATCAGTCGGAGTGCCGTGGAGCGAATCTTCATCGCTACGAACGGTGAGACCAAAGGCGGTTGCCAAAATCCGCAGCGTCAGGGTTTGGGCGCCGCTCTCCTGGACGGACATCGTCCGAACAATACATTCGGTGGAATTCCCACGACGGCCACGGATTACAGCCCAGTTTGGGACGCGAACGTTTATGAGTGGACCGAAGAAGCCATCGAAAAGGGCTATCGCGGTCTCCTGACCGAAGAGTTCCGCATCTTGAAAATGGCGAGAGACGGATACATCACCGGACCGAATGGTGCCCCTTACGGCAGTTTTGGCCCCGTTATCGTTTGTGGCGTCGCCGCACGCCTTAATTGATCGAAGTCAACGTATGAGTGGGCGGCGGCTTGGGACTGCCATTCCATGCCGCCGGCCCGCTGTAAGCAAGAAACTATTTGGAGCGTGGTTTGTTTTTTCGTCCGAAGGTTCAACTCGAGAGCTTCGAGGCTGTGGCGATGCCGCATCTGACGGATCTATTTCGCACCGCCCGCTTGCTCCTGCGGGACCGGCATGAGGCCGAAGACCTGATACAAGATACGTATCTGGAAGCCTGGAAGTCGTTTCATCGTTTTGAACTTGGCACCAATTGCCGGGCATGGCTTTTCAAAATAATGTTTCACCGTCTTCATCATGCACGTCGAAGGCTGGCCAAGGCGTCCCGAGTGATAGCGATCGACGATCCTGATGTGCATGAGGAGCCTGCCGCTGAGACGGTTGTGGCTCAAGAAATATCCGACGAAGACGTCCTGAATGCGCTAGAGAAGGTTGCCGTGGAATTCCGAGAAATCGTCCTGCTCGCGGATGTTGAGGAGTTCTCTTACAAGGAGATCGCAGAAACTTTGAGAATCCCACTCGGAACGGTGATGTCGAGATTGAGCCGGGGAAGGAAGCTACTGCGCCAAGAATTGGCTGCGGTGGCTCGTTCTTATGGTATCGACCCGTGTGCGAAGCGGGCCGATGCGGCGGAGACGGCATGAGCAACTTGAGCTTTGACTCCACACGATGCGAGCTGATGCGTCAGTACTTAGATTCGTATCTTAGCAATGAACTTCTGGTCGAGACGGCGAGTGAAGTGGTGCGTCATTTGGAGAGTTGTGAATCCTGCTCGCGCGATCTGGAATCGCGTATGCGGGTTCGCGACGCATTGCAGCGCGCAGTTGTCAACCGACCTGTGCCCGAGTCCGTGCGCGCGGATGTTCTGCGCAGCCTGCGCGAATCTCAGCCTCGATCTTTTATGCGTCCAAGCACAACTCGCTGGGCTATCGGCCTCGCAAGTATCGCATTCATTCTTCTGAGCCTGTTCGCAGCGAACTGGACGAGTCTGCGTCGAAGAGAGCAGTTAGTCGCAAGCATTCTGAAGCTTGGAGTGAGCGATCACATCGTCTGCGCTATTAAAGGCCACAGCTATCCGGAGGTCGCGAATTCGCCGGACCAGATCCGGAACAAGCTCGGCGTTCGGTACGGTGTTCTGCTGCAGGTTGTCCAGGAGCGGCTCCCGGGATTTGAGGTTCTGGAAGGACACATTTGCTCCATACCAGGCAGCGACCGAAAGTACGTTCACTTCATCACGCACGGCCGGGGAACGATTCTTTCTGTAATTCTCACGGAGCGAAACGGCGCAGCCCTTCCCACAGACAAACTCCTCCTCCGTGCGGACTCAGGCAGTCTTGGTATTTACCGAGACCACCTCAGCGGAATGGAAATCGCGGGCTTTGAGTCTGGGCAATACTTCGCCTTCGTTGTCTCGGATTTGAATCAAAAGGAATTGCTGCAGCTCGCGCTGGGGTTGGCTCCGGCTTTAAACGAGACTCTGCACACCACAGCACGTCTGCTCCCGCCAAACGCAACCACGCAATTGGCAAAACATGGCTAGACTCGAGCTTAGCCCGCAATTGCTCGTCCTTCTCGCTCTGACGATGCCGGCGCCTACGTTTCCGGTCCGAGCTTTGGCCCAAAGCAATGACATCACGCTCTCCGCCAGTTCTTTGTTTTCAGTGGGTTGAATTCCTTCCCGAGACACTTCCTAAGAAATTCACGGCAAGCAAGCCTGCCTTTCAGATACCAATCTGTTTATTATATTGCTTATAGTGGCGCTGCGAACGCGGCATAGCAGGTTTCAGCAGAAAATTATGCAGTGCGATCGGTGATGTTAGAGACAACCTTGCGGTGGTGAGAGGTCAGCGACATAGCCACGCCGGTCACTCTGCCGACCACATCGACATCGCCGGGAAAGTGAAACCTGCGAACAGCCAGCCTTGAGGCAGAAAAGGGAATGATGCTGAGGTTCCCTCCATCCACCTGGCACCACCCACAGGCGAATCCTTCGCGGAGTTGGAGGAAATAGATAGGCCGATCAAAGTTGGTCTCCCATCCGCGAGACTGAATTCGCGTATCCCGATCGTCTATCTGGACCAAGGAACCAGGGGGAATGAAGGGATGAAGGGTGAAATCCTTCGTCCCGATGTAGCCATAGAGCCGCTTCTTAATTCCGAGGTGTTGCAGGAAGGCTAGCGGAATCTCACCCCAGGTCTGGACCATCCGTGACAACAGATTCTCGAATATGTCCAGGAATGCTTCTTGAACGACATCCGCCACGTCATCCGAACTCCTCAGCACTCCACGCGCAATACCTCGGACGGTGACGTAGAAGCGGTCGAAAAGCTCCTCAAAGGCTTTGTGGTCTCCCTTCTGCACCAATGCCATCAGGGTCTCGTCCGAAGGAACAAGTGCCGGCCCTTCCTCCGCCGTCTTGACCCGGGACAACCTCTTCCAGGAATCGCGCAGCGTTAAAGATAGGGATAATGATTGCGAGCTCATGAACCCTGGCTGCCCAGTCCGGCAGAAGTCCGTGCCGAGGACGACCAAATACGCAGAGGAGCGACGGAGCGAAACGGCCACCCCTGCGCCTTCATTCGGATTCCTTCAGCGTCTTGATGTAGTCGGAAGGGCGGTTTGCGATCTTCCAATCGCGGCGGCGGGCCTGGGTCGAAATCAGCATAGCTTGGGAAGCGACTCGCTAGTTAAAGCGCACTGCAACCCCC
>Ga0075426_10001433_pt1 | contig 16920 bp, 20 predicted proteins | sample SoiMethybrSBSTD5_FD_75304 | JGI IMG/M metagenome (GOLD analysis project Ga0075426, IMG submission 75304) | Bulk soil microbial communities from a Populus tree surrounding site in Tennessee, USA - Soil MetaG P. TD hybrid SBSTD5 | ecosystem: Environmental > Terrestrial > Soil > Tree plantation... | reverse complement strand
GCGGTGAAGCACGGGATCAGCCTGCCGAACACGCCGGCGACGATCGACGCGGACTACCGCGGCGAGATTCGCGTGCCGCTGATCAACCTGGGACGCGAGCCGTTCCGCGTCACGCGCGCGATGCGGATCGCGCAGCTCGTCGTTGCGCCGGTCGTGCGCGTCGCGTGGAGCGAAGTGGCGGAACTGCCGGCGACGGACCGCGCCGCGCGCGGCTTCGGCCATTCGGGCGTCTGATATACTCCAGACTCGGTGGAAATTCCCAACCGCGCGCTGTTCAAGGCGGCTGAGGTCTGCGATCTGGCGAAGCTGCAGCCGTACGTGCTGCGGTCGTGGGAAGCGGAATTTCCGGGGCTCGGCGTCGCGAAGAGCGCCGGCGCGCCGCGCGTCTATCGCCGCGCGGACGTCGAGCGGGTGCTGCGGATCAAGCATCTGCTGCTCGTCGAGGGGCTGACGCTCGCCGGTGCGCGCCGCCGCCTCGAGGAGGAAGCGGCGCCGGTCGCGGTCGACGAGGCGCCGATCGAGGAGCTGATCGGCCGCAACGCGCGCGAGCGCCTCACCGAAGTGAAGCGCGGGCTGCGATCCATTCTGGATCTCCTGTCGCAGTCGTCGCGCGCGGAGTTCCGGCTCGAGCCGCCGGCGGCCGCCACGTCAGCGCGCGTGCGCGCCGCGGGCAACGGTCATCGCAGTTCGCCCGCGCGCGCGAAACCGGCGCCGCGGAGAGCGTCGGGAAGAAACGGATCGTCGCGCGCCCCCCACGCGCGACGCAACGGTCGGCATCGGTAGTTCGTCTTCGAAGCGGACGCGACGGCATTCGGGATGTAGCGCAGCCTGGTTAGCGCACCTGACTGGGGGTCAGGGGGTCGCCGGTTCGAATCCGGCCATCCCGACCACTCTTCGCCGTTGTAGTTGCCCATTCGTTGCCCATCGGCGGGCGCGCGCGCCATCCGCGGTTGATTCTTTGATTCCGCCTTTCAAGTCACTCTCTGCCAGATTCCTTTGAAAAACGAAGTTTTGTGACTCCGAGGGAACCCCGGTCCGCCGGCGGTCAGGCCTGCAAGAATTTCAGCCGGTATCCCCCCTACCCCTCCGAAATCTTCCGGCCCGCCTTCGCCGGGCGGACCGCGTTGCCGGTTTGCGCGCGAAGCCGCGAAATGAATTTTTCAGCCTCCGCGCGTTGAGAACGGGGTTCGATGAACCGGGCCTGAACTCGCGAGCGGCATGTACGGCGTCGTCTCCGAAACAGCGCGACCGTATGCAATCCGACGAATACGGGCGCGCCGGTCCTCGGTCACGATTGCTGCATGAAGCAGCTTCTACTCACGGCTGAAGCCGCGGAGATCCTGCACGTAACGCCGGCGGCCGTGAGAGCGATGGAGCGTCGCGGCGAACTGCCGGCCACACGCAGCGGATCCCAGCGCGTTCGCTTGTTCGACCAGGAGCTCGTCGAGCGCCTGGCGCGCGAACGGGCGGAACGTCGCCAACGTGCCGCATGAGCGCCCTCTGTCCGCAGCTCGCCGGCGAGCTCGCCTACACGGATCGCGTCCTCGTCGAAGGCGTGCTCGACTACCTCGAGCAGCGCGACCTGGCGGGCGCGCGCCGTCTGCTGCTCGACCGCGTCTTTGGCCCGGCAGCCGGCGACGGCATCGAGTCCGCACGCGAGCGCGTCTGTGACGACCGCGGCCGACTGGCACCATTCACCGAACTGCTCGTGCACGACGTCATCGAGGCCGCGAGCGCCGACACCTTGACCCGCGCGGAAGCCGAGGACCGCATCGTCGACGCGGTGCGGCGCTGCGGGTTTTGAACCGGAGATCGATCACCATGTCTGCGACCGTTCCACAGATTCAGTTCGGCGCCGATCGCCGATCGCTCGACCCGCTGCGCGGCTTCCGCACGCCGGGGGAATTCCTCTATGCGGTGCATCGCGCGGGCGCGGGCGGCCGGGTCGATGAGCGCCTCGAGCCGTTGCGCCAGGCGGTCGCCGGTAGCGACGAGAACAGCGGCGCCGACGGCGGTAGCGGCGGCTTTCTCGTGCCGGCCGGCCTCGCGCCCACCGCGCTCCGGCGTGAGCTCGACGACGATCCCTGTGCCGGCCGGACCTTGCGCGTTCCCATGTCGGCGCCGATTGTCGGCGTGCCGGCGCGCGTCGACGCCAATCATCAGACGTCGGTGAGCGGCGGTCTGACGGTCACGCGCGGCCGGCTGCAGACCACGGCGATCGCGAGCTCGCGTGAGAAGTTCGAAGGCGTCGTCCTCGAGGCGAAGTCCACCTTCGCGCTGACGTTCGCCACCGATGAACTCGTGACGGATTCGATCGTGACCTTCGCCGAGGTGCTCGCCATCGCGTTCCGCGACGAGATGGCCGCGCTCGATCTCGACGAGCGCCTGCGGGGCCTCGATGCCCGGCAGTACCGCGGCATCTTGCATTCGCCGGCGCTGATCACCGTCGATGCCGAACCGGGCCAGGCGGCGGGGACGATCACCGGGCCGAACATCGAAGCGATGCGCGGCCGCTGCTGGGGGTACCGGCGCGCGGTCTGGATTGCGACGCCCGACACCCAGCCGCAGGTCATGCGCCTCTCGCTGCCGGTCGGCGTGGGCGGATCCGAGCTGCCGCTCTTTCACTTCGCGGAGAGCGAAGACGAGATGGATATGCTCGCCGGCCGGCCGATCTTCTTCAACGAGCGCGCGTCGAATCTCGGCGCGGTCGGCGACCTGGTCCTGGTCGATTGGACGCAATATCTCGACGGCACCTATCAGGCGCAGACGGGCGTCGATTCGATCCACGTCCGCTTCGTCGAGCACGAACACGCGTTCAAGTTCTGGGCGCGCACCGATGGCGCGCCGTGGTGGCAGGCGCCGCTGACGCCGAAGTACTCCACGACGACGCGCAGCCCGTACGTCACGCTCGCCGCTCGGGCATAGGTCGATGCGCGTCTCCGCGGCCCGGGATCCTCGCGTCGACCTGGTCGCCGACCTCGCGCGCGACGAGAAGCAACTGATGCGCGAGCTCGCCGGATTGGGCCTCGCAGACGCGGAGGCGCGTGTCAGCCGCGCGCGGTCCGCGTACGAGGCGGCGTTCGCGGAGCTGCAGCGGCTCGAGATGCAGCGGTCGCAGCTGCATGCCGTCTTCGATTACCGGCGCGCCAGCGTCGAACATCAGCTCGAGCAGCTCGCGGATCCCGCGATCGACGCGTTGATCGACGACCTCGACCGCCAGAAGAACATCCTGGCCGGACTGGATCAACGGTTCGGCGATTTTCACGCGCGGGCGCGCGTGTGTCAGGCGCTTCTCGACGGGCATCGCCGCGCGGAAGCGTTGAAACGGACGGCCGTGGCCGATCTCCCGGCTGCACTCGCCGCGATTCGGCGATCGATTCCGACGCTCGAGGAAGCAGCTGCGGCGGTTGAGGGCGAATCCTCGGGAGACGCAGCATGACGGCTCGCCTGGATCCGATTCGCCTCTTGGCCGATCGGCCACTCGCGATCACCGAGGCCGCGCTGACGCGACTGACCGAAACGGCCGCCGCGTACATCGCGATCGGTCAGCAGGCCGCCGCACCGGCGCCGAGGCCACGGGCCAGGCGGCCTGGTGCCGGCGCGGTCGCCGTCGTCCCGCTGACCGGTGTGCTCACCGGCCGTGGATCATTCCTGACATGGCTCTTCGGTGGGACGGCGCTCGATCAATGGGCAATCGACTTCCAGGATGCGGTCGACGATCCGAACGTCCAGGCCGTCGTCCTGCTGGTCGATTCCCCAGGCGGCAGCGTCGATCTCGTCCCGGAGACGGCCGCACGCATCCGGGCCGCGCGCGACGTGAAACCGATCGTCGCGGTGGCGTCGACCCAGGCCGCCTCGGCGGCGTACTGGCTCGCCGCGCAGGCTGATGAATTGATCGTTTCGCCGAGCGGCGAGGTCGGATCGATCGGGGTCTTCCTCGTGCATTACGACGAATCGCAATTGAACGCGCGGGTTGGCATCGCGCCGACGTACGTGTATGCCGGGCGCTACAAGGTCGAGGTCAATCCCGACACGCCTCTCAGCGCCGATGCGCGTGGGTACCTGCAGCAGCGTGTCGACGAGTCGTATGGCGACTTCCTGGGTGCCGTGGCGAGCGGCCGCGGCGTCACGCCGGCCATCGTGCGCACGCGGTTCGGCGAAGGACGCATGTTCGGCGCGGCGGAGGCGGTGCGTCGCGGGATGGCCGATCGCATTGGAACGATCGAGGACGCCGTCGCGCGGCTCGCCACCAGGCCGCGACTCTCGCGCGCTGCGGCGATGGCAGTGCGCGACGACGTCGATCTCCGTCTCATCCTCGAGGAGTACGCGACACGAGCTATGGCCGACGACGCGAGATTGGCGCGGCTCGCCGACGAATCCGAGGAGCTCGCGTCGATGGAAGCGGAACTGGCCGCACGGCGGACGGCGTGATGGCGCCGGCGCATGGTGGGCTTGCCGATGGGCGCGGTCGAGAAGTTGTGTTGCGACTGCGGGCAGCCGTTTCGCCTCGGCGAACGTTGGCGCCGATGGGCGGCGAGACGAAACATGGTCGAGCCCAAGCGCTGCTGGCACTGTCGCGACGAGCGGAGGCGGCAACGCGATGAAGCAGCGGCACGATTCCGGCGCCGGAGCTGACGCGGCGATGGCGTCATGAGGCGCTCGATCGCGGCCGAAGGCCTCGGCGTGGCTGACGTGGCGATCGGCGCCGCGACTGATTTCGCGGACCGGCTCGCTGGCGCGCTCGAGACGATTGAAGATCTGGCAGCCCGTCTCGAGGAGAAGTCGTCATCGCCGGACGACATCGCCTTGATCGCGAAGGTTCGCGCGGCCGCGGCCATCGCCAAGCCGTGGCTCGAGGACTGCCGCATGGACACGCTGACCGCATTCCGCCGGCGGCTGACGGTATTGCGGCAGCAGATGGGCAGCGCACATGGCTGAGAGCGCGGTCACGACTACCGGGATCGACGAGCTGCGCCGCGCGATCAATGAATTCCCCGCGTCGGTGACGGCCGTCTGTCGGCGCGTCGCCGAGGCGACGGCCAACGGGATCCTGGTCGACGCGCGCCGGCGGCTCCAGAGCCAAACGCACGGCACCGGCGCGACGGCCGCCGCGATCTACATCGAGGAAGACGCGGCGAACCACCAGTTCATCATCGCGTCGCCGGGCGTGCCGCATCCGCGCTTCTCGCTGCATCGGATGAAGCGATCGGGACGCACGCACACGCAACGCGTGAGCCAGAACAATCTGCCGCTGTGGCTCGAGTACGGCACTCAGAAGATGCCGGCGCGGCCGTACATGCGGCCCGCCGCGGAAGCGGCGAAGCCGCGGTACGAGGCGGACATGCAGACGGCCGTCGAGACGGAGATGCGTCGGAGCTTCGGCGGATAGACGGCGATGGTCATCACCAACACGGTCAAGTGGCAAACGAACGTCGAAGAGCTCAAGAAGAACATGCTCGACGGCGTCAGCACCGTCGAGCAGATGAAAGCCTCGATCGATCGAACGGCGACGTCGCTCGGCGGCCAGGGGCTGTTCGGTGCGGCCACCCGCGCGACGCTCGCGGTCGAGCAGCTGGGCGGCGTCACCAAGCTCACGTCGGGCGAGCAGGACCGGATCAACACGTTGCTCGAAAAAGCCATCGACAAATACGAGGCGATGGGGCTGAAGGCCCCACCGGCGATCCTGCAGCTCGCCGCGGCGACCCAACAGAATACCGAGGCGCTCACCGAAAGTTCGAATGCCCTGGAGCGCCAGACGGATCTGTTGCCCGGGTTCATCGGGAAGTACCTCGAGGCGCGGACGATCTACGACCTCGCGAAGGAGTCGTACCAGGGGTTCACGGCGCTGCTCGGCGGATCGATTGAATCGTATGGGAAGGCCGAGCAAGCCGAAGTGCGGCTCGCCGGCGGGCTCGCGGCCACGGGGCAGGTGATGCCGGGCATCCTCGATGCGTACCAGCAGTACGCCGACGAGCTCGAGCACAGCACGACGGTCAGTCACACGGCGGCCCTCGCGGCGGAAGGGACGTTCACGCTGATCGGATCCGTCGGGCCGGAGCAGATGCAGAAGGCCCTGCGCGCGACGGCCGATTTCTCCGCCGTCACCGGCAAGAGCTTCGACGATGCGGCGCTCGCAATCGCGAAAGCGACAGACGGCAACGTCGGGCAGCTGAAACGCTACGGCATCGAGATCGACAAAGCCGAAGTCGAGAACAAAGGGATCGGCGTCGTGTTCGATGCCATCGAGACAAAGATGCACGGGCAGGCCGAGCTCCTGGCCGGCACGATGCTCGGCTCGTGGCAGCAGGTCGGGCACCAGTGGGAACGCGCCGAGGAGCAGCTCGGTCAGCGGCTCGCGCCGGCGGTCACGCTCGCGACGCACGTCCTCGGCGGCTTCGTCGGCGTCGTCGCGGAATCACCGGGCACCTTCCTGACGTTCATCGGGGCGTCGACAGCGATGGCCGGGTCGATGGTGTGGATGGTCGCCGTCCAGACGTACGGCGCGCAGTTCGCGTATCTGGCCGGCATCATCGGCGGCACCCTCACGCAGAACGTCGTGGTCTTTGCGACCGAGAGCTCGGTGGCGCAAGGCTCGGTCCTGGGCCTGTCGACGGCGGAAGTCACGCTGACCGAGACGTCGGCGGTCGCCAGCGGGTCGATCCTCGGCTTGTCGGAAGCGACGGCCACGGCCGCGACCACCGAAGCGACAGCGACCACGAATACGCTGGCGCTCGCGTCGGCCTCCGGCGTCCTCACGCTCTCGCTCGGCGCGCTCGCGCTGATTCCGCTCGGCAAGATGATCGCGGATTGGACCGGGTTCACCGCGGTCGTCCAAAAGTGGATCACATCCGCCGATGACGCATCCCTGAAAGCCGCGGAGCTCGGCGCCCACCAGGACGTGCTCGCCAACGCCTCCCGGATCGCCGGCCACGCCATCACCGACTTCGGCGAGGCGCAGCAGATCGTCAACGACTTCTATCACAAGGGCACGGAGGCGGCCGACGAACACGCGCGGATCACGAAGAAGGTCCAGGCCGCGATCGAGGACGCGCACAGCTCGTGGACGCAGCTCTCCGGCGACCAGGTCGAGAGCATCAAGTACTACCTGCAGGAAAAGGTCAGCGTCGAAGAGACGGCCACGATCATGGGCGTCTACAAGCACCAGGTCGAGCAGATCAAAGCGCAGCTCGAGGAGGCCGCCAAAGCGACGAAGAAGCATGCCGAGGAGAGCGCGCACCTCCAGAAGGTCGTCGACGATCTGAATGCGGCGAGCGTGGCGCTCAACGCCACGGATCAACTCGTCGTCATCACGCAGCATGAACGCGGCGTGGGCGAACAGGAGATCGCGAAATACATTGGCGCGACCGAAGCGCAGGTGCGCGCGCTGATCAAGGCCGACGAGGCGCGCACACGAGAAGCGGCGTCGCTCGACGCCATTCGACGATCGATCGAGAAGACCGCAAATGCCGAGAGCCTGAAACAGTACGAAGCCTGGGCGAAGAGTGCCGACGCCGCGGCGGATCGTGTCGCGAAAACGATCCTGCAGGAGTCCGCGATCGAAGAGGACTATCTGCGCAAACGCAGCGAGTTGATGTCCATCGGCGACGACAAGATCGTGACCGAATGGGCCGCCGCGCTCGCGAAGCTCGGGCCGCCGATGCAAGGCTTCGAGGCGCAGTGGCAGCGGTCGGTTGACGCGATCGACAACTACTTCACCGCGAAGCTGTCTGAAACCGCGATGTCCGAGGCGGTGAAGGCCGCGGGCACCGACTCGGCGCTGAGCTTCACGCACGGATTCGCGCGCGTCGTCGACGACATCCCCAATCTGCTGAAGCAAGCCCTGACGGGCGGCGGCGGCGTGTCGGGCGCGATGAACGCGCTCGGCGCTCTCCTCGGCGAGGAACTCGGGAGGAGCCTGGCGCAGGGGCGCGGCGGCCAGGCGATCGCGGATGGCCTCGCGTCGCTCTTCCATGTCTCCACGGCCGCGGGGGTCGGAAAGATCGCGACCGGCGTCAGCGGCGCCATCACCGCTGGTGCGGCGCTGGCGGGATCCGGCGCGCTCGGCTCGGCGTTACAGCTAGCCGCGACTGGCGCGTCCATCGGCACGATGATCATGCCGGGCATCGGTACGGCGATCGGCGCCGGCGTCGGTTTAGCGGCCGCGGGCATCCAGAAGCTCGTATCGATGACGAAAGCGAGTGCCGCGGAACTCGCCGGCCGCGACGTGGAAGGCAAGTTCGAACAGTCGTTCGGTGGCTTCGACAAGATGCTGACCGCCATCGGTAGCGCGTACGACGCGACGGGCCGTGGCGCATCGGCCGCGCAGGCCGACGTGCAGGCGCTTCTGGCTGCGGAGAAGCAGGGCGGTCCGGCGGTACAGGCGATGATCGATCACATCAACCAGGCGTTCGCCGACGAGAAGCAGCACGCGGCCGACATCGCGACCGGCGTGACGGGGATTGTCGACGCGGCGAAGGCGATGGGCAGCTCGATGCCGTCCTCGTTCAAACCGCTGCTCGCCAACCTGATGGAGGCGAAGGGGCTGACGAACGACGAGAAGATGGCGATCAACGGCCTGATCGCGACCAACCCCGATTTCAACAGCCTGGAGCAGGAAGCCGCGGGCCTCGGGATCACACTCGAGCAGCTCGGCCCGAAATTCCAGCAGGCGCACGTCGACCAGGTCGCGAACAGCTATGTCGATTCGTTCAACAAGCTCGTGGACGCCGGCGGCGACGTCGGCGGGATCATCACCGGCATGAGCCCGAAGATCAACGCGGTTGTGAAAGACGCGCTGCAGTTCGGCGTCGCCGTGCCGGCCTCCATGAAACCGATGCTCGAGAAGATGATCGAGCTCGGGCTCCTCACCGACGACAGCGGGAAGAAGCTGACGGACCTGTCGAAATTCAATTTCGACGACAGTCAGTCACCGCTCGACAAGGCCGCCGACAAGCTGACGAAGGCGATCGACCACCTGGGCGATCTGCTGAACAACCTGCCGGGCATCGCCGGCACGGCCGCGACCGGCATCGCGAATTCGCTCAATGGGATTCAGATCGATCCCATCAAGGTGAAGTTCGTCGGCGAGTTCGCCGGCGATGACACCGGTCCGGGCAACTTCGCCGCGACGGGCGGTCTCGTGACGAACCACGGCATCCAGTACCTCGACTCCGGCGGCGTGGTGCTGCCCTTCACGCCGCGCGGGAGCGACACCGTGCCGGCGATGTTGACGCCTGGCGAAGCGGTGCTGACCCGCGGCGCCGTCGCCACGCTGGGCGTCGACGCGATCCGCCAGCTCAATCGCGGCGGCAGCGGCGGCGGGGCGACGGTGGTGCAGTTCTCCACCGCCGCGCTCGAGCGCCGCCTGCAGCGCCTCGAGGAGCAGCTCGTCTCTGAGAGCCGACGGACGCCGGAGCGCGTCGCGGTGGCCGTCGCCGGAGTCATTGCCCGTGATGGACGACGAGGACGCCGCTAGGTGGCCTTCGTCTTTCCGACCTGGCGCGTCGAGATGCAGTTCTCCGTCGGGGTATGGACGGATGTCCGCCTAGATATCGTCGCCGCGGAATCGATCCGCTGGCAGCGCGGCGCGCAGGCGAATGGCCCACGCGATCGGATCGCGCAGCCGGGCCTCTTCGAATTCTCGCTGCGGAACGACCCCGGCAATTCCGGCGCGAAGCAGGGCTACTACTCGCCCGGCCATACGAACTGCCGCAGCGGGTTCACGGAAGGGATCCCGGTGCGCATCATCGGGACGTACAATGCCGTCGACTATCCGCTCTGGCGCGGGCGGTTGCGCTCGATCCTCCCGGATCCGGGGATCTACCGGAGCCAGCGCACGCACTGCACCGCCCAGGATGGCATCAGCGATCTCACGGATACCGACGTCCGCGCGATCGCGCCGCAGGTGAACAAGACCGAGACGCAGCTGCTCGCTGCGGTCCTCGCCGCGCTCCCGACCGAAGTCCAGCCGCCGGCGACGAACTTCGACTCCGGCCTGGACGTCGTCCCGTACGCATTCGACAACATCGGCGTAGATGGCGCTCCTGATCTCGATCGCGGCGACGCTGAGCCTCATGACGGTCGCCGCAGTTCGTCGCCTGCCGCGCGACCGGTAAGATCAGTCCTCGGATGTCCAAACGGCGCGATCCGGCGCCGACCTTTCTCACCACCGGCGAGGCCGCGCGTCGGCTCGGCGTATCGCCCGACTTCGTTCTCGGCGAGCTGCGCGACGGCCGGCTGCGCGGCTTCGTACTCGAGCGGCCGGCGAAACGACCCATCTACCGTGTCGACCGACAGGACCTCGAGGCGTACATCGCGCGCGTGCGCTGGACGCGCGTAAGATAGGCAACGGCGGCTAGGGTCTGCAGCCCGACAAGGTCGATCATCCGCTCGGCCTGCCGCTTCTTTTTCTCGCGGAGCTGCTCGCGGAGGCAGCCTGGTGGACCTGTCTCAGTCCCCGTCGCTCGAGCACGAACTGCGCGCGGCATTACGCAGGAAGTTCTCAGCTCAAATCCTCGCCGCGGTCAACCGCGCGGTAGACGATTACCGCGCGCGCGTGTCCGCACGACGAGCGCTGAAGGCCGACCACCTCAAGGCGCACGCCGTGGTCGACGCATTCTCAGAAGGGATCGCATCGATCGATCCGAGGTACCGAAGCGGCATGTATGTGTTCCACCGTCACATCGACGAGATCGTGGTGGAGCTGCAGGAACACCTTGCCTTCCACGATTGGTGGAATGAGGACCGCGGGATTATCCAGGCCGCTGGACGGCCGCGCGAAACGGATCGCCACGGCCTTCTCGTGAATGTCGGTGTCGCCTTGCTCCAATCGAACGTCGCGCTGACGTACTCCCACTCCTGGAAGACCGGACGCTTCGCGCGTGTGGCTGCGGCCGCGCTCAGAGAAGCCGGCGACCAGGTACCGCCGCCGGTCGATCCTTTCGACCTTCTGCGCGGCGCGAAACGTGACGCCGAGAAGAGGCTGAACGAAAAAAACGGCCGAATTCATCGAGTCGAAAAACTGGCCTCGCCACGAACGTAGTTTTTCCACCTATCGGCTGACGCCCACGTACTGGCATCGTTGCGCAGGTCCGACGATGTCCAGCAAGCCAAACGAAAAGCTGATCACGACCAGCGAAGTTGCGGCGCTACTCGGTTGCGGCGTCGGCCGCGTGCGGCAGCTCGCACGCGCGGGCCGGTTGCCCGTCGCAGCGATCGTCGGTCGATCGATGCGGCTGTACGACCGCGAACGCGTGGAGCAGCTCGCGCGCGAACGAGCAGAAGCCCGATCGGGAGCAGCAGCATGAGCGACGCGATCGCGACGGCACCGGCGACGTCGCCCTGGTTGACGGCCGCTGAAGCTGCGACGTACGCGCGCCGCGGTAGACGCTTCCTTTTGCGCGAGATCCACGCGGGCCGATTGCGTGCGGCGAAGATCGGAGGCCGCGGCGAGATCCTCACGCGCCGCGAATGGGTCGACGCGTGGATCCAGGAGCTCGCGACGCCGATCGTGATGACGCCGACACGACGACGTGCCTGAGCCCGAGTCTCTTCCCCGCGGCGATTGAGTGAGGGTCGGTCGACGCCTGCGAAGCGTCGACCGGGGCGGTGGTAGGACCTCAATGAGAGCCCTCATTCTAGTCCTCGCGACCACGAAACGGGAGAGCCTGTTCGCACAGGCTGTCCCGAGTGGAGGCGCTTGGAATCCGCACAAAAGGATCTTCGATTCGACGAACACACCACGACGCGCGGCATGCGCTGGTTTGAAGTGTCTGCGGATCTCGACACAGACCCACGCGTCGCAAAACTGCTCCTGAAATTCAAAAACAAAGGGTTCGGCGTCCTGATGCGCCTGTGGGCATTGATCGCGCGTCGCGGCGAGCGGCCAGGCATCGCGATCGATGCGGATGGTCAGCCGTTCGATCTGCGTTTCATGGCGCAGCAGGTCGGCGCCTCACAAAAGCAGTTGGCCGCGCTGCTCAAGTTCTGCGCCTTGCCGACCGTTGCTCTGATTGATCGGGATCTCTGGAAGCAGCGCACCGTCTCGTTTCCGCTGCTGGCGCAGGCGACGAAGCGGTATCACGCGAAGACCGATAGCGCACGACGCGTCGAGGCACATCGCCGACGGCACTTAGATCGCATTGCGGAGCGCGACGGACGGAAGTGCTGTCACTGCGGCGCCGAGAACGATCGTCTCGAGCTCGAGAAGAGAATTCCGCGGGCGGAAGGCGGCGGCGTCGACGACGACAATCAGCAGATCACGTGCGTCCGCTGCGCGCGCAAACGGCGCGCGAAGAAGCGATCAAAAAAATCCCTAGGAAAAACACAGGAAGTAACACAGGGCGTAACGCAGGACGGCACAGAAACCGTTGTACCTGTGTCTGTCCCCAGTACTGGGATCGATCTACAGGGACACCCACACCACAAAAGAACGTACGGGCGCCTCGCAGCCGCGGCCGCCAGGCCGAGCGGCGGAGAGGACGCCCGCGTACGTGTACCTCTGAGTACCACCAGCAGACTGTCGCGCGCATCCGCCGGCGCACCGCTGGCCGCGGGCGCCGCTGCTGCGCGCAGAAAGGCAGGCTGACGATGAACGATAGTGATCGTGGGAAGTTCAACATGGCGTTCAAGCACCTGTACGCCTTATTGGCGCGAGATCGACCAGCCGCGCGCGACTTTCTTCAAGTGGAAGAGTCCTACTTCAAGCTCCTGGAGGAACACGACATCGACCAGGTCATCGCCGCCGGTAAGACGCTGGCTAAATCGAGCGAGCGATTTCCGACGCCGGCGACATGGATCGCGACGATCGCCGCGGCCCGGCAACCGGTGTCGAGCGGCCGGCCGGTCGGCATTCGAGAGCTGACCGAGCGCGAAGCGCGCGAGTATCAGGCCGCGAAGTTGGTGGCCGGCCGCGGCGATCCGTGCTGCTGCTCGGCGTGTCAGAGCGCCGGCGTCGGCGGCGCCGGCCGCGAGCCGCGATTCGTGCCCATCGAGCGAGGCGATGGGGAGATTGAACAAGCCTTCGATCCCATCAGCAAGAAGGTGATTCCCGTGTGTGCCTGGGCCCACGGCCAGACGCTGCGACATTGGTACGAGGCGGTCGCGTCGCTGCCCGCCGAGATCGAGAAACGCACCGAGGCGCGCCGGGCTATCGCCGAGTCGTGCCGCATGACCCTCGAACAAGCCATTGAGAGACACGACGTCGGCGACGAACAGCGTCGGCGCGCGCAGCAAAGACTGAACGCCATCGATCAGCAGCTCGCCGCCCGCGAAGCCGAAGAGAAGAGCCAGGCGATCGAGGCCGAACGGAGGTTCGCTCGAGCGGAGGCGCCGGTGACGGCGAAGCCGAAGCGTGCTCGCCGGCGCCCGACGATCGGCGCGAAGACGACACCCGCGGCCGCGACACTGCCGCAACCGGCTCGTGTCCAATGAACGCGAACGATTGAGAAGGAACAGCTCACGAGCGGATTCATCCGCTGACAGAAGGAGAGAACCGTGTCACAACCGAGCATTGTGATCGACGCGCGCGAGTTGAATCCGATCGTCCTGACCTGTTCACACTGCAAAGGTGCGCTCGCATTCGACGCGCTGAAAGCAGGTCCGGTTCCGGCGATATTGCACTGCCCTGGGTGCGGCGAGGAGCTACCATTCGCCGCCGGGCTCGTCCTCGCCCATCGGAACTTCTTCGCTGCAATTCGCGAGGGCGTCGCGGTACGGTTTCACGTCGCAGCCATTTGACTTACGCATAGGTAAGGTCTAGCATGACCGACCGATGGCCGCGACGAAGATCCACATTCCGACGCTGCATTGCAAACGATGCGGCCATGACTGGCTGCCGCGGCAAACGGTGGTGAGACTGTGCCCGCGCTGCAAGTCTCTGTTGTGGGATCAGCCGAAGAAGAAAGCGGACGGCCGGCGCTCGACCAAGCGCCGGCCGTCCTAGACCAGTTCGGCGACTTAGACTCGCCGATCGCGGCCTGCCGTCGACGATAGCAGACCTGCCGATCGGCCGCACGTCGGCGCCGCGCGCTGACAGAGAGGCCGCGTTTCGTGTTGGTTCCCAAGAAGTCGTCGCACCGGACAGCCGGGGCGGTCCTCCAATTCCCTCGGCGCCGCGGTTCGCAGGCTGATCAAGCCGGCGAGGCGCCGAACGACCTCGAGCAACTGCTCGTCACCGTGAGCCGCCTCTCGAAGAAACCGGCCAAGGTCCGCGCGTTGCTGCGCGCGGCGAGAAAGGTGGCCAGCGATGAATGACACGAAACGACTGCTCAGCGTCGGCGACGTCGCGCGCGAGCTCGGCATCCCGATCGCCAGCGTCTACGGGATGCTCGCGCCCAAGGGCGACCTGGCGGCGATTAGGACGAGGCTGGGGCCAGGCGAGAAGCGCCGAACGCGCGGCCGCGTGTACGTGGCGCGCGAGGACCTGGAGATGTGGATCGCGAACCATCGCACGGCGCCGGCGAGCGAGACGACGGCCATCATCGCCCGCGCGGCATCACGACGCGCCATTCTTGACCTACCCGGCGCGAGTCGGTACGCGAGCTGATGCTTCTCTATCACCGCACGTCGGCAGCGGCCGCCATCCTGTGCGATGTGGTCGAAGACGGAAAGCGGTTCCGGGAATTCCTCATCCCGGCTGCCGTCGTGAGTCGGTTCCTCGGATCCGCGCAGCTGCAGCCGGACGACGTCAATTCTTCTCTTGTAACGGAAAGGGCATGCGAATGACTCGACCCAATCCAGTCGGCTGCGACAGTTTCGTGCCGAGCGACGACGGATACATCGTGACGATCGACTGTCACGGCAATTGTCGGACGGTGAGGGGCCGGCGCCGACGAACGGCTCATATCGTACGCCCTGGTCGGTTGGTCGTCCGGGACGAGGCAGTCCACGAAACGACGTGCACGGTCTGCCTGCGCGAGTCATTCACGACAGCCGCCGGCAACGTTCTGGAAAAGACGAGCGTTGTGTGATGGCTCGCCACAGTCGAACCGGCAACGTTCGGAAACTCTGCGGCTGCAAGGGCTGGAAGGCCTGCGCCCATCCGTGGTACCTCGATTTCCGTCCGGCTCGCGGCCGGCGCGTGCGTCGAAACCTCGACGAGCTCATCGGCTATCACGCGCGCGACTTCGACGCGGCGAAGCGTGAAGCGGAACGTGCGAAGGTGGCGATCCGCGACAATCGCGATCCGAAGGACCTGCAGCCGGGCGATCGGCCAACGCTCGCGCAACTGCTCGAGGAGTATCAGCGCCGGCTCGGCGCGTCCCTGAACGACGCGGCGCAGATCCCGGCGATCGTACGGACGATCGTGCCGGCGCCGGCGGGCGCGATCGCGTTCGGGGAATGGACGGCGACGGAGATCACGACCAGTGCGATCGAGGCGTTTCGCGCGCAACGGCCGAAGGTCGCCGGCAATCGGAACCTCGCGCTGCTGCGGGCGATGTTCAATTGGGCCGTGCTGCGGCGCCTCGTCGACCAGTCGCCGTTCCGCGTCGGCCATGTCGCCGCGGTGAAGCTCGCGCGGGAGACGTCGCGCACCCGGCGCCTGCAGCCCGGCGAAGAGGAACGACTACTGCTTGCGGCGAACAGCCTCCGCGACCTCGTGATCGCCGCGCTCGAGACCGGCTGCCGGAAGGGCGAGCTGCTGTCACTGCAGTGGCATCAGGTGCGGTTCTTCCCGCGCGCCGAGCTGTTCCTGCCGGCGCAGAAGACGAAGGCCAAGAAGGACCGTCGCGTCCCGCTCTCGAGCGCCCTCAGGACGGTCCTGGAGGGCCGCCGGTGCGATCCCGCGGGTGAACCCCTTCCCGCGGACGCGTACGTCTTCGGTGACGAGATAGGGCGGAGCCGGCGGTCAATCAAAACGGCGTGGCGGCTGGCGTGCGGCCGCGCGAAGCTCGTCGATCTGCACTTCCACGATCTGCGGCGCGAGGCCGGCTCCCGCTGGATGGACGCCGGCGTCCCGTTGGCGACGATTCAGCGGTGGCTCGGCCATCACGACATCTCGCAGACGTCGACGTACCTGAGCGCCTCGCTCGGCGGCGACGAGCAGGACATGCGTGCGTTCGAACAGCGGATCGGCCGTGTCGAACCGTTGCCCAATGTTGCCCAATCAGCGGAACCCGAACGCACATCAGCGACTTCAACGGACGCGGCGATGTTCGAAAACGCTGAACAAAACCACACGGTGCACTAACTGGCAGGGGTCGGGAAGAGACTGGGGGTCAGGGGGTCGCCGGTTCGAATCCGGCCATCCCGACCAATTTTTTCTTCCGTAGGGCACATATAGGCCACACTGAGATCTCCTCGATTTGGCATCCATCGTGTGACCTGTAGCATCCGTTCAGCTTGCCACCGACGTCCCTCGGTCACTCGATTCTTAGCGTGCCCAATACACCGGCAACTCACTTCCATGGCATGTTTGGCAAGCCTTACAGGTTATCGAGTACCGGTTCCCCAGTCAGCCACGGTCTGAGGTCGGTTTGCGTCGGCTGGTCGGCGACGCCAGCGTCCCGCGTGATCAGCGTTTGGTAGACAATCGCCCGCGCCGCGCGTCACGGACGCTTCGCTGAGGCAGTCCGCGAGGCGACGCGGCGGATCTTGCGCGACCGCCGCTTCAACCCGGTCCTTGTTGCGTAAGCGCGAAGTGCCTCGTTCGCCCGAACTTGCCAGCCCGGCCCGGTTGCCCGATACGCGGCGACCACGTCGCGATCGACGCGCAAACTGATCATTTCCTTCGTCGGCGCTCTCTGCGGGCCTCGCTGGCCACGATACCGACGGATCGCCTCCACCACTTCCTTCGGCAACACTTCCAGGAGTGGGCGAGCCGCGCGCATGTCTTCGGCTGTCCACTCAGGGTTCTCAGCGTCAGGCCGACTGGCGTTCTTTCGCATAGGTCCGTTCCTCTCGCTTATTGGCGCGCCGGAG
>Ga0075426_10001432_pt1 | contig 16931 bp, 14 predicted proteins | sample SoiMethybrSBSTD5_FD_75304 | JGI IMG/M metagenome (GOLD analysis project Ga0075426, IMG submission 75304) | Bulk soil microbial communities from a Populus tree surrounding site in Tennessee, USA - Soil MetaG P. TD hybrid SBSTD5 | ecosystem: Environmental > Terrestrial > Soil > Tree plantation... | reverse complement strand
GGAATGGACCCGGGACGCGTGGACGCTGCGCGGCGGCCTCTTCCAGCTCTCGCCGGCGCCGAACGGCAAGATCACCGCGATCGGCGATTTCCGGCAGTACATGCTGGTCGCGGAAGCGGAACGCAGGCACGAGATCAACGGGCACGCGGGTAAGGTCAAGGTGCTCGCCTTCGTCAACCACGCGCGCATGGCGAGATACGACGACGCGGTCGAGCTCGCGCGGCGCACGGGAGGCGCTCCCGACGTCGCGCTCGTTCGCCGCGATGCCTCGCGCCCGGGAATCTCGCTCAACCTCGAGCAGGAAATCTGCGACGGCGTCGGAGCGTTCGTGCGCGCGAGCATGAACGACGGCAGCAAGGAGGCCTACGAGTTCACCGAGATCAACCGGTCGCTCTCCGGCGGCGTCTCGATCAAGGGCAGCTCGTGGGGCCGCAACGACGACGCGCTCGGCCTCGCGGGTGCGGTGAACGGGCTATCGGGCGCGGCGCGCGCGTACTTCGCCGCCGGCGGCCGCGGAATCCTCATCGGCGACGGCGCGCTCAGCTACCGGCCCGAGACGATCGTCGAATCCTACTATTCGCTGCGCCTCGGCCGGCGCCTCGCGCTCGCCGTCGACTACCAGTACATCCGCAATCCGGCCCACAACGCCGATCGCGGACCGGTCAACGTCTTCGCCTTCCGCGCGCACCTCGAGTTCTAGGCCGCGCTCGGAAAAGCGACGCTCACGCGCGTGCCGTGCCCGTGCGCGGGATCGCCGACCTCGATGTCGGCGCGATGGCGCTGCGCGATCTCGTGCACGATCGCGAGCCCGAGCCCGCTGCCTTCCGCCGAGCCGTTGTTCTGCAGGCGGTGGAAGCGCTCGAAGATGCGCGTGCGCTCGGCGGGGGGAATGCCGGGGCCGTCGTCGCTCACCTCCAGCAGCGATCGCTTGCCGTTGCGGTGCGTCGCGATGCGCACGGTCTTCGCGCCATAGCGCGCGGCGTTGTCGACGAGGTTGGAGGCGAGCTCGCCGACGAGCAGCCCGTTGCCGACGATGGGTGCGGAATCCAGGTCGAACTCGAGCTCGACGCCGCGATCGGTGGTCGCGCGCAGCCACGTGTCGGCCTGGTCGCGAACGACATCGGCGAGGTCGCATTTCGCGTCGCTCGCGCCGGGATTCGACGCCGGATCGGCCGCCGCGAGCGAAAGGATCTGCTGCGCGAGGCGCGCGAGGCGTGCGGCGCCCTGGCGTGCGTGCTCGATGTGGAGCTCGCGCCCCGCAGGGCTCTTGCGCGCGAGGTCGAGCTGGGTGACGAGCCCGGCGATCGGCGTGCGCAGCTGGTGCGCGGCGTTGGCGATGAAGCGCGCCTGGCTGTTGCGCGCCGCCTCGAGCCGCGCGAGCATCCCGTTGAGCTCGTGCACGACGGGCTGCAGCTCGCGGACCACGCGCGCCTCCTCGACGGGGCTCAAGTCCAGGTGCGAGCGCGCCTGCAGCTCCTCGCGCAGCCGCTCGAGGGGACCGAGGCCACGGCCGACGCCGAAGAGCACGGCGAGGAGCGCCGCGCCCGAGAGCAGCGCCACCGGGACGATCGCGGAGAGCATCGCATCCCGCGAGGAGCGCTCGCGCTTGTTCGTCGTCTCCGCCGCGATGAGGTGCACGGCCTGGCCGGCGATCTCCTGGCGCAGCGCCACGACGCGGATCGGCTTTCCATTGCGCACGTCGTTCCAGAACACCGGCGCGTCGCTGTTGCCCGCCGGCGGACTCGGCAGCGTCCGGTCGCCCGCGACGAGCCTGCCGGCATGATCGATCACCGCGTAATAGATCTCGTCCTGGCTGTCGGCGCGCAGGATCGCGTCGGCCTGGCGGCTCATTTCCAGCGTGACGCTGTCGCCCCGCGCGCTGATGTAGGGCGCGAGTGCGCGCGCGATGTCGCCCAGGCCCTGGTCGTAGGCGGCGCCGAGCCTGCGGTCCATGAAGACGTAGGCGCCGGCGGCGGCCACCACGCCGACCACGACGAGCGGCGGCAGGAGCCAGGCGACGAGGCGGCTCCTAAGGCTTGTCATCCTTCCACGCCTCCACGAGATAGCCGAGGCCGCGCACGGTGCGGATGCGGATCCCCGCGGGCTCGAGCTTCGAGCGCAGCCGCGAGATGTGCACCTCGACCGCGTTGGAGGACAGCTCCTCGTCCCACGAGGCGATGGCGCTCGAGATGCGCTCCTTGCTCACGATCGCCTCGATGTTGGAGAAGAGGAATTCGAGCAGCGCGTGCTCGCGTTGCGGCAGGTCGAGGGGGCGCCCGGCGAGCATCGCGCGTTTCGCGTCGAGGTCGATCATGAGCGGGCCGTGCTCGATGCGCCGCGACTTGAGCGCACGCCCGCGCCGGGCGAGCGCCGACACGCGCGCCACCAGCTCCTCGCTCGCGAAGGGCTTGGCGAGATAGTCGTCGGCGCCGAGCCTCAACCCATGCACGCGATCGGCGAGTGCATCGCGCGCGGTGAGGACCAGCACCGACTGCTCGCCGCCGGCCGAGCGCAGGCGCTTGAGCCACGTGAATCCGTCCATCCCGGGAAGGGCGATGTCGAGGATGACGATCGCGATGTCGGCAACCTTGATGGCGGCCTCGGCTCGCTCGGCGCTCGGCACCGCGTCCACGACGTAGCCTTCGCGGCGCAGTGTATCCGCGAGGCCGCTCGCGAGCAGCGGGTCGTCTTCGACGATGAGGACGCGCATGGCGTTGGAGGTTAGCACGCTCGCGCAGAGTGGGCAGTCAGCCTTGCGCGAAGCTTGCGACAGATTTGAGCAAGCTTGCCGCGCCATGATCTCAGCCGTGCCTGGAGACCCATCGAGACGAAATTCGACGGAGGCTTTGTACGCGCTCATCTTCGCGGCGTGCGTGCTGCTCGCGCTCTTCCTGCTCACCGCGTGATCCCACGGTGAAGGCGACGCGAGGATTTCGGCTACTTGCCGCGGCTGCGCATCTGGCTGATCCACGAGGCGGGTAGCGCCACCTCGATCCCGGGCCCGTACGCGTGCGGCGTCGTGGCGATGCCGACGACGCGGCCGAACGTGTCGAAGACCGCGCCGCCGCTGCCCGTCTTCGAGACCGGAAACGACAGCTCGATGACTTTCCCCGCCGGCGTCGGGCGTATCGACTTCACCCTGCCTTCGGTGAGCGCCAGATCGCCCTTCGCGTTCGCGCCGAGCGCGTAGACCTTGTCGCCGGCCTTCGGATCCGCCTCCGAGACCGCGAGCGGCTTCGCGTCGAATCCGGAGACCGAGAGCTTGCACAGGTCGAGCTGCTCGTCGGTGACGGTGAGCATGGCCGAGCGCGAATCCTGTCCGGTGCGCACGACCAGCTGCGAGCCCGCCGGAATGCCGTGGCACGTCGTCACGAAAGCTCCCGGCTCGACCGCGACCGCGAGGCCCAGCGGCTCGGCGCGCCCCGACATGTCGTAGCTCAGCACGCGCCCGACCGCCTGCGAAGCGTTCAGCATCACCTGCTGCTGCGACATCGGCTGCGGCGGGGGCGGCGGCTTCGGCGCTTCGGCGACCGGTTCGGGCGGGGGCTTCGGCGGCTCCGCGCGCTGTGTGAGGCGGATGCCGATGATGACGGCCACCACGACGGCGATGCCGACGCCGAGTGGCAGCAGCACTTTCCTGCGCCTCGCGATGTCCTCGTCCTCCTCGGGCTCGAGCATCAGATCGGGCGCGGTGGCCTGCGCGGCGGCGGCGGCCTTCTCCTGCTGCGTGACGAGCGAGGCGTCGTAGGCGGCGCGGCGCTTCGGGTTCGAGAGCACCTCGAAGGCCTGGGTCACGTACGCGATCTGGCTCGGATCCTGCGGCACGGCCCGCTGCAGCTCGAGCATGCGCCGCTGGTGCGCGAGCCCGATGTCGAGCTCGTTCGCGTCCGGAGCAATGCCCAGGATCTCGTAGAGGGATTGTTTGGGAGATGCCATTAGCGCGCCATCATACAAAAAATGGTACGTGGCACCATTTTTTTCTAGGCGACCTGTTTTCTGCCACGGCTTTCGTCGACCAACGCGAGGACGAGCAGCGAGATCACGAAGAAGGCGCCGGTGAGGAGGATGGCGAGGCGATGGTTGCCGGCGGTGAGCCAGGTGACGGCGCCGTAGGTGAGGGGACCGAGGATCGCCGCGAGCCGTACCGCCACGCCCCAGAGGCCGAAGAACTCCGCGGCGCGATCGCGCGGCGACAAATACGCGACGAGCGCGCGCCCGGCCGACTGGCTCGAGCCCATGCACAGCCCGGCGATGTTGGCGGCGATCCAGAAGAGCGCCGGCGTGCGCGCGAAATAGGCGAGCACCGTCATCGCGACCCAGCCCCAGATCGTGAGGCGCAGCGCCGCCGTCTTGCCGATGCGATCCTGCGCGTAGCCGAAGCCGAACGCGCCCACGGCCGCGGTCACGTTCACGACGATGATGAGGACGATCGTGTCCTTCGTCGTGAAGCCCATCACCTGCTCGGCGTAGATGGCGGCGAGCGTGATCACGGTCGCCACACCGGCCTGGTAGAAGACCCCGCACGCGAACACGAGGACGAGATCGCGATAGCGGCGGGCTTCGCGCGCCGTGCGCAGCAGCCGGTCGAACGTCGCGCGCGCGCCGGGAGAGGTCGACGGTACCGCGCGCTCCTTGAGCCACAGGAAGATCGGCAGCGCCGCGATGCCGTAGATTGCCGCCGTGATGACGTTCGTGCCCGGAACCGCAAGGGTCGCGGTCGATCCGCGCGCCTCGGCCGACATCACCCACGCGAGGCAAACGGCGAGCGCGAGGATGCCGCCGAAATAGCCGAGACTCCATCCCCATCCCGACACCTTGCCGAGCGCCTCGGGGCGCGCGAGCTCCGGAAGGAACGCCGCAATGAGGTTCTCGCCCATCGAATAGAAGACGTTGGAGACGACGATCCAGAACATCGCCCATGCGACCATGCCCGGACCCGCCCACACCAGCGCGAGCGTCCCGCCGATGCACAGGACCGTCGAGATCGCGAGGAGCCGCTTCTTCGCGGCGTGCGCGTCGGCCCAGGCGCCGAGGATGGGACCGATCACCATCACGATCGCGTACGAGATCGAGAGCGCCACCGTCCACGCGAAGGTCGCCCAGTCGGCATTGCGCGCGACGACGGAGACGAAGTACGCGTTGAAGACGGCCGTGAGGAGCACCGTCGTGTAGCCGGAGTTCGCGAAGTCGTACATCGCCCACGCGAACACTTCGCGGCGCGAGACGCCCGGATTGAGCGCGCCGCTCACGGTTTCATTGCTTGCCGGCTCGTCCCTCGACCGCGGTCGCGAGAAGCGCCTGCGCCTCCTCGAGCACGCGATCGCGGTTGATCTGCAGGTCGGCCGGGTCGATCGGCACGAGCTTGTCCGGGATCACGCCTTCGCCCTCGATGTGCTTGCCGTTCGACAGCTCGAAGCCCACCTCGCTGTAGGCGAGATCGGCGCCGCCCGGAACGTGCGCGTAGCCGAGGAATCCGAGCAGGCACCCGCAGCTCGGCTGTCCCACGACCTTCGCGCGTCCCGTCGCCTGCAGCGTCGCGGCGAAGAGCTCGCTCGCGCTCGCGCTTTGCGCGTTCAGGAGCACCACGATCGGGCCGGTGTAGGCGTTGCGCTCGCCCTCGATGACGCGTTTCAACTTGATGATCTCGATCGCGCCGAAGAAGAGCGAGACGGGCTTGCCGGTGCGCGTGATGACGCGCCCGGTCTCGGTGCGGTCGCGGTAGAAGCGCTCGAGCAGCATGTTCACGGCGAGCGCGGCGCCGCCGGGATTGCCGCGCAGGTCGATGACGATGCCCGGCGTGTCGCTGAGCTCGTTGACGCCGTCGAAGGCCCGCATGATGAGCGGGATGCTCCATTCGTTGAAGCGCAGGTACCCGAAGCCCGACGGAAGCACGCGATGGATTTCGGTGGGCGGCTGGCGCAGGCGCTGGCGCCGCAGCGTCGCCGTGAACCGGCTCGCGTCGGCGCGCTCGAACGTGAACGCCATCTTCGAGCCGACCTCGCCCATGAGGAGCCGCCTGACCGCCCGCTGGTGGCGCGATTGCGGCGTGGAGTCGAAGCGCGATTCGGCGCGCAGCTTTTCGTAGGCCTGCATCGCCGGCTCTTCCCCGATCGCCACGAGCCTCATGCCGGAGCGCACGCCCGCCCACCACGCATCGGAATCGATGAAGACGCTGGTCACGACGAGCCTGCCGTCGAGCGGAACGAAGCCGAAGCCGAAGGTGACCGATTCCTCGTGCTTGCGAAGCTCCACGCGCAGCGGCGATTCGACGCGGGTGTGCGCGTCGCGCAGCTCTCCCGTCATGCGGTCGAGCACGTCCCAGAACGCCTCGTCGTCGGGCGCGGCGAGGGCGAGCGGACGGTAGCGATCGCCGACCGCGCGCCAATCCGCTCCGTGGAACTTGGGATCGTAGTAGCGCTCGTTGATCGTGTTCCACACGAAATCGAACGCCTTCGTGCGCGCCGCCGCGTCGAGCTTCGCCGATGGCGGCGGCGGCACCACCTGCGTCGGCACGCCTGCCATCTCTCCCATCTGCCGCCCGATCATGTTGTGCGGATCGATGAGCGAACAGGAGCAAAGGACAAAAAATGGTGCCACGTACCATTTTCTGATGACACTCGTCGTCGCGTTGCGGCGTGGGCGCGTTAGACGGACATGCCAAGAGCGCCTAGGAGCTTTGCTCCGCACATCCCCGTTCATGTGGTCCACCGTGGCAATGATCGCCACGACATCTTTGTCCGGAGGACTTCGGTGCGTTCAAGTACTTTCTGAAAGGTGCTGCGGATCGTCATCGCGTGTCTGTCAATGCATATGTGCTAATGACGAACCATGTGCATCTCTTGCTCACGTCGGACGACGCCGTGTCGATCTCGAAAACCATGCACTCGGTCTCGAGGGCTTATGCGGCCTACTTCAACGCGCATCAGGATCGAGTCGGAATGTTGTGGCAGGAAAGGTTCTTCGCAGCAAACATCACCACGGAGCAGTACCTGTTTGCATGTTACCGGTATATCGACACGAACCCCGTGCGCGCTGGGATGGTGGCCGATCCGGGGTCATATCCGTGGTCGAGTCATAGATTCCATGCTGCCGGAGCACGGGATTGCGTTGTCACGCCGCACTCGGCGTACATCGAGCTCAGCTCAGATTGCGTGAGACGTCAAAGTGCATACCGAAATCTCTTTGTGACGCCGTTATCCGCGGCTGAAATGGCCGAGATCCGTGAAGCCTCTCTTTCGGGTCGCGACATGGGGACGCAGCCGCGACCACGCGGCAGACCTCGAAAAGAAATGGTACGTGGCACCATTTTTTGATCATTTCGCCTCCGGTGCCGGACAGCTCACGGCGCGCAGGTTGGTGCCCGGGTAGTCGCGCTGCAGCAGGGCGAGGCGGGCGACCGTTTCGGTGTCGGGGTCGCGGACCAGCAGCACGAGCTCGCGCAGCTCGCGCGCGAAGGGTGCCGACTCGGCGTTGCGCACGCCGCGATTCTCGAGCGAGGCGAGGAAGCGGCGCGACGCCTCTTCGCTGGAAAAAACGCCGAGCGAGATCGCGTTGTCGGGGCGTATCGACATGTCGCTCACGCCCTGGCGGCGCAGCTGCGCCATCGTCACTTCGGCCGCGCGCCGGTCGCGGGCCGGCGGGATGAACACCCAGTGGCGCGTCGCTTCCTCGACGCGGCGCTCGGTGAGCCGGTCGCCGAGCTTCATCGCCGCGAACGCCTCGCGCACGCGCGGCGCATCGCCCGCGCCCACGCCGGAGAATTCGACGCACGCCGCGCCGGCGAGCGCCTGGATCGTGCGGCGCCGGTCCTCGGCCGCGCGCGCCGCCGCCACCGGCGGCGTCACGCCGACGATCTTCACCTCGTCGCGGTTGCGCTCGCGCGCCGAGAAATCCGCGCGCTGGGCGCTCGCCGACAGCCACAGGTGCGCGCCATAGGCCGCGCAGGCGATGAGCAGCAGGAAGAAAACCAGGCGCGACACTTGATCAGAGATGGCGCGCGATGCGCGCGAGGCCCTCGAGGACGAGATGGTCGTGTTGGACGATCGGAAGGCGGAGCCACGGCGCGATTTCCGCCGCGGCACCTCCAGAGAGGATGATACGGTCCGGCGCGGTTCCGTGGGAGGCCATGGCGGCGGCGAGCCGCTCGATCGCGCCGGCGCAGGCCTGGATCGCGCCGCTCGTGATCGCATCCGGCGTGCTCTGCGGGAATTCGGCGACCTTGCCCTCGGTGAGGCGCAGCCCCGCGGTGCCGCGGTCGAGCGAGCTGCGCATGAGCTGCGGCCCGGGAACGATGAGGCCGCCGAGGAATTTTCCGTCCGCGGTGAGCGCGTCCACGGTGAGCGCGGTACCGGCGTTCACGACGAGCTTGTGTCCGCGCTCGAGCGCGTTCGCGGCGACGAGAGCGGCCCAGCGGTCGGGTCCGAGCTGCCGCGGGTCGCGATAGCCGTTCACGACGCCGAGCTCGGCACGCGGCGAGCGGATGAAGGTCGGCTCGAGCTTCGCCGCGCCGCACGCACGCGTGATCGCCGCCTCGACGGCGTCGCCGGCGACGTTGCAGGCGACCGCGCAATCGGCCGGCAGCGCCGCGCGAATCGAGCTTTCGAGCTCTCCCACGGCGCAAGTCCCGACCGCGCCCGTGGCGCGCCAGCCGCGGCCGTCGTGGACGCCCCATTTGACGCGCGTGTTTCCGGCGTCGATCGCGAGCACGACTTTCACCGTTTATCTGCCGGCTCGTCCCTCGACCGCGCTCCTCAGCGAGATCTCGGCGGACGACAGGTTGACGGGGCGTCCGTCGGCCGTGGCGACGACGAGCGTGCCGTCGGGCGCGACGTCGGAAACCGTCGCGTCGAACGGCGGCTCGCGCGCCGGCACGACGCGCACCGCGCGCCCCTGATACGCGTGGAGCGCGCGCCATTCCTCGCGGAAGCCGGCGAAGCCCTGGCGCTCGAAGCGATCCATCGCCGCGGCGAGCGAGGCGAGCATGCGCGCGAGGAGCGCGCTGCGCGACGGGACCGCGTCCGCCGACTGCGCGACGTCGGTCACGGGCTGGTCGATGCGCTCGAGCACGCGCTCGGGCAGGCGATAGTTGACGCCGACGCCGATCACCGCGGCGCTCGGCCCCTGGATCTCGCCGCTGGTTTCCACGAGAATCCCGGCGAGCTTGCGGAACGCCACCACGACGTCGTTGGGCCACTTCACCTGCACGTGCTCGACGCCGCACGCCGCCATCGCCTGCGCGATCGCCGCGCCGCACGCGAGCGAGAGCCCGCCCAGGTGTCCTGCGCCGCGCTCGAAGCGCCACAGCAGCGAGAAGGTGAGGCTGCCGCCGAGGGTGGAGATCCACGTGCGGCCGCGCCGCCCGCGCCCGCTGTTCTGCCACTCGGCGGCGAGGCACGTGCCCGAGGGCGCGCCGGAGGCGGCGAGCTCGATGAGCCGCGTGCTCGTCGAGTCGATCTCGTCCACGATCTCGAGGGCGAGCCGCGGATCGTGCCGGCGCAATTGCGCGGCGACCGCGGGCGCGTCGAGGAATTCGATCGGCTCGGCGAGGCGGTAGCCCTTGCCGCGCACGCTGAAGACCTCGATGCCGAGCTCCGGCGCCTGCTTGAGCGCGTCCGAGAGCGAGGCGCGCGAGCGTCCGAACGCCTTCGCCATGTCCTCGCCCGAGTGAAAGCGCCCGTCGGCGAGGCGGCGCAGCGCCTTGAAGGCGAGCGCGCTCACGTGCGTCCCTTCGCCCGCGGCCGCGATTCCTCGATGCGCACGTGGTGCGCCTCGCGCCGGTACGCGATGTCGGCGATGATCGCGTCGAGCAGCAGCGCCACGCGCCGCGTGAGCTTCGAGGCCGCGCGGAAATCCGCCTCGGCGATGAAATCGACGCGCTCGGCTTCGAGCAGCTTCATGCAGGTCGCACGCCCCCTTTCGCCCGCCGGATCGTACACCGCCACGGTGTGGCCGCCATTCTTCTTGGTGAGCGCCATCGAGGGCACGTCGGTCATGCCGTCGCCGATGTAGATGATGTTGGGGAAGGGGATCGGCCGGTCCTTCTCCGGCATATGCTCGTTGATCGATTCGGTGACGTCCTCGATGCCCTTGTTGATGCGAAAGAGGAACTGCGTCTTGAGCGTGTCGGTGACGAGGAACTTGGGAAAGGTCGCCACGCCGTGGTGGTTGAAGTGGTATTCGGAGGCGTAGATGCGCTTGAAGTGCTTGCGGATGGAGGCGCCTTCGAGGATCTCGCGCTGCCCGGCGGAGATGAGATAGTGCCGGATCTTCGCCTGGCCGCGGCCCTTCTTGCGCACGTAGGCGTTCATGCGCGCGAACCACGTCGGCACGCCCGGAAAGTACTCGATGAGCCCCGCCATCGCCGCGAAATCCTCGCGCTTCACGTCGACCTTCTCGCGCTCGAGCGCCTCGATGATGTGGCGCATGTACACGAGCATCGGATCGGACTCGGTGTCGCGCGCCTCGCGGTTCACCATCGCCCAGAACCGCGACGGCTCGATGCCGATCTTCGGCAGCACCGTGTATTCCTGCATCGGCTGGGGCGAAAGCGTGCCGTCGAAATCGTAGACGAGCGCGATCGTGTCCTGGAAGAAACTATTACGCACGTGGATTGCCTAAGCGGGTTGCGCCATTCTACTTGGGGATCATGAATCCGGCGTTCCTTCCGACGTTGCCTTTCGCGCTGAGCTATCCGCTGCTGTTCGGGACGCTCCTCATCGCCGGCATGCTCGGCGGCGAGGCAGCGCGCATCCTGCGGTTGCCGCGCGTGCTCGGCTACGTCGTCGTGGGCTTCGTGATCGCGCCGCTCGCCGCCGCGCTGAACCTCGATCCGCTCATCGAGCAGGCGCGCATTTTCGTCGACCTCGCGCTCGGCCTCGTGCTCTTCGACCTCGGCCGGCGCATGAACCTGCAGTGGTTCAAGCGCGACTGGACGCTCGCCGCGACCTCGCTCGCCGAGAACGCGCTCGCATTCGGCGCGGTGTTCGCCACGCTCATCGCGTTCGACTATCCGGCGGTGAAAGCGGCGCTCGCCGCCGCGATCGCCATGGCGACCTCGCCCGCGGTGCTCCTCATCGTCGTCCAGGACACGCGCGCCGAGGGCCAGGTGACGGAGCGGGCATTGAACCTCGTGGCGTTGAACAGCCTCTTCGCCTCCATCCTGTCGACGATCCTGCTCGTCTCCGCGCAGCTCGAGGCGCGCATCGACGTGGACCAGGCGCTGCTGCTGCCCTTCTATCTTTTCGTGGGCTCGCTCCTGCTCGGCTTCGGCATGGCGTCCTTCGCGCGCGTGATCGCCCGCTGGGTGGAAAAGACCCGCGACATGCACTTCACGCTCATTGCCGGGCTTGTCGTGGTGGCGGTCGGGCTCGCCACGATCCTCAAGCTCTCGGTGATCCTGGCGCTCCTCGCCTTCGGGCTCTTTTCGCGCAACGACGAGCGTAGCCACGACCTGCTCAACGTGAATCTCGCGCCCGCGAGCCGGCTCCTCTACATCGTGCTCTTCGTCATCACCGGGGCGAGCCTGCCGCTCACCCTGCTCGCCGCAGGCGGAGTCGCCGCGATCGCGCTCGTCGCCGCGCGCGCCGCCGCGAAATTCGCCGGCGTGCTCGCGTTCGCCCCCTTCGGCGTGCTGCGACTGCGCCAGGCCGCGGGCCTGGGCGCGGCGCTGATGCCGATGTCGACGATCGCCCTCATGCTGCAGTTCGACGTCGCCCGGCACTTCCCGCAGTTCGGGCAGGACTTGACCGCCGTCTTCCTCTCGGCGGTGATCATGATGGAGATCGCCGGCCCGATCGCGACGCAGTGGGGCCTGCGGCTCGCGGGCGACACCGCGCCCGAGGAGCGCACGACGACGGCGCCCTCCGCATTCCCGGGCACGCAGGGAAGCCCGTAGATGCCGCTCGAATTCACGCGCTCCGATCCGCTCACCTTCGGCGTCGAGCTCGAGCTCATGGTGCTCAACACGCACGACTACAACCTCGTGCGCGGCGCGCCCGATCTCCTCGCACGGCTGGAGAAGGTCGACCTCGAAGGCGAGGTGAAGCCCGAGATCACCGAAAGCATGATCGAGGTGAATTCCGCCGTGAACACGCGCTACGGCGAGCTCCTCGACGAGCTCCTGCACGTGCGCGACGCCATCGTGGTCGCGGCCGACCGGCTCAACGTCGCGGTGGCGGGCGGCGGCTCGCATCCCTTCCACAAGTGGAAGGAGCGGCGCATCTTCCAGGGCGAGCGCTTCCAGCGCGTCTCCGGCCTCTACGGTTACCTCGCCAAGCAGTTCACCGTCTTCGGCCAGCACATCCACGTGGGAGTCGCGAGCGGCGACGACGCGATCCACCTCACGCACGGGCTCGCGCGCTACATCCCGCACTTCATCGCGCTCTCGGCCTCGTCGCCGTTCTCGCAGGGCGAGGATACGTCCTTCGAAACCTCGCGCCTGCACGCGATCTCCGCGTTTCCGCTCTCGGGCCACATGCCGCCGGTGAAGACGTGGGCGGAGTTCGGCCGCTACTTCGACGAGATGGCGCTCTACGGCATCGTCGCGAGCATGAAGGATTTCTACTGGGACATCCGCCCCAAGCCCGAATACGGCACGGTCGAGATCCGTATCTGCGACACGCCGCTCACGGTGGAATGCGCGGCGCAGATCGCGGCGTATGCGCAGACGCTCGCCGCCGACCTCCTGCGCCACCGCGGCGCCGAGCCGGTCGAGCCGCTCTATCGCGTCTACGGCTACAACCGCTTCCAGGCGTGCCGCTTCGGCTTCGACGCGGCGCTCGTCGATCCGTGGGCGCGGCGGCACGTGACGCTGCGCGACGACTTGCTCGCCACTCTCGAACGGCTCGAGCCGTGCGCGACCGAGCTCGGCACGGCGATCCCGCTGCTCTCGCTCGCCTCGTGCGCGGCGCGCTCGCTCAACGACAGCCGCTGGCTGCGCGAGCGGCTGGAGGAGACCAAGTCCCTGCCCGACGTCGTGCGGCTGCAGGCCGCGCGCTGGCGCGACGACCCTAGAGGACTTTCCCGGGATTCATCAGTCCTCGCGGATCGAGCGCCGACTTGATGGCACGCATCATGTCGAGCTCGAGCGCGCCCTTGTAGCGCTTGATCTCGTCGCGCTTGAGCACGCCCAGGCCGTGCTCGGCGCTGATGGAGCCGCCGAGGGAGGCGACAACGTCGTAGACGATGCGATTCACCTCTGCCGACTTCGCGAAGAAGGCGCTCGCGTCCTCGCCCGCGGGGCCGAAGACGTTGTAGTGGATGTTGCCGTCGCCGACATGGCCGAAGGCGACGATGCGCACGCCCGGGAAGCGGCGGGCGAGATCGGCGCCCGCGCGCTCGATGAGCTCGGGCACGCGGCTCACCGGCACCGACACGTCGTGCTTCACCGAGACCGCCTCGAGCTTCTGCGCTTCGGTGATGTCTTCGCGGATCTTCCAGAAGGCGTCGCGCTGCGCTTCGGTCGCGGCGATCACCGCGTCGCGGATCATGCCGTCCTCGGCCGCGTTTCCCAATGCCTCTTCGAGCATCGCGTCGAGCGCCGCGCGCTCGCCGCTGTCGGAGAGCTCGACCAGCACGTGCCACGGATGCCGCTCGGGGAAAGGATCGCGCGTCGCCGGCATGTGCTTCATCACGAAATCGATGCAGATGCGCCCGATCAGCTCGTAGCCGGTGACGCGATCGCCGCAGCAGGCGCGAAGGCGCGAGAGCATCGCCACGGCGGTCGCGGGCGAATCGATCGCCATCAGCGCGGTGGCGACCGCCGTCGGCCTGGGAAAGAGCTTGAGCACCGCGGCGGTGATGATGCCGAGCGTTCCCTCGGCGCCGACGAACAGATGCTTCAGGTCGTAGCCGGTGTTGTCCTTGCGAAGCCCGCGCAATCCGTCCCACACGCGACCGTCGGGGAGCACCACCTCGAGGCCCAGCACGAGATCGCGCGTGTTGCCGTAGCGCAGCACCCCGGTTCCGCCCGCGTTGGTCGAGAGATTGCCGCCGATCTCGCAGCTGCCTTCGGCGCCGAGCGAGAGCGGGAAGAGGCGGCCATGCCGATCGGCGGTCTCCTGCAGCGTCGCGAGCACGCAGCCCGCTTCGACCGTCATGGTGTTGTTGTCGGGATCGACCGCGCGCACGCGGTTCATGCGCGATAGGTTGACGACGACCTGCGTGCCCGACGCATCCGGCACCGATCCGCCGCAGAGGCTCGTGTTGCCTCCCTGCGGCACGATCGCCACGCCGGCTTCGCAGAGCAGCGCGACCACGCGCGAGACCTCCGCGGTCGACGCGGGCTTCACCACCGCCGCCGCGCGCCCGTGGTAGTAGTCGCGCCAGTCGTTCTCGAAGGGTGCACGCTCGTGCGCGCCGCGCACGATGCCGCGCTCGCCGACGATCGCCGCGAGCGCCGCCTCGAGCCCGCCGGGGAGAGCCTGGTCGTTCACGTGCGGATTCTTTCCAGCAGGCGAGTCGTGGAGCGCTCGTGCACGAACCGGATCGAATGCACTTTGCCGCCCCATGCCGCGACCTCGCGGGCGCCGACGATCCTGTCGGGCGCCCAGTCGCCGCCCTTCGCGAGGTGCTCGGGACGGCACTCGAGGATGCGCGCGAGCGGCGTGTCCTCGTCGAACCAGGTGACCAGCGTGACGCTCTCCAGCGCCGCGACGACGGCGGCGCGGTCCTCGAGCGGATTGATCGGCCGCTCGCCGCCCTTGCCGAGACGGCGCACCGACGCATCGGAATTCAGCGCCACGACGAGCGAGCGCCCCAGCGCGCGCGCCTGCGCGAGGTAGGTCACGTGCCCGCGATGCAGGATGTCGAAGACGCCGTTGGTGAAGACCAGCGGGCGCTCCAGCGCGCCGGCGCGCTCGCGCAGCTTCGTTGGATCGCAGATTTTCGCTTCGAAGGAGGTCATTTGCCTTGCGCGTTGAACGGCGCGTGCGTCCGTTCGAACGCGCGCCCCGATGCTTCTTCGCCCAACAGCCTAATCCAATTTCTACGTCGCGGCGACGACGCGGTTGCGGCCCTGCTCCTTCGCGGCGTAGAGCGCGCGGTCGGCGGTCTGCAGCGTGAAGCTCCAGTCCTGCGCGTGCGGCGGCATCGAGGCCACGCCCGCGGAGATCGTGAAGGACCCGAGGGGCTTGCCGTCGAATTCGAGCCGCAGCGCCTCGACCGCGATGCGCAATCCCTCGGCGCGCTCGCGCGCCACCGAAAGCGAGGCGCCCGGCAGGATGATGCCGAACTCCTCGCCGCCGAAGCGGCAGGCGATGTCGCTGTCGCGGGTGGCGGCGCGGATCTGCTCGGCGAGCGAGCGCAGCACGAAGTCGCCGGCGTCGTGGCCGAACGAGTCGTTGAGGCGCTTGAAGTGGTCGATGTCGAGCGCGATCACGCCGACGTTCTCGTGCTGGCGGCGCGCGCGCGGCAGCTCCCGCCCGATCGTCTCGTCGAGGTAGCGGCGGTTGTAGAGCCCGGTCAGCGGGTCGCGCATGGACAGCTGGTGCGCGCGGTTCCAGGTCGCAACCAGCGTCACGGTGAGGACGAAGAGCAGCACCGAGGCGAGCAGTCCCGAGGCGAGCACGCCCCAGGGACGCGAGGCATCCGCGGCCGCGTCGAATTCGGGCCGAGACGCGAACACGATCGTCCACGTGCGTCCCGCGGCCGGCAGGATCACGCGGCGCGTGAACAGCGGCGCGAAGGGGCCCTGTGCGTCGCGCCATGCCGCGCGGGTATCGAGGAGCTGCGCGGCGGCGACGTCGGGCGCGCCGTCGTAGATGCGCAGGTCCAGCGTCTCGATCGCGCTCGCATCGACGATGCCGCGCATGAGGTCGCCCATGCGAAACACCGCGACCACGAACCCGCCGAGCGAGCGCACGCGCGCCTCGGTCGTCTCGGGCGGGTCGCCGCGGAAGACCGGGAAATACATCGCGAACCCCGCTTGCGGTTTCGCGGTGCTGTAGACGTCGCCGGCGAGCGCGAGCCGCGGGCTGATCGCGGCCTGGCCGGTGTCGCGCGCGCGCTCCATGACGCTGCGGCGCGCGGGCTCCGCGTAAGGGTCGAAACCGAGCATGCGCAGGTTGCGCTCGGCGTGCGGCTCGTTGAAGACGACGGGGAAATACTGCGAGCGCTCGCCGTTCGGGGCGATCTCGTAGTCGCGCAAGCCTTCGGCGCGCATGCGGCGCACGTGCGCGCGCTTGGCCCCGGCCGCGACCGACTCGGCGAACGCGATCGCCTGCAGGCCCGGGTACTGGTCGATGCGCATTTGCGCGACGAAGTCGTGCCAGCCCTTGCGCGTGAGGTTCGGCGTAGCGGCGACGTGCGCGGCGCCGGCGCGCACGATCTGCTCGTTGGTGAGCATGCGCGTGCGGATCGCCGTCTCGACCGCCTGCACGTGGTGGTCGAACTGCGCGCGCGCCTGGTCGGTGCGGCTACGCTCGATGCCGACCCAGCCGGCGAAGGTCAGCGCGACCGCGGCCGACAAGGTGATCCACGGGATCGACGAGCGTAACGCGTCGTTGACGGATTCCTGGGGCATGTCGCACCCATTCTCGCGGTGCGCCTTCCCGAGCCGAAGTGAAGGCGGTCACTCGAGCGAATACAGCGGTAATCCCCGCGCGGAATAACGCGGACGGGCGGCGTCCGCGGGCCGATGTGTGGCGCTACTGTGCGTACTCGAACACTTTCACGACGCGGCTCACGCCGCTGGTGGTGCGCGCGACGTCGACCGCCGCCTCCGCTTCCTGCTTGTCGACGATACCCATGAGGTAGACCACGCCCGCTTCCGTCACGACCTTGACGTGCATCGGCGAGAATTTGCCGTTGTTCACCATGCGCGCCTTCACGTTCGAGGTGACGAGCGAGTCGGCGCCGCGCGCGGCATAGGAGGAGGCGCCGGCGACCTGCATCTCGTTCACCACGTCCTTCACGTTGTCGATGCCGCGGATCGT
>Ga0075426_10001430_pt1 | contig 16956 bp, 14 predicted proteins | sample SoiMethybrSBSTD5_FD_75304 | JGI IMG/M metagenome (GOLD analysis project Ga0075426, IMG submission 75304) | Bulk soil microbial communities from a Populus tree surrounding site in Tennessee, USA - Soil MetaG P. TD hybrid SBSTD5 | ecosystem: Environmental > Terrestrial > Soil > Tree plantation... | reverse complement strand
AGAACCAGCTTGCCGATCATGGTTCCCGACTCGAGCTTCTCGTGCGCCTTGCGCAGATTGGCCGCGTTGATGGGCGAGAGCGTCTCCTTCAGCGTGCCGCGCAGCTTTCCGGCGTCGAGCCAGTCGGCGACCTGGTTGAGCAGGCGATGCTGCTCGATCATGTCGGGCGTCTTGAAGCGCGGCCGCGTGAACATGAGCTCCCAGCACAGGGTCGCGCTCTTCGAGCGCACCAGGTCCATCGGCAGCGGCTTCTGGTTGCCGACGATCGCGACCAGCGCGCCCTGCGGGGCGACGAGCTGCCCCATCGCCGCCCAGTGCGTGTCGAGGTCGTTGAAGTTCGCGATGTACTCGACCGGCTTCTTCACCTGGGACGCCAGGTCCTTGCGGTGGTCGACGACTTCGTCGGCGCCGAGCTCCTTTACCCACGCGATGCTCTCCGGGCGCGAGGCGGTGGCGATGACCTTGAGGCCGGCGAGCCTGGCGAGCTGGATGCCGATCGAGCCGACGCCGCCCGCGCCGCCGATGATGAGCATCGTCTTTCCCGCGTCCTTGCCGCCGCGGTCGATCTTCATGCGGTCGAAGAAAGCTTCCCACGCGGTGATCGCGGTGAGCGGGATGGCGGCGGCCTGCGCGAAGTCGAGGCGCTTCGGCTTGCGCCCGACGATGCGCTCGTCGACGAGGTGGAACTCGCTGTTCGCGCCCGGGCGCGTGACGTCGCCGGCGTAGTAGACCTCGTCGCCGCGCTTGAAGAGCGTGACTTCGGGGCCGGCGGCCTCCACGGTGCCGGCGGCGTCCCAGCCGAGCACGCGCGGCGCCGCCGAATCGACTTTCCGTTGCTTGGTGTCGACCGGGTTGACCGAGATGGCTTCGACCTTCACCAGCAGATCGCGGCCGGTGGGCGCAGGCTTCGGCTGCTCGATATCCTGAAACGTGTGGACGATGGCTTTCATAGGTGCTCGATGAGCTCCAGCGGGTGGCGGATGATGGCGGCGGCTTGCCAGGTGTCGGGGCCGCCGCTTTCGGGGTGATGGTAGCCCCACTCGACCGCGATGGGACGCATTCCGGCGGCGTGGGCGGCTTTCATATCGCGCAGGTCGTCGCCCAAATAGCAGCACGCCCCAGGCTGGAGGTTGAGCTGTTTCGCTGCGTGAAAAAGCGAAGCCGGGTGCGGCTTGAGGTGCGGCGTGGTGTCGCCGCAGGCCACGCAGTCGGGATCGAGCCCGAGCTGCGCGACGATGCGCTCGGTGAAGCGCGTGGCCTTGTTGGTGACGATGCCCCAGGCGATCGCGCGCTGGCGCAGCGCCGCGATGAGCTCGGCGATGCCGGGAAAGAGGCGGGTCTCGGCGCACACGCGCTCGCCGTAGTACTCGAGAAAGGTCTCGCGCAGCGCCGCATAGTCCGGATCGCCGGGCTTCACGCCGAAGGCCGCGTGCACGAGCCCGCGCGCGCCCGCCGAGGCGAAGGGACGCAGCCGCTCGATCGGCAGCGCTGCCTGGCCCTGCTCGACGCGCATGCGGTTCACCGCCGCCGCGAGGTCGGGCGCGGTGTCGGCGAGCGTGCCGTCGAAGTCGAACAGCGCCGCGCGGCTAGGCATCGCGCCTGCAGCGCAGCAGGTAGTTGACGTCGCAGTCGCGCCCGAGGCTGTAGCGCTGCGTGAATGGGTTGTAGGTCATCCCGATGAGCTCCTCGGGCGCGAGGCCGCTCGTCCGGCTCCAGCGTGAAAGCTCCGAGGGCTTGATGAAGCGCAGGTAGTCATGGGTGCCCTTCGGGAGAAGCTTGAGCACGTACTCCGCGCCGATCACGGCGAAGAGGTACGACTTCGGATTGCGGTTGATGGTGGAGAAGAACACGAACCCGCCGGGGCGCGCGAGCCGCGCGCAGGCGGCGACCATTCCGGCCGGCTCGGGCACGTGCTCGAGGAGCTCCATGCAGGTGACCACGTCGAATTCGCCCGCGTGGCGCGCGGCATGGTCTTCAGCCGACACCATTTCATATTTCACCGGCAATTTCGATTCGGCGAGATGCAGCTCCGCAACGCGCAGGCCCTTCTCGCCGAGGTCGATTCCCGTCACCTCGGCGCCGCGGCGCGCCATCGCCTCGGCGAGGATGCCGCCGCCGCAGCCGACGTCGAGCACCTTCTTGCCGGCGAGGCCGGCGGCTCCGTCGATCCATTCCAGGCGCAGCGGGTTGATCTCGTGCAGCGGCCGGAACTCGCCCTGCGGGTCCCACCAGCGGTGCGCGAGCTTCGAGAATTTCTCGAGCTCGGCGGGGTCGGCGTTCATTGGGGTCAGACCCGGATTTTGCTTTAAAAGATTCGGGTCTGACCCCGATTTTCTCCGATAGAAACAAAAAACCCCGCAAGAGCGGGGTTCTTTGATGGAGAGAAAAAGAAGCGTCAGTTCCTGCGCGTGCCGATGACCTCGATCTCGGTGCGGCGGTTCTTCGCGCGGCCTTCGGCGGTCTTGTTGCTCGCCACCGGCTGCTTTTCGCCCTTGCCCTCGGTGTAGACCCGGTTGGCCTCGATGCCCTTCGAGACCAGGTAAGCCTTCACCGATTCGGCGCGGCGCACCGACAGGCGCTGGTTGTACTCGTCGGAGCCGATGGAGTCGGCGTGGCCGATGGCGATGATGACCTCGAGGTTGACGCCTTTCGCCTTGCCGGCGAGGTCGTCGAGCTTCGAGCGGCCCTCGGGCTTGATCACCGACTTGTCGAAGTCGAAGAGCACGTCCGCGGCGAAGGTGATCTTCTCGGCGACCGGCTTGGGTTTTTCCGCGGGCTTCGGCGGCGCAGGCGGAGGCGCGGGCTTGGGCTCGGGTTTGGGTGCGGGCGCCGGCGCCGGAACGGGCTCGGGCTTGGCTTCGGGCGTCGGTTCGGAGGTGGCGCAGCCCGCTGCGAAGGCGACTGCGACGAACACTGCGAGTAGGTTCTTGGTCATTCGCTCCCCGCCTGTCTTCGTGGTTCTTTGGATAGTTCTTTATTTCAGAAAATCAAGAGTCTGCGTGACCCTTGAGGGCATTCTGCCACAAGTGCGCGAGCTTTTTCAAACCGGAGAAGGCGCTTGGCAGCAAGCGTCCCTCGGTCACGCGCGCTTCACCGCTCACCCAGACGTGCGTGACGTGTTCGCGGCCCGCGGCATAGACGAGGTGCGACACCGGGTCGTAGCAGGGCGCGAGCTCGGGCGCGCGCAGCGCCACCGCCGCGAGGTCGGCGGCCTTTCCCGGGACGATCGAGCCGGCGGTGCCGTCGATGCCGAGCGCCTGCGCGCCCCCCAGCGTCGCGGCGCGGAGCGCCGCGTGCGCGGGCAAGGCTTGCGCATTGCCCGCGACCGCCTTGGCGAGCAGCGCGGCGGTGCGCATCTCCTGGAACAGGTCGAGCCGGTTGTTGCTCGCCGCGCCGTCGGTGCCGAGGCAAAGATTGGCGCCCGCGCGGCGCAGGGCCTCGATGGGCGCGAAGCCGCTCGCGAGCTTCAGGTTCGACGAAGGGCAATGTGCGATCGACGCGGCGTGGCTGCCGAGAAGGTCGATTTCCTGCTGCTCGAGGTGCACCGCGTGCACGGCGATGAGACCGGGTCCAAGCAGGCCCAGGCGCCGCAGCCGCTCCACCGGCCGCATGCCGTGCTCGGCGTTCGAGCGCCGGTTCTCGTCCTCGGTTTCGGCGAGGTGCACGTGGACCGGCAGGTCGAGCTCGGCCGCGAGCTTCGCCACCTGGCGAAAGCTCGCGTCGGACACGGTGTACGGAGCGTGGGGGGCGAGGCAGAACGAGACCAGCGGGTCCTCGCCCTCGCGGTCGCGCAGCGCGAGGCCCTTGCGCAGGTAGTCGCCGGCGTCGGCGGCGTAGGCCGAGGGGAACTCGAACACGATGATGCCCAGCGAGACCCGCATGCCGGCGCCGCGCGCCGCCTCGAGCGAGGCCTCGGGGAAGAAATACATGTCGTTGAAGCAGGTGATCCCCCCGCGCAACATTTCGGCGCACGCGAGGAGGGTGCCGTCGCGCACCATGGCGGGAGAAACGTGCTTCGCCTCGGCCGGCCAGATGTGGTCCTCGAGCCAGCGCATGAGCGGCAGGTCGTCGGAGAGGCCGCGCATCAGCGACATGGCGGCGTGGGTATGCGCGTTCACGAGCCCGGGGATGAGCACGTGATCGGGCAGATCGACCGCCGTATAGGAAGGGAAGCGCCCTGCGGCCTCTGCTTGCGGAAGGAGCGCCTCGATGCGCCCGTCGCGCACCGCGACCGCGTGCCCTTCGAGGACCGCGGCCGCCGGCTCGACCGGAACGACCCAGCGCGGCCGAATCAGGAGACGGTTCGAGTCGATGCTCCGAGTCTACGTGTAAAGCTCGGCCTTATCTCGGCGTCCCTTTCAGCTCGACCACGACGCGCCGGTTGGGCGCCAGGCATTCGATGAGCGCTTTCCGGTCTGCCTTGCCTCCTACCTTGTCGGGGCAGTGCTTGACCTGGTTGGTCTTGCCCGAACCCAGGGTTTCGATCTTCGACGCGTCGAAGCCTTTCGAGACGAGGTAGGCCTGGACCGCGTCGGCGCGCTTCTCCGAGAGCCTCTGGTTGCATTGCGCCGAGCCGAGGCGGTCGGCGTGGCCGTCGATGTGCACGAGCGCGATCGAGGCGAAGTCCTTGGCGCGGGCGACGACCTCCTGGTCGAGCTTCGCGCGCGCATCCGCCGTGAGCGCGGCTTTGTTGAATTCGAACAGCCCCGTGGAGGTGACCGAGATCACCGCCGGCTTCTTCGGCGGCTCGGGCTTGGCGACGGGCTTGGGCGTCGGCGCAGGCGTGGGCGTAGCGACCGGCGCCGGCGGCGGCGCGGGCTTGGCTGCGGGCTCGGGAGCCGGTGCGGGCTTTTCGGGTTCGCTGGCGCAACCGGCAAGCAGAAGGCCGAATGTTGCCAGCAGTGCGATTGCAGTTTTCACGTGGCTCCTCCCTTTCTTTTTTGGGCCCCGGCGTGGCTCCGGATTTAATCACAGCGGGCGCCCTGAATACAAGCGTTTTTCAGAGGGAAAACCGATGCTTGCATGATAAAATTCGAGCTTCTCGCCGATGGAAAATTTCGCCAAGGAAACGCTCCCGATCTCGCTCGAGGAGGAGATGCGGCGCTCGTACCTCGATTACGCCATGAGCGTGATCGTGGGGCGGGCCCTCCCCGACGTGCGCGACGGGCTGAAGCCGGTGCACCGCCGCGTGCTCTTCGCGATGCACGAGGCGAACAACGTCTGGAACCGGCCGTACGTGAAGTGCGCGCGCATCGTCGGCGACGTGCTCGGCAAGTACCACCCGCACGGCGACTCGGCCACCTACGAGGCGCTGGTGCGCATGGCGCAGGACTTCTCCATGCGCTATACGCTGATCGACGGCCAGGGCAACTTCGGCTCGGTCGACGGCGACGCCGCCGCGGCCTACCGCTACACCGAGTGCCGCCTGGAGAAGCTCGCCTCGGAGCTGCTCGCCGATATCGACAAGGAAACCGTCGACTTCGTGCCCAACTACGACGGCAAGGAGCTCGAGCCCTCGGTGCTCCCGACGCGGGCGCCGAACCTCCTCGTCAACGGCTCCTCGGGCATCGCGGTGGGCATGGCCACCAACATCCCGCCGCACAACCTCGGCGAGGTGGTCGACGCCTGCCTGCACCTCCTCGCCACGCCGCACTGCGCGGTCGAGGACCTCATCAAGCGCATGCCTGCGCCCGACTTTCCCACCGCGGGCATCATCTACGGCCTGTCCGGGGTGCACGAGGGCTATCGCACCGGGCGCGGACGCGCGGTGATGCGGGCGCGCACGCACTTCGAAGAGTTCGGCAAGGGTGACCGCACGGCGATCATCGTCGACGAGCTGCCCTACCAGGTGAACAAGAAGGCGCTGCTCGAGAAAATCGCCGAGCTGGTCACCGAGAAGCGCCTGGAAGGCATCTCGGACCTGCGCGACGAGTCGGACAAGTCCGGCATGCGCATGGTGATCGAGCTCAAGCGCGGCGAGCTGCCGGAGGTGGTGCTGAACAACCTGTACAAGATGACGCAGCTCCAGGACACCTTCCACATGAACATGGTGGCGCTGGTCGACGGCCAGCCGCGCGTGCTCAACCTGAAGGACCTGATCGAGGCGTTCATCTCGCACCGGCGCGAGGTGGTCACGCGGCGCACCGTGTTCGAGCTGCGCAAGGCGCGCGAGCGTGGACACGTGCTCGAGGGCCTCGCGGTGGCGCTGTCGAACGTCGACGAGGTGATCGAGCTGGTCAAGAAGGCGGCCAGCCCCGCCGAGGCGAAGAGCCGCCTGATGGCGCGGCCCTGGTCTTCCGATCTGGTGAAAAACATGATCGGGGACGGAAACGCAAACCAGTTCCGTCCCGAGGGGCTGGCGGCGCACTTCGGCCTGAAGGACGACGGCTACCACCTGTCCGACGATCAGGCGCAGGCGATCATCGACCTGCAGCTGCGCCGGCTGACGGGCCTCGAGCAGGACAAGATCCGCGACGAATACCGCGAGGTCATCGAGATCATCCGCGACCTGCTGGACATCCTCGCCAAGCCGGCGCGCATCGTGAAGATCATCGTCGACGAGCTCACCGCCCTGAAGGAGGCCTTCGGCGACAAGAGGAAGAGCGAGATCGTCACCGTGGCGGAGGACATCTCGGTCGAGGACCTGATCGCACCGCAGGACATGGTGGTCACCTTCTCGCACGGCGGCTACGTGAAGTCCCAGCCGCTCGCCGATTACCGGGCGCAGAGACGAGGCGGCCGCGGCAAGATGGCCACCACGATGAAGGAGGACGACTTCATCGAGCGGCTCTTCGTGGCGCATTCGCACGACTACCTGCTGTGCTTCTCCAATCGCGGCCGCCTCTACTGGCTCAAGGTCTACGAGGTGCCCGCGGGCAGCCGCTCGGCGCGCGGCAAGCCGATCGTCAACATGTTCCCGCTCGAGGAGAACGAGAAGATCACGGCGGTCGTGCCGGTGAAGGAGTTCGACGAGAACCACTATGTCTTCATGGCCACCGCCAAGGGCACGGTCAAGAAGACCGCGCTCGACGAGTTCTCCCGCCCGCGCCCGAGCGGCATCATCGCCGTGGGGCTGGAGGAGGGCGACTACCTCGTGGGCGCGGCGCTCACCGACGGCAAGTACGACGTGATGCTGTTCTCCTCGGACGGCAAGAGCGTGCGCTTCGAGGAGGGCGACGTGCGACCGATGGGCCGCCAGGCGACCGGGGTGCGAGGCATGCGCCTCGCCGCGGAACAGCGCGTGGTGTGCATGCTGGCCGCGAAAGACGAGTCGCGCTCGGTGCTGACCGCCACGGAGAAGGGCTACGGCAAGCGCACGCTGATCTCCGAGTACCCGCGGCACGGCCGCGGCGGGCAAGGCGTGATCGCGATCCAGACCTCGGAGCGGAACGGCGCCGTCATCGGCGCCGTGCTGGTCGAGGAGGACGACGAGGTGATGCTGATCTCGACCGGAGGCGTGCTGATCCGCACCGCGGTGGCGCAGATCCGCGAGATGGGCCGTTCCACGCAGGGCGTGACCCTGATCTCGCTAGGCGAAGGCGAGAAGCTCGCCGGCCTCGAGCGCATCGAGGAGCGCGACGTTGCCGGGAACGGCAACGGCAACGGGCACGGTCCCGAGGGCGGCAACGGCGGCGCCGGAGGCGACGCCGGCGGCGATATCGAACCGGACGCGCCCACTCCGGGACCGACGGTTCACTAAGCCTATGTCGAGGATTTTCAACTTCAGCGCGGGTCCCGCCATGCTTCCGGCCGAGGTGCTCGCGCGCGCAGGCGACGAGATGCTCGACTGGCGCGGCAGCGGCATGTCGGTGATGGAGATGAGCCACCGCGGCCCCGAATTCATCTCGATCGCCGCGGAGGCCGAGGCCGACCTGCGCAGCCTCGCCGCAATCCCGCAGGACTACAAGGTGCTCTTCCTGCAGGGCGGCGCCACGCTGCAGTTCGCGCAGATTCCGATGAACCTGCTGCGCGGCAAGGGAAAGGCCGACTACGTCCTCACCGGCGAGTGGTCGAAGAAGGCGATCAAGGAGGCGAAGAACTACTGCGACGTCGCCATCGCGGCGAGCTCGGAGGACCGCAATTTCACCTACGCGCCCAAGCAGTGGAAAGTGCGGCCCGACGCGGCGTACGTCCATTACTGCTCGAACGAGACCATCGGTGGCGTGGAATTTAATGAAATTCCGACAGTAGAAATTCCCTTGGTTGCCGACGCTTCCTCCCATTTCCTGTCGCGCCCCCTGGAGGTGGCGAAACACGGGTTGATCTATGCCGGAGCACAGAAAAACGCGGGCCCCGCCGGACTCACCTTCGTCATCGTGCGCGAGGATCTGATCGGCGCGGCGGCGAAGGGCACGCCCACGGTGATGGACTACAAGCTGCAGGCCGATGCCGATTCGATGCTCAACACGCCGGCGGCCTACGCGATGTACATCGCCGGGCTGGTGTTCAAGTGGATCAAGCAGCAGGGCGGGCTCGCCGCGCTCGAGCAGAAGAACATCGAGAAGGCGAAGCTCCTCTACGATTTCCTCGATTCGAGCCGCTTCTTCAGGAACCCGGTGGCGAAGGAAGACCGCTCGCGCATGAACGTGCCTTTCACCCTGAAGGATGCGGCGCTCGATGGCGCGTTCCTGAAAGGCGCCGAGGAGCGCGGCATGGTGCAGCTCAAGGGCCACCGCTCGGTCGGCGGCATGCGCGCGTCGATCTACAACGCCATGCCAGTGGAGGGCGTTCAGCGCCTGGTCGAATACATGAGGGACTTTGAGGCGCGGCATGCCTAAGGCCCGCCCGAGAAAATCCGAAATCCTCGTCATCAACAACGTCGCGCTGATCGGGCTGCGGCGTTTTCCGCCCGAGCAGTACACGGTGGTGAAGGAGGGGAACGATCCCGACGCGATCGTGGTGCGCTCGCAGGATCTGCACCGCTACGAGTTCGGGCCGTCGCTGCGCGCGGTCGGCCGCGCCGGTGCCGGCGTGAACAACATCCCGGTGGCGGCGCTCTCCAAGCGCGGCATCCCGGTGTTCAACGCGCCCGGGGCCAACGCCAACGCGGTGAAAGAGCTGGTCCTCGCGGGCATGCTGATCGCGGCGAGAAACCTGGCGCCGGCGCTCGATTTCGTACGTCAGTTGAAAGACGAAGATCTGGAATCGCGGGTCGAGGACGGCAAGAAGCAGTTCGCCGGCCTCGAGCTGCCAGGCCACACCCTGGGCGTGATCGGCCTGGGCAAGATCGGGAGCCTCGTCGCCGACGCCGCCATCCGCCTCGGCATGAGCGTGCAGGGCTACGATCCGCACATCACGGTCGAGGCGGCGTGGAGCCTGCCTTCGCAGGTGAAGCGCGCCGCGTCGATCGACGAGCTGATCAAGACGAGCCACTTCGTTACCCTCCACGTGCCGCTCGGCGAAAAAACGCGCCACCTCATCAACGGCAGGAACATCGAGCAATTCCGCCACGGCGCGGTGCTGCTCAACTTTTCGCGCGAAGGCATCGTGGCCGAGGACGCCGTGGCGAAGGGGCTGAAGAGCCACGGGCTCAAGTGGTACGTGACCGACTTCCCCACCGGCGCGCTGCTCGGGCACCCGGGCGTCATCGCTCTCCCGCACCTGGGCGCCTCGACGCGCGAGGCCGAGGACAACTGCGCCATCATGGTGGTCGACCAGGTGCGCGACTACCTCGAGCAGGGCAACCTGCAGAACGCGGTCAACTTTCCCGACGCCGCGATGCCGCGCGAGGCGCCTTTCCGGCTCGCCATCGCCAACGCCAACGTGCCCGACATGCTGAGCAGCATCTCGCACACGCTCGGCCGCCGTAAGATCAACATCCACAACATGCTGAACAAGTCGAAGGGAGAGATGGCGTACACGCTGGTCGATGCCGACAGTCCCGTGCCCTCCGACGTGATCAAGGAGCTCGCCGCTCTGAACGGCGTGCTCGCGGTGCGCTATCTTCCCGTAGATGTCTGACGAGCTCGAAAAGATCCGGAAGGAAATCGACCGCCTCGACGACGAGCTCGCCGCGCTGATCGAGCGCCGCGCCGCGCAGGCGAAGAAGATCGGCGAGCTCAAGGCCGGCGCCGGGGCTTACCGCCCGGAGCGCGAGAGCCAGATCCTGCAGCGGGTTTCGAAGAGAAACGGCCTCCTCGGCGGAGAAAAGATGAGCGCGGTGTTCCGCGAGATCATCTCGGCCTGCCGCGGGCTGGAGGAGGCGATCCGCATTTCCTACCTCGGGCCCGAAGGCACCTTCAGCGAGCAGGCGGTGCGCAAGCATTTCGGCGCCGCGGTCGACGCCGTGCCAGTCGCGTCGGTCGACGAGGCGTTCCGGCGCTGCGAGTCCGGCGCCGCCCAGTTCACGGTGGTGCCGGCCGAGAACTCGACCGAGGGCGTGGTGGGGCGCACGCTCGATCTGCTGGTCATCACGCCGCTTCGCATCTGCGGCGAGATCGAGCTTAGGGTTCAACAAAACCTGCTGACCAGGGAATCTGGGCTGGCGTCGGTCCGCAGGGTGTACTCGCATTCCCAATCGCTTGCGCAGTGCAACGGCTGGCTCGCGCAGAACCTGCCGGGCGCCGAGCGCGTGCCGGTGGCGTCGAACGCCGAGGCCGCGCAGCGCGCCGCGCGGGAGCCCGGCGTCGCGGCGATCGCAGGCCTCGCCGCGGGCGAGCGCTACGGTGTCCCGGCGCTCGCGCGCTCGATCGAGGACGACGCGAACAACACCACGCGCTTTCTCGTGCTCGGCAACGTCGACCCGGCGCCGAGCGGCCGCGACCGCACCTCGCTCGTCATGTCGGCCGAAAACAAGCCCGGCGCCGTGCACGCGCTGCTCACCCCGCTCGCGGCGCACGGCGTGAGCATGAGCCGCATCGAGTCGCGCCCGGCGCGCGCGCGCACCGCGCTCTGGGAGTACCTCTTTTTTATCGATGTCGAAGGCCACCAGAAGGACGAGCGCGTCGCGCAGGCACTGGCCGCGCTGCGCGCCAACGCGCCCTACCTCAAGATCCTGGGCTCGTATCCGGTGGCCGTTTCCTGAATTGTGAGCAAAAGGCCATGCTGATCGATCCGTGTGAGCTTTCGCCCTCCTACGTGCGCTCGATCGCGCCGTACCAGCCCGGCAAGCCCATCTCCGAAGTCGCGCGCGAGCTCGGCCTCAAGGAAGAAAACATCATCAAGCTCGCCTCGAACGAGAACCCGCTCGGCACCGGCCCGCGCACGCGCGCCGCGATCGACGCGGCGCTGGCCGAGGTGGCGCGCTATCCCGACGGCAGCGGCTTCGAGCTGAAGCAGGCGCTGTCCCAGCGCTACGGCGTCGACCAGTCGTCGATCGTGCTCGGCAACGGCTCGAACGACGTCCTCGAGCTGGTGGCAGCGGCGTTTCTCGGTCCGGGCCGCGCCGCCGTCATGTCGCAGCACGCCTTCGCGGTCTATCCGCTCGCCACGCAGGCGCGCGGCGCGCGCTCGATCGTGGTGCCGGCGAAGAGCTTCGGCCACGACCTCGAGGCAATGGCGCGCGCGGTGGACGACGAAACCTACGTGGTCTGGGCGGCGAACCCCAACAACCCGACCGGGACCTTCGCGCGCCCCGACGAGCTCGAGGCGTTCCTGCGCAAGGTGCCCGAGCGCGTCCTGATCGTGCTGGACGAGGCCTACAACGAGTACATCAGCCACGACCTGCGCGCCGACCCGGTGAAGTGGCTCAGGCGCCATCCGAACCTCGTGGTCACTCGCACCTTCTCCAAGGCCTACGGGCTCGCCGGCCTGCGCGTGGGCTATGCGCTCGCCCATCCCTCGGTCGCCGACGTGATGAACCGCGTGCGCCAGCCGTTCAACGTGAACAGCATCGCGCTCGCAGCCGCCACGGCGGCGCTCGACGACATGGAGTTCGTCGCGCGCAGCTACGCCGTCAACCTGAGCGGCATGCGCCAGCTCGAGGAGGGAGTGCGGGCGCTCGGGCTCGACTACATCCCCTCCTACGGCAACTTCCTCCCGGTGCACGTAGGCAAGGCGTCCGAGATCTTCAAGCGGCTCCTGCGCCGCGGCGTGATCGTGCGCCCGGTGGGCGGCTACGGCCTGCCCGAGCACCTTCGGGTGACGATCGGCAGCGCGACCGAGAACGACCGGTTCCTGGCTGCGCTCGCGGCAGCCCTGAAGGAATAGGTTGTTCGAGCGAGTCGCCATCCTCGGCGTCGGCCTGATCGGCGGTTCCTTTGCGCTGGCGCTCAAGGAAGCGCGGGTATGCACCCACGCGGTGGGCGCGGGCCGCAACAGCGCCAACCTCAAGCTCGCCTTGGAGCGCGGCATCATCGATTCGATCGCCGCCGACGCCGTTGCGGCGGCCCACGGCGCCGACCTCGTGCTCCTCGCCGCGCCGCTCGCCCAGTTCGCGAAGCTCTTCCGCGACATCGCGCCGGTGCTCGGGCCGAAGGCAATCGTCACCGACGCCGGCAGCACCAAGCGCGACGTGGTCGCGGCCGCTCGCGCCGCGCTCGGAAGGAAGGTCGGGCAATTCGTGCCCGCGCACCCGATCGCGGGCGGCGAGAAGAGCGGCGCCGGGGCGGCCAGCGCCGGGCTGTTCCGCAGCAAACGGGTAATCCTGACTCCTCTCCCCGAGAATTCGGACGCAACCGAGAGGAAGGTGGCCGAGGCCTGGTCGGCGTGCGGCGCGCACGTCATGCGCATGGACCCCGAGGAGCACGACGCCATCCTTGGCGCGGTGAGCCATCTGCCGCATCTCCTGGCGTACGCGCTGGTGCACGAGCTCTGCGCTCGCGAGGACGCACCCCGGCTCTTCGCGCTCGCCGGGGGCGGCTTCCGCGACTTTACGCGCATTGCCTCAAGCCACCCGGAGATGTGGCGCGACATCTGCCTCGCGAACCGCGACCGGCTGCTCGAAGAATTGAAGAAATATGGCAGGGCGCTCGATTCGATGGCCAAACTTCTGGAAGCGGGCGACGGCGCCGGGCTGGAGAAAGTGTTCGCCGAGGCGCGCGCCGCGCGCGAGCGATGGATTCAATCGAGCTGAAGCCGCTGCACCGCGCGCGCGGAACCGTTCGGCTGCCGGGCTCGAAGAGCATTTCCAACCGCATACTGCTGCTCGCCGCGCTGGCGCAGGGCGAGACCGAGATCGGCGGGCTGCTCGACGCCGACGACACGCGCGTGATGCAGGAAGCCCTGAAAAAATTAGGGGCCAGGTTCTCGGGGGCGCGAGTCGAGGGTGTCGGCGGACCTTTCCCGGTCAAAAAAGCGGATCTCTTCCTCGGCAACGCGGGAACTGCTTTTCGTCCGCTTACGGCGGCGCTCGCGTTTTCAGGCGGCGTGTATCACCTGTCAGGCGTGGCCCGCATGCACGAGCGGCCGATCGGAGACCTCGTGGACGCGCTGCGCGGCATCGGCGCGCGCCTCGAGTACGCCGGTAACGACGGCTTTCCGCCTCTCGCGATTCATCCCGGGAAAGTGAATGCGCGCCGGGTCAAGGTGAGAGGCGACGTGTCGTCGCAGTTCCTGACCGCGCTGCTGATGGCGCTGCCGCTGACCGGGATGGACTCGGCCGTGGAGGTGCAGGGCGAGCTCATCTCGAAGCCCTACGTCGAGATCACGCTCAACGTGATGCGCCGCTTCGGCGTCGAGGTCCAGCGGAGCGGCTGGAGGTCTTTCGAAATACCAAGACAAATCTATGTGAGCCCGGGGCGGATCCTGGTGGAGGGCGACGCGTCGAGCGCTTCGTATTTCCTCGCCGCGGGCGCGCTCGGCGGCGGGCCGGTGCGCGTGGAAGGCGTCGGGCGCGCGAGCATCCAGGGCGACGTGCGCTTCACCGAGGTGCTGGAGCGCATGGGCGCCCAGGTTTTGCTCTTTGACGATGGCATAGAAATCCAGAATCTAAAGGCGAAGCTGAAGCCCATCGATATGGATCTGAATCACATCCCGGACGCGGCGATGACCGCGGCCGTGCTGGCGCTTTTCGCCGACGGACCGAGCACCCTGCGCAACATTGCGAGCTGGCGCGTGAAGGAAACAGATCGCCTCGCCGCCATGGCGACCGAGCTGCGCAAGCTCGGCGCCGAAGTCGAGGAAGGCGCAGACTTCCTGAAAATCATGCCGCGTCCGCTCAGGCCGGGGACCACGATCGATACCTACGACGATCACCGCATGGCGATGAGCTTCTCGCTCGTCGCGCTCGGCGGGGTGCCGGTGACCATCAACGATCCCGATTGCGTCGCCAAGACCTTTCCGGACTACTTCCGGGTTTTCGGAAGCATTACTTCATGAGCTGGAAAAACGTGGTCTGTCCCTGGTTTTGAGCGATGAATATCCCGGTCATCGCCATCGACGGGCCCTCGGCCTCGGGCAAGGGGACGATCGCCAAGCGGGTGGCCCAGACGCTGGGTTTCCACTACCTGGAGAGCGGGGCGCTGTACCGGCTGGTGGCCCTTCTGGCGCTGCGGCAGGACCTGGAGGACGAAGCGCGCCTCGCCGAAGCCGCCGAGAACATGGACGTCGACTTTCTAGGCGAGGAAATAATCCTGGAAGACCAAGAGGTTAGCCAACATATCCGGCACGAGGCGGTGGGGAACCGGGCCTCCGAGGTGGCACGCATGCCGGCGGTGCGCCGGGCCCTGCTCGCCCGGCAGCGTGCATTCCGCCGTGCTCCGGGACTGGTCGCCGACGGGCGCGACATCGGGACTGTTGTTTTTCCGGACGCCGCCCTCAAGATCTTCTTGACAGCGGACCCCGATGTCAGGGCGGAGCGACGCTATAAGCAGTTGATAGAAAAAGGAATCAGTGCTAATCTGCGCGCCCTTTCCCGTGATCTTGCGGAGCGGGACGCGCGCGATGCGAATCGGCCCGTCGCTCCGCTGGTTCCGGCGGCCGATTCGCAAGTGCTCGATTCCTCGGCACTTTCCATCGACGAAGTCGTCGAGCGCATCGTCGGCTGGTGGCGGGAGGGAAGCAGCATGGGTGGCCATCGCTGAACGGTGGCCGTGTGTTCAACGGGCCCGCGGGCGCAAGCCTGCGGTTTGAATAGGTTTTTCTTCCTCCTTAATGGCAAGCATCTCCTCAGCACCGCAGTCCCAGAAGTCCTCACCCAAACCCGCTCAGGCCTCCGGCGGCGAATCGTTCGCCGCGCTGTTCGAAGAGAGTCTCAACCGCAAGGAGATGCGGGTGGGCGAGGTCATCACCGCCGAGGTCGTCAACGTCGACGACAACTTCGTGGTGGTTAATGCGGGGCTGAAATCCGAGAGCGTGATCCCGGTCGACGAGTTCCGCAACGATGCCGGCCAGGTCGAGGTCAAGGTCGGCGACTTCGTCAGCGTCTCGATCGAGGCGCTGGAGGACGGCTTCGGCGCGACGCGCCTGTCGCGCGACAAGGCGAAGCGCATGGCCGCGTGGCTCGAGCTCGAGAAGGCGCTGGAGACCGGCGAGAAGATCGAAGGCATGATCACCGGCAAGGTGAAGGGCGGCCTCACCGTGATGGCGAAGGGCATCCGCGCCTTCCTCCCCGGCTCGCTCGTCGACCTGAGGCCGGTGAAGGACACCACGCCCTACGAGGGCAAGGCGATGCAGTTCAAGGTCATCAAGCTCGACCGCAAGCGGAACAATGTAGTGGTGTCGCGGCGCGCCGTGCTCGAGGAGACCGCGGGCGCCGAGCGCGAGCAGCTCCTCGCCTCGCTGCAGGAAGGCGCCACCGTCAAGGGCATCGTCAAGAACATCACCGATTACGGCGCGTTCGTCGACCTCGGCGGCATCGACGGGCTGCTCCACATCACCGACCTCGCGTGGCGGCGCGTGAAGCATCCCTCCGAGGTGCTGAACGTCGGCGACGAGGTCACCGCCAAGGTGCTCAAGTTCGACTCGGAGAAGAACCGCGTCTCGCTCGGCCTGAAGCAGCTCGGCGAGGATCCGTGGGTCGGCATCGGCCGGCGCTACCCGCAGGGCACGCGCCTGTTCGGGAAAGTCACCAACCTCACCGACTACGGCGCGTTCGTCGAGGTCGAGTCCGGCATCGAGGGCCTGGTGCACGTCTCGGAGATGGACTGGACCAACAAGAACGTGCATCCGTCGAAGGTGGTGCAGGTCGGCGACGAGGTCGAGGTGATGATCCTCGAGATCGACGAGGAGCGCCGCCGCATCTCCCTCGGCATGAAGCAGTGCATGCCCAACCCGTGGGAGGACTTCGCCCGCGAGTACAAGAAGGGCGACAAGGTCAAGGGCCAGATCAAATCGATCACCGACTTCGGCGTGTTCGTCGGGCTGCCCGGCGGTATCGACGGCCTGGTGCACCTCTCGGACCTCTCCTGGTCGACCGCAGGCGAGGAAGCGGTCAAGAACTTCAAGAAGGGCGAGGAAGTCGAGGCGGTGGTGCTGTCGATCGACGTCGAGCGCGAGCGCATCTCGCTCGGCGTGAAGCAGCTCGAGGGCGATCCGTTCACCAACTTCATCGCCAGCCACGAGAAGAACAGCGTGGTGAGCGGCAAGGTGAAGTCGCTCGACGCGAAGGGCGCGGTGATCGATCTCGAGGGCGACGTCGAGGGGTACCTGCGCGCCTCCGAGTTCTCGCGCGACCGCATCGACGACCTGCGCGCCCACCTGAACGAGGGCGACACGGTGCAGGCCATGATCATCAACGTCGACCGCAAGAACCGCTCGATCAACCTCTCGGTGAAGGCTAAGGACCTCTCCGAGGAGACCGAAGCCATGAAGCAGCTGCGCACCGAGAACGCGGCGGCGAGCGCCGGCGCGACCAACCTCGGGGCCCTGCTGCGCGCCAAGCTCGACAAGGGCAGCAACAACCCGCAGCAATAGCGAGGACACGAGCCAGGGACTGCCATGGAGGGGGGAAGAGTCGCCATGACGAAGTCGGAACTGATCGCGCGGCTGGCGCAACGCTACCCGCAGCTGGTGGCGAAGGACGCGGAATACGCGGTCAAGATGATCCTCGACGCGATGACCCAGGCGCTGCTCGCGGGC
>Ga0075426_10001428_pt1 | contig 16978 bp, 19 predicted proteins | sample SoiMethybrSBSTD5_FD_75304 | JGI IMG/M metagenome (GOLD analysis project Ga0075426, IMG submission 75304) | Bulk soil microbial communities from a Populus tree surrounding site in Tennessee, USA - Soil MetaG P. TD hybrid SBSTD5 | ecosystem: Environmental > Terrestrial > Soil > Tree plantation... | reverse complement strand
AGACCGGGTTCGCCCACCTCGTGTTCCCGGGGGCGAACCACACGCGCCTCGAACACTCGCTCGGCGTCTACGCCGTCGCGGGCACGATGGCCGACCGCCTCGCCCTCCCGACCGAGGCGACCTCACGCCTGACCGCCGGGGGTCTCCTGCACGACCTCGGGCACCCTCCGTTCTCCCATACCCTCGAGCCGACCATGCGGGAGGTGCTGGGCCACGGCCACGAGCGCGCGTCGCGCGCGTGGATCCTCGGCGAGCGAACGTGGGCGACGGACGGAGGTCCCGGCGGCGGTCGGTCGATCCCGGAGATCCTCGAAAGGCACGGCCTCCGGCCGAGGTCGGTGGCGGACCTCGTCGACCCGACGGCGCGCCACGATGCTCGGCCGCTCCTGCGCTCGCTGCTCCACGGGCCGATCGACGCGGACCGGATCGATTACCTCCAGCGGGACGCCCACTACACCGGCGTCGCCCACGGGGCGATCGACGCGCTCCGCCTCCTCGACACGGTGCGGGCGGTCGACGGCGCGCTCGTCTTCGCCGAGAAAGGGCGCGCCGCGATCGAGGGATTCCTCCTCGGCCGATCCCTCATGTACGCGTCGGTCTACTACCACAAGACGGTCCGCGCCGCCGAGGTGATGGCCCAGGGGGCTCTCGAGCGGATCCCCGGTTATCCTGAGGCCGCCGTTGAGCTGCTCGCCGGCACCGATGCCGACGCGCTCGCGGCGATGCAACGGTCCACGGGAGCGACCGCCCGGCTCGTCCGCGCTCTCCTCGCGCGACGGCTCGTGAAACGGGTCCACGGTTGGGACGCCGTCGGGGCGGCACCGCGCCGTCGGTTCGCGCGGCTGGTCCGCGCTCCCGCCGAGCGACGCCGGGTCGAGGACGAGCTCTCCGAGCGACTAGGGGCGCCGGCGGGCAGCGTCTTCCTCGATCTCGCGGGGCTCGACCTGAGGGCGTCGCCCGAATCGGACTGGGGCGAGGTGGGCATCGTCGACGACCGCCGCGTCAGCCACCCGTTCCGCGCCCCGAGCCTCTGGCAGCGGCTCGCCGTCCGGCCGCCGACGCGGTCGCTCGTGTCGCTCTACGTCGAGCCGGGGGCGCTCGCGCGCGCCCGCCGCTCGATCGCCTGGGACTCCCTCGACCTCGCGTAGCGGTCGCGTCCCCCTCGGCGAGGGCTACGATCGTCCGCCACTGCTCCTCGGATACCGGGAGGACCGAGAGCCGACCGATGCGCAGCAGGTCGAAGCCGGCCAACCGCGCGTCGGCGCGCATCTCGGCGAGGGCGACCGGGCGCCGGAGCGGACGGTCTGCGGCGATCTCGGCGGACCACGAACCCCGACCGTCGTTCGGGACCGGTCGGGGGTCGCGGGTCACGCGCGCGAACCCGACGACCGCCCGTTCCGAACCGGTGTGATAGTATAGGACGGCGTCGCCCGTGCGCATCGAACGGATGTGACGCAGCGCGAGCGCGTTGTGAACGCCCTCCCACTCGGTGCGACCGGCCCGGGTGAGGTCGGCGAACGAGAAGTGCGTCGGCTCCTCCTTGATCAACCAGCGCGCCACGACGGACCGAGACCGCTCCGCCTCTTAGCCCCGACGCGAGCGCCGTCCGACGGGGGAACCGTTTAGGTTGCGGCGACGGTGCCCAGGCCGTGCGCATCGTCCTCGTCGGGACCGGGGTGCTGCCGATCCCCCCGGAGGGGTACGGGGGCGTCGAGCGCACCATCGCCGAGTACGCGGCGGCGCTCCGGGCCGCCGGTCACGACGTCACGATCGTGAACGAGGTGCGCGGTCGGCGGAGCCTCGACGAGTACTGGTTCGCCGGCCGGCTCCCGCGGCTCCTGGAGGGGCTCGAGTTCGACGTGCTCCACGCCAGTACGCCCGTGGTCGCGAACCGTCTCGCGGCGCGCGGCCGGCCGTTCGTCTACACCAGCCATTCTCGGCACTGGTTCGAGCGAGGGGGCCTCGGGGGCCGGTGGGGTCTCTGGCTCGAGCGCCGGGCCGTCCGGAGAGCGACGCACACGGTCGCCCTCACCGAGCGGCTCCGCCGTCGGATGCTCGACCTCACCGGGGCGGAGCTGGACGCGAGGTCGACGGTGATCCCGATCGGCGTCGACACGACGCGCTTTCGACCGGATTGGGACCGTCGGACGGGAACGGTCGCGCTCGGGGTCGGGATCGTCGCGCCGTTCAAGCGGTGGCACCTCGCAGCCGCGGCGCTCAAGGGCACCGGGTTCCGCTTCAAGCTGATTGGGCCGAGGCCCGACCGGTCGTACGCCGACGTAGTGCGGTCGGCCGGCGATGCGGTCGAGCTCGTCGGGGAGGTCGACGAAGAGACGTTGCGGCGAGCGTACGCGGAGAGTGACCTGCTCGTCCACCCGAGCCGGGTCGAGCTGCTCGCGGGCGTCGTCCTTCAGGGGCTCGCCGCCGGTCTACCGGTGCTGGGCGCCGCGCCGGTCGCGGAGCTCGTGGATCCGGGGGCAGGCGTCGTCGCGCCCGACCACGCCGCCGACGACGAGATCGTCGGGCGGTTCCGCGCGGCGGCCGAATCGTACGCCCGCGACCCGTCGGCCCGACGCCGCGACGGCGACGCGGCCCGAGCCAGCGCGGTGCGACGCTTCGGCTGGCCGCGGGTCGTGGACGACCACGTCGAGCTCTATCGGCGGCTTCTCGACGGGGGCCCCCTCACCCCACGACGATCCCGCGCGACGTGATCGCGAACGGGCGGCGCTCGGGGTCGTGCGCGCTTCCGCGCATGCGCACGATCTTGATCTGACGGACGGAGCGGTCGCCCACCCACTTGCGGGTCAACAGGATCTCCCCCCGCGTGAGGATCTCCTCGGCCGTGAGGAGGCCGGGGTTGCCGGGCGTCGCCGTGATGAGCGTCGTCGCTTCCTGCTCGCTCAGGAAGCGCAGGAGCGACTGGATCTCCGTTCGCTCGGCCTGAGGGTCGGCCGACACCTTGACCGCGAACCGTCGCACCGACGTGATCGAGTCAACGACCACGCGACGGAACGCGTGGTTCGACATCTGCTGGCGGAGCTTGAGGTGGATCGACTGGATCGAGATGTCGTCGGAGTCGGGGGACCGGCGCTGCTCGACCGCGAGCTCCCGCATCGACCGCACCTCGCCGAGCCCCTTGATCTCCTGGACGTCCGACATCCGCCGGATCGCCTTCACCCCCGGGTTCGCATCGAGGGTGCGGACGGCCGAGAGGTCCCAGCCGAACGACCGGACGTTCTCGACGATCTCGACCGGTGGCTCGTCGACGGCGACGAGCAGTACCTCCTCGCCGCGACCGAGGCCTTCGAGAAGAAATCGGAGAGCGAGGAGCGTCTTGCCGCTGCCAACGCCGCCGGTCACCAGGTACGGGCGGCCGGCGACGAGACCGCCACCGAGCATGCGGTCCAGACCGGGAACGCCGGTCGAGACCCTCGGTAGTTCGTCCACGTCGTCCTAGCTCCCCTTCGGGGTCTCGGGGTTCGCCGCCGGGGCCGACTCCGGCGGGCCGCCCGCTCCCGCGGCGAGAGCGCTCCCGGTCGTCGGGACCGGCGGCACGTCGGGGATCGGTTCCGGGGCGGTTTCCGCCGCCGGTTCCTTCTTCCGCGGGGATCGTCGCTTGGGCTTCGGCGGGGCTTCGAGGGCGGGAGCGACCGGTGCGACCACGGCGCTCGCGGCCGCATCGGCCCGCGCCTCACCGACCGGTTTCGGCCCGGAGGGAGCCACCGCCGTATCGTTCGGCAGCGGCATCGCTGCGGCGGTCGGCGTGAGCAACGGAGGGCTCGGGTCCGACGGTTTGGTCGTCTTCGTTGAGCGACGACGTGGCGTGCCGGGCGGGGTCGCCTTCGCGCGCCGACGGGCCGGGGCCGCCTTCGGGGGCGGGGCCGAAGCGTCGACCGGACCGACGACCTGGGGCGCTGCGGTCGGGACCGTCGGAGGAGGGGCGGGTGGGGTTGCCGGCGTCGGGCTCGTCGGTGGCGCGGGCGGCGTCGCCGTCGGGGTCGGGGGAGGCGGGCCCGCCGCCGGAGCCCTCGCGAAGGTGGGCGCGACGGGAGGTGGGGTCCGGCTCGCGGGGGAGGTCACGGCGGCCACTGGCGCCGGTCCTCGAGACCCCGGCACCGACGTGGGCGGAGGGGTCGCAGGGATCGCGAGGTTCGGCAGTGGCGGTGGAGCGTCGCGCGCTGGTCCGCTCGAGGACGGTCCGGCCTTCGAAGCGGGATTCGGCCCGGGAGCGATCGGCGGCGAACCTCCCGCCGGCCCTGCGACGGCGGGAGGCGGGGGCGAAGGCGGGGCCGGCGGCGGAGCCCGTGGAACCGGTGGGACCGGTGGCGGGGTGATAACCGGTTGACGGGGGGCGATGGCCTCGGGCGGAAGCGTCACCGGAGGGCTCGGCGTCGCCGATGCAGCCGGCGGCCTCGGCGCACCGGTCGAAGGTGGAGGGGCCGGCGCCACGGGGGGGGCGGCGGCTGTCTTGCGAACGACCGGCGACGGTGGCGGCGGCGCCCTCGGCGTCGCAGGCGGGGGGGAGGTCGGCACGACCGCACTCGGCACGACCGGCGCCGCGCGCGGCGGGGGGGCGCGCGGGCGCGCGACACCGGGAGCCTCGTCGGCCGGCCCGGCCGAGCTCGCGTCCAGGGACTCGAGGATCCGTTCCAACGCCGGGCGCAAGGTCGTCGGGTCCGGCGGGACCCGCGGAGGGATACCGGCGCGTGCGCTCGCCGCCCGGGCGCGTAGTCGCCGCACCGCCGGGGGCGCGGACCCGGTCTCGGCGGGGGCGCCGAGCTTCGCGACGAGCTCGAGGACGCGGCCTCGGGCGCGGGCGACGATGCGCCCGACCTCCTCGGCGGTGGACCGTTCCGACGCGGCGAGGGCCTCGAGCACCGTCGAGCGGATCGGGGCTACGTCGACGCCCAGTGCGACGAGATCGCGGGAGTCCTGCTCCAGGGCATCGAGCCCGGTCGCGAAGACCTCCGGCGCCTCCGGGCCGGTGAGCGGTGGCGCTTCCGGTTCGGGGGACGGTTCGGGCCGGACCTCCTGGGTGTCGCGCGAGATCGTGACGCCGAGGTTGACGAGGAGCCCGTCGGGGGCGAGCCGGTACGGGTGGAGCTTGACGTCGTGGTCGCTCCCGCGGAACTTCTCGACGCCGATCGCTCGCACGGTCTGCCCATCGTGTTCCCACCGGAACAGTCGGACCTCCCCGCGCGCGAGGAGCCGCTCGGGCGTCTCGGCGTCCTCGAGGGGCGCCTCGACGGTCAGGATCGTCGTGATCCGCAGGTCGGAGAGGAAGCGGAGGAACGTCTGGGCCCCGAGGGTCTCGTCGTACCCCTTCATGCAGAAGTACTGGAGCGCCGTGAGCGAGTCGATCACGAGGCGCGCGTAGTTCTGGCGGACCATTTCCATCTTGAGCGTCTGCTCGAGCGCGGTGAACGTCACCTCGACGCTCGAGAGCTCGGGGGTCTTGCGGATCGTGAGGGGGACCTGCCCGAACGGGAGTGACTGCCGGACCGCCGCGATGTCCTTGAACGGCGTGTGCTCGTAGCGCATCACGTCCGGGATCGCGTCGAACACGTAGACCCGGTCGAGGTCGGGCGCGAGCGACCGGTGGTTCATCCGCATCTCGTTGGGCGGCTCTTCGAGGGTGACGATGAGGCATTTCTCGCCCCGCCGGGCGCCCGCGCACAGGAACTGGAGCGCGAGCGTGGTCTTGCCCGTCCCCGCAGGCCCGACGATGAGGTACGGGCGGCGCGCCATCAGGCCCCCGGAGAGCATCTCGTCGACCGTCGCGGAACCGGTCGAGACGCGCGCGTCCACTGGGGGAGACGGGACCGATTCTCCCTCCCCCATTCGGGCCACTCCGAGACGCACCCCCCGTCGGTGGCGCCGCTCTCGCTGGGCGAATGACCCGCGGCGCCCTTTATTCTTTCGTCACGGACGCGCGACCGCGCGCTCCGGTAACGGAAAATACACGGTTCGCTCACGCAGGGCCATGACCGCGGCCCGGACCGAGGGACCGGTGCGGATGCGCACCCTCGCGACGCAGGTCCCGGAGCACCTCGCGGCTGGTTTCGCCCGCGCCGTCGACCTGGGCGCGCCGATCCCGCGACAGACCCGGTCGGCCGTCGTCGTCGGCATGGGCGGCAGCGCGATCGCGGCGGACCTCGCGCGCGGGGTCACGGACCCCGAGCTCGAGATCGCCCTCGAGGTCGGACGGGGGCCGAGCCTGCCCCGGAGCGTCGACAAGACCACCCTGACGATCTTCACGAGCTACTCCGGCAACACCTGGGAGACGCTCTCGGCGTACGACGAGGCCGGTCGGCGCGGGTCTGTTCGGCTCGCGATCACCTCCGGCGGCGAGCTCGCGCGGCGCGCCGAGCGGGACGGTGTCCCCCACCTCCAGCTGCCGCCCGGGCTCCCGCCGAGGGCGGCCGTCGGCTACCTCTTGGGCGGTCTGTTCGGCGTCCTCGACCCGTTCTTCCCGGAGTCGAACGAGTCGCGGATCCGACGGGCGGCCGAGCGCGTCGGGGCCCTCCAGACCTCGCTCCAGTCACCGAAAGGCCTCCCGCGCCGCCTCGCGGCCGCGGTCGGGACGCGCACGCCCCAGGTGTACGCCGACGTGTCGATCGCGTCGCTCGCCCGGCGGTGGAAGACGCAGATCGAGGAGAACGCGAAGCGCCTCGCCCACTTCGATCTCTTCCCCGAGCTCCTCCACAACGCGATCGTCGGTTGGGACGCGCTGGATGGGCCCCAGGCCCGTCGATGGGCGGTCCTGTTGATCGACTGGCCCGGACAGAACCCGTCGATCGCGTCCGCGGAGTCGTACCTCGAGCGGCTGCTGAAGCGCCGCGGCGTCGTCGTGGCGCGCGCGCATCTCGGCGCCGAGGACCGCCTCGAAGCGCTCCTCACGGGCGTCAGCATCGGGGACCACCTGAGCCTCGACCTCGCCGAAGCCGTCGGCGTCGACCCGCTCCCGGTCGAGGCGATTGCGCAGATGAAACGGGCGCTCGGCCGCTCGTGACCGGGCGCGTGGGGGTCACGTTCTTATGCCGTGCCCTCTTCGGCCGCGCCGGTGCTGAGGTAGCCTAGCACGGCCAAGGCGCCAGATTCGAGATCTGGTGATGCGTATGCATCGCGGGAGTTCAAAGGGGGCGGGGGACGACCTCGCCCCGGAGAGTCTCCCCCTCAGCGCTCCTCTCCGCGACATCGCGGGCGATCGCGCGACGGTGCGGATCACCGTCGACCGAGTGCGGGCCGGCCGCTCGACCACGACGACGGTCGACGTCCCGACCGGCGCGACGGTCCGGGTCGCGGTGCGATTGTCGGGCCTCTCGCCCGAAGGATGCGCGGTACTGATCGGCGACCGTCCCGTGCCGCTGGACCTCCCGCTCGACGCACCCACACGCCTGACCGTGGTCGCGACGTTCTCCGGCGGATGACCCGGGGTTTTACGTCCGCGGACCGGGAGCAAGGGGTTATGGGTGCCCTCGTAGGTATTACGACTGTCCCGGTCGGTATCGAGGGAGCACGACGTGGCGTCCGGTTGCCCAGTGTGTGAGCAGCCTCTGGCCTCGACCGCGACGACGTGCACGACCTGCGGTTATCCGACGGCGCTCGCCCTCGACGCGCTCCGCGCGCTGAGCCTCGGCGACCCGACGCCGGTCCCCGCCCCGGTCGGTCGGCCGGCGCCGCCGCTGCGCCGTCGGGTCCCCAAGGTCGCGCCCCCGGACCCGCAGGGCGAGCTCTGCCAGCGGATCGCCCAGGACACCGACGCCCACCTCGGGATCCTGCAGGAGCTCGGGGGCGACACCCAGGACGTCGCGTCGGACCTGCGTCAGGCGGCCCTCGCCCAGGCCGATGGCCAGGTCGTCGAAGCGCTCGACATCCTCCGTCGCGCGTTGGGCCGGGTTCAGGAGCAGGGCGCGGCGCTCTTCGAAAGGCGCGTGCGCGAGATGGAGGACCGGGACGCCGCCCTTCGCCGCTCGGGGGTCGGGTCCGCCGCGGGCGGTGAAGCCCCGAAGATGCGCGAGATGTTCCAGAACGGTCGCCGCCTGGAGGCGATCGCGCTGCTGCGTTCGACCGACCAGTTCGTCGCGCGGATCGAAGGCGACTGGAAGGGTCTCGAGGGTCTCCTCCGCCAGGCCGACTCGCTCCGCGAAGCCGTGCGCGAGACCGGCCAGGAACTGCCCGAGGTCGACGCGGACCTCCAGACCGTCCGACGGCTCGTCGCCGGACCGGCCGTGACGATCGAGGCGCTCGACGAGGCGTCGCAGACCGCGTCGCGCGCGGTGATGGCGCTCAACGAGGCGCTGCCCCGCGCGCTCCACGCCGAGCTCTCCGAGCACGACCGGTCGCTGTCGCGCATGCCCGAGGACCACCCCCCGACGCAGAGCGCCCGCCAGATCCACGGCGAAGCGCTCCGACAGCTCCGCCGCGGTCGCCTATCCGAGGCGAGCGCGTCCATCCGGCAGCTCCGCGCGGCGATCCGCGACCTCCGCACGCTGGAACGGCCCCAAGCGCCGGCCGAGCGGGAGGCGCCTCGGCCCGCCGCCGTCCCCGACGCCGCCCCAGCGGAACCGGCGTCGGCCGCCCCGGAACCAGATTCGCCCGACTTCCTCAGCCGCCTGCTCGGGAAGGCGCGCGGGCTTGCCGCGCGAGTTCGTACGCTGCCCCCGGAGAGCGAGATCGCGTTCGAGGCGGCCGCGGAGATCCGTCTCGCCACCGAGCTTTTGAGGGCCCGCAAGCTCGACGAGGCCGAAGAGACCCTGACGCGCCTCATGCAGACCCTCGACGCCGAGAACGCCGCGGAGGCGTGACGTGGCGACCGGCTCGGCCCCCTCGGACCTCAAGGAGCGTCTCGCGCGGCTGGCCGAGCGGGGCTTCGCCCTCGAGGCCGAGGGCCTGCCGTTCCCGACGGACCAGATCCGCTCGGGCGTCGAGGCGGCGCTGAGCCACGGCGCCCTCGACGACGCGATGGCCATCGTCAAGCGCGGCGAGTCCCTCTACACGATCGCGGCGCGCGACTGGGGTTGGGTCCGCCAGACCCTCGCGAGGGCCGACGAGCTGCGCGAGATCGCCCAGCAGATCGGGGTCGACGTCCAGCTGTTGGACAGCCGGGTCGGGAACGCCCGGGCCCAGCTGCGCTCACAGCCGCTCAGCGCCGCGTCGCTCGGACGTGCCGCCGCGAGCGCGTCCCTCGCCGTCGCGGTGCTCCACGACACGGTCCCGAAGTTCTGCGTCCAGGAGTCGCAGAAGCTCGGCGAATCGATCCGCGCCGCGCGCAACCGGGGCGAGGACGTCACCGAGGCGGTCCGACAGTTCTCGAAGCTCCTCCAGGCGATCCAGGACGACCAGATCGTCCACACCGCGCAGACGCTCGTCGAGACCCGCAAGGCGGTCGCGCGGATCCCGCGCGCGCCGACGATGGCGATCCCGTCCGACGAGGAGGAGGAGATCCTGATGGAAGCGCGCAACCTCGCGCGTCGCCTCCACCGCATCAAGACGAAGGCGCGCAACGCCCAGGGCGCCGCGCGGTTGATGACCCAGGTGCGCGCGGCGTTGAGCGAAGACCGACGGTACGGTACTCCGGAAGAGGAGATCGAGGCGCTCTGGGACGAGGTCGACCGGCTCGCGAAGGAACGCGCCGCCGACGTCGAGGGGGTCGACGCCGCGACGGCGGGGGCGCCGCCGGCCGAGGAGGAGGTCGTGCCCGACGATCCCGACGAAGGCGTGGTCGAGGACGAGGCCCTCACCCCCACCGACGCCCCGGTGGTGCCCGAGATCCCTCCGCCGTCGCCCCGGAGCCGCCTCCGACCCCCGCGATAGCGGTAGAAATCCTTTAATACCTATCGCAAGTGCTTTATAACACTTGGCTCGGCTCGGAGACCGCGCGGAACCGCGCGACCGAGAAGTCGGGGTGGTCGTGGCCGTTACGCCGTTGGGAGAGCTCACCGCCCGATCCCTCGGCGCCGCGTACCCGCGCGAGGGGACCCCCGTCTCGGACGCGCGCGGCGAGGTCCGCGGTCGCGTCGCCCGCGTGTTCGGACCCGTGGAGCGGCCGTACTTCATCGTGCGCCTGAAACGCCCACCGCGCCCGACGCAGGGCGTCGGGCTCGTCGGCGCGACCTTGATCCGGGAGAAGGAGTAAATCAGTGGAGCCCAACGACGTCGCGACGAACGGAGCGAAGCCGGAAGCGCGGACGGGCGACATCGCGGTGCCGACGCGATGCACGAACTGCGGGTCGACCCACCTGACCCGCGACTACGAGAAGGGCGAGCTCGTCTGCGACGAGTGCGGCCTCGTGCTCGAAGAGGCGATGATCGACCAGGGTCCCGAGTGGCGGGCGTTCGACGCGGAGCAGGGCGAGAAGCGCACGCGGACGGGGGCGCCGACCACACTCACCATCCACGACAAGGGCCTCTCGACGGAGATCGGTTGGAAGAACCGCGACCCGTACGGGAAGTCGATCCCGACCCGGAACCGGGCCCAGCTCTACCGGCTCCGCAAGTGGCAGCGCCGGATCCGCGTCTCCAACGCGACGGAGCGCAACCTCGCGTTCGCCCTCGCCGAGCTCGACCGGATCGCGTCGTCGATGGCGCTTCCCCGCAACGTCCGCGAGACGGCGGCGATGATCTACCGGAAGGCCGTCAACCGCAACCTGATCCGCGGTCGCTCGATCGAGGGGGTCGTCGCGGCGTCCCTCTACGGGTCGTGCCGCCAGTGCAACGTGCCGCGGACGCTCGACGAGATCGCGAGCAAGTCGCGGATCGGCCGCAAGGAGATCGGTCGGACGTACCGGTTCATGACCCGCGAGCTCAAGCTGAAGCTGATGCCGACGAAGCCGCAGGACTACATCCAGCGGTTCTGCTCGGAGCTCAAGCTCAAGGGCGAGATCCAGACGCGCGCGAACGAGATCCTCAAAGAGGCGACCGAGCGCGAGCTCACGAGCGGTCGCGGGCCCACCGGCGTCGCGGCCGCCGCGATCTACATCGCGTCGGTGCAGTGCGGCGAGCGGCGGACCCAGCGCGAGGTGGCCGAGGTCGCCGGCGTCACCGAGGTCACGATCCGCAACCGCTACAAAGAGCTCACCGAGAAGCTCAACCTGCGCGTCATGCTCTGAGTCCCCGCGGGGGGCGACGCACTTCTACCGCCGCCGCCCTAGGTGGGGCGATGGCGCCGCCGCTCGCCCTCGCGGTCCTCGTCTCGGGCGAGGGAACGACCTTGGACGGCCTCGCGGAGGCGATCGCGGGGGGCCACCTTCCCGCACGGATCGGCCTGGTCGTCGCCGACCGACCCTACGCGCCGGCGATCGAGCGGGCCCGACGTCGAGGGCTTCCGACCGCCGTCCTACCGTTCCGGGGCGCACCACCGGCGTCGTGGAGCGAACGGCTCTCGGCGCTCCTGCGCGAGCGCGCCACCGAGCTCGTACTCCTCGCGGGGTTCCTCGCCATCCTCCCGCCGGAGTTCCTGCGCGATTGGAGCGGTCGCGTCGTGAACCTCCACCCGGCGCTACTGCCCCGCTACGGGGGTCCGGGCATGTACGGTCGCCACGTTCACGAGGCGGTGCTTCGCAGCGGCGACGGCGAGACCGGGGTCACGGTGCACCTCGTCACGGACGCCGTCGACTCGGGCCCGGTCCTCTGGCAGGAACGGACCGCGGTCGAACCGGGTGACACCCCCGAGGTCCTTCGCGAGCGCCTTCGACCGCTCGAGCTCCGGGCGCTTTCCGAGGTGATCCGGCGGTTCGCCGACGGAAGCTGGACGCTGCCGTACACGTCGGCCGGAACCCCGGACGAGGCTCGGTCGGAGGAAGGCGCGCCCCGGTAGTCGGGATCCCCCGGCCCGGGCTCGCTCTACTCCCGCGTCGCGCCGACCAGCTCCGCGAGCGTCGTCGACCGGGGCTGGAGCGTGAGCCGAACGGTGTGCTTCGTCGTCTTGGGCGGGAAGGGCCGACCCTCGAGGCCCCGCGCGACGACCTCCGACTTCGCGATCGGCGGCCCCGGGCGCCACCGGTCCAGCTCGATCGCCGGGTCGTCGTAGTCGACGACCCATGCGGGCGCGCGTTCGGCGCCGATCGCCCGCAACGCCGAGAACCGATGGTGCCCGTTGAGGATCACGTACGACCGGTCGGCCACCAGGAGGGGCTCGCGCACAACCCGCGATCGTCGGATCTCGTCGGCGAGGCGGCGGACGGCCGCGGGGTCGACCTCTTCGTGAGCGTGGAGCCGGCCGATCGCGATCAGTTCGAACCGAGGCGTCGCGGTCACGCTCGACCGAGGTGAGCCCGCCCGCCTAAGAGCGCTTCGCCGAAATGGAACCGGGGTCCTTTCGGCGACGCGGCCCGCCGGGCTCGGGCCGGACGCGGAGCACCGGGGGTGCCCGCCGGCGCGCGGCGGTCCGGTCGGGTGGAGCGGGAGGGGCGGCAGGGTGCATCGACTGAACGATCTCGGCGACGACGCTGACGGCGATCTCCGCGGGTGTCTCCGCCCCGATCGGGAGCCCGATGGGGGCCCGAACGCGCGCGAGCTGGTCGTCGGCGATCCCCCCGGCGCGCAGCCCGGCGAAGAGATGGCTCCGCTTGGAGGCGCTCGAGATGAGCCCGATGTAGTTCGGGAACCGCTCGAGCGAGTGGGCGACGACCTCCGAGTCCTTCGCCGCGTTGTAGCCCAATACGTAGAGGTGGGTGAACCCGTCGGGGTCGAACCTCGTCCAGAGAGCGTTGGGTGCGACGACCTCCCGGCGCTCCGCATCGGGGAAGCGATCCACGGTCAGCCACTCGGGTCGGTCGTCGGCGACGCAGTAATCGTACTCGAGGGCGGGGAGCAGCCCGGCGATCGCGTGGGCGACGTGGCCAGCCCCCCAGAGCAAGACGCGCGGCCGGGCGGGTGTGAACTCGAGGGCGATGTCGACGCTGCCACCGCACAGGCTCGGCAAGCCGCCCGAGCGCCACGCTTGGAGGTCGAAGTGGTGGAGCCCACCCCGACCCGAGGCCATCACGCCGGCGGCGAGCTCCTTCACCCGCTCCTCGAGCGCGGCGCCGCCGACGGTCCCGACCGTCGAAGCGTCCCGTCGGACGATCATCGCGGCGCCGAGCTTCCCCGGCACCGACCCGGTCGTCCGAACCACGACCGCCCGTACGAACGGCTCGTGCCGGTCCATGAGCCGCAGCGCCTCCCGCGTCAGCCGACGGTCCATAGTCCCCCGACCGACTGGGCGTGTTCGTAGCGCGCGCGCTCGTACTCCTCCGGCGTGTCGGTCCCGCTGAGCACGCCGACGTCACGGACCTCGACGCGACGGACCTGGACCCCGAGGCGCGGAGGAACGCGATGGAGCGGCTCGTCCGCCCCGAGGTCGAGGATCGAGGGGAACGCGGCCGACTTGATCACGATCGGATGGCCCCCTCGGCCCCGATAGGTCGGACCGACCCAGAGGGCGACGGGGTCCGAGCGGGCGACCTCGAGGAGCCGGCCGATCGTCGCCGGGGCGACGAACGGATGATCCACCGGGCACAGGACGACCCCATCGGACGCCTGCGCCCATTCGAGCCCGGCCTGGATCGACCCGGTTCGACCGGCGCGCCACCCCGCGTGCACGATCGTCTCCGCCCCTTCGGAGCGCGCGAGGGGTTCGAGCTCGTTCCGGTGGGCGCCCACGACGACCCCGCACCGCTCCACGCCGACCGATCGGAGGACGCGGAGCAGTCGCACGATCGCCGGCTGGCCGTCGGCGTCCGCGACGCCCTTCGCGCCGGCGGAGAACCGGGTGGAGGCTCCCGCGCTCAGTACGAGACCGACGTACCCGTCGGACGGGCGTCGGACCGTGTGGGTACGCATCGAGTCCCTCCGCCGGCGGAAGACGCCCCGTCAGTTTAAATATCACCCCACGTTCGGAACGCCCGCTCATGACCCATCCGAACGACGTACCCCCGTCGGCCCTGCTGCCGCGGCTCGCGACCGAGCTGCGCAACCAGAAGCTCGTCGAGCCGCCGGTCTGGGCCTCGTTCGTGAAGACGGGCGTGCACAAGCAGCGCGCGCCGTCCCAGGCGGACTGGTGGTACCTTCGTTCGGCGTCGATGCTCCGGAAGATCCACCTGCGCGGCACCTCCGGCGTCGCGCGCCTCGCCGCCGACTACGGCGGCAAACGGGACCGCGGCTCCTCCCCGTACCACGCCCGGTCCGGTTCGCGCTCCGTCGCCCGGGAGATCGTCCAGCAGCTCGAGAAGGCGGGGTTGGTCCAGGCGTACAAGAACCGCGGCCGCCGCTTGAGCCCGGTGGGCCAGAAGCTCCTGGACCTCACCGCCCGCGAGGTGCTCAAGGGGCTCGCCGAAAAGCAGCCCGAGCTCGCGAAGTACCTCTGAACGTCGGCCGTAGACGAGGAACGATGGCGTACGACGGGGATCCCGAGCTCGCCGAACTCCGCAAGCGCCGGATGCGCGAGATCCAGCAGATGCAATCCCCCCAGAGCAACCCCTACATGGCCGCGCAGCAGGCCGAGGCCGAGCGGCGCGACGCCGAGCGCGCGGAGATGCTCCGACGCGTCCTCTCGCCCGAGGCGCGCGAGCGCCTCGGACGCATCCGGCTCGCGAAGCCCGACGTCGCCCAGGCCGTGGAGCAGCAGGTGATCGCGCTCGCGAGCTCCGGGCGGCTCAACCGCCAGATCGACGACGCGACGCTCCGGGCCCTCCTGGAGCGGCTCATGCCCGAGCGACGCGAGATCAACATCACCCGCCGGTAGGATCGAGACCGGGAGGAGGGTTCACAGCATGGCGAACCGACGCAAGAGCCTGGCCCGTAAGACCCGACTGTTCCGCGCCGTCCGACGCAACCGGCGCGTTCCTGCGTGGGTGATGCAGCGGACGAACCGCTCGGTGACGCGCCACCCGAAGCGCCGTACGTGGAAGCGGGGTCACCTCCACCTCTGAGGGTTCAGCACGATGGCGAAGACCCCTACCGCGCGGCGGACCGAGGAGCTCGAGCGCGAGTTCATCATTCCCCTGCGGGCGAGCATGCACCAGCCGTCGCGGCGGCGGCGCGCCGGCCACGCCCTCGAGACCGTCCGACGGTTCATCACGCGCCACATGAAGGGCCGTCCCGAGGACGTGTGGATCGACCCGCGTCTCAACGAGCACATCTGGGAGCGTGGGATCCAGCACGTTCCACGGCAGGTCCGGGTCAAGGCGATCCGGTTCGAGGACGGCCTCATCGAGGTCGACTTGCTCGAGTCGGGCTAGCGACCCGCCCTACGGGAGCACCGGGTGCCGGTCAGCCGAACGCTCATCTCCGGGAGCCCGTACCTCGGGGTCTACCTCCGCGCGGCGGACCACGCCGTCGTCGTCGCGCCGTCGGTGCCGGCGGCGACGGTCCGGGAGCTCGAGCGGCTGCTCGGGGTCCCAGCGGTCCGGACGACCGTCGGGTCGTGCGAGATCACGGGCGCGCTCGTGGCGCTCAACGCGCACGGGGTCGTCGTCAACGAGGACGTCGACGACCACGAGATGAAGGCCCTCGAGCGGATCGCTCCGGTGGTCCGGCTCGCGAGCCGGTTCAATGCGATCGGGAACAACGTGCTCGCGAACGACCGCGGCGCCCTCGTCCATCCGGAGTTCTCCGACGCGGCCGTCGCGCGCCTGCGCGATGCCCTCGGCGTCCCGGTCGAGCGGGGCACGGTGGCCGGGTTGGGGACCGTTGGCATGGCGGCCATCGCGACCAACCGCGGGGTGGTCGTCCATCCGAGGACGACGCCGATCGAGGCACAATTGATCGAGACGACGCTCGGGGCACCGGTCCACCGGTCGACCGCCAACTTCGGCGTGCCCGTCGTCGGAGCGTGCCTCGTCGCCAACTCGCGGGCGATCATCACGGGACGGCCGACGACGCCCGTCGAGGTCTCGCACCTGCAGGAAGGCCTGCAGATCTTCGACTGAACGCGGCCCGGTGGGTCTAGGTCCCGCGCTTCCGCTTGACGTACCGGGTCGCGTAGCCGGCGATGCGGTTGGCGAGCTTCTTGTACGTCACGTGCATCTCGCCGTCGACGACGACCCCGAGGTCGGTGAGCTCGAGCACTTTCTTTTTGTTGTCCGCGAAGGTGCCCGTGAACTGCTCGGGGTAGTGCCGCACGAGCTCGATCGCGACCCGCTTGATGTAGGTCTGGCGGATGTTGCCCATGCGAGGGCGGGCGACCCAGGTCCGAGTTATAACCGTTCCGCTGAAGGCGACCTCGTCCGCGCGGTGAACGGCCGCGTCGGCTCCGGAGCGGCTCCACCGGCGGTGCCGGATCGCCCCGCCGACCCCCGAAGGGCGACGCGAGCGTTCCTCTTCCCACGGAACCAAGATATACCCCACCCCCACCATATCTTGCCCCGGGAGTCAGGCGTGCCGGGTCCCTCGATCCGTTCCAATGGGGAGCGTCTCGAATAGTGGCCCTTCCTGAGACCCGAATTCCCCGATGACCGAGGTCGAGTACAACTCCGTCGCCGAAGCGCCGGTGGTGCGCGAGCGGCACGTCCTCATCCTCGACCTCTCGAAGAGCATGCTCGCCCCGCTCCCCGACCCGGACAACCCGGGCCCGGAGAAGCAGAAGATCGAGGTCGCTCGAACGGCGGTGTACCGGATCCTCGAGAACGCCGAGAGCTCGGGCGCGTTCTTCGGGCTCGTGACGTTCACCGAAACGGTCCGCGTCGCGGTCCCGCTCACGGAGATCCGACGCGAGAACCTCCCCTACGTCGAGAGCCTGATCTCGATGCTCACGCCGAGCGGGCGATCGGCGATCTGGGACGCGCTCGCCGTCGGCGCCGACCTCCTCCGTTCGGGGGCCGGGGGCGCGGTCCGCGGGAACCTCGTTCTCGTCACCGACGGTTGGGACAACGCGTCCACCCACTTCGAGGTTCGCGACCCGAACCAGCCGCCGCCCGCGGGGACGAAGATCGACCTCGTGCCGTACGTACTCCCCCCGGGTTCCGACCTCATGTTCCGCGCGATCGGGATCGGCAGC
>Ga0075426_10001425_pt1 | contig 16983 bp, 12 predicted proteins | sample SoiMethybrSBSTD5_FD_75304 | JGI IMG/M metagenome (GOLD analysis project Ga0075426, IMG submission 75304) | Bulk soil microbial communities from a Populus tree surrounding site in Tennessee, USA - Soil MetaG P. TD hybrid SBSTD5 | ecosystem: Environmental > Terrestrial > Soil > Tree plantation... | reverse complement strand
ATCGGCTCGCCCACCGAGCCTAACAGACGCAGCTGCGACAGATCGTGCTTTGCCGGCAAGTGCTCGCCCCACTTCATGAATGCGCGGATGGCCGTGGGCGCCGTGTAGAAAATGGTGACGCCGTATTTCTCGCACAGGTCCCAGAATCGGTCCTTGGCCGGCCAATCGGGCGCGCCTTCGTACATCACACAGGTGGCGCCGCACGCGAGCGGACCGTACACGATGTACGAGTGACCCGTCACCCAGCCCACGTCGGCCGTGCACCAGTACACGTCGTCTTCCTTGAGATCGAACACCCACTTGGTGGTGGCCACGCATCCCGTGAGATAGCCGCCCGTTGTGTGCACGATGCCCTTCGGTTTACCCGTCGTGCCCGACGTGTACAGGATGTAGAGCACATCCTCGGCGTCCATCTCTTCCGGCGGGCAATCCGCATCTGCATCCGCCATGAGCTCGTGCCACCACTGGTCGCGCTTCGGGTGCATCGACGCACCCGACTCATCGCCCGATCCGCCGGGGCGACGTTGGACGACGACGACGTGCTCGATGCTCGGCGTTTCCTCGAGCGCTTTGTCCGCGTTGCGCTTGAGTGGGACGATCTGTCCGCGCCGATATCCGCCATCGGCGGTGATGAGCACCTTCGCCTGCGCATCATTGATGCGATCGCGCAGAGACTCCGCGGAGAATCCGCCGAAGACGACGGAATGCGGCGCCCCGATGCGCGCGCAGGCGAGCATCGCGATCGCCGCTTCGGGAATCATCGGCAGGTAGATCGCGACGCGGTCGCCGCGCTTCACGCCCAACGCCCGCAGCACGTTGCCGAACTTGCTCACTTCGCGGTGCAGGTCCCAGTACGTGTACGTGCGCGTGTCACCCGGCTCGCCTTCCCAGATGAGCGCCGCCTTGTTGCGGCGGGCCCCAAGCAGGTGCCGGTCGAGGCAATTGACCGATGCGTTGAGTGTGCCGCCCACGAACCACTTGGCCCATGGCGGGTTCCACTCGAGCACTTTGGTGAATGGTTTGGACCATTCGAGCTCGCGCGCCATTTCGGCCCAGAAAGCTTCGGGGTCGCGAGCGGCCCGATCATAGACATCGCGTGTGGGGACGTTGGCGGCGCGTGAGAACGCGGCCGCCGGCGCGAACTTGCGCGTTTCCTGGAGCAGCACGTCGATGTCGGTCATGGCGCGAGCAGAGTTGAGGGTGAGTCCGACGTACCTTATCGGCCGCCCAGGCGGGCGTCCAGAGCGAAAGCATCCTTCATAACGCGTTCCGCGCGCGGCGGCGACGCGCTACTGTTGAGTCATGATCGGCACGACTCGACCGCGGCCGTGAGGCGAGAGCGGGCGGCCCGCGCCGCCACGGACGCACCGTGACGGCACCCGCGCTGGGAGCGGACGCGCGCCACGCGGTGGAGGTCGAGGCGCTCGTGCGTGCATTTGGCCGGCGCCGGGCGGTGGACGGCGTATCGTTCACGCTCGACGCCGGCGAGTGCCTGGCGGTGTTCGGGCCTAACGGAGCGGGCAAGACCACGCTCCTCCGCGTGTTGGCCGGATTGCTGCGCCCAACGAGCGGACGCGCATCGGTGGCCGGTGTGGCGCTGCCCGGCGGTCCGGAGGCGCGGCAGCGGATCGGGTTCATTTCCCACGCGAGCATGTTGTACGCGGCGCTCAGCGCGCGCGAGAACGTCGAGCTCGCGGCGCGGTTGTTCGGGCTGCGCGACCCCGGCGCCGCAGCGGCGCGCGCGCTCGACGCGATGCGCATGACGCCGCGCGCCGATGCGCCTGTCCGGTCTCTGAGCCGCGGGATGCAGCAGCGGGTGAGCATCGCGCGCGCCATGGTGCACGGGCCGAGTGTGGTGCTGCTGGACGAGCCGTTCACGGGTCTCGACGCCGCCGGGGCGGCGGCGCTCAGCGCTGCGTTAGGCGACCTGCGCGAATCGGGCGCGGCGCTCGTGCTCGTGACGCACAACCTGGAGGAAGGGTTGGCGCTGGCCACGCACGCGGCGATCATGACGGCGGGCGCGTTCGCGCGCCACGAGTCGCGCGCGTCGGTGGATGCGCGGGCCTACGCCGATACGTATCGCTCTCTGGTGTCGCTCGATGCCTGACACGCTCGGCGCGGCGATGCTCATTGCGCGCAAAGACCTGGCGATCGAGTTCCGCACGCGCACCGCGTTTTTCTCCGCCGTGGTGTTCGCGCTGCTGGCGATCGTGATCTTCTTTTTTGCGTGGGACCCGACCGCCGTCGCCGCATCCGATCTCGCGCCCGGCGTGCTCTGGGTGATCTTCACGTTTTCGGGGCTGCTGGGTCTGCACCGCTCGTTCGGCGTCGAGCTCGCCGACCGCGCGCTGGACGGGCTGCTTGGCGCCCCGATACCGCGGCATGCGATCTATCTGGGCAAGGCGATGGCCAATCTCGTGTTCGTGCTGGCGATCGAGGTGATCGCGGTGCCGGCCGTGGCGCTGTTCTACGACATGCCGTTAGGCGGGCTCTCCGGCGTAGCCGCGCTCGGCGCGCTCATGGTGCTCGCCGCGATCGGGTTGGTCGCCGTCGGGACGTTGTTCGCGGCCATGTCGGTCAATACGCGGTTGGGCGAGCTGCTCCTGCCGATGCTGTCGCTGCCGTTTTTCGTGCCGATCGTCGTGCCGGCCGCGCAAACCACCGCGCGACTGCTCGCCGGGCGGCCGGTCGTCGAATCGATCGGGTGGCTCAAGATTCTCGTGGCCTTCGATTTGGTGTTCTTGGCGGCGTGTACCGTAGCGTTCCCCTACACGCTCGAGGATTGACCTTGGCCGCAAGGCAGTCGCACGCCATCTTTGCTGTCAGCCGCATGCTGAATCCCTTCTTCGAATGACCGAGACCGCCACGCGCGACCCGACGAGCACCGCCGCGACGTCCGTCGAGCGCGCAGCGGCGCCGCCCACGTTCGACTGGTTGTTCGTGGTCGCCGTGCTCGCGGTGATTGCGACGTTCATCCGCGCGATCTTTTTCACCCCGATGGACGCCCTGCAAGGACCAGCGCAGAAGATCTACTATGTGCATCCGCCGTCGGCGTGGGTCGCGTTTCTCGCCTTCGGGGTGGTGGCCGTTGCGAGCATCCTCTATCTCTGGATGAAAGACCCGCGTCTCGACCGTCTGGCCGAGTGCTCGGCCGAAGTGGGCGTGGTGTTCACGACGATCACGCTGATCACGGGCTCGCTGTGGGGCAAACCGATCTGGGGCACCTGGTGGACCTGGGATGCGCGGCTCACGTCGACGCTGTTCCTGTGGTTCATCTACGTGGGCTACCTCATCCTCCGCGGCGCGGTCGAGGACCCCGGGATGCGCGCCCGCTACTCGGCTGTGTTAGGCATTCTGGGATCGCTGCTCATTCCGTTCATCCACCTCAGCGTGTACTTGTTCCGCACGCTGCACCCGATGCCGATCATCGGGAAGCCGAGCCGGCCGTCGCTGCCCAACGACATGCTGGTGACGTTTCTCATGTCGTTCTGCGCGTTCACGCTGCTCTACGCGGCGCTGCTGCGCGCGCGCTATCGGCTGGCCACCGATCAGGCGGCGCTCGACGCGGAGGAAGGCCGATGATTCCGAACAATGCCGGCTACTACCACGCGGCGTACCTCATCGTGGTCGTGGTGCACGCGGCGTACGCGGCGAGCATCTGGCTGAGGCGGCGCGCGGTGCGCGCGCGACTCGGCGCCGCGAGCGGCGCGCGCCCGCGCGGTTGATCGCCGGACGGGCGCGGCCGCCGTACCGTTAGGCGCGTCCGCCGCGGGCGGCAATCCGCTGCATCGCCGGCTCGCTCACGAACTTCTTGTGCACGAACCGCTCGCCCCATGCGAGCGGCGTCACGTCGCGGTACTCGCGCAGAACATCCGCGCCGTACCCCGGGTGCAGCTGCTTGCGCAGCGACGCGCGCACGTTCGGATCGGCCCCGCGGTCCAGGAGCAACTCGGTGAACGGCGCTTCGAATGGTCCGCCGTGGTGGTTCATCCAGAACGCCGGCTGCGATACCACGGTGTTGAACAGCGCGGTGTGACCGCCGAATCCGTCGCTGTCCACGTCGGCCTTCGCGTTCACGTCCATGCCGCGGTCCAGCAGCCACCGTGCGAGGTCGATCTCATCGTAGTCGACACACATGTGGAGCAGCGTCGTGCCGCCTAACGGCGTGCCGTGCGTGGCCTGCACCGGGTCGTGGCAGCCGAGCTCGGGCGGATAGATCTCCGAAAAGGCGAAGGTGCGGCGGAGGAGCGATGGATCGCGTCGTAGGTGCCGCTCGAGCAGGTCGATGCGGCCGCGGTGCAGCGCCATCACCGGCGTGTCCGGCAGCTCGAGCCCGTGCGCGACGTACATCTCGAGGATCGCATGCTTGGCCGATGGTTTTCGGCTGTCGGACTCGAGCACCACATCCACGGGGGCGACAGGGCGCCCGTCGGCGTCGACGACGGGCGCACCGAGCTCGAGCATGAGTGCCGTGCCGTCGACGCTCAGCGTGTACGCGGGGCCGCCGAGCGCATCGGCCCGCGGCCGCGGCGAGCCTAACCGAGAGTGCAGCCGCCGCGCGGTCTCCACCTTGCCCTGGAGCGTAGCGCGGGCCACGGCATACTCGAGGTCCGTCGCACCCAGCTCGAGCAGGATGTCGATGATGCGGTCGCGGCCCAGGTTGGCCGCGTAGCTCATGGGCGGGCCCCAGTTGCTCTTGGGCCTGGCGAGCGCCGATTCGTGGAGCAGCTCCGGATGCCTAACGACCAGGTCGCGCACCGCGTCCGCGTCGTCGCGCCAGATGGCGTCGGTGAGCTCGCAGGCGTGCACCAGGCGCGGCCAGCTCGGGGTTTCGTAGCTGCGCGCGAGCACGAATTGCGCATCGGCCAACGTCGCCCGGGCGGGATCGATGGTGCGCGGAAAGAACTCGGCGAAGTCGGCGAGTGCCGACGGCTCGCCGTCGTGGGCGGCGCGGAGCAGGTCCTTCGCCTGGTGGCGCAGCTGCTCGAGGTTGGGACGGACCGGCAGGTGACGGTTAGGCATGACGAGCCTCCTGGATGCGCCCGTGGTCCGCCGGCATCGGGCAAAGGAGGTTCGTGTGAACCGTGCCTGTCGTGTGGCCTACCCAGGTGGACTCGGTCCTTTCCGCGGACGGGCGGCGCCCTGCACGCCGTGCCTTGACCGTAGCACGCGGCGTCCGGACCGTCAAGCCGCAGCCGGGGCAGGGCCGGAACGACGAGAACGCGGGCCACGCACCTCGCGTGACCCGCGTCCCGTACGACGACCTGCTGCGTTGGGTGCTACCGGTTAGGCACACCCGCCCGCAGCACGTGCGTCGGATGCTTGATCGCGGCCGTGGGCTGCACCAGCGGCGTCGTGTCGACGCGCGTGACCGCGGCGAGCACGTGCTGCTTCAATGCATCGAAGGCGAGCACCACGTCGGTCGCGCCGGGCGTCAGCGCCGATGAGCACCCGACGTACAGCCCGGTCATGCCGGTCGTGATCTGGTACGTGCCCAGCGACGACGACGTCAGGTCGGCGCTGCTGCAGGCGTAGTTGCCGCCTGCGTTGGACATCGACGAGCCGAGGTTCGACAGGAACGCGTTCTCGAGCGCGAAGTAGCGACCGTACGTCGGCGGATTCTCGCCGACGAACACGATGCGGCCGCCGTCCTTGGCGAACTGCTTGAGTGTATTGATCTCGGTCGTCGTGAACGACTGTGTCGGCACGAAGAACATGATCACTTTGACGTTGCCTGGAATCGACGTGAGGCCGCCCTGGGCCGTGCTGCGGACCGAGACGGTATCACCGAGACCCTGCATCGCCGACGCGGCCATCGAGAACGAACCGCAGTCGCCGCAGAGCGAGCCGTGTCCGAAATCGAGCCACACGGTGGTGCCCGATGCGCGCGAGCCCGACGCCGTGTACGACACGAGGTTGCGCATCAAGATTGCGTTATTGGTATCGGCGGTGAGGCCCGTGTTCTGAAACAGCGCGAGATCGTTGAACACGACGAGGTCGCCGCCGGGTGTCGGCGCGAGCGAGACCTGCACGGACGCGCCGTTGCTCTCGACGCCTTCGGCGAAGGCGAAGATCTGCGCGCTGCCGGCGCCGACCACCGTTACGAGACCCGTGGAGTCGACCGTCGCCACGGCAGAATCGCTCGAGGCCCACGTGAACGAGACCCCCGACACCGGCGTGCTGTCGGCGTGCTGCGCACTGGCCGTCAACTGCAGTGTTTGGCCGATCGCGGTGAGCGTGTCGGCCGCCGGGGAGACGGAGACGGATGCGATGAGATGCCCAACGGTCAAGACGACGTGCGCGCTGCACGCGGTGTGGCACGCGGGCGCCGTCACGGTCACGGTGTCGGTGCCGTAGTGCGCGGCGGTCACCGTGGCCGAGTCGCCGCCGGCGAACGGGGTGACGGTCAGAATGCTGTCGGCGCCGTGGGACCACGACAAGCCGGTCGTGTCGACCGTCATGCCATCGAAGCCTAACGCACGGGCCGACACGACGAGCTGCGCCCCGATCACGGACAGCGAGGCAGCGCCGTCGGGTTTCGTGATGCGCGCGCCGTCGAGGGTCACGTGAACGGTGCCGTTCGCGTGGACGGTGTTGTCCGCGCCCAGCACGTCGACGGACACGGTGGCGGCGCCCGGCCGCAGCGCGGTCACGCGGATGGAATCGCCGTTCGCCAGCGTCTGGATCGACAGGACGGCCGGCGCGCTATTGGTCCACGACAGGTGCGGGGCGGGCACGGTATCGCCACGCTGGTCTAACACAACGGCGCGGAAGGTGGCGGACTGGCCCGCGGCGAGGCTGTCGGGCCACGCCATGGGATGAATCTGCGCCGCAATGGTGGTCTTGGGATTGGTTCCGCTGTCGCGATTGCACGCCGCGAGCCCGGCGAGCATCGCGGCGCCGGCTAGCGTGAGCAGAATCGTCGAACGAGTCGAACGTCGAGTCATGGTAGTTGGACCGAAGAGAGGGAAGCCGACGGGTGTCTTGCAGTTGGTATCGGTCGGCCGGTCCAAAAATCGAGAAGGCAATTTTCTCGCGGGATGTCGGGCAAACCCTCACACGGCGGTCGGGGAAACCCCTACGCAACGCCTAACTATCCCCGAGGGCAGCGGAGACGGCGTTTACTCGGCGCGAATGCTGATGAGGGGATCGGCGCGCGTGGCCCGTCGTGCCGGCACGATGCACGCGAGCGTGACGACGACGAGCGATCCGGCCGCGACCGTGGCGTAGGTTGCGGCGTCGAGCGGCCCCACGCCGTAGAGCGTACCGGCGAGCAGGCGCCCACCGGCCACCGCGCCGCCGATGCCTAACGCAAGGCCGACGACCGACCAGGCGAGGCCGCGCCGCGCCACCAGCGCGAGCACGCTGCGCGGACTCGCGCCTAACGCAAGGCGGACGCCGAACTCGCGGGTGCGCGTCGACACCTCGTAGGCGAGCACCCCGTAGATGCCCAACGCAGCGAGCACCAGCGCCAGGCCGGCGAAGCCCGCCGCCAGGCCGAGCGCGAAGCGGCGGGCATCCAGGCTCGATCCGATCACCTCATCCATGGACTGGATGTCGCGCAGCGGCATCGCGGGGTCGACGTCTTTGACGGCCCGGCGCAGCGCGCCGATGGCCTCGCGCGAATCCGAGGTGCGCACGACCACGGACAGCGTATGTTGCCACGCTTGCTGCGCGTGATTCACGAACAGCGTCGGTGTGGGCGGCAGGTCGAGGCCTGCGTTCCGCACGTCGCCCACGACGCCGACGACGGTCATCCAGTCGCCGTTCGGGTTCGGCCCGATGCGAATGCGCTTGCCCACCGCCTCGCCGTTCCGGAAGTACCGCCGCGCGGCGGTTTCGTTGACGAGCACGCGCGAGGGGCCGTCCGGCGTATCGGTGGCATCGAATCGGCGGCCGGCCATGAGCGGGATGCGCATCGTCTCGAGATATCGGCCTCGAATGGCGACATACGTCATGTCGGGCAGGTGCGACTCGTCGACGGGCTGGCCCTCGATGCGCAGCGATGTACTGACGCTCCCTTGCATGGGAAGCAACGACGCGGCGCCGGCCGCGATCACGCCCGGCGCCTGCGCGAGCTCGCCTAACACGCCGTCGTAGAACGCGTTGACGATCGGGATCGAGTCGTAGCGCGATCCGGTGACGCGCAGCTGCGCGGTGACGACGTGGTCCGGGTCGAAGCCGAGTCGGACGCGTGTCAGCTCGGTGAAGCTGCGAACGAGGAGGCCGGCGCCGACCAAGAGCATGACGGCCAGCGCGACCTGCGTCGCCACGAGCGCGCGGCGGAGGGTGGCGCCGCTCCGGTGTACGCTCGAGCCGCGTCCGCCTTCCTTGAGCAGGTCGTGGATGCCGGTGCGCATGGCGTGCACGGCCGGCAGCACGCCGAAGAGGGCGCCCGCCGCCATCGAGACGAGGACGCTGAACGCCAGGACCTGCCCGTCGACGCCGACGGGGAAGAGCGGCGGCAGGGCCGCCGGATCCACCGCCAACAGCGCGCGCGTGGCCATCACCGCGAGCCCGACGCCTAACGCACCGCCGGCGAGCGCCAGCAGCACCGATTCGGTGAGCAGTTGCCGCACCAACCGGCCGCGGCCGGCGCCTAACGCCGCACGCAGCGCGAGCTCCCGGCGGCGCCCGATGGTCCGCGACAGCGTGAGGTTCATGAGGTTGGCGCAGGCGATGAGGAGCACCATGGCGGCGGCGGCTTGCAGCAGCACCAGCGGCGTGCGAAGATCGCCCGCCGCCATCTCGTGCAGCGGCGTCACGATCGCCGTGCGGGCGCCATCGGCGTCCGGATACTGGGCGGCGAGCCGTTGGGCGATGAGGCGCAGATCTGCGCGAGCCGCGTCCAGCGTGACGCCGGGGCGGAGTCGTCCGACGGTGATGATCCAGTGCTGCTTTCGCGTGATGGCGGCATTCGCGAGATCGTCGCGGAGATCGAGCGGCAGCCACACGTCCTCGTCGTGGCCGAGGACGAAGCCGCGCGGCATCACGCCGATGATGTCCAGCGCGCGGCTGTCGAGTGTGAGGCGCCGGCCCACGATCTCGGGATCGCCGCCGAGCGCGCGCTTCCAGAATCCGTACGAGATGAGGACGCTGCTGCTGTCAGCCGCCATTCCGGCGGTCGTCTCGAACACCCTGCCTAACGCAGGCCTAACGCCGAGCACGTGGAAGAGGTGGGCATCGGCGGAGATGACCGTGAGCGTCGTCGGGTCCGCGTGATCGGGCTGCCACACCACGGATCCGCCTGCCGTGGTGTACGCGCCGAGGTCGGTAAACGCGCGCTGTTGGGCGCGGTAATCCACGTAGTCGGGGGGCGACATCGGCGTGTGATTGCCCGGGTTACCGGGCCACGACTCCATGGCCATCACCAGCCGTCCTGGATCCGCGTACGGCAGCGGCCGCAGCAACACGTCGCGCACGACGCTGAAGATCGCGGTGTTGGCCCCGACGGCGAGGGCGAGCGTGAGCAGCGAGACGGCCGCGAACGTCGGCGTCCGGCGCATGGTGCGCCATGCGTACCGCGCGTCCTGCCGCCATTCCGTTAGGCGATCCATGGCCCGGACGGCGCGGTTGCCGCGCGCGTCGGCCGCGCGGCAGTAGGCCCGGGTGCCCTCGAGGTCGCCGAACTCGCTGAGCGCCATGCGGCGGGCGGCGTCGGCGTCGTCACCCCGCGCCATCAGCTCGCGGACGCGCATGTCGAGGTGGAAGGCCAACTCGGTGTCCACGTCGCGGGCGATGTCGGCGCGCGATCGCCACGGGAATCGGAAAGAGCGCTTGGGTTGGACCATGGGTCTCTCAGGCTGGCTTGAGCACTTTGGAAACCGCGTCGGCGTAGGTCTTCCACACCGCGGACTCCGTGCGGAGACGCGCGCGTCCGGCCGATGTCAGCGTGTAGTACTTGGCTTTGCGGTTGTTCTCCGACGTACCCCACGACGCGGACACGAGCCGCCGCTCCTCGAGGCGATGCAGCGCTTGGTACAGTGCGGCCCCATCCACGGACAGCACGCCCGCGCTCCGGACATCGAGCCAGCGCGAAATCGCGTAGCCGTGCATCGGCTCCCACGCCAGCGCGCGGAGGATGAGGATATCGACGGTGCCTTGCAGGAGCTCGGAGGGTGTGCGGGCCACGGGTCGCTTCCAGTCACCAGGTGAGTGGAATAGTCGCGGCAACCGCCGCGGCTGTCAAGTGCGCGGCGCGGCCGCAGAGCGCGCCTACCGCCGCCGGATCCGGGGTTATGCATTCATATAGAGGGACGATGCAGGAGGCAGATCATGATGGAACCGATGGTCGTCACCGTCGATATCGATGCGCCGCCTAACGAGGTGTGGGCGGTCCTGAAAGATGTGGAGAGCTGGCCGTCCTGGACGCCGATCGTGCAGCAGGTCACCCGACTCGATAGCGGCCCGTTCACCGTTGGCAGCAAGGCGCGCATTTTACAACCGCGGATGCGCCCCGCCGTGTGGGAGGTCACGCGGTTCGAGGAAGGACGCCGCTTCACCTGGATGAGCCGCGCGCCCGTGATGACCGAAGCCGATCACCTGATCGAGCCGCGAGGGACCGGAAGCCGAGCGATGTTGTCAATTCGATTTTTCGGCATGCTGAGCGGCATGGCCGGCCGGATGTTTCGCGGGCTCGTCCAACGCTACATCGGCATCGAAGCCGAGAGTCTGCGCCAACGCTGTGAGGGCGCGCGCGCTGGTGGCGCGGCAACGAACGCGCATGTATGATGCGGGGTCGCGCTCCAGGGCGCGCCCCGTCCGCGGAAAGGGAGTGTCCCACCTGGCAGGTCGGTTCGCACATCCACTACCTCTTTCATGCCCGGCGCGGGCGGACACACGGGCGCTCATGAAGGAGGTCGTGTGTCGCAACTCCCCCCATCCCCGGATTTTGCGTACGAGCGGAAGCGCGCCAAGGCGCTGCTCCGCGACGCCAAGGCCGGCGAGCCGACAGCGATCGCGCGCCTGACGGCGCATCTCCCGCGCCTCGCCGGCACGCCCGGCGCTCTCAAGCTCGCCGACGCACAGTTCGTCGTTGCGCGCGAGCGCGGCTTCGAGAGCTGGCCCAAGCTCAAGGCGCATCTGGAAGCGCTGCTGCCTGCCGACGAGCGCGCGTCGCGGTTCCTCGACGCGGTGGAGCACGGCGCCAAGGGCACCGTGTCGCGGATGCTGAAGCAGCACCCCGAGCTGCCTAACGAAAGCATCTTCACGGCCGCCGCGGCCGGCGATGCCGACCAGGTGGCGCGCCGCATCGCCGCCGATCCCTCGTGCGCGCGGGCGACGCGCGGCCGCCAGGCCTGGACGCCGCTCGCGTACGCATGCGCCACGCCGGTGCACGGCGCGAGCACGCGTCGCGCGGCGTCAGTGCTTCGCGCGGCGACGCTGCTTCTGGACGCCGGCGCCAGCCCGAGCGCCGGCAGCCTCTACTTCGAGTCCGACGATAAACCGGTCCCGATTCCGGCGCTCTACCACGCGTGCATGAGCGACAACGTGCCGTTAGTCAACCTGCTGCTCGACCGCGGCGCGCCGACGCAGGACGGCGAGTCCATCTATCACGCGGCGCAGTACAACCGGCGCGGGTGTCTCGAGGCGCTGCTGGCGCACGGCGCCGACCTGTCGTCGACCCAATCGCCGTACGGCAACACGCCGCTCTATTTTCTCGTTGGGCATGCCGACGACCACGGCGGGCGCGCGCCCTGGTTCCAGGGACTCCTGTGGCTGCTCGAGCACGGCGCGGATCCCAACGTGCCGAGCGACGCGAAACACGAGACGCCACTGCACGGCGTGGCCGGGGGCGGACCCAAGGTCGCCACGGCGCGGGCGTTGCTCGAGCACGGCGCCGATCCGAACCTGCGCCGCGGCGATGGGCGCACGGCCTACGAGCTCGCGGTGCGGAGCGGCAACCTCGCGGTCGCGCAGCTCCTCCTCGACCACGGCGCCGATGCCGCTTCGTTAGGCGCGGAGGATCAGCTGCTCCAGGCGTACTTCGCCGGCGATGCCGCCCGGGCCCGCGCGGTGTTGGAGGCGCATCCCGAGCTCAGGCGGGCCATCGCGACGCTTGGGGGCGCCGCGCTCTGTCACGCGGTGGTGCAGGACAACGCCGACGCCATCCGCGTGATGCTCGAGCTCGGCTGCCCATTGGACGCCCAGGCATCGGATGGGGGGACGGCCCTCCATTGGGCCGCCTGGCACGGCAAGGCCGATCTCGTGCGGCTGCTCCTCTCGTTAGGCGCGCCGGTGAACGTGCGCGATACGCAGTTCGGCTCGTCGCCGCTCGGTTGGGCGGCCCACGGCTCCGGCCAGCATCGGGGCCACGATGCCGCCTACATCGCCATCGTCGACGCATTGATCGCTGCCGGCGCCGAGCGCCTGCCGTCCGTCAACCGGTGGGGCGAGCCGCCCGAAGGCATGGCCAGTCCCACGGTCGCCAAGCATCTGATCGCCGGCGACGCCACCGGCGGCCCGCCGCCCGCCTAACGGATCACCGCCGGTAGATGACGCCGTTCTTCATCACGAATCGGACCCGGCTCACGGCCGAGATGTCTTGCGTGGGGTCGCCCTGGACCGCCACGATGTCGGCCTTGAGCCCGGGGACGAGGCGTCCGATCTGCTTGTCCAACTGCAGGATCTTCGCGTCCACCGCGGTCGCGGCCAGCAGCGCCTGCGCGGGCCGCATCCCGTCCTTCACCATCCACTCGATCTCGCGCGCGTTGGTCCCGTGCGTGAACACACCCACGTCGCTGCCGCATCCGATGATGACGTTGTTCTTCATCGCCAGTTGAAACGCGTGCTTTGCTTCCTCCATCGACGGCGTGGGCGCGCTCTTGCCGCGCACGTAGTGATCGAAGTACTCCGAGTAGGCCTCGACCGCCGTAAGCGTGGGCAGGTACGCGATGCCGCGCTCGGCCATCATGTGAAAGACGGAGTCCGTTCCACCGAATCCGTGCTCGATCGTGTTGACGCCGGCCAGAATCGCGCGGCGCATGCCTTCCGCCGTGCTGGCGTGCGCCGACACCGGACGGCCCGACGAGTGCGCCTCGGCGACGAGGGCGTCGATCTCCTCCTGGCTGAACGTGGGCATCGTGCTTCCGTTAGGCCCGCGGCGGTAGTCGGCGTAGACCTTGATCCAGTCGGCGCCGCGCGCCGCCTGCTCGCGCACCGCCGCCAGGACTTCGGGCACGCCGCTCACGGCCTGTCCGCCCTGCGGCAGCTCGAGATCCGGTCGGAATCCCCGCGGCCCGGGTCCGTAGCTCGCGGTCGCCACGATGGCGCGCGTCGCCACCTCGAGGCGCGGGCCCGGGATCAGCCCCTCATCGATCGCGTGCTTCATGTCCACGTCCGAGAAGCCCGCTCCCTCGGTGCCGAGGTCGCGCAGCGTGGTGAAGCCTTGCATGAGCGTGTTGCGGGCGTGGAGCACCGCCTCGACGACGCGATACCCCATGGGCTCCTTGAGCACCTGGTCATCCCACAGCGTTTCGTTGTACGGATGCAGGAAGACGTGGGAGTGGGCGTCGATGAGCCCCGGCAGCAGCGTTAGGCCAGTGAGCGCGATGGTCTCGGCGCCGGCCGGCGCGTGCACGGAGGCGGCGGGTCCGACGGCAACGATGCTGTCGCCCTCGACGAGCACGACCCATCCGGCGTGCACGGACTCGCTCGTCGCATCGAACACGCGATCCGGCTTGAGCAGTACCGGATGTCCGGGCGCCGGCGGAACGAGCGGCGCGAACCCGGCCTCGACGGGCAGCTTGAGCGCCGAGAGCAGTGTGTCGCGCGCCTGTGCCGCGAGCGTTGTCACATGCCCAACCGAAGCGAGCGCGGCCATGGCCGCGAGGCGCGAAAAGGGAACCGGACGAAGGCGTCGTGCGGAGTGCGAGGTGCGCGCTTCGGAGCGCATGGGCGAATCTCCTGATGGGCGTCGAGCGGAAACGGGCGAACCATGGCGGAGATGCTACCGGCGGGCGCGCGCGATCACCAGAGGCCGCACGGCGCCGATGACGGTGCGGCGCGCATCGACTAGACTTCCGCATCCTGTTGCCCAACTCCGCGATCGCACGCATGCGCCCTCCTCTGCATCCGCCCGCCGAAAGCGTCGTCGACCGGTTTTTGCGCTATGTGCGCATCGACACGCAGTCGCGCGAAGACCAGCAGACGACGCCGAGTACGCCCACGCAGTGGGCGCTCGCGCGGCTGCTCGCGGCCGAGCTCGAGCAGTTGGGCGCATCCGACGTCACGGTCAGCGAGCACTGCATGGTGTACGCGTCGGTCCCGTCCTCGCTGCCTAACGGAGCCAGCGCGCCGACGGTGGGCTTCATCGCGCACCTGGACACCTCGCCGGCGGTGAGCGGCGCCGGCGTGACGCCGGTGGTGCACCGAAACTATCGCGGCGGCGACATCGTGCTGCCCGGCGACACGACGCAGGTGATCACCGTCGCGCAGCACCCCGTCCTCGCGGACATGATCGGCGACGACATCATCACCACCGATGGCACTACGCTGCTCGGCTCCGATGACAAGGCGGGTGTCGCCGCCATCATGACGCTCGTGGATGTGCTGCTCCGCAACCCGGCCGTGCCGCACGGCCGCGTGCGCGTCGCCTTCACGGCCGACGAGGAGATCGGGACGGGCATCGAGAAGTTCGACGTGGCGGCGTTCGGCGCCGACTTCGCGTACACGGTGGACGGCAGCACGTTAGGCGAGGTGAGCGACGAGACGTGGAGCGCCCGCCTCGCGATGGTGACGTTTTTCGGGACCAGCGCGCACCCCGGCACGGCGAAGGGCGTGATGGTGAACTCGGTCTACGCGATGGCCGACTTCGTGAGCCGCATGCCGCGCGACATGCTGCCCGAGACTACCGAGGATCGCGAGGGCTTCGTGCACCCGTACGTCGGCACGCTCGACGTCGAGCGCTCGAGCGTGAAAATTCTGCTGCGCGATTTCGACCTGAGCGGCCTCGACGCCAAAGAGGAATTGCTGCGGCGGCTCGCGCGCGAGAGCGAGCAGCGGCATCCCGGCGTCACATCGCGCATCGACGTGCGCGAGAACTACAAGAACATGAAAGAGGTGTTAGGCGAGCTTCCGCATATCACCCAGTACGCGCTCGATGCCGCGCGGCGCGCCGGCCTCGCGCCCTTTCTGAAGCCGATCCGCGGCGGCACCGATGGCTCGCGTCTCACGTTCCGTGGCCTTCCGTGCCCGAACATCTTTACGGGCGGCCACGAGTTTCACAGCAAGCTCGAATTCAACTCGCGGCGCGGTCTCGAGAAGACGACCGAGACGCTCATGCACCTCGTCCAGCTCGTCGCCCAAGCTGGAGAGGCGCGCGACCGCTCGTGGACGCGTCCTAAATGATGATTGCACCGGGCGAGGCCAGCAGCGACGCTCGCAGCGATCCAACCCCAGACATTGGTGCGCTGGACTCGGCGCCTGGCTGGTCTCTACGCTCATGCAGAAACGGACACAGCGCGGACACGGCGGACAAAGCACCGACCGCTCGGCTGCAGGGCGCGGCAACGCGCTGGCACCAGGTCGCTCGCCGCGTGTGTTTTGTAAAAGCAATCCCTGTTGGATGCTCCCGCAGCAATTGACTTCCCCTCGCAGCCGAGCGGTCCGCGCTTTGTTCGCAGTGTCCGCGCTTTGTCCGTTTCTCCATGCGTAGAGACCAGCCCGCGCTGGGCTCAAGCGATCACTTGGATGCCTGGGCGGTCACCGGCGTCGGGTGCTGCGTCGATGCGATGAACGACGCGATGTCGGACTTGAGCTGCTTGGCCGACGCCTGATTCAGATAGGCCATGTGCCCGCTCTCGTAGTACTTGAACTGCACGCGATCCTTGTACGTCTGGTCGAAGCCCAGGTGCGTGAACGTGTACTCCGCATTCGCGAACGGCGTCGCGGTGTCGTAGTAGCCCGCGCCGACCATCACGTGCAGGTACGGGTCTTTCGCCATCGCCAGACGCAGCGATTCCATCTCGCTCGGGAATCCGCGGGAGTTGAGCGAGCTGTAGTCCCACCGGCCGGCGTGTCCGCCCGTGTAGTACTGCAGGTCGGTCGAGTACTTGAGGTCGTCGTGCAGGTAGCGCATGAACGCCGCCATGAACGCGCCGGCCGGCGCGACGTCCGAGGGGTCGTAGTCCTGGCGCTGCGCGGCGGCGTTCCCGTTGATGCCTGTTAGGCGCGTGTCGTAGCGGCCCATGATCAGGCGCTGGTCGCGCAGCAGCTCGGTGCGGAAGCTGCCCGCGTCGAGACGGAGGTTCGTGTTCATCAGATACTGCGTCGAGATTCCCGTCAGCTCCGACAGCTTCTGCGCCACGGCCTGCCGCTCGGACTGCGAGAGATCGTTGCCCTTCGCGAGCGCCGTCAGGTAGTCGCCGAACGCGTATTGGCGCGACTGCGCGACCACCTGCTCGAGCGTCTGGCTCTGCAGGTTCGACGGCAGCTTCTTGTGATACCACGCCGTTGCCGTGTAGGACGGCAGGAACGTGGCGTACGCGATGTCGTTGCTCGGATCCTGCGAGATGTACTGGAAGTCGAGCACCGTGCCTAACAACATGATGCCGTTGAGCTCGATGCCTTCGCGTTCCTGGAGCTCGCTCGCCAGGCCGGCCGAGCGGAACGTGCCGTAGCTCTCGCCAAAGAGATACTTGGGCGACGCCCAGCGGTCGTACTTGTCGAGATAGTCGCGGATGAACTGGCCGAACATCGCGACGTCGTTCACGGCGCCGGTGAACTCCGACGCTTTCACGCCGGGCGCGGGCCGCGAATACCCGGTCATCATTGCATCCACCTGCACCAGGTCGGTCACGTCTAACGGAGAATTCGGATTGTCGACCAGGTTGTACGGCGGCGCCGGTTCGGATCCCGCGGGTCCCATGTCGGGGTGCTTCGGGCTCATGATGCCTTCGTCGAGCCAGATCGACGCCGAACCCGGACCGCCGTTGAAGAAGAAGGTGACCGGGCGGTTGGCCGCATCGACACCGTCCTTGGTGT
>Ga0075426_10001424_pt1 | contig 17001 bp, 13 predicted proteins | sample SoiMethybrSBSTD5_FD_75304 | JGI IMG/M metagenome (GOLD analysis project Ga0075426, IMG submission 75304) | Bulk soil microbial communities from a Populus tree surrounding site in Tennessee, USA - Soil MetaG P. TD hybrid SBSTD5 | ecosystem: Environmental > Terrestrial > Soil > Tree plantation... | reverse complement strand
GTGGCGATCGTCCGTACCCTGCTACGCGCCCGGCAAGCCGAGGATGCCCTGCGGGAAAGCGAGCAACGGCTGCGCATGGCACAGCTGGCCGCCAACATCGCTTCCTGGGATTGGGACCTGACAGCCGGACGGGTATTCTGGCCGCAGGAGCTCTACCAGGTAGCCGGGCTGGATCCGTCGCTGCCGCCCTCGCGGGAGACCTGGATGGAGCACATCCTGCCCGAAGACCGCGGACGCGCGGAGCAGCAACTGGAGGAGGCGCTCAACTCGCAGCAGACGCACATCCGGCTGGAATATCGCTTCCGGGGATCGGACAACGTGGTGCGCTGGATTAACCGGCTGGGCAGGATCTACCGCGACGAGCAGGGCAAACCGGTTCGGGTGCTGGGCATCATCAGCGATGTTACAGAGCGCAAGCTGGGTGAGGAGAGCCGACGGGATGAGGAACTGAGGCGCCAGCTGCTGGAGCACGTTCTTTCGGCGCAGGAAGAAGAGAGGCGGCGGGTGGCGCGGGAGCTGCACGATGAGGCCGGCCAGTTGCTCACCTCGCTGCTGGTGGGCCTGCGCAGCATTTGCGGCGCGCGTACCCTGGTGGACGCCAAAAACCAGGCGCAACACCTGCGCGAGATCACGGCGCAGGCGATCGAAGGGGTAGGCCGCCTGGCTCGAGGGTTGCACGCTTCCGTGCTCGACGACCTGGGCCTAGCGGCTGCTCTGGCGCGTCATGCCAGCGATTACTCGCGCGTGCACGGCATCGCGGTGGAACTTGATACCGGGGAACTGGAATCGGTGGCTTTGACTGCAGCCACGCAGACGGGCCTATTCCGGATTATTCAGGAAGCCCTCACCAACGTGGCCAAACACTCCGGGGCCAAGCGGGTTTCGGTAACCTTCAAGAGCCTGGCGGAGGGCATGCAAGCATCGGTGCAGGACGATGGCAAAGGATTTTCCGTTGCACGGCCTGCGGGCAATGCGTCTAACCATCTTGGATTGCAAGGCATGCGGGAACGGGCCGCCATCCTGGGAGGGGAATTGAAGTTGCACTCCGCTCCAGGCGAGGGCACAACTGTCACCGTGGTCGTTCCCAGGACAGATAACGCAGAAACACAAATGGCGCAGGCAGGATGAAAAGTATGGGCCGTCGCACCACCAAGATTCGCGTAGTGGTCGCAGATGACCACTCGATTCTGCGTGCCGGCTTGCGCATGCTGATCAAGGCGGAAAGCGACATGGAGGTGGTGGGCGAAGCCGCCGAGGGTAGAGAGGTGGAGGGTGTGGTGCGCGAGACCAAGCCCGATGTTCTGCTGCTCGACATCACCATGCCGGCGGGGGGCGGCATCAAGGCTTTGGAGCAGGTGCGGCGGAGCTCTCCTCAGGTGCGCGTATTGATTTTAACCATGCACGAAGATCCCGCGTACCTGCGTTCGGTACTGGCGGCGGGCGCTTCCGGTTACGTTCTGAAGCGGGCGGTGGATGCGGACCTGCTCTTTGCGATCCGCGCCGTGCACCGCGGCGGGACTTTCGTTGATCCCAGCCTGGCGCAAACCCTGCTACCCCAGGTGGGAAGTGCGGTGGCCACCAAAGGCAATCTCCTCAGCCCGCGCGAGCGCCAAGTGCTGCAACTTGTGGCCGAGGGCTATACCAACCAACAGATTGCAGAACGCATTTTTGTGGGCGTGAAGAGCGTGGAGACCTACCGCGCGCGCATCGGGCAAAAGCTCACCCTGAACAGCCGGGCCGATTTTGTGCGCTACGCGCTGGAAGCCGGCTTGCTGACCTCTGAGGAAGTCGCCCAAAGGATGCAGTCCACCATGGTGCAACTCAAGCGCTGAAGTCTGCACTCCGGCTGGTGCAAAGGTTTCGCTTTCTGTCAGGTGTTACCTGACAACCGCCTCTGGTTTTATCTCTTCCCCTGATAGACGCCAGCCTTAATCAGCTACATCCTAAACGCAGCAAAGTTACTGGTTGCGAACGTCTGTTGTTCATGTTGCAGATTCCCAGGGTCCCCGCGCAACCATCGGCGGTTATGAAGTCGAAACCCACAATTCTTTGCCTGGAAGCGGATACGACGGGTGTGTACATTCGCAAGATGTTATTGGAGGAAGCGGGCTTTGAAGTTCTGGTGTCCACAGACGTTCCCTTGGCCAAAAAGCTTTTGGGTTCAACGCGCATTCATGCCGTGCTGGTGGATGTGAAGGCTATTCGAGCGAACAGATCGGTAGCTGCCGAGCTGAAACAGCTTAAGCCGAAAGTGCCGATCATCGCCCTCTCGCCCTATGAATGGCTGCCGTCCGATTTGTCTAAAGATGTGGATGCCGTGCACACGCAGCTGGCGCCCCCTGACGAACTGCTGGCCAAACTAAGACGAGTGATCGACTGACGCATCATCACCAAGCGTGGAGTGAATATGGTTTGATTGCCAACTGCGCGGCAACTTCCGGCGAAAGCCGGTGCGCACCTGACGGCGTATAATTCGGTTTCTGTGCTGCCGGTCCTATGCGAAAAATGGACCATTCTTCAGTTCTCCAGCACCTTCCACTACCCGGCAAGAGGAGTCGTCATGAGCAAGATTTCCGAAATATTGCGCGAGCACGAATCGGACATTTTGAGCGATTGGGTGAAACAGCAGCTCACCAGCAGCGGCTCGCGGCCTGACCTGATGAAGGAAACGGAAGTGCGGGAGCAGTCGGCGGAGTTTCTTCGCTTGCTGGCGGGAGCCGCACAAAACGGCAACATGGGGGACATCCAGGGGGCGAGCTGGACGCGAGTGCGCGACCTGCTGGCCGGGATCTCGCGTTCGCGTGCCCGCAAGGGCTTCACCCCGGTGGAGACGGCAACCTTCGTGTTTTCGCTGAAGCAGCCTCTTTTTACCCGCCTGCACAAAGCTCACGGCAGCGATGCCGGCGGCCTTTTCGAAGACGTGCGCGAGGCGACCGAGCTGCTGGACCGACTGGGACTGTTTACGTACGAGACTTACCAGAAATCGCGCGAAGAGGTAATCCAGCGCCAGCAGCAGGAGCTTCTGGAACTCTCGACGCCGGTGGTTAAATTATGGGATGGGGTGCTGGCGTTGCCGCTGATCGGCACCCTGGACAGCGCGCGCACTCAGGTGGTGATGGAGTCGCTGCTGGAAAAGATCGTGGAGAGTGGCTCCACCGTGGCCATCATTGACATTACCGGCGTGCCGACGGTGGATACGCTGGTGGCGCAGCATCTGATCAAGACGATCACGGCGGCCCGGCTGATGGGGGCAGAATGCATTATCAGCGGCATTCGCCCGCAGATTGCCCAGACCATTGTTCACCTGGGCGTGAACCTGAGCGATGTAATGACCAAGTCCAGTTTGGCGGATGCCTTTGCCGTCGCGCTGCAACGGGTTGGGCTGACGATTTGCCGGCCAACCGCCGCATAAACTTCGATGGATCGAATTCCTATTCTGCGCATGGGGGAGTTTCTCCTGGTCACGATCCAGGTGGACATGCATGACCGCCTGGCGGTTGCCCTGCAGGACGATCTGACGGAGAGGATCTCCCAAACCGGCGCGCACGGGGTGCTGATTGATATTTCCTCGCTGGAGGTAGTGGACTCGTTCATCGGCCGCATGCTGGCCAATATTGCCGCCATGTCCCGCATCCTCGACGCCAGTACCGTGGTGGTAGGGATGCAGCCCGCGGTGGCCATCACGTTGGTGGAACTCGGCCTCTCCCTGGAAGGCGTGAAGACCGCGCTGAACGTGGAAAAAGGGATGGAGTTGCTCCGTACCTCGCTTAATGGTCATCCCGGGGGACTCGGCCATGGCCCTGCTAAAAGATGAACTCATGGAGTTGGGCTCCTCGGCCGACATCGTTCGTGTTCGGCAGCAGGTTCGCGCCTGCGCCTTGGAACTGGGCTTCGGGCTGGTAGATCAGACCAAGATCGTGACCGCGGCCAGTGAACTGGCGCGCAACACGGTGGATTATGGGGGCGGCGGCACGGTTCGCCTCCAAGCGCTGAATGATGGGCCGCGCCGCGGACTGCGTCTTATCTTCGAAGATAGCGGCCCGGGGATCACCAACATTGAAATGGCCCTGAAGGACGGCTACACCACGGGGGGCGGCCTCGGCCTGGGATTGGGGGGAGCACGCCGCCTGGTGAACGATTTCACCATCCAATCGCAAGTCGGACAAGGCACGCGAGTGGAGGTGACGAAGTGGAAGTAGCCAATCATTCCACGTTACGCATTCCGGTAAGCGAATCCAGCCAAATTGGCGAGGCGCGGCGCGCTGCTTCCGAATTTGCCGCCGAGATGGGATTCGACTCCACCACTCAGGGAAAACTGGCCATCGTGGCTGCGGAAGCGGCTACTAACCTGGTTCGCCACTCTCATGGAGGCGAACTCCTGCTGCAATCGCGCGACAATGGCGATCTCCCCGGCGTCGAATTGCTAGCGCTTGACAAGGGACCCGGGATCGCCGATCTGGCCCGCAGCATGCGCGATGGCGTCTCCAGCGGCAGCAGCCCAGGCAATGGACTGGGCGCCATGAAACGACTCTCTTCCCTGCTGGACATGTACTCCGCTCCGGGCGTGGGCACGGCTTTGTTAGCGCGCTTCTGGCCCGGGCAGCAGGATAGGGCTCCGTTGCAATACGGCGCAGTTGCCGTGGCTAAGTGGGGCGAGCCGGCATGTGGAGACGCCTACGCCATCGAATGCTCCACGGACCGCGCCACCCTGGTGGTGGCGGACGGGTTGGGCCACGGCGTGGATGCTGCCATGGCTGCCGAGGAGGCCGTACGGGTGTTCCGCCGAGATGCCAGACTGGCGCCGGTTGAAATCCTGGAACGCATACATGGCGCTCTGCGCAGCACGCGTGGCGCCGCCGTCTCGGTGGCTCAAATTAATTGGAGCACGCGCCTGGTGCGCTATGCCGGAGTAGGCAACATTTCCGCGGCTATTCTGGCTGCCGACAGCGTGCGCCGGCTGGTGTCGCACAACGGCACGGTCGGACATGAATTACGCAAGCTACAGGAGTTCCAATATCCCTGGCCGGAGCACGCCACCCTGATTATGCACTCCGACGGGTTGGGATCGCATTGGGACCTGGACCGCTATGCTGGACTGCTGGCCAGAGATCCCACCCTGATTGCAGCCGTGCTGTATCGTGATTTTGAACGCGGCCGCGATGACGTGAGCGTACTGGTGGTCCGGGAGACCGCGGCCTAGATGTTCGTATGAAGAACGCAATCCTTACCCTTGAGCTCCACTTTGAGCAGGACATCGTGCTCAGCCGGCAGCGCACACGGCAGATTGCCGCCCTGCTGGGTTTTAGCCCCCAGGAGCAGACACGCCTCAGCACCGCCGTTTCCGAGATCGCCCGCAATGCCTTCCGTTATGCCGGGGGCGGAACCGTTAGTTTCACCGTGGACGGTACCCTGCCGCAGATCTTCTTCATTACGGTACTCGATCATGGGCGGGGCATCGCCAATCTGGAAGAAATCTTCGAGGGCCGCTACAACTCTCCAACCGGGATGGGAGTGGGCATCATTGGGGCGCGGCGGCTCATGGACCACTTCACGGTCCAGCATCCTCCCGAAGGCGGGACCCGTGTAGTGATGGGCAAGGATCTTCCGCCTAAAGCGCCTCTGGTGAACGCGCGGCAGGTGGCCAGCATCGCCGGGCAACTGCTGCGCCGCCCGCCGGAGTCGCCTCTGGAGGAACTGCAACAGCAAAACCGCGAACTGCTGCACACCATGGAGGAGTTGCGCGCGCGGCAGGCGGAACTGGCACAGCTCAACCACGAATTGGAGGACACCAATCGCGGCGTGGTCGCGCTGTATGCCGAACTGGAAGACCGAGCCGACTACCTGCAGCGGGCCAGTGACGTCAAGACGCGGTTCATCTCGAATATGAGCCACGAGTTCCGCACGCCGCTGAATGCGGTGCTCAGCCTTTCCCGCATGCTGCTGGACCGCAGCGATGGCGAACTCACCCCGGAACAGGAAAAGCAGGTTGGGTTCATCCGCAAATCGGCGCAGGATCTTTCCGAACTGGTCAACGATCTGCTCGATCTAGCCAAGGTGGAGGCGGGCAAGATCCAGGTGCATTGCCGCGAGTTTGAGGTCCCGGTTCTGTTCAGCGCGCTGCGCGGCATGTTGCGGCCGCTGCTCGCCGGCAATTCCGTGAACCTGGTGTTTGAAGAACCCGCAAGCTTGCCCGCCCTGCGCACGGATGAATCCAAGGTTTCGCAGGTGCTGCGCAACTTCATTTCCAACGCGCTCAAGTACACGGAGCGCGGCCAAGTCTCGGTTTCCGCCACCATGCAGGACGCCGATACGGTGGTGTTCGCCGTGGAGGACACCGGCATCGGCATCGCCCGTGAGGACCAGGAGCGCATCTTCGAGGAGTGGGTGCAGATAGAAAGTCCGTTGCAGCGGCGGGTACGCGGCAGCGGGCTAGGCCTGCCCCTTTCCCGCAAGCTGGCGGAACTGCTGGGGGGGCGGATCTGGGTGCGCAGCCAACCCGGCGTTGGTTCCACTTTTTACGCGGCTTTTCCTGTCGCGTACAGCGGGCCTGCGGAAGCCACCCTGATCGGCGAAAGCGGCTTTGCCATGGATCCGGCCCGCAAGGCCGTCCTGGTGATCGAGGACAATCGGGAGACGGTGCAAATTTACCAGTCCTTCCTGCGCAACAGTCGTTTCCAGGTAGTCCCCAGCACGACGCTAGCTGCTGCCCGCCGAGCCTTGCACGAATTCCGCATCGACGCCATTGTTATGGACATCCTGTTGCAGGACGAAAGCACATGGACTTTGCTGGCGGAATTGAAATCCAACCGAGACACCCGCGACATTCCCGTGATCGTGGCCACGGTGGTTGACAACCGCGCCAAGGCCAAAGCGTTGGGCGCTAACGAATTCTGTCTCAAGCCGTTGGAGCGGGCATGGCTGCTGCAAACGCTGGAGGCGCTGACCCGGCCCGACCGCAAGCCCAGGGTGCTCATCATTGATGACGACGAAGCCTCGCGCTATATTTTGAGGAACCAACTGGGCAGCAGCGATTACGAATTGGTGGAGGCGAGCAGCGGACTGGAAGGCATCGAGCGTGCGCGGCGGCAGCAACCCCAAGTCATCTTTCTCGACCTGGTGATGCCGGGCATGACCGGCTACGAGGTCCTCGAGCAGCTGAAGGCAGATTCCCTAACCCGCGATATTCCCGTGATAATCAGCACCTCCAAGATCCTGGAGGAGCAGGAACGCGATCATTTAATGAAGGTGTGCAGCGCGATTGTTTCCAAGGACGCGTCTTCTCCGGAAGCCGCCCTGATCACGGTGCAGCAGGCGCTGGAGCGGGCTGGTCTGCCGCCGCTGGGAGTGCAACTGTGAGCGCCGCATCGGCACCTGTGCCGCCGACTCCCCTGGTGCTGGTGGTGGACGACAACGAAGCCATTCGCTATGCCTTCAGCCGAGCGTTGCGCAATGCCGGACTGCGCACCGCGGAAGCGGGGTGTGGCGAGGAGGCGCTCGCTCTTGTCACCCGCCAGCGCCCCGACCTAGTGGTGCTGGATCTCAGGCTGCCAGACATGTCGGGATACGACCTGGGGCGCCGGATCAAGCAGGATCCGGCCACCCAGCACATCCTGGTGCTGCACGCGTCAGCCAGCTTTGTGGATACGGAATCACGCCTGCGCGCGCTGGAAAACGCCGACGGTTACCTGGCACAGCCCGTTTCTTCGGAAGAACTGCTGGCCACGGTCAAAGCCATGCTGCGCATCCGCGCTCAGGAAACCGCTAGCCAAACGCCCGCGGCGCCAGCGGCTACGGTTCAACAGGAATTGCGTGCCACCTTGGCCGCCCTGCAGGAAAAGAACCGGATCGTGGAAGCACTGGTCCAGGCTTCTCCATTGGCCATCGTGGCGCTGGACGACAATGACAACGTGAGTGCGTGGAATCCCGCCGCCGAATACATTTTCGGCTGGAAAGCTGCCGAAGTGTTGGGACGCCCTCTGCCGATTGTTCCGCTAAACAAGAGAGCCGAGTTCAACACCTGGCGCGCGCAGTTGGGCAATCATAAACACAGCATGGTGGGATGGGAGACGGTGTGCCACACGAAGAACGGCGGCGATATTAACGCCAGCATCTCCGCCGCCCTGCTGAGCGACGCCCAAGCACGGGTAAGCGGCCTAATGATGATCCTGCAAGATGTGAGCAGCCGGAAGCGCAGCGATGAAATGCTGCGGCGTAATGAGAAGCTGATTGAGGCCGGCAGAATGGCCGCCGCTCTGGCCCATGAGATCAATAACCCGCTTTCCTCCGTGCTCAATCTCACGTATCTGCTGCTACGGAATCCAAGCCTGGACGAGGCTAGCCGCAACTATGTCCATTTGGCCAAAGAAGAACTGGGGCGCATTGTTCACATCAGCAAGCAAATGCTGGGCATGTACCGCGAGTCGGCCATTCCCGTTCCGGTTGCGCTAAGCGACCTGATGGACAATGTGCTCGACCTCTACGCGCACACCATTGAAGTCCGCAAAGTAACCGTTCAGAAGCGATATCGCACCCGGGGTGAAATCACGGGGTTCCCCGGCGAACTGCGGCAGATGCTCAGCAACCTGGTGGGCAACGCCATTGAGGTGCTGAACGAACACCAAAGGCGGCTCGTTATCCACATCAGCCCGGCTCTGACCTGGAGTGGTGGCCAGTCCCTACCCGCGGTGCGCGTCACCATTGCCGACACTGGCAGCGGAATTTCCAGCCAACACCGCAGCCGCATCTTCGAGCCTTTTTTCACCACTAAGGGTGAAAAAGGCACTGGCCTGGGATTGTGGGTAGTAAACGGGATCGTGCAGAAACACGAGGGAACGGTGCGGGTACGCACCAGCACGGCCGCGGGCCGCAACGGCACCTGCTTTACCATCCTGTTGCCAGGAATCGAGGAAAGTCGCCAAGGGCGTATCGCCTGAGCCGCTAAGCGCGGCTTTTATCTCAGCCCGGTGACCCGGCGCCACAGCGACGAAGAGAGCTTCTGGTCTACGAACTGCCGAAACTCGCGCCATTGAGGAAAGCTCTGCTCAAACATTTCCGGGCTCATGCGCGCGTCTTTGGCCGGATACAGGGCGCCTCCCGCCTCTAAGACCACCTGGTCCAGCGCTTTCAGCAGCGCCAAAGTGCGTTCCCCCTTCATGGCGAAATCGAGAGCCAGCGTCAGGCCGGGCCGGGGAAAGGACAGCATCCCCGGACTCCGCTTACTCCCGAATTGCTTCAGCACGGCCAGGAAGGAACCCATTCCCGACTCTGCTATCAGGCGCAGCAGCTTGGGCATTGCCTGTGTTGGCACCACGCATTGATATTGCAGGAAGCCGCGCTTTCCATACATCAGGTTCCAATGGCCAACCGAGTCCAGCGGGTAGAAAAAAGGATCGTAGGGAACTGTAGCCTTGCGCCGGCTTGATTTGTTCCGGAAGTAGTACGCGATGTTGAATCCTTTTATCGTGGACCGGTTCAACATCCAGCCAGGCAGGGCAAAGGGAACGGTTACATTCATGCCGGAGGAAGCCCCTATTCCCGGCTGCGGGCTATGGTTGCCGCGGAAGAAGATTCCTCTTCCCACGCGGCGGCAGACGCAGTCAATCCAGGCGACGGTGTACTCAAATGCGCTGTCGCTCTGAGCGGTGAGTTCCAGGAATTCCTCGGTGCTCTGGAAAGGATGGGTTTCCACATCCATGTAACCGCCCGCTATCGGCCGCAGTTGGATTTCAACCCAGGCGATTAAGCCGGTCAGCCCCAAGCCCCCGATGGTGGCTCGAAACAGGTCTTGGTTCTTTTCCGGACTGCAGATCACCAGGCCGCAATCGGAGCGGTAGATAGCGAACTGGCGCACATGGCAGCCGAAAGTGCCAGCACGGTGGTGGTTCTTGCCGTGAACGTCATTGGCAATGGCGCCGCCCACCGTCACGAATTTAGTGCCGGGCGTAACCGGCAGGAACCAGCCGCGCGGCACCGCGACTTGCAGGATTTCCGCCAGGCTGGCGCCGGCTTCGCAACGGATGCGGCCTTGCTGGAAATCCGCCTCCAGAATCCGGTTCAGCCGCGCGCAATCCACGAGCCCTCGCCCTTCATTCAAACAGCAATCACCGTAGCTTCTGCCCAGCCCATAGGCCAGCAGCGAGGAAGAGGGCGTGCTTTTCAGAACTGCGCCCAGCTGATCGGTCCATTCCGGCTGGAAAGCAGCTTCATGGGAAACGCGCGGGTACCGGCCCCAGGAACAGTATTCCCGGGGGCGAACCGGCGCAGGCGCGAGTTCGAGCTTACTGGTGGCGGTGCCGGAAGCCATCAAAATCCTATGTGCAGCATGCTGAGCGCGATGACAAGCAGGCAGGCGGCCGCAACCGCACGGCTGGCCGGATCGCGTAAGGCAAGAGTTATGGGATCGTCGTGCAGTTCACCGCGGTGCGCCTGCAGCCATACGCGGCTGAGCCAATAAAGAAGAATGGGCGCGAGCAGGAGCAGGGGCTCGGGCGAGCGATAGAGGGCAAGCACCTCGGGACTGTGCACGTAGAGGCTGAATACTACGACGGCAGAAAAGCTGCTGGCTATGCCCAGGGCCATCAGCACTTCTTTGTCGCGCCCCAGGTAGCCGCGTCCCGATTGGCCTCGCTCGATCAATCCTTCAGCGTGCACCAGTTCGGAATAACGCTTGGCCATGGCCAGGCTCAGGAACAGAAACAATGAGAATGTCAGGAACCAGTGCGATAGCGGCACCCAGGTGATGAGCGCACCGGCGAAGATGCGGATGCAGTAGAAGCTGGAAAGCACGAAGGCATCGAGCAGCACGACTCTCTTCAAATGCAGCGAATACCACATGGTCAGGACCGCATATCCCGCTAGCGCGATTCCAAATCCGGGCGTGAGCAGAAAGGCTTCACCCAAGGAGCCCGCCAAAAGAACAAAAGAGATCAGGAGCCCCTCGCCAATGGAGATTTCGCCGGCAGCAAACGGCCGCTTGCGTTTCCAGGGGTGGCCGCGGTCGGAATGCAGATCCAGAAGATCGTTCAGGATGTATAAGCCGGAGGCGCACATGCCAAACAATAAGAACCCCAGTACGGTGAGGCCTACGTCATGGACCGAAAAGCGGTGCGCCAGAGCCAGAGGCAAAAACAGCAACAGGTTCTTAGACCAGTGGTGGCCACGCAAGGCTCGCACCCAGGTGCGTATGGGAGGACTTTTTACCTCGAATAGCCGCCGGACCTCGGTGACGCCCGCGGCCCGCTTCCACAAGCCGCGGTCGCTGACCACGTAAGCGGCGCGAGCCACACGCCAAATTTTCAGGTCAGCCCGGGAGTTACCCACGTATTCGAAGTGACCCTCGCCAAAGCGTTCGCGCAGGAATTCCGCTTTCACGGCGCCCTGCAGGTTATGACCTCCACTGCTGCCAAACACCTGATCAAAAACCCCGGTGTAATCGGCGACTCGCTGGGCCAGTTCACGGTCTGCTGCGGTCACCAGGACCACTCGCCTTCCGGAAAGCCGCTCCGCTTCAAGAAAGCGAAGGACATCATCACGGTAAGGCAGAGCGGTCACATCAATTCGCGCCCTCCGGGCGAGTTCCTGTTTCAGCGTGGCCCGGCCGGTGAGCAGCCAGAACGGAACCAGCAGAAGGGCAGCCGGCTGCGTTTTCAGCAGCGAGAGAAAACACTCCCATAGCAGATTTCCATTGAGAAGAGTGCCATCCAGATCCACACACAGGGTAGGAGCCTGCGTGGTGCGCAGGTCAGACACCTCGGACGGCGGGTCAACTGTGTGTAAATCCATTGTCGGAACAACCTTCACGACAGCAATAATGATGTAGCGGCAATTGCCCAGCAGGCTAGCATATTTGCTCTTGTCCGCATGGTTACTCTGGTAACCCAGCCCCTACTGTGCGGAGGCCATGCCACCGTGGCCGAGACTCACTCTTTGGCTCCAACGCTCGCTCGGGCGCCAGCGATTCTTGATTGGGATGTTTGATTCGGGGGTGGACGGACTGGGGGCACTATGCGGACAGTAGCGAAAGCGGGCAGCGCACACCAGATTACGCGTGTATCAGGCCACCGCTGAGACCCCCACCAAAGGCCGTTACGTTGGTCGGCCCAGCGACTCCTGCCATCTACCTTCAGGCGCACGGGGGCCGCACAATATCGGCAGCCAAAGCGCAGACGTGCCGCTGAGGCGGGAGGTCGGCGGTTACCGCAGTCACTTGTGCCTGACAGAGTACTTCCGGAAAAATCGCGAGTATTGCTATTTTGGCTGCTTACATCAGAAAACATCCAAAAACCAGGGCAGCAGGTCGTGAGGAATGATGTCGAATACCATGCTCAACACTGGGTCCGGTGACGAGACTGTCGCCGCCTACTTCAGGCGTCCCGTTGTCCTGCTGGCCGTAATCGCTGCGCTGACATTCCTTATTTACCAATCCACGCTCTCATTTGGATTCGTCTGGGATGACCATGTGCAGGTCGAGTCCAATCCCCTGATCCTGTCCTGGAAGACGCTGCCGCGGGCGTTTCAGAGCAACCTCTGGTACCAGGTGACTCCTGAGGGCAGTTACTATCGGCCGTTCTTCATGGTGTGGTCCGTGCTCAACCATTCGCTGTTCGGCTTGCAACCCTGGGGCTGGCATTTGACCAATGTGTTGCTGCACCTGATCGCCACCTGCCTGCTATTTGTGCTGCTGCGGCGCTTAAAGGTGGAATATTGGACGGCCGCCATTGCCACGTTGCTGTTCGGCGTCCATCCGGTGCACATCGAGCCGGTGGCGTGGATTTCCGCAGGCTCTGACATCCTGGCGACTATTCTGTATATCCTGACATTCCTGGCTTTCCTGAAGGCGCGCCAGAACCATGGCAGACAAAAGCTGCTGTGGATGGCTGGGTCGTGGGTGGTGTTTGCCTGCGCTCTGCTGACCAAGGAAATGGGTCTTACTTTCCCGGTGATCCTTGCGCTGTATCTGCTTCTGGTTCCTGAGAAAAACAGCCAGGCCTCGCTATACCTCAGGGCGCGCACAGCGGTAGTTGCTTCCCTGCCCTACGCGGCCGTGAATGTTCTTTACCTGGCACAGCGCGTGCATGTGCTGCATGGCATATCGCATTCCTACAAAGACTACGGCCTGCTCACTACCTTGCGCACGCTGCCGGTTGTAGTGCTGACCTATCTGCGCATTCTGATTTTTCCAAAGGGCCTGAATGGGTTCTATCACGTTCCCTACGTTCAGAATCTCAGTTTCACCCGGTTCATTTTCCCCGTTGTGGCGCTGGTGGCCCTCGCTGTGCTGATTGCGTGGTGGTCGCGGCGGGAACGCGATCCGCTGATTGCCTTCTTTGGCCTTTGGATACCGGTTTGCCTCATCCCTGCTCTCTACCTCCCCACCTTCATGCCCGGGGACTTTGTTCGCGATCGCTACGTGTATCTGCCTTCCATCGGATTTGCTTTCCTTCTGGCTAAGGCTGTCCGCCAGCTTCCGTCGAGGACGATACGTTGGGAGGTTCCGCTGTACCAGGCCGGAGCCGTCGCGCTCTTATTGGCAGGCTTTACCGCGGGGGTGTTAACGCAACAGCTTTATTGGGCAGACGACCTGCTGGTTTTTTATCGCGGGTATACCGTCTCTCCGCAGAACGTAAACGCAGTCAAATACCTGGCCGCCAATCTCAACTGGCGAGGCGATCCGCTTGCGGCCTTGCCTCTATTGCAGCAGGCGATCCGGGACTATCCGGACGATGCCTTTGCCCACTGGACGCTTGCACTGGTGAATTCGGAGCTCCACCGCGATCAGCAGGCGAACCAGGAACTAGCGACGGCGGTGAGTATCGCCCCGCAATATTACAAGCAGACCCCGGATGGTCTGACCAACTGGGGCATTGCCTTGGCCACTCTGCATCAGTATGACCAGGCTGAAAGGTGCCTGCGTCAGGCCGTCGCGATTGAACCGAATGCTAATGCGCCCCTTCTCTACCTTGGCCTGGTACTGCTGCGCACAAACCGGCCGGAGGAAGCCGCGACCTACCTGCACCGTGCGGCCTCCATTTACCCCAACGGCTATAACATTCACTTCGCTCTGGGCATGCTGGCGCAAATGCGAGGCGACTCCGCTCAAGCCCAAGAACAGTACCTAGTGGAACTGCAAGCCCATCCAGATAACCGGTACGCCAAGATGAGCCTGAGCGCGCTAACCACCAACCATTAAGGGGCGCAGCACAGCTCAGCCGTATCTCCGAAAAATCCACCGCTGGCCCGCGCTGGTGTAATGCGCAATAAAATGGCGTGGCAAATTGCTGTGAAACGGCCATTTGCGAGCCCTGGGCTTGTTCTGGGCGAACAGCCATATTCCATTCGGTGATAGACAACTCCAGCTACTCGCGCCAGCAACTAAATCCGTGGAGGACGGCGGAGATGCCCGTGCGACTACGCGTGTGTGTGCTGCTTGTTGCAGGCTTTCTTTCAAGCTGCGGAGGAGGCGGCGGGACAAGCTCTCCACCACCGCCCCCTTCCCAGGCCCAATTGACCGTGACGGTAGCCGGCAGTGGGACAGTTACCAGCAGCCCCGCTGGGATTACTTGCCCAACGTCCTGCAGTGCGGCATTCAACCCGGGCACGACGGTCACGCTCTCCGCAACCGCTGCCTCTGGGTTCTCATTCTCCGGGTTCGGAGGCGCATGCACTGGCATGACGTGCATGGTTGCCCTCAATAGCGATCAAACGGTGGCAGCGACTTTTGCGCAACCGAACACCCAAGGCATGGCCGGGATCCAGCACATTATTTTCATGCTGCAGGAGAATCGCTCATTCGATCACTATTTCGGGCACCTGCCGGGCTATTGGGCGGCGAATAACTTTCCCCAGGCGAGGAACGGCACCACTTTCGACGCCGAGCCAGCCAACGGGTCGAATCTTGAAACCGACGGCATCACCAAGGTGACGGCTTTCCCCCTAACGACCAAGTGCGTGGAAAATCCCAGTCCTTCCTGGAATGAGGACCACATTGATTACAATTGGCACAACAATTTCGGGCCGTATTTAGGAGACGGGTTTGTCCATACGGCGAGCGGTGAAAAAAACGTAGCCGGCGGCTTCGCGGGTATGCCCTACTATGACCAGTTCGGACAGCGGGCAATGGGTTTTTACACCGACTCGACCTTGAACTACTACTACTTCATGGCATCCACGTTCGGCACGTCCGACCGTTGGTTTTCCCCTGTGCTGTCGCGTACGGAGCCGAATCGGATGTACTTACTTGCCGGCACTTCCGACGGACACGGTTACCCCATCACGTGCAACCCCACTTGCCCGCCTCCGCTGCCCAGCGAAACTATTTTCGAAGCACTCGATAAAGCGGGGATCAGCTGGAAAATTTATAAGACGGATACCTCGCCATCGTTCCTGGGGTTGTTTTCCTATATTTCGGCTCCCGGGGTGCAGGCAAAAATAGTGCCGGTCAATCCCAACTACTTCAACGATTTGGCTGCGGGCACGTTGCCTCAAGTGGCGATGATTGAGGCGGGATACGGTAATGGACTGGATGAGCATCCCACCGGGGACGACACGAAACCCGGTACTGACATTCAAAAGGGAGCCGCCTACGTTTCAACCCTGATCAATGGTTTGATGAAGAGCAGTTCGTGGAGCAGCTCGGTGTTCATCCTCAGCTGGGATGAGGGCGGCGGATTTTACGATCACGTCTCGCCCCAGCCGGAGCCGAGCCCTGATGGCATCCTGCCCAACGACTTGCATGTTGCACAGGGTGACATCTGCACGAGTCCTGATGGCTCAATCAATTCCGATCCGACCTGTCGTTTCGAAACCACGGGGTACCGGGTTCCGCTTATCGTGGTTTCGCCGTTCAGCAAGAAGAATTTTGTCTCGCACACGGTGCGCGACTATACCGCGATCCTCAAGCTGATCGAGATGCGTTTCGGCCTCGCCAATTTAACCGCGCGGGACGCCGCGCAACCCGACATGCTGGAATTCTTTGATTTTACGAATGTGCCGTGGCGCACGCCTCCGACGCCTCCCGCCCAGTTGACGTCAGGGTCGTGCGTTATAGAAGCGCTCGGCAGCACCGTAGCTGGCTCTAACGGCGTCAACATCACCCCGATCGGGGGCGGACAAGCGACAGTCTCGCTGACCTTGAACAAAGCTGGCGTGCAGGACGTGACCGTCAAACTGTCCGGCAGTCCCGGAATATCCGGCCTGCCTTCAAGTGTGCCGATTCCGGCCGGATCCACGGCTGCCACCCCGTTCACGATCAGCGCCCCCAGCGGCACGGTCGTAACCATCACCGGGAGCATTGGCGGAATCGCGGTGAGTGGATCCGCGACCATGCAGTGAAGTGGTTTCACAGTCCTGAATGTTTGTTAACAGCGCTGCCCATTCTCCGGGCACTTAGTTGTGGAATTTCCTGCAAAAATATGGAAACACTGCCCGAACTATGCGATTGACATTCCTGCGAGCGCGGTACAACATCGGACCACGACTTGCACCTAAAACGCACGACAAGTCCTAATCAGAAGAAGGAAAGGACCCTCCCCCTTTATGTTGGAACTTCTGCGCGCTGTATGGTCCGACGATCAAGCCCAGGATATAGCCGAGTACGCGGTCATGCTGGCTGTGATCCTGGTCATTGTAGTCGGTACGATTCGCCTAGTCGGCTCAAACGCTAACACCGTATTTTCTGAGACCGCCAGCTCCATTCAGTAGAATCTATAACTCCTATCGAGAAGGCGCGTCCCATGGCGCGCCCTTTTTATTGGCACCCTGCCTCACCCTCACACTGAGTGGCGTACCCTCCGCCGAACTCAGCAAAGAGCTCCACGTTACTGCAAGAAGGGCGGGGTCGGCAGTGGGTCACCAGCACCCCACAGACCGTGAAGCTGACCGTGGTGCCCGCTTTCACCCCCGCGCTCTGCGACAGCGAAATTGAAAGTCTCGATTGACCCGCGTGCAGGTCTAGTTTCCGCCGCTGCCCAGCGTAACCTGCACTGTGGCTCCGCTGCTGGTCAC
>Ga0075426_10001423_pt1 | contig 17007 bp, 12 predicted proteins | sample SoiMethybrSBSTD5_FD_75304 | JGI IMG/M metagenome (GOLD analysis project Ga0075426, IMG submission 75304) | Bulk soil microbial communities from a Populus tree surrounding site in Tennessee, USA - Soil MetaG P. TD hybrid SBSTD5 | ecosystem: Environmental > Terrestrial > Soil > Tree plantation... | reverse complement strand
AGTTTAATGTGCGCCTGGTCCGCTCCCGATTCCTGCTTCGCGCGATCAATATGCACCAACTCCGGATGCGACACCATCGTGTTGGCCGTTTCATTTTCCCCAGCGTGATAATCCACTCCTGTGGATTTCTTCGCTGGACCGCCCGGCCGGCTCCGCTCGCCCATCAGCGCATAAACGACGTAGTCATGCGGCTTGTCGAGCTGCGATTGCGCGAAGTACGGAATCAGGCTCTCGTTTCCGCCATGGCCGTTGACGATGAGAATTTTCTTGCAGCCGTTCCTCGCCATTTCATCCGTAGTCTCCTGCAGCAGCTTGAGCTGCAAGTCGCGGCTGTACGCGATCGTCCCCGGTTCATGCTTCGCTTCGAAAATCTGCCCGAAATAATATTCGGGAAACACCACGGCAAATTCCGTCGCCGCCGCGTGAAGCGACGCATACCGGACATTCAACAAGTCGGTGCCCAGCGGAAGATGTGGCCCGTGCTTTTCCAAAATGCCAAACGGCAGTATGCACACGCCTTTCGATTGAGAAATGGCATCGCGAAAATCCGCCGCGGTCAACTCTTCCCACTTGGTCGAGAGTTTTGTTTGTGCGTTCGCTGTCAGGGCGGTTAAAGCAACTGCGGCGAGCGCCATCAAGGATTTCTTCAGCATGGTTCCTCCAATGAATCAAAAGTTGTCTTGCCCAGTCACCGCTTCGCCGGCAACTGGCCTTCCCAACGCGGGTCAGGATGAAAGCCGGAGCTCTTATGCCAGTCGTCGCGCGCCAATCCGTTCAAATCCCACACAACAAGCCCGTTACGAACGGTCATCTGGCAAACCAGCTTTACGCGACCCTCGAGTTTCCCTCCGAGACTGTCCACAAATCCAAATTTCCCTTTCTCCAGGCTAAGCAACGCAATGTCCGCATCCGCGCCGACAGCAAGTTGTCCAAGTTCCTCGTGATGAATCTCACGCGCCGGATTCATCGTCGTTCGCCGCACGACCTCCTCGAGCGGCATATCAAGATTCAGAAATTTGGACATCACATTGGTCATATCCTTCATGCCCGCGTTCATGCTGCCAATGTGCAAATCGGTCGAGATCGAGTCGGGAATAAACCCTTGATGGACCGCCGGAAATGCCTGCTTAAAAACAAAACTTCCGCCGCCGTGGCCGACGTCAAAAATCACGCCCCGCTTTTTCGCCTCGAACAAATACGGCCGCACTTTCCCTTCCGCGTCCAGCATCGGAACGAAGTCAATATACATATGCGTGGAAATGTCGCCGGGCCGCAATTTTTCTGTCACCAGTTGTTCGTATGGCCGCTCCGGCCGAAACACGCCGAAATCCACCATCACCGGAATTTGCGCCGCGCCGCCCGCTTCCAGCGCGCGGTCAACCGCTGTCCATTCCGGCGATTCGAAATGCGCCGTCTTGATCCCCACGATTAGTCCGGGAAATTGTTTCGCCATCGCCGCCGCTGCCATGGAGTCCATGTCCGCCGTATTTTGTTCGGTCGGTTTCGGTCCCATCCCGCTGCCCACAATATTCAGGAACGCGAACACCCGCGTTCGCGCCCGATCGATAATTCGTTCCTTGAAGTCGGGAAAATTCTTGTACCCGGAGCTCCCCGCGTCGGCAACTGTCGTCACGCAGCTCCGAAACGTAAACCCGTCCGGGTAAACGCTGTTGTCCCCATCGTACGCATCGCGAAGCCCCGTGCCGGCATAAACGTGCGTGTGAATGTCCACAAGCCCCGGCGTCAAATAAAGTCCCTTGGCGTCGATCGTTTTCGCCGCGTCGTGCGCCGGAATATTTCTCTCGACTGCGGCGATTTTGTGCTCGCGCACCGCCACGTCGCGAACTTCGTGAACATCATTTTTCGCGTCCAGTACCGTGGCATTCTTGATAAGCAGGTCGTATTTTTGCTGCGCGAGAAGCGGTGAAGAGAATAAAAGCAGGATCGCAAGTCGCTTCATGGGAATATGCGGAAGTCGCCTTTCGCCAGATTTGAATCGATTTACACGCGAAAGTATTGCAGAACAACGCCAGCCTGTCATCGAGAAATGCGTCCCAACTCCAGGTTGGTCACTCTGTCGGCGCTTCGACAGCCGCCGTCCGCGGCCGCGCCAGCGAAACGATCGCGACCGCCGTCAGAAGGAGAAGGACTGAATCGATTGGGTGCCTGTATCGTAGCGACGTGTGAGTCGCGTAATACACCAGCGGAAACAGAATCGGAATCGCTGCCACTGGAACCGCATAGCGATTCTTCCGCCAAAAAAGTATCGCCATGCCGGAAATCGTGCCAATCACAACGAGCCCGTTGAAAAGAAAAATCGTCCGAATCAGCCACGAATCCGTCGAACGAAAATCGCGCCACGGATTCTCCGTGCCAAGCCACGTTGCCACAATTCGCCGTGCCGTCAGCCGAACTTCTAGCGCTCGATGCGTGCGAATAAATTCCAATGCCAGCCGGTGCTTTTCGTCCATAAACGCCGATTCGCCAAGCTGCGTATACAGCCGAATTTCTCCAAAGCGCGTAATACGTTGAATGCCGCCCACCGCGTGCTCGTCAAAAATATCGTTGTTCCCAATCCACAATTCAAACGCAAAGTTCGACCGTAACGGTATCACGCGATGAAACGCGAAATAGTTGCGGATCGTCCATGGCAAACAAATCAAAAAGGTGATACCAACCGTCACCGCGGCAAGCTTGCCGGCGACAATCAAACCACCCCGCCGCGGAAACACGAGCCACGCAAGAAAAACGGGAAGCAAGATCCCCAGTGCGGGATTTGTGAGCAGCGCGACGCCCCACAACGCGCCATATGCCGCCCAATCGCGAAGCTTGTCCGTCGAATTCAGCGCAACCGTCGCCCATAAAATCACCGCCAGAAGAAACGCCGAAAGCGACGTATCCCAAATCCATTCGAACGGAAGAATGATGCCGTTCGGATAGAGCGCCCAGAGCCACGCCCCCAGCGCTGCGGCAGCAACGCCCGCGATCCGTCGTGCGGCAAAAAACAGAGGAAAAGTGGTTGCAGCCGACAACAAACAATTGAGGAACACCGCCGCGAGAAATGCGGAATATGTGAAAGTGCCGCAAACGCGAAAAATCGCCGAAAGAATCAGCGGGTAAACCGGAGCAAGCCACGCCGTCGCGCCCGTTGGCTTTCGAAAAACGTCGCTGAAGCCCCGACCTTGCGCAAGCGCGCTCGCAATATTTCCTGCCTCGTTATCAAACGGAACCGTCGCAAGCACCTGATGAGGAATTTTGCGCTGCTGATCCCAGACAAACGCCACGCGAGCGATGCACGCCACGGACCCTATCAACCAAACCGACGTCAGCAAAGGGAGCAGTCTACGTAGCATCGCGCCCGGAATTATCTCAGCGAACCCCTGCCTTGGACAGTCCAACTTCCCGCAATAATCGAGTATGATGCGGCACGGTAAATTATCGACGCACGCCTCAAGTTATCGGGAGAGAGCACGCATGAAAACGATCAAAGGTCCGGCTATTTTTCTGGCGCAGTTTGCCGGCGATCAAGCGCCGTTCAACAATCTAAACGACATCGCGCGTTGGGCCGCGAATCTCGGCTACGAGGGCGTACAAATTCCTTCGTGGGACGCCCGCCTCTTCGATCTAAAGCGTGCAGCCGAAAGCAAAGAATATTGCGACGCGGTTCGCGGCGTCCTCTCTCAACACGGTCTCGTCGCCACGGAACTCTCCACTCATTTGCAGGGCCAACTCGTCGCCGTCCATCCTGCCTACGACGCGGCATTCGACGGTTTCGCCCCGCCCAACGTTCATGGAAATTCTGCGGCCCGTCAGGCGTGGGCCGTTGAACAACTTCTCTTCGCCGCGCAAGCTTCGGCAAATCTCGGCATGAAAGCGCACGTCACGTTTTCCGGCGCGCTCGCCTGGCCCTACCTCTATCCCTGGCCGCAACGTCCCGCTGGTTTGGTCGAAACGGCATTCGACGAACTTGCCGCTCGTTGGAAACCGATTCTCGACGCGTTCGACAAAGTCGGCGTCGATGTTTGCTTCGAAATTCACCCCGGCGAAGATTTGCACGACGGCATCACCTTCGAAATGTTTTTGCAGCGCCTGAATAACCATTCCCGGTGCAACATCCTTTTCGATCCTAGCCATTTCGTCCTGCAGCAGCTCGACTATCTCGAATTCATCGACCTCTATCACGACCGCATCAAAATGTTTCACGTAAAGGACGCCGAGTTCCGCCCCAGTGGCCGTCAAGGTGTCTACGGCGGTTTTCAGTCTTGGGTCAATCGCGCTGGAAGATTCCGCTCGCCCGGCGATGGCCAGGTCGACTTCAAAGCAATTTTTTCAAAACTCACACAGTACGGTTTCGACGGTTGGGCCGTTCTCGAATGGGAATGCTGCATCAAGAGCAGCGAACAGGGCGCAGCGGAAGGCGCTCCGTTTATTTCGCGCCACATCATCGAAGCGCCGAAGCGCGCTTTCGACGATTTCGCCGCTTCCGGCACCGACGCCGCGGCCAACCGAAAAATGCTCGGCCTCAAATAGCTTCTTCGACCGCCCCGCGAATTTCCTGTGGCGCAGCATTTCTGGCTGTGCTCTTACGACTGCGATCCCGCCATTCTTAAATACCATGGCCGAACCCGCCAACCGTCCGCGTAGCGCCAGACTTCGGTAGCGTAGGCTTCAGCCTGCGTCTTACGAGCAAAGTCTTCCCTCCCGTAAATACTGCCGGCACACCGACAATTTATCCACGCAGCGTCAGTCGCACAGACTTCAGTCTGTGCGCTTACGGTGTACATCGATATTCGAGCCAACAGTCGATGACGCAGCGCTTCTCGCCTTCCACCGATAGTAAAACGGCACACCCGCCAGAATCACAACCAAGCCGAGCGACGAACGGATCGGTCTGCTCAACCACAGGCTTATCGTGAGGGCGATTGCCGCCGCCAAAAAAACAAGTGGCGTCAAAGGATAAGCCCATGCGCGGAAGGGGCGTTCGAGCGCGGGTTTCGTCATGCGCAGTCGAAGTAACGCAATCGCCGTCAACCCCATAAAGATCCACAGCGCAAAAACGAATAGCGAATAAAGCTGCTCATAGGTTCCGCTTAACGCCAGCAACGTCGCTGCCACTCCCAGAAAAATCAGCGACCCGCTGGGTGTTCGCAATTTCGGCTGCAACCGCGACGCGAAAGAGAAAAACACTCCGTCCCTTGCCATCGCATACGGAATTCGCGCCCCCGTCATCACGACCACGTGCAACGCACCCAGTGCTGAGATCGCCATCGCCACCGTCAGCGCCCGTGCGCCGCTTTGTCCCGCGAATGTCCGAATCGCATCCGAAGCCACATGCGTCGACGTAGCAACGGCGCCAAAACTCAAGACCCGAAAATAAACTGCATTCGCCAGCAAATACAAAACGCCAATCGTCCCGAGCCCAATCAAAATCGCCCGCGGAATATTCTTGTGCGGGTCAATCACTTCCTCGCCGAGATGTCCCAGGTCGTTGAACCCGTTATACGCCCACATCGCCGGAACCAGCGCCGCCAGAACTGCGAGAATCGTCCCAAATGGTGACGCATGTCCCACCGGAACCGCCGTCGCCGCATCCTGGACATGCTTTGTGCCAAACAAAAATCCTCCAACCACGATCAGCACAATCGTCCCGACTTTGATCGACGTCAGCCCGATTTGAATTGCGCCGCTCAGCTTCACGCTCAAGTAATTGACAGCCGTCACCAGAATCACGACGAGCGCTGCAAGCGGTTGCGCCATCGTCACGGCAAACTCGCCGCCAAACAGGTGAAGCGTAAACAGCGGCACCGCAATAGCAGGGAACAGAAAACCTAGGAACCGCGCAAATCCGGCCGCAAGCGTCGCCATTGCCACTGGCCGCTCCAGAAATGCGCTCATCCATCCAAAAAGAAATCCCGACAGCGGCCCAAGCCCGTTATTCAAATACGCGTACGGCCCACCCGCTTTGGGAAATGTTGCGCCGAGTTCCGCATAGCAAAATGCTCCGCAGAGCACGATCAGCCCGCCCACAATCCACGCCGCAAAAACCAGCGATTCCGACCCGACTATCCCCGCCATCGCGCTGGGAACGAGAAAAATCCCGGAACCGATCGTGTCGCCAATAACCACGGCGACCGCGGCCCAGAGCCCCAGTCCGCGAATCAGGTCAAGGCGCGCAGAGTGGTCCGTGGATTCCATTTTCAATTGCGTGCTTTTCCCAATTTAAATTTTCCAATTTCCGGTGCCGGGAGCCTACACGCTGCCGTCGCCTCGGTCAACACGCACCCGTCTGTGTTGATCTGACCGCGGGTGCCCCACACGCCGATTCTGCGTGTGGGAATCGAAGACGACGTGGCCCATGCCATCAGCCGTCGTTTTGGCCGCTATTCCGTCGCCATTTCGCGCCATCATTTCGGTAGCGTAGCCACTCTCGGCTGCGCATCCGCCCGGGGCGCCGCAGCCCTCGCCGCTTGGTATGTACCATCAACCGTTGCTCTGGTCGCTCTTCCTTCGCCATTTCGCGCTATCATCGATTCGTTTGTGAGGTCACAAATGGCCGCTCCGAAAATGCTATTGCCCACTCTCGCCTGGAATGAACGCTTCCGCGTGGAAAATGCCGATGACGTGATGACGCCCGCACTGCTTCTCTATCCCGACGCCGTCGCGGCGAACATCGACGCGATCGTCAAATCATTGAGCGGCGACGCAAGCCGTTGGCGCGCGCACGTAAAGACCGCCAAGCTCGCTTTCACCATGCGCATGCTCGTCGAGCGCGGTGTCGCAAATTTCAAATGCGCCACAACTTTGGAATTGCTTGTCGCATGTGAATCCGGTGCCACCGATGTGCTGGTCGCCTATCCTGTTGTTGGAGCAAATGCCCGGCGCGTGCGCCAAATCGCCGATGCCTTTCCGAACGTCCGCGTTTCGATCCTGGCCGAAAACGAAGCGCAAGCGATGCAGTGGCGCGGGTCGCGCATCGGCATTTTTCTCGACATTAATCCCGGAATGGATCGCACAGGAGTCGAACAGGATCACCACTCTGAAATCGTAGCGCTCGCTCAGGCAATCAAGAATGCCGGTCTGGATTTTCGCGGTTTGCATTACTACGACGGCCACTTCGGCAACTTCACCGAGTCGGAACGCAACGCCGCCGCACACGAAGGCTACAAACACTTGCTTGCAGTCGTCGCCGCCCTCGAACAAAACGGCGCCACCGTCAACGAGGTGATTACCGCTGGAACGCCCACTTTTCTTGCTTCCGCGTCGTTCTCCGGCTTTCGCGACAAGAAATTTGTCCATCGCATCTCGCCCGGAACCGTTGTCTACAACGACGCTACAAGCCTGGCGCAACTTCCCGCTTCGCTCGGATTGCAACCCGCAGTGTTCGTTATGACTCGCGTCGTCAGCCATCCTCATGCTGGCCGCATCACCTGTGACGCCGGCCACAAATCCGTTTCCGCCGACGCAGGCCTTCCAACTAGTGTCGTTGCCGGCCATCCCGAACTGACTCCGCTCGGCCCAAGCGAAGAACATCTACCGATGGCCGTTGCAGAAGGCGCAGCTGCGCCGAAAGTCGGCGAGATTTTGTATCTCTTGCCGCGCCACGTCTGCCCCACGGTCAACAATTTCGATGTCGCTCTCCTCGTCCGCAACAAACGCGTCGAATCGTCCGAAAAAGTTTCCGCCCGCGGCCGCGAAATGCCGCAGCTGCAGCCAACCGCGCAGTTTCGATCCGCGGCGCATGAAAGCTAAGCCAGCGCGCGGCCCAAACGATGAAATTCCGGATTCTACTTACGCTATTGACGGCACTTTTTGTCGGCCTATTCGCGATTCCCGCGTTTTCTGCGCCGCAAGCCGCTCCGCAGGAAATCGTTGTGGAGGGTAGAGTCTGCGACAGCGCTGGAGCGCCCGTCTCCGGCGCGAGCGTGCTGTTGGAAACCGAGTCAAGCAAAGCGATAGTCTCTGCCTTCTCCGATTCATCTGGACACTTTCGGCTGAGGGCACCTGCGGACACGAAGATTCGCGTTCATGTGCGCCAACGAGGATTCAGCGACAGGGCTGTCGCGTATGACGGAACGATGCTGAAAATCGTTCTGCAAAAGTCCGCTGCAAGCCCGGGCGTCGAATTTTCCGACTCTCCAAACTTTACGGTCGCCGGGGTTACTGATTGGAGCAACGTCGGTCTCCACGGCTCCGACGTAAATGTGAAGACCAGTGAAGCGTTAACTAAGGAAGCCGTCGCGCTCAAGCCGGCGAACAACACGGCAGGCAACCCGAACAAGGACGCGGAAGCGCATCGGCTGCTTGGAGGCGAAAAAGAAAAGAACGGCGATCCCGTTTCCGCCGAGCGCGAATACGAAATAGCGGTCAAACTCGATCCAAGTGAAGAGAATTATTTCGCCTGGGGCGCGGAACTGCTCCTGCACCGCGCGGGTGTTGCAGCTGTCGAAGTTTTATCCAGGGGCGCAACGGCTCATCCGAATTCCCAGCGCATGGTAGAAGCTCTCGGTGCCGCCTTCTACGCGAATGGACAGTTCGCGGAATCCGCCCAGCAAATGTGCCGCGCTGCGGATCTGCTGCCCTCGACCGCTGAACCTTACCTCTTTCTCGGACGAATCGAACAGGCCGCAAGCGATATGTTTCCCTGCAGTGAACGAAGACTTCAGAGGTTTGCAGCCGAGCAGCCGCGAAATGGCAATGCGGCTTTTTACTATGGTCTTGTGCTCATGAAAAAAGCCAAGCAGTCGCAGCGCGACACGGACTTCCGGCGAGCTGAAGAATTCTTTAAGGATGCACTTGCGATAGACTCCTCGTTCGGCGAAGTTTATCTGCAGTTGGGAATGTTGTATAACGCTCGGGGCGAAAAAGAAGCCGCCCTGCAAGAATTCGAGAACGCGGTGCGCGCCGCGCCCGGGTTGACAGCCGCGCATTACCAGTTGAGCCTCGCGTACCGGCGTTCCGGTGTAAGTGGCAAAGCGGATGAAGAGTTGAAAAAGTACGAAGAGCTGCACCGCTCGGAAGAAGTCGCACTCGAAAAAGAGCGCAAAGAAATGAAGCAGTTCGTGACCATTTTGCAGCAGTCATCACCAAAGCAGTAGTTCACGGGAGAAGAGAATGACCGGAAATCGGAATTTACTCTTGAAATGTTTGTTTGTCATCAGCACGACGATTTTCTCCAGAGGCACTGCGATGGCCGACACAAATTACTCGCTGCGGTCGCCTGACAACCGCATCGACGTCGCCATCCACGTCGGTAAAAAAATTAACTACGACGTCTCGCTCAGCGGACGCCTGTTAATGAAGGATTCCACGCTCGGAATCAACGTGGAAGGGAAGTCGCTTGGCGAAAATCCGCAGGTCAAATCCACGAAGAAAGATTCCGTCGACAAAGTCCTCGAACCCGTCGTTCACCAGAAATTCGCGAAGATTCGCGAGCACTACAACGAACTGAAATTGGAACTGGAGGGCGGTTATGCCGTCACCTTCCGTGCGTACCCGGAAGGAATCGCCTATCGCATCGAAACGTCTCTTGGCGGCGAAAATGTAAAGGTTTTCAACGAGGACGCCCTCTTCCGCTTCGCCGCCGATGACACCGTCTTCTTTCCGGAAGAAGAGTCCATGTTCTCTCACAACGAGCGCAAGTATCTTCCCCGCGCTATGTCAACCATCTCGGAAAAAACCTTCGGCACTCTTCCGGCGGTGGTTGACGTCGGCGAAGGCGCAAAGATTGCCGTTGCCGAAGCCGGCGTCGAAGACTATCCCGGTTTGTGGCTGCGCGGCGGCGGCGAACATGCTCTCGCGGCGACATTCGAGCATTTTCCGCTGAAAGAAACGTTGACCGGCGATCGAGATTTCAAAGTCACCGAGGCGGCGGACTACATCGCCGTCACACAAGGCACTCGTGTGTTCCCCTGGCGCGTGCTTGGCATCGCGGAGCACGATAAGGACCTGATTGCGAATCCGCTTATCTGGCTGCTCGAGAAACCGTCAATGCTCAGCGATACCTTCTGGATCAAGCCGGGGAAAGTCGCGTGGGATTGGTGGAACGCGAATAACGTCTATGGCGTGGATTTCAAAGCCGGAATTAACACGGCGACCTACAAATATTACGTCGACTTCGCGGCAAAAAATCAGCTTCAGTACATCATTCTGGATGAAGGCTGGTACAAACTCGGCAATGTTTTGGAAGTCGTGCCCGAAATCAACATGGAAGAGTTGACCGCGTACGCAAAGCAGAAAAATGTCGGCGTGATTTTGTGGGTGATTTGGAAAACGCTCGATGACCAGATGATTCCGGCGCTCGATCAATACGCGAAGTGGGGAATCGCAGGAATCAAAGTCGATTTCATGCAACGCAACGACCAGAAGCTTTTGAATTTTTATTACAAGTTGACTAACGAATGCGCGAAGCGCCACATGCTCGTGGATTTTCACGGCGCTCAGCGCGGCGCATCGCTCACCCGCACCTGGCCGAATTTAATTAGCAACGAAGGCGTCCGCGGCATGGAATGGAGCAAGTGGAGCGCAGAAACAGAGCCGCTGCACAACGTCACGCTGCCGTTTACGCGCATGTTTCTGGGGCCAATGGATTACACGCCGGGAGCGATGCTGAACGCCACAAGAACGACGTTCGCGCCAATTCATTCGCGGCCCATGGCGCTTGGAACGCGCTGCCAGCAACTGGCGATGTACGTCGTCTACGAAAGTCCGCTGCAGATGCTTTCGGATAGTCCATCGAATTACGAGCGCGAGCCGGAATCGCTGGAATTTCTTCGCGCCGTTCCGAGTACTTGGGACGAAACCGTTCCTCTTGCCGGAAGAATTGCCGAATACGTTGCTGTCGCGCGCCGCAACGGAAAAGATTGGTACGTCGGCGCGATGTCCAATTGGACCGCGCGCGATCTGGAAATCGATCTGTCTTTCCTGCCGGGAGGAAATTTCACGATGGACGCGTATCAGGACGGTGTGAACGCCGACCGCATGGCCAGCGACTACAAGAAGACGACCGCAACCGTTTCCAAATCGACGAAGCTGAAAATTCATCTTGCTCCGGGCGGTGGCTGGGCCGCGCGGATTCATCCGTAGGAATTATCCGGCGACTTGGTTTAAGCTGACGGCCTCTTGGCCTTTTCTCAAACTACTCAGGGTGACGCGATACCGCGGCGGCGGTGGGGAATTGCCGCCCTGCTCGGTTTCGGAATTCTCGTCAGCTATTTTGATCGCGTAAATCTCTCCGTTTCCAAAGAAGCGCTGCACGACGCGTTCGGCATGTCGGCAGTGCTATTTGGATTTCTGTCGAGCGCGTACAACTGGCCGTACGCGGCGCTCCAGATTCCGTGCGGTTTATTGCTCGATCGTTTCGGCGTGCGGCGAGTTGGAATTGTCAGCACGATTATTTGGGCCGCCGCGTCGTTCGCGGCCGCGCTATCGCTCGGAGTGAAGAGTCTTTTTGGCGCGCGCATTTTACTTGGCATCGGGGAGGCGCCGACATTTCCGGGGACGGCGAAAGCGACGGGTTACTGGTTTCCGAAAGATGAGCGCAGCCTGGCGACGGCAATGTTCGATTCGATGGCGAAGTTTTCTTCCGCAATCGGAATTCCCGTGCTCGGAATGGTGCTCGTGCATTTTGGATGGCGCACGAATTTTGCAGTGACTGGAATCATCAGCGTTGTGTACTTGGCATTATTCCTCGCGTTCTATCGCAATCCCAGCCAGGACGCGAAGTTGACGGAAGTCGAACGCAATTACATTCGCAGCGGCGGCGCGCAACCGGAGGATCCTGAGCGTGCGGCGCAAGGCGCTCCGCTTGGATATTTGATCACTCGGAAAAAAGTATTGGGCCTCGCGCTTGGCTATGGTTCGTACAATTACGTTTTTTATTTGTTGCTGACATGGCTGCCGGCCTACCTCGCTGAAGCTCATCACCTGGATTTGACGCGTTCGTTTTTGTATACCAGCGTGCCGTGGCTCTGCGCGACGGCCGGCGAGTTGACACTCGGCGGATGGCTGACGGATTCGCTGATCCAGCGCGGCTGGAACGCAACGCGTGTGCGGCAATTCTTTTTGGTTGGCGGAACCTCGGTTGGGTTGTGCATTTTTGGCGTGCCGTATGCGCATTCGGCTCAGGGCGCGGTGACGTGGATTGCGTTTGCGTTGACCGGGCTTTCGATTGCGGCTCCAGTTGGTTGGTCGATTCCGTCATTGATTGCGCCGCGCGAAAGTGTGGGAACCGTGGGCGGGATCATGAATCTGAGCAACCAACTTTCCGGAATTGCCGCGCCGATTGTGACGGGCTTCGTGGTGGCGGCGACGAAGAATTTTCAGTGGGCCTTTCTTGTGGCGGCAATTTATTTGACGATTGGAATCGCGAGTTACATTTTCCTTCTCGGCGAGATCGCCCCGATTCCTGAACCCGAAGAAGCGAAAAAATAAGCCGCAACCATTTTGGCTAGGTCATCTTTCTCAGCGCGCGCATGGCGCCGGTGGAGATTCCGCCATCGACGAGAAGTGTTTGTCCCGTGACATAGCGGCTGGCTTCGGACGCAAGAAAAACGATTGCTCCGTCGAGATCGCTTGGCTGGCCGGGACGTTTCAGTGGAATTCGTTCGACGAGATATTTCACCCACTCTTTGTCTTCGTACATGACGCTGTTTTGCGCCGTGCGAAACCATCCGGGCGCGAGGCAGTTCACGGTGATGCCGTGTTTGCCCCAATCGTCGGCGAGGCTCATGGTGAGCTGGCGAATTCCGCCGCGGCTTGCGCCGTAGGGGCCGAGACCGGCGTAACCGGCGACGCTGGTGACGGAGCCGATGTTGATGATGCGACCGTAGTTGCGAGGAATCATTCGACGCGCGACGGCTTGCGCAACGAAAAAGCTACCGCGCAGATTCGTGTCGAGAATCAGATTCCAATCGTCCCAAGTAACTTCGAGCGCAGGCTTGCGAACGTTGCAGCCGGCATTGTTTACGAGGATGTCGAGATGGCCGTAGACATTTTCGGCAGCCGCTCCAAATTTCTCGATGTTTTGCTGATCGCGGACGTCGAGTTCGAGGGAGGCGGCGCGGCGGCCGAGGGACCGGACTTCTTTTTCAAAGGCCGCGAGAGATTCGCGGCTGCGGCTGGTGAGGATGAGGTCGGCGCCGGCTTTGGCGAGTGCGCGCGCGAAATATTGTCCGAGCCCGCGGCTTGCGCCGGTGACGATGGCGACGCGGCCGGTGAGGTCGAAGAGGTTATCAGGCACATGCGGTCGTGACGGTTGTCCTGGCGATGGCCGAACTTCGGTCGGGCTGACAGGCTTCTTGCTGGATCGGTTTGTGATTCGGCTCATGAAGAGGATCCCGGAGTGAGGACGACTTTCAAAAGATTTGGTTCGCGGGCGTAAAGGCGCTCGAACCAGCACGGGCCATCTTCGAGCGGGGCGATGGCGGTGATGAGCGGTTTGACTTGAATTTTTCCGGAGGCCATCCACTCGATGGCTTGGGGATATTCTCCGGCAGAGGCGCAGGAACCTTGCAAACGGATTTGGCGCGTGACGACTTTTTGGAGTGGAAGATTGACGTTCGGAGCGATGTTGCCGACGAGGACGACAGTGCCGCCTTTGCGAGCGGCGTCGATTGAAGCGGCGACGGTTTCGTCGCGGCCGACGCATTCGAGAGCGACGTCGACACCTTCGTTATTGGTGCGTTCGAGAATTTTTGGGAGAAGGGAATCGTCGGAGATGAGAATTTTGGTGGCGCCGAGTTTCTTAGCAAGTTCGAGACGCGGCGCATCGACATCGGTGACAAAAACTTTGGAGCAGCCGGCGGCGCGGAGGGCTTGCAGCGTGAGAATGCCGATGGTGCCTGCGCCGACAACGAGCGCGGTGGAGTTCGGCGCGAGCTGCGCGAGATTGACGCCGTGGATGGCGACAGCGACGGCTTCGAGCATGGCGGCTTCGGCGAACGGAAAATTTTCCGGAAGGCGGTAGAGGATTCGCGCGGGGACGGAGACGAATTCGGCGAAGGCTCCGGCGCGGCGATAGTCGCCGCAAGAAACGCCGAGAACCTGGCGACGGTCGCAAAGATTTACGTTGCCGCGGCGGCAGTTGGGACATTCGCCGCAGTAAACGGTGGAGTCGAAGGTGACGCGATCGCCCGGCGCGAAGTTTTTTACGGCGCTGCCGACCGCGGAGATGAAGCCGGCGGCCTCGTGGCCCATCACGATGGGCGGGATGCGGCGGCCGGAGGAGCCGTCGTAGCCGTGAACGTCGCTGCCGCAAATACCGCAAGCGGCGACGCGGATAAGAACCTCGTCCGGCGCGGGGGAAGGCGCGGGGAGATCGGCGAGTTCGAGATTGCGGTAGCTGGAGAGGAGGAGAGCTTTCATGGAGTCAGTTTTCAGCCTTCAGTTGTTGCGGGTCAGAATCTACCATCGAATGGTTGGCACGGGAAATGGCACGAATGCAGATCCAGATCACCCCCCACCCCCCGCTGCCACGCGGCGATCAAATTCCCAAAGCGCCATTTTGAACTTGGCTGCCTGTTCGACGCGGTCCGGCGACACACCACTGTCCCGCAGTGCTCGTCGAGTCTCATACAAGGTTTCCTCCAAAGGACCGATAGCGCAACCGGAGCTCATGATGACGAACGCGATTTTGGGATCGTGAGAAGCGGCCAGGACGGAAACCCAACCCCCTTCGCCGCGGCCCAAGAAGCCAATTTTTGACGGCGTGATTTCCGGTTTTGTTCGGAGGAATGCGACTGCGGCGGCTGCGTCGCGTGCGAGGTCATTGTAATCGGAAATCTCCAATTCGCCGGTGGAGTTGCCGGAACCACGCTTGTCGTAAGCGAGCACGGCGAAACCGGCTTTTAGGAAAGCATTCGTGCGGACTATGAAGGCCGGTTGATCAAATTTCTGCGGCCCCGAGCCATGAATGAGAACGACCGCGGGAAATGGTCCCTTGCCTTCGGGTTCGAAGAGAGCGCCAGCGAGGCGAACGTCGCCGTTGGTGAAAGTGACGGTTTGCGGGTCGCGGTCAAATTTGAGGGCCATACCCGGAGGAAGATGAGGTTCCTGGGCGAGAACGCGATCATTTACGGCCGCGAAGGATAGAGGAAGCAGAAGCAGGAAACGGAGCAGTGTCTCTTATTCATTATTCTTTTTCCTAAGAGTCGTCGTTGCACAAATGAATCTTTCTGAGGGAACGCAATGGAGTCGCTTTTGTTCATTGAAAAACGCCGAAGTGTCGCGAATTTTGCAGGAAGTAAGTGATAGGTATGAGCACGTTAGATCAAGGGAGCAGGAATGCCTGTTTGGAAACAAGGAGTAGCGTCGAAGAGGCCGGCTTCAGAAAGCCGGCCCTACACGAGCAAAGAGAAGGAAAGAGGCCCGCTTCGGAAAGCGGCCGCTACAAGTCTAGGAAAATATTTTATACTTCCGCTGTTTGATGGGCATCGAACGAATGAGGGTTTGTCTCGATGATCTTAGGGGGTGACAACATGGACAACGGCAGAGAAGACCGATCGGTTTTGGATCACATCAACGAACTTGTTAAAGAAGAAGAAGGACTCTACGGAAAGAAAGAAATGACTGAGGATGACCGCGGGCGCCTACAAGAATTGAAGCTCGCGCTGGACCAGTGCTGGGATCTGCTGCGCCAGCGCCGTGCCCTGCGCGAGTTTGGCGAGAATCCCGACTTGGCGAAAGTGCGGCCCGCGAAGATTGTTGAAAACTACGAACAGTGAGCGCGGCGCTTTTAATTACACACTCTCGCGTTTAGATATTCCTCAAGATGCCGGCTTCGGACCCGTTCGGCTGCGCTCAGGGCAAGCCGCAGTCCAAAAAAAGGCGAGACCTTTGGTGGGGCGCAAATCGAAGAGGCCAGCTTCAGAAAACCGGCCAACATAAAGAAGCGATGATGGTGCGATCGAAGAGAGATTACTCCACTGCGTAGCCCGGCATGCACAAACCGCATGCAAGAAAAAGCCGGGCTACTCCGGAATGACAGGTATCGTTATTTTGGTTTTGCTTGAGAGTTGCTGGAGGAGACGTGCCGGAGCCTTCGCGGATGGTGAGGGTTGGTTGGCGGGGACTTGGGTGAAGCAGCGGCTAGTCGGATTTGGCGCCTTTGGAGAATTTTGGGGTTGTGAGGGTTCCATCGACGCGGAAAGGGAATTGGATTTTGCCGTCGACGAGTTTGGCGCCTTCGATGCGAGCAAAAGTATTCGTGAAAAAACCTTGTTTGGTGGTGATGGCGGCGACGCCTTGATAGTGGAGTTCGTCGGACCCGGAGACGCTAATGCCGCCCGAGCCGTCGATGTCGACTCCGTAGCCGTCAATGTCGATGACTTTGCTGGTGATCCAGAGATTCTCGAGTTCGAGGTCGGTGGAAATTGAGGAGAAGGAAGCGGGATTTTCTTTCGCAGGGCCGAGATCGTTGAAGCGGGCGAGCTTCATCAAGTTGGCATTGAGCATGAGGCTGGGAACCTGGCCGTTGGTCAACTTGACATGACCGGAGCCGCGCATCTGGGAGAGTGGGTTGTGAGAATGCTCGATGGCGCCGGCAAGTTTAAGATCGCCGTCGAGATTTCCGGTAAGCAATCCGCGGAGATCGTGAAAGTCGGCCATTAGCTTGGCGATGTTGATTCCGTTGACACGGGCGTCGGCTTTGAATGTCGCGGTGCTTTTCGCGAGGCTGATGGAGAAATCGCCGGTGGCTTTTCCGCCGCAGATGTCGGCTTTGAGATTGGTGAAGACGACTTCGCGCGATTCGAGGCGGAACCGGGCATCGATGTTGGTTGCTTGGACGGAAGCGAAGCGCAGGCGAGCGGCCTTCCATTTGCCAAGACCGTTGAGAGCCAGAGAAGAAGGGTTGACGATGGCGGCGAGGTCGACGCGATCGAGTTCGCTGTCGATGTCGAAGGCTTCGAGGAAGATGGGGCCCTGAGCGTCAGAGGGGAGAAGATTCGAAGCGATGAGTTGGCCGCGATTGATGGTGACTTTGTCGATGATGCCGAGGGGAAAAAGGTTCTT
>Ga0075426_10001421_pt1 | contig 17019 bp, 13 predicted proteins | sample SoiMethybrSBSTD5_FD_75304 | JGI IMG/M metagenome (GOLD analysis project Ga0075426, IMG submission 75304) | Bulk soil microbial communities from a Populus tree surrounding site in Tennessee, USA - Soil MetaG P. TD hybrid SBSTD5 | ecosystem: Environmental > Terrestrial > Soil > Tree plantation... | reverse complement strand
GTGATCTGCCGCCGCGCGACGAGGCTCGCGAGCGACTGGTTCATCGTGCGCATACCGCTCTGCTGGCCGGACTGGATCGAGGTGTAGATCTGGTGCGCGCGGCCGTCGCGTATGAGCGCCCGGATCGCAGGGGTCGAGATCATGACCTCGCTCGCCAGGGCGAGGCCGCCATCGATACGCGGTAACAGTGCCAGGCTCACGACCGCCTCGAGCGAGAGCGAGAGCTGAGCGCGAATCTGCAGCTGCCGCTCGTCAGGAAACACGTCGATGATGCGGTGGATCGTGTTCGCGCACGAGCTGGTGTGCACGCTCGCGAGCGTGAAGTGTCCCGTCTCGGCTAGGGAGAGAACCGTCTGGATGGTCTCGACGTCACGCATCTCACCGACGAGCACAACGTCGGGACTCTGACGGAACACGCTGCGCAGCGCGCGAGCGAACGACGGCGTGTCGTGGCCGACCTCGCGCTGCTCTACGCGGCTCAGCTTGTCGACGTGTACGTACTCCACGGGGTCTTCGATCGTCACGATGTGCTTGCACTGCGTCCTGTTGATGAGTTCGATGATCGCGGCCAGCGCGGTGGACTTGCCGCTGCCCGTCGGTCCCGTGACGAGCACGAGACCGCGTGGCAGCTCCGCGAGCATCGCCACGACCGGCGGCAGGCCGAGCTCATCCAGCGACGGGATCGACGAGGGCAACACGCGCAGCGCGAGCGCGAGGCCGCCACGCTGGAAGTAAAAGGAGCCGCGGAAGCGCGCGAGGCCCGTGACCTCGAACGCGAAGTCGCGATCGCGATGCCGCTCGAGGTCAGCGATACCGGTGTCGCCGAGCAGCGTATGCGCAAGTCGAGTCAGCGCATCCGCTCCGGGCGGCGTGAGCTGGTCCACCGGCCTGAGCGTCGCCGAGATGCGAAAACTCGGCGGCCGATCGGCCGCGAGCAGTACATCCGTCGCGCCACGGCGAAGAGCGAGCGTCAACAGCTCCACGATCTCCGGCGCCAAACGCTCGGGCCCGACGACGCCGAGCGCTGCGAACTGCGATCCGCTGCGATCTCTCTCGCTCATCGACGAGGTAAAACTAGCAGAGTTCGCGCACACCATACGCGGAATTCTGACTGTCGGATTCGATTACAGCGGTACGCGGTCGTGGCCCGAATTTTGAGAGCCGACTCTCAAAAATTTTAGGTCACATCCTCATTCCCTTTTTCGCCCATACGTGAAGAGCTGTGAATCTTGCGCCGTTTGCCCATCCCGCACCTCGCAGCAAATGCGGCATGGCCCTTGCTCCACGCTGCGGCACCAATCGCGGGTGGCACCCAATAGCCAACACAGCAGGAAGGAGAAGCAGAATGCTGAAACTGCTCAAGGTTCTGAACCGTAGTTTCCGTGGTCAGGGCGGCTTCACACTCATGGAGCTGCTGATCGTCGTCATGATCGTCGGCATCCTGGCGGCCGCCGCCGTACCCCTCTATCTCGGGTACGTCAGGGATTCGCGTCTCGCCGAAGCGAAGGGCCTCGCCGGTTCCGTGCTGACGGCCGCTCAGGCCTGCGCGCAGCAGAACACGCCCAACGAAGCTGCGAACTGCACCCTAGCGCTGCTCGCCCAGAAGATCGGTGTCGGCGCCGGCGGCGCCACACCTGATGGTCGATGGACCGTTGGCGTCAACCCTATCGTCACGGTCAACGGGGCGACGAACCAGTGGACCGCAGGCACGATCACTGTTGCAGGGGTGGGCGGTACGAATACGGCAAACATGGCCGCCGGAATCTTCGTAAGCGGCGCTGCGGGTGCTGGCACCGTGGTGCTGCGCTGCACCACAACGACTAATGCCGTGGCGGATACGGATCCGATCTGCTGATGACGTCTAGGGGGAGGCCGGCCGCCAGCCTCCCCCACGTCCTCCGCTCGCTGGCGGGCGACTCCCCCGGTTGGGGGGCCGATGATCCGAGGGGATGAGCGTGGCACATTGTGTCCGGGGGAGAACGACGAGAGGCTTCACGTTGCTCCGTGTTCGTTTCAACGATGAGCGCGGGACGGCGTTGCTCGAAGTCATGGTCGCAGGAGTCATTCTCTCGATCGCCATGATGGGGCTCGCTCTGATGTTCAGCCTTGGGTCGTCATTCGTCACCGCCGAAGGTGGCGAGCGCGTCGCACTCTATTTAGCTCAGCAACACCTGGAGGAATTGCGGGCCATCGGTCTCGCCCGCGCCACAACGGAGGCCGAGAACGATATTCCAGGATTTCCCGGGTTCGTGCGCAGCACAACCATTGTCGGAGGCACTGATCCTGACGGCAGTGGAGATGTGCCCCGACTCATCACCGTGTCGGTGAGGTCGCTCGTGCGACAGGCGGGGCCGATCAGCGTAACGGCGGTCTATATCAAGCACTGACAATGAAGAGCCAACGCGGATTCAGCCTGGTCGAGATTGTCGTCGCCGCGGCGATCGGCGTTGGCGTCGCCGTTGTCGTCAGCGTGTTTTTCCTCATGACACTGAGGGTCACGCGAAACGCCAATGCTCAAGCGGCGCTTCAGCGTCAGGGCACCGCCATCGCCGAAGAGCTCGGACGGCGAGCGCGCCCGGTCGTCGGCTCACTCGTCGTCGAAGATAGGACGACGGTCACGCCGGTCTGCCTGCCGCTAGCGACAAACGACACCGTCCTGGTCATCCCGAATCCGCCTCCCTCACCAGCCGTCACGTGCATGTTCCGGGATACGGGTACACCACCGCAATTGATGCGATGCACACGGCCCAATCCCGGCGATGACTGCACGCCAACGGCAAACCTATTGTCCGGCTCGCCCGTCCCACTGTTCGCTACCGCGTGGTCGGCGTCGACAGTCACCCCCTGCGCTGCAGCGGAAGGCACGTGCGACGCAGCGTCGGTATGTTCGGTTGCCAATCAGTCCTGCTCGACGGTGCCAGGAGCGACGGTTGTGTTCTCCATCAGCGACGGGGTGAACCGCCCGGAAACGTTCGGCATCACGATCGTCGCGACCCGGCATCAATGAACGCAATGGCGCGGCGATCGATCTGCGGCGGGTTGAGAGACGAGCGTGGGAGCGCGCTCGTGGCCGGACTCATGCTCGTGTTCCTCATGACGATGCTCGGTCTTGCGCTCTTCGGCGTCGCACGACTCGACGCGCGTCTGAGGCTCAACAGCCAGACGGGCGTGCAGGCCCTAGAGATTGCGGAAGCGGGCCTCGAGCGGGGCCTACATCTGTTCTATCTGGAATTCACATGCGGTCCCACGATGACAAGCCCGATCACTGCCGCAAATTGCGCAAATCCCCCGACGACCGATCCCTTGAATGTGCCGCCGACGTACGTGCCGCCAAGCTATCTAGCGCCACCGAACGGCAACAACCAATTGGCGCGTATTCCGCTGAACGTGGGCTGCCCGGCCGCCGTGGTACCCGACGGTGCCGTCGGCTTCAAGCTTCTGAAGCAGAATCAGGCGTTCGCCGGCGGCACCTACACGCTCTGCATAAGACGATGGATCGATCCCGCGACAGGCAATCCCGTCGACAATCCGCACAAGGCGCAGTTCAGATCGCTTGGTGTCCTGACATCGATCACGGGGACAATCGCGCGGATCGTTCAGATCGATACGACAGCGACGGTCACTGCGAACAAACCTCACGCCCCGTTCGCCATCGGTGGTCCGGCCGCCGGCGCCATCAGAGGCAACGCTCTCATTGCTGGCTCGCTTCAATTCGTCAAGTGTCCTGGAGCCGGGTGCGTCGTAGCGACGTTCGGCGGCGGTGGTGGGATCCAGAACAACTATAGCGGTCTTCACGCGATCCTCCATGATCGTATCCCGTGGCGCTATGCGGACGGCACCACCGTCAACACGCTCAATGCCGTCCTGAAGGTGAAAGAAGGTCAGATCCAAATTACTTCCAATAGCGCATGCGTCGGGGCGCAGGAGTCGGGATCGGGGTGCGGGGGTGGTGGCAACACCCCATTCCAGGACACGATGTCTGGTATCTACATGGGTGCTAGCGGGACGTGGGGCGGAAGCAAGGGCAACTGCAGCGCTGGCCTGAACGGCGCCACGACCACGAACAGAAACTGCAATGTGTGGACGAGCGCCCAGGGGCCATATCCGGCAGGCGAGCCCGTCTCGATCCCGCTTCTCAGCGACTCGACGATCATCGATGACAAGGGCTATCGCTGCTTCTTCAATCCACCGGGAGCTGCCTGTCCGAACGCGGCCGATCCGCTTCCAGGAGGAACCAATTTCCCCGAGTACTTCTACACCGGCGCGTGGCGCATTGACTCCAGTCGAGGCGATGCTGGCTGCGACATCAACGTGACGGGCACCGCGGCAGATTGCACGACCGTGCTGAACGCGCTTCAGGCCGGGGCGACGCCCGATTTCGGCGCCGGACCCGCGCCCGTCCTTCCGATCAAGCCGACTGCGTGCACTCGCCAAGGTGCGACGGACTCGTCTTCCTGCACGCTGACCCTGGCCGCCGGTCACATCATCGGCATGATCGATGGCCAACCGATCCGGCCGGACCTCGAGCCGATCAACGTTTACCTGAAGCGGCTCGCCGCGGCGCCGGCCGGCACACCGACATTCAAAACGTCGCCCGTCGACCCGGTCCTAGACAACCGAATGTACTACCAAGGGAAGATCATGATCCTTGCCGATAACCCGGCGGGGACACCTGGATTTGAGATCGACCAAGGATTGCTCCCAGAAAGCACGACGAACCAACCTTGGTGCAGTCTCGGGACTTATCTCTGCGGATACGCATATCCAGCGAACCACTTCCTCGGGCTGCTCACGACGGGCAACATCCTGCTTGGCGCAGGTGGCAGCCGCGACATTCTCGCTCAGTTCTTTGCGGCGAATCCCGCAGGCACAGCGAAGTTCTACGTCAACGGAGGCATCGGCAACACACAGGTTGCCGGGACTCTTACTGCGCAGCAATTCGATTTCACCGGCGCCGGAGGTGTTCCAAGTCTGTTCCAGGCGCCTTGGAATCTTAGCGCTCTACCCGGAGCGGCTGGCCCGGCTGCGGGGGCGTTCGTGTCGATCGGTAGCGACAACTGGAAGCAAATCCAGTGACGTCGGGGAGGACTCGGTGAGAGCGCTTCAAAAACGTCGTGCGGTGGGGGTCGACATTGCGAGCGGCTTTGTGCGTGTACTGGCCCTCGACGGAACACCGGACAGGCCACGCATCACGGGTAGCGGAAGCGCTCCGATTGCCGGAAGCGATAGCAATGCTTCTGCACAGGCCATCCACGCAGCGCTCGCGCAAGCGCGAGTTGACGGCGAGCCCGTCGTCACCGCCGTCGGAGGACCTGAGGTGGTCGTCCGACAGTTGACCCTGCCGCCCGTGCCGGCGGACCGCCTGCTCCAGGCGCTCGAGCTGCAGCACAAGGAGTTCGGACTCCTGCCGCCCTCTGAGGGACTCCTGGACGCGCAGATCCTCAAGCGTTCCGACACGGACTGTCTGGTGCTCGCCGTGAGTGTGCCGAAGCCGCTGGCCGAAGGCCGCCTTCGTCTACTCGAGAAGGCTGCCGTCAAATTGCGCAACCTCGACGTAGAGGCGCTGGCGCTTCTCAACGCGGTCATGCATTTGAGCCAATTCGATCCGCGTGAGCTTCTCGTGGTGTTGGACCTGCAGGAAGACCGGACGGTGCTGTGTCTCCTCAGTGAGAAGGGCCCGGTGGTCGTGCGCTATCTCGATGTCGGGGCGGCGGCGATCGTCGAAAGCCCTGGAGACACCGACGGCGGGCCGGCGGCGGACGCTTCTCGGGGAGCCATTCGGCGCATCGCCGACGAGATCCGATTGTCGCTCGCGTTCTATCGTTCGGAGTACGATCGCGAAGGCCTGCCGCGCCATCTCCTCAGCGGCTGCCTCCGCGTACGACGCCTCAATCGTTGGCTCACGGACGAGTTGCGCCTGGAGTCACCGTTCGAGGTCATGGATCCATTCCAGGCGGTTCGCGTGAACGGTCCGCGTGGCCATGCGGACGAATCCTCGGGGCCCGAATTTGTGCAAGCATTTGGCCTCGCGCTGAGGGCCCTATGAGCGCGACGTTCAACATCGATCTTGCACGTCCGGGACGTGCGCAACGCTCCAAGTGGGACTGGCTCCTCGGGCCCGACGGAGCTCGTCACCTCGCGATGGTCATCGCGGGCGGCGTCGGCCTCGTCGTTCTCGGTGGCGCGGCGGGGTTGTTGCCGCGCTATCTCGAGTATTCGAGCGAAGTTCAATCGATCGCGAAGCTACGCGCCGACGTCGCCGCCGCGGACAGGGAGCTTTCGACGCTGCAGGCGAGCCTTCGTGACGTCGACGCGGGCGCGCGCCGACGGGTTCGCTGGTCCGAAATCCTGCCCGTGCTCAGCCGGTCGTTGCCCGCCACCCTGCGGATCGACCGGATCACGCTCAGCAAGAGCTCGCCACCGCCGAAGGGGACGGCGGCGAGCAGTACGCGGCTGACAGAGTCCAAGCCAGGAGACGCCAAGGCCAACGAGCTGGTACTCCAGGTCGATGCCAGCACAACCGTCGTTCCGGGCGGGTCGCGTCTCGTCGATATTGCGAATTTCATGTCCGACGTCGCCAAGGATCCCGCGGTGAACCGTCGCTTTCAGCTCAAGACGTGGGAAGTCCAGCGGCCGCGGGAGCAGAGTGGAGACAACCAGCTGCGCATCAGCATCGCGTTCGGGGAGAAGCGCTCGTGAAACACCGCGGACTCGCCGCCGGTTGGATCGCAACCGTCCTCGTGATTGTCATTGCGATCGGCTGGACGATCACGCAGACGATCTCGCTTCGGAAGTCGAGAGCTTCGACGGACGCCGAGCGCAATGCCCTGACACGGCAGCTCTCGCTCAGCCGGCAGAAGCTGCAAGATCAGCTCGCGGCCCGGGCCGACTCGTTGGCGGACCTGCGCTGGACCTCCGGCCAGGACGCGGCCGGAGACGTCCTGCATCGTCTCGCCGAGCTGGCCCGGGACGGCCGCGCGAAGGTATCGGCCGTCGCACCGGTGGACAAAGATGCGGCACCGCAGTCGCGCGAATCGTCCCATCGCGTCGAGATGACCGCGTCATTTCACGAGATCGTGGACTTGGCGACGCGAGTCGAGCGCGACGGCGGACTTCTGGAGGAGGTGGTGATCGAGACGCCGGCGGCCAAACCCGGCGAGGAAGCGGTGGCCGAGGGGCTGAGCGTTCAATTCCGCCTGACGACGATCGAGCCATCCGAGGACGCGAGACAGATCATGCGGCGGGTGCTCGCGGCCTCTGCCCGAAACCCAAAGTACAGCTTGGCATCGTCCCTTGCACTACCTATCGAAGGGCGAACACAGGCGGTGTCTCAGCTACGTGATCCGTTCAGGTTTGCGGATGCGCCGTTGCGTCGCCGTGGACCAGCCGTCTCCGTCGCGAGCGCGCCGGCGCCGGTACCGGCGGTCGTGCCAGTAACCGTGAAAGGCATCGTCAAGTTTCCTGGCGGCGTGGCGGCCATCGTCAACGACCAGATCGTGAAGGTCGGCGACGTCGTCGACGGCCAGCGCGTCGACGAGATTGCTGACGGCAGGGTCGTGCTCCACGAGCCGGGAAGCGGCTCGCGATCGGTTCCGCTGGCGGGATTCGCACCCGTGCCTCCCGCCCCGCTCATGAGGAAATAGCGATGCGTCTGGCCGCGACGATGATCGTTCTTGTTGTCACCTTGCTCCTTTCGGCTGCAGCGGCACCGGCGCAGGAGACGTGTCGAGACCGGCTCCCGACCGATCTGACGACGCTGGACCTTCGCGGCGCCGACGTCCAGACCACGCTTCGGTTGCTTGCCGAGCGGTATCGAATCAGCGTGCTCGTCGCTCCCGACGCGACAGGCTTGGTGACCGTGGCCCTCTATGAAGTGCCCATGCGCGACGCCTTCGAGGCGCTGGTCAGGACGGCGGGACTCCTCTGCGTAGTGCGTGACGGAATCCTGGTCGTCGCGCCTGTCGAGCGGCTGAGAAAGGAAGCGGAGGCTGCCCGCACGCAGCAGCAGAAGGAGTCCGCCGCCGACGCGGAGGCGAGGAAGAGAATCGTCGAGGCGCGCCGGGAAGAGATCGCCCTTGCCGAAGCCCAGGCGCGCGGCCCGCTGCGCGAGGAGACGATCCGGCTGATCTATGCTGACGCGACGGACATCGCGAAGACCTTGATCGGCATCCTTGGCCTGCCGCCAACCGGGGTGTTGGTGCCGCCGCCAACGCCTGGCATCTATGCGCCACCGCCACCCGTCGAGATTTCCTCGGGACCAACCGTTGGCACGGCCCCGACACTCGCGCCCGTGTCGCCGGGGCTACTCTTTCCAGAGACGATGGCCAAAGGCATCACGGTCAGCGCATACAAGCCGACGAATTCCGTCTTTATCCGTCATTACGAGGCCGATATCGTCCGCATCAGGCGGCTCATCCAGGAACAGCTCGATATTCCGTTGAGGCAGGTGCAGATCGCAGCACAGATGGTCGTCGTCGTCAGAAATGCGCTAGAGCAACTCGGTGTGCAGTGGGGCGGTGCGGTTGCCGGAGGTCAATTCGTGGGGCGCGGGCTGACGCAGCGGATTGATCCGACAACGGGAATTGCGGCGGGACAAAGCACTGGCCTCGCTGTGCCGAATACCACTCAGAACGCAAGCTTCAACCGCACCACAATCTTGCCCGTGGACCCGGCGACGGGTCTATCGCAGGGCGGCAACCTTATCAACCTGCCTATCTCTGCCTTGCCGACGCTCGCCAATCCAGCCCTCGGTCTGATGTTCGGCATCGTCGGGCGCAACTTCAACGTCAACCTGGCTATTCAGGCCCTGGAAACGCAGGGCAAGGCGCGATCGCTCGCCGAGCCGAAGACGGTGACGGTGGAGAACTCCACCGCCATCATCTCGCGTGGGTTCGAGGTTCCGTACGTGAGTCAGACCGGCTTCGGTGGGACTCAGGTGCAGTTCAAGGACGCCCTGCTCAAGCTGGAGGTGACGCCGCGGGTCATTCGCGAGGCCGAAGGCAGCCAGATCCGCATGAAGATCGTGGTCGAGAACAACGAGCCCGATTTCACGCGAACCGTTCTGGGCAACCCGCCGATCTTCAAGCGTCGCGCCGAGAACGAAGTCGTCATCCGGGACGGCGAGCGGCTCGTCATTGGGGGTGTCATGACCGATAACGACAACAAGACCCTCCGGGAGGTGCCAGGCCTCGGCAGGATTCCCGTGCTCGGCTGGCTCTTCAAGAGCCGTGAGCTGAGCGTGGACTCGCAGGAAATGGTCGTCATCATCACGCCGAGCGTCGTCGACGCGGACCGGCCGAGGTAACGTCATGTACGAGCCTTTCTTCGGTCTCGACAGCACGCCGTTCGGCCTGACGCCGGATCCACGCTTCCTGTTCCGGTCTAAAGGCCATCACGACATCCTTTCCTCGCTGCTCTATGGCGTGACCACGAGCAAGGGCGTCATGCTCCTGCTGGGCGACGTCGGTACCGGCAAGACCACGCTCTGTCGCGCTTTGCTCCGCGATCTTCCTCCAGAGGCGGAAAGCGTGCTTCTGTTGAATCCGCATCTGTCGGAGACGGAGGTTGTTGGCGCGATCCTCGACGATCTCGGGGTCGAGCGCAGGGGCTCGACTCGCGGCGAGCTGATGGCGGTGCTCAACGCCTACTTGCTGTCCGCGGGCGCTGAGGGAAAAGTCGTGGTCGTCGTCGCCGACGAAGCCCAACAGATGAGTGTGGAGACGCTCGAGCAGCTCCGCATCCTCTCCACACTCGAGGCCCCTGGCCGCAAGCTTCTGCAGATCATTCTCGCCGGGCAGCCCGAGCTCGAGGCAAAGCTGGAGCGGCCCGAGCTGCGCCAATTCGATCAGCGCATCGCCGTCCGCTGTCGCCTGACGGCCCTGACCGAGCGCGAGACCTCCCGCTACATCGAGCATCGCCTGCGCGCCGCAGGCCTCGGGGGCAGCCTGCCGTTCACGTCGGCCGCGGTCGCGTGTGTCCACCGACACAGCCGCGGCGTGCCGCGGCTGATCAACCTGGTGTGCGATCGCGCACTGACTGCGGCGTTCGCGGACCGCAGGAGAAACGTCGATGTCGCCACCGTCAACGCGGCTGTCCAGAGCCTCCGTGGACGTCCCGCCGCGCGCAAATGGCTGAAGCCGGCCTTCGTGGCCCCGACCATCGCTGCTGTCGCGCTCACCGTCATCGCGGCGGGCTCCGTGTCCGCATGGCGCCGGGGCTGGTGGGCACCGCCTGCAGCCAATGGCTCGCTCGCGGCGGTGGACCCGATTCGTGTCTCCACACCTCCGCCGGCGGCGTTGACGGTCGTCCCGGCGGCGTCCATCTCGACGCCATCGCCGCGTCCGTCCGTGGCGGTCGATCGGAGCCGACGTGTGCTCGCCGAGCTGATAGGCCTCTGGACCCTCCAGACGCCGGCGGCGAGCATCGTCGCCGGCTGGCCCGCCGTGCCGGGCGGCGCTGTGGACATCCCGAGCGTCGCCGAGCGCTACCAGCTCACGGCGACAAGTCTGATCGGACTCAGCGCCAGTGAGCTACGCGCCATCGGGCTTCCTGCACTCATCCAGCACCCGCGGGCGGGGCTGCTCCTTGTCCGGCACATCGTCGGCGACACCGCAACCCTGGTCGACGGTACAGGAATCGAGCAGCGGCATCGCCTGGGCGAGCTCGACTCGAGGCTGGCTAATGCGGCGGTGTGGCTGCTGTGGCGAAATCTCGACGACTTGGTGCCGGGTGGCGAGGGCGCGCTGACGCCCGCGATGGTTTCCAGCGTCGCGCTGCGGCTTCACAATCTGGGCTATCTTCGGATGCCCCTTCCGTACAGCGTTTACGATCCGCGGTTCGTTCGGGCGGTCCGAGCGTTCCAGCGCTCGACGGGCTTGGCCGAGGACGGCGTCATGGGGCCACGCACCACGCTGGCGATGTCTCGCGTGGTCGCCAGCGCGTCGGTGCCGAGCATCGCAACGCCGCCACCGTCGAGATGAGCCGGCTCTACGACACCCTCAATGCCCTCGAGCGAAGGGCTCAGAGCGTCAAGACGACCGATTTACCGGTGATGCGCGCAGCGTCGCCAGCGCGCCGGCGGTATCGCTGGCCAGCGGTAGCCGTGTTGGCAATCGTGGTGGCCGGTGCCGCAGCGCTCACCGTCGTACCGCGTGGAGGATCGAGCGCGTTGCCCTCATCGCCGGCTATGCAAAACGCCGTACGCGAACCGGTCGTTCCAGCAGTGTCGGTGCTTCGGGAACGCGCGCGAGAAGCCGCGTTCCTCGGCTCGCTGGCGCAAGCGGAAGAGCTGCTACGGCAGGCCGTGACACTGGCTCCGGCCGATGCGGAGGCCTGGACCGATCTCGGCGTCGTCCTGGTGCGCCGCAAGCAAACGCGGCGCGGGATCGACGCATTCGAGCGCAGTATCTCCCTTGATCGGAACAACGCGACGGCTCATCGTAATCTCGCCATCGCTCTCGACAGCGAAGGTCAGACGAGCGCGGCGGCGGTGCACTATCGGGCGTTCCTCGCGCTCGCGCCCCAGCATCCCGACCGCGCTCGCGTTGAGAGCCGGCTGGCCGGCGGGCGGTGAGCCTCGGACCGCTACACGCTTCTCAGGTGTCCGCGCGCGGCCGGTAGTCGGCCCTCGGACACCATGGGTGAAGCCGCCGTCGGCGGCGCTCCCGGGACGCGGGCGACGATCCCGTACTTCTTCATCCGGTACCAGAGGCTCTGCTCGGTAATTCCGAGCAGACGCGCGGCGCGAACCTGTACGCCGCCCGCTCGCGCGAGCGCGTCCACGATCAACTGGCGCTCCACGTCCTCCATGGTGTCGTCCAGTGTGCGGCCGCTCGCCGGCCCGCGGTCCTGGACGATCGGCGTCTGGATCGCCGGCGGGAGGTGCTCAGGAAGGATCACGCCGTCCGACAGCAGGACGGCGCCCTCGAGTACGTGCCTCAGCTCGCGGACGTTTCCAGGCCACGGGTAGGTCCAGAGGCACTGCAGAGCCTCGTTTGACAGCGTGGTGGTCGTCCGCGAGAGCTTGCGGCGCGCGCGATCCAGAAACGCGTCGATCAGCTCCGGAAGATCGTCGAGGCGCTCGCGGAGCGCCGGAAGGCGCACCTGGATCCCGCGCAGCCGGTAGAACAGATCCGCTCGAAACCGACCGGTGTCGACCAGCTGACTTAGCGTCTGATTCGTCGCGGCGATGATCCGGACGTCCACGTCGATGGAGCGGTCACTGCCGACCCGCGAGATCTTTCGCTCCTCGAGCGCGCGCAGGATCTTGGCTTGCATCGCGAGCGGCATGTCGCCGATCTCGTCCAGCAGCAGCGTCCCGCCACGGGCGACCTCGAACCGGCCGACCCGGGTGCGGACAGCGCCCGTGAACGCGCCGCGCTCGTGTCCGAACAGCTCGGATTCGAGGAGGCCTTCGGGAATAGCGGCGCAGTTGACCGCGACGAGAGGGCCGTTCTTGCGCGCGCTCCGCAGGTGGATCGCTTGCGCCAGCAGCTCCTTGCCCGTGCCGCTCTCCCCCTCGATGAGCACCGTGACGTCGGTCGGTGCGACCCGGCGAGCTGCCTCGAGCGCCCGCACGAATGCCCGACTGGAGCCCACGAGTTCCTCGAAACCCGTCGTACGTGACGCGTCGAGCATCGCGATCTGCTGCTGCAGTCGCCGATGCTCGAGCGCTCGGCTGACGACGATCTCCAGCTCGGCCAGCTTCAGCGGCTTGGTGAAGAAATCGTAGGCGCCGCGGCGCAGCGCCTCGGTAGCCACCTCCCGGCCGGCGTACGCGGTCATGGCGATGATCGGCGTGTCAGGCGCGAGCTTGCGGCACTGCGGGATCGCGTCGATCCCGTCGCCGTCCGGCAATTTCATGTCCAGCAGGAGGAGGTCGTACTGCGTCGCTTTCAGCCTGTCTGCAATCGCAGCAAGCGTGCCCACGATGTCGGCGCGGTAGCCCTTGCGCTCCATCGTCTCGCGCAAGACGAATCCGAGGTTGGCGTCGTCCTCGACGACGAGAATCTGCTCAGGCATTCTCAGTCACCGCGAGCGGCTCCTCCAGCGAGGGCAGCTCGACGACGAACGAAGTCGTGCCCCCTGCCTCGCTCTCGACGCGGATCGCGCCGTGATGCGCCTCGACGATCTGCCGAGCAATCGCAAGGCCGAGTCCGGTGCCCTTCGGCTTCGTCGTGAAGAAGGGCTGGAAGATCCGCTCGTGCAGCTCAGGCGGGATTGCAGCGCCCTCATTCATCACGTCGACGCACACGGCGGCCTCGCGCATCATCGCGTGCACCGTCACCTGACCGTCGCCGCTCGCGTCCAGCGCGTTCTGGATGAGGTTGGTGAACACCTGCTCGAGCAGTATCGGGTCGCCGCTGACCGCCGCGAGCGGTTCTTCTACCGCGAGCGTCGGGAGACGACCGGGCCACGACGAGATCAGCCGTTCGAGAACGTCGGACAATTGAACCGATTGCCAGGTCTCTGGTTCGGGATGGGTGAGGCTCAAGAGCTTGTCGACGAGCTGTTCCTGGTGCTCGACGGCGTGCAGAATGCGTTCGAGATATTCGCGGGAGCGATCGTGCTCTGCCAGGTCCTCCTGGAGGAGCTCCACGAGCCCTCGCACGCTGGCGAGCGGCGTGCGCACCTCGTGCGCGATGCGCGCCGACATCTCACCGAGAAACGCGAGCTGATCGGCACGCTTGATCTGGTCGCGGATGCGCCGTTTCTCCGAGGCGTCGCGCAACAGCAGCACGAAGCCGCCACCCGCGTCGCGCGCCGCCTGCATCTGGATCGTCAAATCCAGGAGGAGCGTGCGCCCGGACCAGGTGTTCACCTTCAGCTCATCGACGTGCAGCACCGCGCGCTCGCCATCGGCCTGCCCCATCACCTCGGCGAGCGATTCGTTACCCTGGACGACCGGTAACGCGCCGTCCACGCCGAGCAGCGGATGGCCGCGGAAACGCGCCAGATTGCCTCCGAGCAGCGTTTCGGCGGTGGCGTTGAACGAGACGAGCCGCCGCGCGTCGTCCACGACGAGGATTGCGGCGGGAAGCTGGCCGAGGATCGCGCTGTCCGAGATCAAGCGATCCATGGATACAGTCAGCCGCCCGACGGCGGCGTCCAGCGCGCCGAGCTCGTCGCGCACGCGACGAGGTGTGGGGTCAACGGCGGGCACGGCGGCTTCCGTTCGTTCCACGATGGCCCACAGCCGCCGTGTCCACGCGACGCCGAGCCCCAGTCCCGCGAGCGCGGCGAGAACTCCCGCCGCGATTGCCGTCAGGAACAACATCTCGTAGGCGCCGGGCGCCAGGCCGCCGCGCTCGGCGATGAACGGGCGCTGAAGGTAGAGAAGGGCGAGTGTGCTGACGGATGCCGCGAGGGCCATCGCGACAGCTGATGTCACCCACAGACGGAGCCCGAGGCGATAGCGGCCGCGCGCGGAGATCACTTGATCCCGCCTCGAAGTGCCTGACCAAGGCTGAAGATAGGCATGTAGAGCGCGAAGATGATGCTTCCCGTGATGGCGCCGAGCACGAGAATCAAAATCGGTTCAATCAACGTCGACAGCGTCGCCACCGAGGCATCCACCTGGGCCTCGTAATATACGGCAGCTTTGCCGAGCATCGCTCCGAGGGCGCCGCTCTCCTCGCCCGCAGCCACGAGCTGCGTTACCAGCGAGGTGAAAGCGCCGGTCTGCTGCATCGTGTCGGCAAGCGTGGCTCCGTTGCGAACGCCGTGCGTCACCCTGAGAAGGGCGTGCTCGATCACGCGATTGCCGGAGACCTGTGTCGCGATGTCGAGCGCGTCGAGCAGCGGCAGTCCGCTCTGTAGCAGCAGGCTCAGCGTGCGACACGTCCGCGCGAGCACGGCCTTGCGAATCAACGAGCCGAAGAGCGGGATGCGCAGCTTCAGCGAGTCCGCGGCGTCGGCTCCACGCTCAGTCCGCAATACCATGACGATGCCGGCGATCAACAATACGGCCCCGAGCGCGACGAGGACCGCATAAGAGCGAAGAGCCTGGCTGAGGCCGATCAACGCGAGCGTCGCGACCGGCAGCTTTGCGTTGGCTTTGGCATAGATCTCTTCAAAGATCGGCACGACTTTCACGATCATCGCAACGACGATGAACAAGGCTGCCGTGAGGACGATCGTCGGGTAGGCGAGTGCGCCCTTGATCTTGCGACGCAGGTGCTCGGCCTTCTCGAGATGGACGGTCAGGCTGTTGAGGACCACGACCAGCGCGCCACTCACCTCGCCGGCGTGCACCGCCGAGACATAGAGGCGGCTAAAGACCCTCGGGTAGAGCCGCAGCGACTCCGCGAACGATGCGCCAGCCGACAGGGAATCGCGGACGTCCTCGATGATCTTGGCGAACCGCTTATCGCTGGATTCTTTAGCGATGGCGGTCAAGATACGAACGAGGTGCAGGCCGGCCTCGAGCATGGCCGCAAGCTGGCCGGTGAAGAGCACCAGCGTGTTCAGCTTGACGCGCCGTTTGAACCGCTGCGTCACGCCCTTGAGCACCAGGCGCAGCGGCGTGGACCGAGGATCGTCAGTGGTCGCCCGTAGTGAGACGACGAGATGACCACGCTCCCGCAGTCGCTGCATCAGCTGCGTCTGATCATCGGCCTGTTGTCGGCCCTGCGCGACGACGCCTGAGCGATCCACGACCTCGTATTCGAAGACCGGCATCGCTACTCCTGATCCGCGACCACGGACAGCACTTCCTCCACCGTGGTAATGCCCTGCGCGACCTTGCGCAGGCCCGACGTCCGCAGCGTCACCATGCCACTGTCCAGCGCGACTTTCTGGATGCGATCCGCGGAGAGACCGGCAAGGACCATGCCCCGAACGTCGGCCGTGATGCTCAACACCTCGTACAGCGCGACGCGTCCCGAAAAGCCCGTATTCCGACAGCGGCTGCATCCGCGACCGCGATAGAGCATGTCGGGACAACCGACTTCCGCCAGAACGACACGGTCGTCGGGCGTCGGCTCGCACTCTTCCTTGCAGTGCGCGCAGATTTTTCTGATCAGGCGCTGTGCGGCGGCCAGATTCACCGCGGACGCTACCAGAAACGGCTCGACCCCGATGTTGGTGAGGCGCACGATCGTCGAGACAGCATCGTTGGCGTGCAGCGTCGAGAACACCAGGTGGCCGGTGAGGGCCGCACGGACGGCAATCTGTGCTGTCTCGCTGTCCCTGATCTCCCCGATCATGATCACGTCAGGGTCTTGCCGCAAGATCGCGCGGAGGGAGCGCGCAAAGTCGAACGAGATCTCACTCTTGACCTGCACCTGCTGGATGCCCGGTTGGCGGTATTCCACCGGGTCTTCGACGGTCACGATGTTCTTGCGCGGAGACTTGATGGCCTTGAGCGCCGTGTGCAGAGTGGTGGACTTGCCACTGCCCGTCGGTCCGGTCATCAGGATCATGCCCCACGGCCGCCGAATCGCTTCCTTGAACATCTGGAGCTGGTCGGGATCGAAGCCCAGGCGCTCCAGCGTGTAGTGCTGGGCAACCGCCTCCTTGAGAAGTAGGCGCATCACGATTTTCTCGCCGTGAATTGTCGGTAACGAGGAGACGCGGAAGTCGATCTCGGAGTCGTTCACTCGCACCGAGAAGCTGCCGTCCTGCGGCAACCGGCGTTCGGCAATGTCGAGCCGCGAAAGAATCTTCAGCCGCGATACGACAGCCAGATGCAGTCTTCGGGGCACCTCGAGCAGCTCGTAAAGCAAACCGTCGATACGACAGCGGATCAGCGTCCGGTCCTCGAACGGCTCGACGTGGATATCGGAGGCGCCGTCAGTCGCGGCGCGCGTGAGCACGTAGTTGACGAGCTTCACGACCGGAGGATCGTCCGCCTGTGTTTGCAGCTGCTTGATGTCGACGATGTCGTCCCCACCGGCCGTGGGCACCATCGTCAGGGCCAGCTCCTGGCGCACCGTCTCGTCGTCGCGCTGCACGGTGAGCGCGCGATAGTGCTTCTGAATAGCCGCCTGGATCGCCGCCGCCGGGGCGATCTTGAAGTCG
>Ga0075426_10001420_pt1 | contig 17023 bp, 8 predicted proteins | sample SoiMethybrSBSTD5_FD_75304 | JGI IMG/M metagenome (GOLD analysis project Ga0075426, IMG submission 75304) | Bulk soil microbial communities from a Populus tree surrounding site in Tennessee, USA - Soil MetaG P. TD hybrid SBSTD5 | ecosystem: Environmental > Terrestrial > Soil > Tree plantation... | reverse complement strand
GATCGAGGAGATCGTCGCCGGCGTGTTTGCCGAGGTGCTGCAGCTCGACCGGGTCGGGACCCACGACGACTTTTTCGAGATCGGCGGCCACTCGCTGCTGGGCGTGCAGGTGGTGTCGCGGCTCCAGCAGCTGTTTGAAATCGATCCGCCGCTCGGAATGCTCTTCGACAATCCGACGGTGGCCCGTCTCTCCGCCCGCATCGAAGAGCTCCAGGCCGGGAGCCGCGGAACCGTGGCGCCGCCTCTCCTGCCGATGCCGCGGGAGGGAGAGCTGCCGTTGTCGTTCGCCCAGGAACGGCTCTGGTTCCTGGATCAGCTCGACCCCGGAATGACGGCGTACAACGCGCCGATCGTGCTCGGCCTGCGGGGGGAACTGCATCCGGGAGCGCTGCGCTGGAGCCTGTGCGAGCTGGTGCGGCGTCACGAGGTGCTGCGGACCCGGTTCGTGGCCGGGGAGGGACGCCCGGTCCAGTCGATCGACGAGGCCGGCGAAATGGATCTGCCGCTGGCGGATCTGCAGGGCTTGGGCCAGAAGGAGGGCATGGAGGAAGCGAAGCGGCTCGTGCGGCAGGAGGCCGGCCGGCCCTTCGATCTCTCCCGCGGACCTCTCCTGCGCGTCACCCTGCTGCGGCTCGCGCCCGAGCACCACGTCGTGCTGATGGTGGCTCACCACATCGTGGCGGACGGTTGGTCGCTGGGGGTTCTGGTCCGCGACCTGGGCGAGTTCTACTCAGCGCTGCTCAAGGACCGTCGACCGGACCTGCCGGCGCTCCCTGTCCAATACGCGGACTACGCGGTCTGGCAGAGGAATTGGCTGGCCGGAGAGGAGCTGGAGCGTCAGCTCCGATTTTGGCGCGAATGCCTGTCGGGGGCGCCGCAGCTCCTGGAGCTGCCGCTGGACCGGCCGCGGCCGGCCGTGCCGCGCTTCCGCGGCTCTCGCGTCCCCATGCGGCTCTCTCGCCAGCTGGCGGGGGACCTTGCCGCGATGAGCCGCTCCCAGGGCGCCACGATGTTCATGGTATTGCTGGCTGGATTCTCGGCGCTGCTGTCGCGAGCGGCGCAGGAAGACGTGGTCGTGGGCACGGTCGTGGCGAACCGCAACCGGCGAGAGCTCGAAGACCTGATTGGGTTCTTCGTCAATACCCTGGCTTTGCGCATGAAGACCTCCGGCGACCCGTCGGTGGCCCAGCTCATCGCTCAGGCACGGGAGACCGCACTGGCGAGCTACGCTCACCAGGAGCTGCCGTTCGAGAAACTGGTCGAGGGGCTGGCGCCGCAGCGCAGCCGCGCCCACGCGCCGCTCTTCCAGGTCGTGTTCGTGCTGCAGAACGCGCCCGAGGCGGTGCTGGAGCTGCCGGGCTTGACCCCGGAGCGGCTCTCCGGCGAGCTCGAATCTGCCGCCCGGTTCGATCTCACGCTGATGGCGGTCGACAGGGCGGACGAGATCTTCATCACCTGGGAGTACAACCGGGATCTCTTCGACCCCGCGACGATCTCCCGGCTCGCGGAGCACTTCCGGACGCTGCTGGGCACGGCGCTGCGGCAGCCGGAGCACCGGCTCTCGGATCTGCCGCTGCTGTCGGCCGCACAGCGCCACCAGCTTCTGGTCGACTGGGACGACACGGCCGCGGCCGAGCGTACGACGCCCGGAGTCCTGGCGCAGATCGAGCTTCGCGCCCGGCAGATGCCGGATGCCGTCGCCGCGACCTTTGCTGATACGCACCTCACCTACCGGCAGCTCGACGAGAGGGCGTCTCGGCTGGCGTGCCGGCTGCGGGAGGCGGGGGCCGGTCCCGAGGTCTGCGTCGGGATTTGCCTCGCTCGCTCGCTCGATCTGCTGGTGGCGATCCTTGGGGTGCTGAAAGCCGGCAGCGCCTACCTGCCTCTCGATCCTGCGTACCCGATCGAGCGCTTGGCCGCCATGCTGGAAGATGCCTTCACAGGCTCGGAGATCCGCCTCATCGTGGCCGAGGACGGGCCGGTCCACGACAACCTCACGTCCCGGCTGCCGGATCTGCGCAGGGTTCGACCGGATGCCGGCTCCGATGACGGCCCGAGGCAGCGAGGCACCGCCGCTTGGACGGGCGCCGTCGTGCCGGAAAACCTTGCCTACGTGATCTACACCTCGGGCTCCACCGGCCGGCCGAAAGGGGTGGCGGTGACGCACGGCGGGCTGGCCAACCTAGTGGCCGCGCAGCGGCGGCTGTTCGAGGTGGAACCGGGATCGAGGGTCTTCCAGTTCTCGTCTTCCAGCTTCGACGCCTCGGTTTCGGAGATCGCGGTCACCCTGGCCGCCGGAGCCTGCCTCTGCCTGGCCGATCGCCAATCGATGATACCGGGACCGGATCTTGAGCGCGCCCTGAACGACGGCGGGATCACCATCGTCACTCTGCCGCCCTCGGCCCTCGCCGCTCTGCCCGAGGGTCTCTACCCGGCGCTGCGCACCCTGGTGGTCGCGGGCGAGGCCTGCCCTGACGGTCTGGCGCGGCGCTGGGCGCGCGGTCGCCGCCTGATCGACGCCTACGGGCCCACGGAAATGACCGTCTGCGCCAGCACCGGCATCCTGCACGAAGGCGAGGCCCTGTCGATCGGCCGGCCGATCGACAACACGCGGCTCTACGTCCTGGATCCGCGGATGAACCCGGTCGCCCTCGGTGCGGCAGGGGAGCTCTACCTGACCGGACCCGGCCTGGCGCGCGGCTATTACGGCCAATCGGAAGCCACCGCCGCAAGCTTCGTCCCCGATCCTTTCGCCACCCAGCCTGGAGAACGGCTGTATCGGACGGGGGACAGAGCGCGGCTGCTGCGGGACGGCCGGATCGAGTTTCTGGGACGCCTCGATCGTCAGGTCAAGCTACGGGGATTCCGCATCGAGCTCGGAGAGATCGAGGCGGCGCTCGCGCGGCATCCGTCCGTCAGCGAGGTGGCCGCCATCGTGCGGCAGGAGCGCACGGGGGATCGCCGCCTGGTGGCCTACGTCGTGCCGCGGGGGGAGGACCCCTCCTCGGCCGAGCTGCGTGCCTTTCTGCGCCGCTCCCTGCCGGAGTACATGGCCCCGTCCCACTTCGTCGTTCTCGAGCGACTGCCGTTGCTGCCCAACGGCAAGGTGGATCTGGGGTCGCTGGCCCGCGAGAAGGGCCGGAGAGAAACCGCTCAGACGACCGCGCCGCGCAACCCCTGGGAGGCCGCCCTGGCGGAGATTTTCGCCGAGGTCCTTGGGTTGGAGAGCGTGGGGGTGGAAGACGATTTCTTCGATCTCGGCGGGCATTCGTTGCTCGCCTCGGGGCTGGTCGCCAAGATCGAAAGGCGCTTCGGCCGGAAGCTGCCGCTGGCCGTCCTGTTCGAAGCGCCGACGGTCGAGCAACTGTCGACCCGGCTTTTCGATCCAGCCAAATTCGCCGCCTGGTCGCCGCTGGTGGCGATGCAGCCTAAGGGCTCGAAGCGGCCCTTCTTCTGCGTCCATCCGCTGGGCGGCGGCGTCGTCGGCTACTACCGTCACCTGGTGCGTCATCTGGGAGAGGATCAACCTTTCTACGGCCTGCAGGCGAGAGGACTGGAGCAGCAGGCCGGCCTACGCCACCCCTCGATCGAGGAGATGGCGGACGAATACGTCGCGGCGCTGCGGAAAGTGCAACCTCACGGCCCCTACCTGCTGGGCGGAGCCTCCTACGGCGGCACGATCGCCTTCGAGATGGCGCAGCAGTTGACGCAGCAGGGCGAAGAGATCGGGGTGCTGGCCCTGATGGATGCCAAGGCAAATCCCCTGGCGACGGCGGAGGAGACACCGGTGGCGCAGGAGGAGGAAGCGCGGGACCGGGATCTCGCCGGTTTCGCCTTCGGTATGGCCCAGTCTCTGGCGACGCTGGCGGAAAAGGAGCTGCGGCTCACCTTCGACGAGCTGCAAGGCCTGCGTGACGAGGATTTCCTGGCGCTCCTGCTCGCAAGATTGCGTGAAGCCGGTCTCGTCGATGAGACGATCGACGTTCCCTGGCTCCTGCGCTATCGCGAGAGCCTCGACGACCGGGTGGTCGCCGGGGCCCGATATCGGGCTCGGCCTTATCGCGAGCGGATCGACCTATTCCGGACAATGCGGTCCGCACTGACCGAGCCGGCGGTCGAGCCGCCCGAGGCGGAAGATCCCGCCTGGGGATGGGGGAACATCGCTCTCGCGGGCGTCGAGGTCCACTGGATCTCCGGCACCCATCAGACCATGCTGTTGGAGCCTGCCGTGATCGACGTGGCGGCGAGGCTGAGCGCGTGTTTCGCGCGGCTGGACGGGCGAAAGCCGGCCGAGCGCGTGCGGCCGATTGCGAGCCACGAGGTGAGCGGCAAGGTCGGATCGGGAGCCGAGAAGAAGGGCTTTCCGGTCCCGGGTGCCGCCAGGCGACGGCAGTGAATTGTAAACCGGCCATGGAGGAGAGTCATGGGAACCCAATTGGATTGCGTCGTTGTCGGTTACTACGAAGAACCCGTTGACGGCCTGTTGGAATCGGCCCGGCAGATGCGGGACCACTCGGGCGGCTACCAGCATCTTCTCGCCAACACGGTACCGTTCCGTGGCAAGCGGGTGAGATATCCCGAGCTGCTCAACTTCGGCCTGCGGGAAGCGACCGGCAAGGCCTGCGACTACCACGTCGGCAGACTGCCGAACCTGGGGGCCTGTTACCTCACCAGCTTTCTGCGCCAACGGTCTTTCGATGCCGCGCTGGTCAATTTCTTCAATCATGATTACGAGTCGTTCAGGCAGCTTTTGGAGTGTTCGCCCAGAGCGGTCGCGCTGACGACGACTTTTTACTTTGAAAGCTCGCCGATCGCGCACCTCGTCAAATTCGTCCGTGAGCACAGCCCGGCAACCAAGATCGTCGTCGGCGGCCCGCACATCTATCACGTCTGCAGCGATTATTCGGAGGCGATACAAAATCACCTGTTTTCACAGATGGGTGCGGACATCTACGTCTTCGACTCGCAGGGCGAGCTGACGTTGAGCCGTATCTGCGCGGACCTGAGGGAGCCGACGCCGGATCTCAGCGCCGTGCCGAACCTGGTTTATACCCGGGACAATCGCTCGTTCCATCGCACGCCGCGAGAGATCGAAAACAACGACATGGACGAGAATTCGATCGACTGGCGCCATTTCCCGACGGAACTTTTGCAGCCCGCGGTGCAGCTCCGGACCGCCCGCAGTTGTGCCTACAAGTGCGCCTTCTGCCGCTACCCGGTCCTCGCCGGCGATCTCAACCTGATGAGCCTGGAGGTCGTCGAGCGGGAGCTGCAATACCTGAAGGAGATCGGCGTCACCCATCTGCTGTTTATCGACGACACCTTCAACATACCGAAGAACCGCTTCAAGGACCTCTGCCGGATGATGATCGACAGGAAATTCGGCTTCCAGTGGTTCTCCTACTTCCGGTGCGCCAACGCCGACGACGAAGTCTTCGACCTGGCCGCCCGCTCCGGCTGCACCGGAGTCTTCCTGGGCATCGAGTCGGGAGACAACCGCATGCTCAAGGAGATGCACAAGACCGCCACCATCGAGAAGTACCGGTACGGCTTGGCGAAGCTCAGAGAGCACGGCATTTTCTCCTACGCGTCTTTCATCATCGGCTTCCCCGGCGAGACCGAAGAGTCGGCGAACAACACTATAGGCTTCATCGACGAGACCAGGCCGACCTTCTATTGCCTGGAGAGCTACTTCCACGACAAGAAGGTCCCCATCGCCGCGCGCGCCGATGAATTCGGGATCACCGGCGCCAGCTATGCGTGGAAGCACAACACCATGGATTGGCGCCGGGCCGCGGAGCTGGTGACCGCGGGCTATCATCGGATCAGCGGCGCCATTCCGGTGCCTCTGTACTGCTTCGACCTGTGGACCATCGGCTACCTGATGGGACAGGGGCTGCCGCTGGAATATCTCGAGCGGTTCTTGCGCCTCGGCGCTGAGGTGCTCATCGCCGGCATGGAGGACGACACCGCGCCGGCGCCGGCCGATCTCGAGCAGCGGCTGATCGAGGCGCTGCGCGAGCCGGCGCGCCGGCAGGCTGCGGCAGGGATGGCGGCGGCATGACGACGAGCACCCAACCCCCGATCCTGATTCTCTCGTGCTACCGAACCGGTTCGACGCTGCTGCGGTTCATCGTCGACACCCACCCGCAGATCTACAGCCCTCCGGAGGTCGCTCTGGGGCGGACCGCGTACGACCTGGTGCGTTTCGCCATCGGCGTCAGGGGTTTGACGGTCGAGAAGGACCAGCTCGCCGCCATGCCGCCGGAGGTGCTGTCGTGGGTTCGCGCCATCCTGGAAGGGGAGATGTCTGCCGCTGCCGCACGCAAGGGCAAGGAGATCTGGTGCGAGAAGACCCCCAGCAACCTGCTGCCGGAAAATCTGACGATCCTCCGCCAGGTGTTCCCCGACGCCAGGTATCTCTGCCTGCACCGCCACTGTCTGGACGTCGTTCCGTCGCTGCTCAAGATGGCCGATCGCATCCAGGAGCTGCAGCCTTATCTCATGAAGGGCGGAGTCCTCACCGCGGTGATCAACTTCTGGAACGACGTCACCGCGACGCTGCTCCAGCACGAGCAGGAGCATGGCTCGCGATGCTTCCGTCTGCGCTACGAAGACATGGTGACGGAGCCCGCCAAAGTGCTCGAGCCCATGTTCCGGTTCCTCGGCGTGGACTGGGACGAGTCCCTGGTCACCGGTGTCTTCACGGCGCAGCACGATCGCGGCTCCGATGACCATTACATCTCGTTCACCAACTCGATCCATACCCGCAGCATCGGCTCGGGGCGCAGCCTGTCGCTCAAAGGGGTTCCCGAGAAAACGTTAGAGGTCATGCACTCTCTCCTGCGAAGACTCGGCTATCCGGAGCTGCCGGCCGCGACTTCCGCGGCCGCGGAAGCCGTCCCCGTCCACGATCTACGCTGGTTTTTCGAGACCCACCTGCCGGCGCGGATCCGCAAGGAGCCGGACCTCTGCGCCGCGATTGCCGGGTCGTACCAGTTCGTCGTCACCGGCGACCGCGGAGGCGCCTGGGTCTTCGTGCCGCGGGAATGCCGGATCGCCGCGGGCCCGGCCGCCGCGAGCTGCAGCATCGAGGTCTCGGCGGCCGATCTGTTCGCCATCGCCAGCGGCGAGCTCCATCCGTGGAAAGCCGCCGAGCTCCGCCGGCTGCGGCTGAGCGGCGACGTCCAGCCTCGCGAGCTGGAGAAAGTGGTGCGGCTGCTCCACCTGCCGAAGGCGGTGAGCCGGCCGGCGTTGTAGCCGCCGGCGTTGCGGCCGGGCGCGGGCTTACTCCGTGCGCAGCGTCAGGGTGGGGTCCACCCGCGTGGCGCGCAAGGCGGGGATGAGGCTGGCGAGCAGGGAGGCGGCGGCGAGGGTCAGCGCCACCGTGCCGAGCACCGCCGGATCGCGCGGCGTGACGTCGAACAGCAGCGGCTCGAACCACCTCCCCATGGCTAGGATCACGAGCCCGCCGATCCCGAGGCCCAGCAGGGCGATCGCCAGCCCCTCTCCGACCACGCCCCAGACGACGCGTCCGCTGCTCGCCCCGAGCGCCATCTTGATACCGATCTCTTTGCGGCGTTGCGCCACCATGTACGCCAGAACGCCGTACAGGCCGATCGCGGCCATGACCAGGGCCAGACTGCCGAAGAGGCTGAAGAGGGTGGCGCCCAACCGCCAGGGACGGATCTGCGGATCGATGAGATCCTGATAAGGGTGCACGTAGACATACGGCGCGTCGAAGCCGATCGACTGCAGCGTCTGCTGGACCGCCGTGATCATGGCGCGGGGATCTCCCACGGTGCGAACCAGGAGACCGGAGATCGTCGGCACGTCGGGAAACGGCGGCGCCGGCACCTGATCGTAGGGCACGTAGTACTGCATGATAGGTATGGATTCCTGCCGGATCGAGCGGCGGCGGGCGTCGTTGACGATGCCGACGACCTCGCGGCAAGGCAGCGACGGGCTGGCTTCCATGGACGGAGGCTCCCCCTCTACGTACCCGATGCGGATGCACTTACCGATGGCGTCTTCGTTGGGCCAGACGGTGCGGGCCATGGTGTCGCTGACCACCACGACCAAGGGAGATTTGGCGTCGTCCGCCGTGGTGATGCCGCGTCCACGGAGGACCGTCATGCCCATCACCCGGAAATAGTCGGGAGTGGCGGCGTTCATGAACGGCAGTTGGGTGCCTTTTCCCGGCGCGCCTTCGAGGCCGGGGACGCTGATCGGCGGGACGTTGTGCGGACCGAAGGGAAGCGCGTTCACCGGGATGGCGATCTCCACTCCCGGCAGATTCTTGAGCCGCTCCAGCCCCTCGCGATAGAAGGCATCGCGGCTGGCGCCCTGGAGCTTGCCGCCCGGACCGAGCGGCACCTGGGCCAGGAGCGTTCGCGCGGTGGTGAACCCCAGATTTTGATTGCGCACGTTGTACAGGCTGGCGACGAAGAGTCCCGCCCCGGCGAGGAGCACCGCCGACAGGCCGGTCTGGAGCAGCAGCAGCGCGCTCAGCAGCGTCGAGCGGCGGACGCTTCGCGCCTGAGAGCTGGGGCCCAGGCGCTGGGCCAGCGATGTCGCACCCGCCTGTCGCGCGGGAAGCAGTCCGGCGAAGAGGCCGGCGATGATCGCGGTCACCGCCGTGACCAGGAAGACGCGCGGTTGCAGCAGGGTCTCGCTCGGAGCCATGTCCGGCAGCAGTGTGAGGCGCGCGAGGTTGCCACCCCAGTGAGCCATCAGCAGGCCGACCGCCCCGCCCAGGAAAGCCAGCAACAGGCTTTCGGTGACCCACAGCCGCGCGAGCCGTCCGCGGCTCATCCCCAAGGCCAGGCGCACCGCGACCTCGTGCTGCCGCCGGGCCGTGCGCAGCAGCAACAGATTGGTCACGTTTCCCACCGCGATCAGGAAGACGGCGAGAGCGACGCCGCCCAGCCACAGTGCGATTCGTCCCTCCTGTGTGAGGCCGTCCGGCCCGACGGCGGCGATCAACGGCAGGAAGCCGATTTTGCCTTGGGATGCTTCGTCGGGAAGGTCGCTCTCCCGTCCGTGGCGATAGGCGGCGGTCGCGTCCTGGCGGGCCGCCGTCTCCGCGACGCCCGGCTTGAGGCGGGCCAGCAGGCCGAGGACATTGAAGGCCCGGTTCTCACGCCAATCGGCCGGCGAGCCTCGCATACCCGCGCTCAAGGGTACCCAGACGTCGATGGGTTTGACCCCGTCGCCGGTGAACCCGGGAGGAGCGATGCCGAGGACGACGAAGGGCCGGTCGTCCAGGATGATCTCCCGCCCCAAGGCTGCACGGTCCGCCGCGTAATGGCGCTGCCAGAAGGCGTGGCTCAACACCGCCACTTCCAGGCCGTCGGGAGGGCGGTCCTCCTCCTCGCCGAAGAACCGCCCCGCCTCCGGCCTCACGCCGAGCAGCCGGAAGTAGCCGCCGGAGACCTTCGCTCCTTCGATCGCCGTGGCATCCGCGCCTCTGCCGAAGACCATCGATCCCGCCACCGTCGCGGCCAGGCTCGCGAACGAGCGCGTGTTGTTCCGCAGATCCATGAACGTCGGGTAGGAGGTGGTGGGCATCGTGAACTGCTGGCCGGCCGAGCTCTCGCCCATCATCAGACGGACGACCCGATCGGCGTCCTGGATATAGGGCGGCGGGCTGAGCAGCAACCGGTCCAGGAGACCGAAGATGGCCGAGTTGGCGCCGATGCCCAGCGCGAGCGTGAGAATGACGAAAACGGTGAATCCCGGCTGGCGGAGGAGCGATCGCGCCGCGTAGAAAAGGTCCTGGCGAGCATCCGATAGGTAGTGTGCGCGCTTCTCACTCCGATCGCTCAAGATTCCTCCTCGACACTTGTTTTTTCGGGTCTACGGCTCCCGGTCTCGATCTCGGTTGCTGCGTTCGCCAACGCCGGGATCAGGCCTGCTGCCAGCGGAGGCCGTCTGCGGATGGTACCAGGCCGCCCGCCCGCAGCGGCCGTTCCGGGATCGCAGGGATCGTGGTGCCGCGCCGAATGGCGAGGAGCTGTAGCGAGGCGATCTCTTTGTTGAAGCCAAGCATGAACTTCTCAGGGTCGAAGGCGGCGTCGGCAGCCTTCACCGGGGGCGCGGCTGCGGTCCGGCCGCCGGCCTCGGGAGGAAGCACGTTGGTGGCGAACCAGTCGCCGAAGCTCCGCCGCGCCTCGAAAAACTCCTGCGGTCCGGCGAACAGCGGCTCGTCCGCCGCGCTCAGGCCGGCGACGAGGCGCACGAAGGCCTCGTTCCCCCGCTCGGTCGTATGGAGAATCTTGCGCGCCTGCCAGAAGTAGGAGCTCTCGTCCTGATGCACGTCGTAGAACGCCACAAGGAACTGGTAGAAACGGCCGAACTCGCGCCGGTAGCGGTCCTCGTACTCGGTGAAGCAGTCGTTCTCGGTGATGCCCGGTGTGCCGGCCAGGAGCGTGAGGATCGAGCGCGCGGCCAGCAGCGCCGAATAGGTGCCGAGGTGCACGCCGGAGGAGAACACCGGATCGATGAAGCAGGCGGCGTCGCCGGCGAGAACCAGGCCCGGCGACCAGAACTTGGTGGTGCAGTAGGAGTAATCCTTGCGGATACGCAACGGACCGTAGATCCCCTCCGTGACCCGCCGCGCCCCGGCCAGATACTCCTGGATGATCGGACACCGCGCGATGTAGCCCTGCAGCGCCGCTTCCTCGCCCTGCCGGATCTCCTCCGCCGCCTCGCGCGAGACGACCGCGCCGACACTGGTGAGCGAATCGGACAGCGGGATGTACCAGAACCAGCCATCGCTGAAGGCGGCGGACAGGATGTTGCCCTGGTTCGGCGCCGGCAGGCGCTTGCCGTTCTCGAAGTAGCCGAACAGCGCCACGTTGCGGAAGAACTCCGAGTAGACGCGCTCGCCGACGAGCCGCGAGAGGTGGCTGCGATTGCCGGAAGTATCGGCGATGAAGCGCGCGCGGGCCACGTGCTGCCGGCCCTCTCCGTCGGCGTAGGCGACGCCGACGGCGCGCCCGTCCTCGACGATCACGGACAGCGCATCGTGCCGCTCTCGTACGTCGACGCCGAGCGCCCGCGCCCGGTCGAGGAGGATCTGGTCGAAGGTGGCGCGCTCGACCTGATAGGCGTAGCCATAGGGATCGTTCTCCTTGCGGCTGAACCGGAAGGTCCAGGGCTCCGGGTTCGTCCCCCAACGGAAGGTGCCGCCGTTCTTGCGCGGGAACCCGCGCCGCTCGATCTCGCCGAGCACTCCGAGCATGCGGCAGATGCCGTGGATCGTGGCGGGGAGCAGCGACTCGCCGATCTGGTGGCGGGGGAAGGTCTCGCGTTCGAGCAGCAGCACGCGACAGCCCATCATCACGGTGAAGGAAGCCAGAGTCGAACCCGTGGGTCCCCCTCCGACGACGATCAGATCGTACCGGTCTTCAGACATGGCTCACTCCTCTTTCAGCAAGTGTGGTAGCCAATAATGAACGGGACATGGATGCTTCCGGCTTGCGCAACAGCCAGGAGTGGTAGATCGAGAGGCGCTGGCAATAGCGCTGATAAATTTCTTCGTTCACGGAGTGCAGGATCTGCTCGATGATTCCCCGATTGCCGATCTCGCTGGAGACCATGCTCGCGCAAAGCTCGGCGAGCTGGCGCCGGTTGCGGTCGATCCCCCTCGCCACCTCGTTGGTGATGTCCGTGGAGCGCAGAATCTCGAAGCCGGCGCCTGCAAACAGTGTTTGCTCCAGGGGGACCACATCGGCCTCCGGCATGGTATCCGTGAGGCACAGAAAGCCGCCCGGCTTCAGCACCCGCGCCACCTCGGCCAAGAATCGCGCGCGGTCCGGGTAGCAGTGGCAGGACTCGATGTTGAGCACGACGTCGAACGTCTCGCTGGCGAGAGGCAGGTGCTGGGCGTCCGCTTGCAGGAAGGAGAGCCCGGAAAGCCGGTGCGTCCGCGCGCAGAGGTGGATGGCCTCGGCGCAGAGGTCCAGGGCCACGACCTGCGCCGGCTGGCGATAGCGGGTGATGTAGGAGCTCGCCCCTCCCCGGCCACAGCCGATGTCCAGCACGCGGCGGCCCCGCAGGTCGAGGTCCGCGAGCACGTAGCGGACGAGCTGGATTGAATACCGCCAAAGCTGGTCCTCGCTGCGGAGCTCCCCGAAGTCCTCCGTGCCGTCGCAATAACCATGGTTCATGAACACGAAACGCTGATCGGGAACCAGGCGCGCCACCGCGCGGTAGTAGCCGGCGATGGGGTTGGCTTTGTCCTCGCGGGCCCTGAACAAGAGCCGGTTGATCCATGGCAGGCTGCGGCCCGCGCCCCGCATCTTGAGCCTGCCGGTCCACACCAGAAAATCCGCTTGCGAAGGGTCCTCGCAGAGGGCGAGGAAGTCCTTGCTGCCGACCTGGATGCGGCATTCCGCCCCCGGCCAATCGCCGGGCTGCACCCGCGGCGGATCGGCCCGCAGGTTGATCGTCCACACCCCTCCGCCCTCGCCCTGAACCTCCACCACGCAGACCACGCCGAGCGCTCGCGCCTGGGCCCGCGAGCGCTCGAGATGGGCGGCGACCTCCTCGAACCGGTGGCGAATGGCGTGCACGTCGGACGGCAGCTGCTCAGACCTCAAACAGCACCCCCTCCGTGGCGCCGCGGGCGGAGTTGATCACCCCATCCCCCGTTCCGCGCGGAATCATGCGCAGGAAGCCTCCGCCGTAGCTGTCGCCGAAGCAGAAGGTGCCCCACACCACGTCGTGGATTTCATACCCCTGCTCGCCGCATTGGTAGAGGTAAGGTCTCGACTCGACCCGCTCCTGTGCCAGCCAGCCGCCTTTGGCGACCACCTCGGCGACCAGCTTCGCCCAGGAGTCCGCCGGCGTGCGATATCCAAACGTCACTCCGCGGCCCTGGAAGCCGCGGTAGGGTTTGAGCACGAGCGCCTCGCGATGAGAAACCAGCAGCTCGGGCAGCGCCGCCGTCACTCCGCGGTAGGTCGCCGCGTCGGGGCCCACCGCCCGCGTCCAGGGCAGATACCGCAGCAGGACGTCCCGTTCCTCTACCGTGAACGCCGCGGAATCGGCGTGCTCGGACAGCAAGGCGAGGAGCCGCTTGTCGTTGAGGAGCTGGTTGATCGGGCCATTGTAGAGGGTCAATCGACCCGCCTTGAAAGAACGGAACACGGCCTGCGGAGGAGGCGCCTCCGAGTTCATGTGTACGAGGGCCTGGATCGGCCGCCGATCCAGATACCAGATCTGATTTTGCCGCGGGGAGAGATCGGCATAGGAGCAGATCACCACTTCGCCGCTCAGCCCCGAGCCGCTTTCGTGCAGCACGTCGCGATAGGTCCGGCTGAGCTGCGCCTCCACGCTCGCCGCGGCGCGCGCGCTCATGGCGATGGCGACGTTGAGCACTCCAGCCGCCGTGGCCGGCTTGCCGAGGTTGTGGGCGATGACGAATTGCAGCATCGTCGCCAGGGGGTCCCGGTGGTAAGGACGGACTCCTTCTTCCACGAGGAACCGGGCGATCACCGGGTGAGACCGAACGCGTTGCTCAAAGAAGCGGTGCTGCCATCCGCCGATGAGTCCGGCGTTGACCTCCAGGCACTTGAAGCCTTCCGCCGTGTCGATGGAGTCGGTCCGCACCAGCACGGCGTCGAGGCCGTCGGGCGGCTCGAGGAGAATGGCGATCAGCGCCGTGTTCGGAAGCCCATAGTAGGCGGCGATTCGCCGCGGATCATTGCCGAAGAAACGTTCCGGGATGCTCTTGACCAGGCGCGTCAGCTCGACTGTGGCGCGGCGGATCTCGGCGAGCTTCTCCGCGGCCAGGAACGTGGGCCATGACTGCAGCGCGGTGAAGTACTCGCCGGCGGCGAGGTGATCGAGACGGCGCGTCCGCGCGGGATCGCCCGTGACGTAGTCCAGAAACCGCTGGGCCGTTGGGGAGAGATGAGCGGCAACCTGTTGCACATGTTCCACAGGCTCAGACCTCGAACAGAATGCCTTCAGAGGCGCCACGGGCGGAGTTGATGACTCCGCCTCCGGTGCCGTGCAGCATCATGCGCAGGAATCCTCCGCCGTAGCTCTCGCCGAAGCAGAAGGCCCCCCACACCACGTCATGGACGCCGTATCCCCGCTCTCCGCATTGGTAGAGATAGGGTCTCGAGTCCACCCGCTCCTGCGCCAACCAGCCCCCTTGCGCGACCGCATCCCGGACGAGCTTTGCCCAGGTGTCCGGCGGCGTCAGCCGCCCGAGGGACACGCCTTGACCCTGGTAGCCGAGGACGGGTTTGAGCACGAGCTCCTCGCGATGCGCGAGGAGCAGCTCGGGCAGCGGCCCGGTCGCTCCACGGTAGGTCGCCACGCCCGGACTCAAGAACCGCGTCCAGGGCAGGTGCCGGCGGAGGATGTCCCGTTCCTCGGCCGTGAACACGGCCGAGTCCGCGTGCTCGGAGAGGACGGCGAGGTTGCCCTTGGTATTGATGAGCGGATTGGCCGGGCCGTTGTAGAGGCTCACCCGGCCCGCCTTGAAGCACCGGAATACGCCTGGAGGAGGATTCTCCGCGCTCATCTCGACGATGGCGTGGATCGGCCGCTGATCGTCCTGATACCAGACCCGGTTCTGGCTCACGGTGAGGACGGAGTAGGGGCAGAGCACCACGCTGCCGGTCAAGCCGCTGCCGCTGGCGGCCAGCAACTCGCGATAGATGCGGCTGAGCCGGGCGTCGTCGCGCGCCAGATTGGCCTCGTCGACGACGATCGCGATATTGAGCGCTCCGGAGGCCGCGGAACGCTTGCCGAGGTTGTGCGTGAGAACGTGCCGCAGCATCGCCTCCAGAGCGTCCCGATGGTGGGGTTCGATCCGTTCCTCCGCCAGGAACCGGGCGATCATCGGGTGGGCGCGGACGTGCTCCTCGAGGTACCCGAACAGCCATCCGCCGATGCGCCCGGCATTCACTTCCAGGCATTTGAAACCGTCGGCGGTGTCGAACAGGTCGGCCCGCGCCAGCGCGCTGTCGAGGCCGGTGGGCGGCTCGAGGAGCAGCCGCACCACGTACTCGGGGATGTGGTAGTGGGCGGCGATCTGGCCCGGATCGTTGCCGAAGATACGTGCCGGGATGCTCTCGATCAGACGGGTCAGCCCCACCGTCGCGCGGCGGAGCTCGGCGAGCTTCTCCGCGCCGACGAAGGTGGGCCACGACTGAAACTGGCAATGCTGATAGAAGGTATACAACCACTTGGGGCAGTTGTCCCCGAGGTGGTCCAGACGCCGCGTCCGCTCGGGATCGCTGGTGACGTATTCGAGGAACTTCTGGGCGGCCGGCGAGAGATGGGCCGCGGCCTGGTTTACCGGTTCCATGACGGCTCCCCGGGCGGCTGGCGTCTGTTATACTCGCAGGGCGACAACATAATCTTAAGGAGCGGAGTCCGTGAACGAGCTAGTGCAAAAATTGACGCAAGAGCAACCGATCGTCGCCAGCTTGCGCCCCGAGTCGACGTTGGAGCAATTGCGAGCCGCAGTGGACAGGAAATACGTATTGATCAAATTTACCGAGACGCGCGGCGGAACCGAGCTCGGCATTCGGCTGGACCCGGAGAAGAGCGATGTCTCGGCAGCGAATTTCGACACCGGCACCGGCAGGATTCGCATCGTGGGCGACCTCATCCTCGACTACGTCCCGGTGCGTTTCCATGGATATATCGACCTGGAGAGCTTGGCGGGCGCCGGCAGGCTCGAAATCCTTCCCGCGGCCGGCGGCGATGACGCTGCGGCCAGCGCGCCGCCGCCGGCGTGAGCGTGGGGTTTCCGGGTTGCGGAAGCCGGATCGCACTTTAGTTCAGCAAGATCTCCTTTTCTCCGAAGAGCCTCTCGGCTTCGAGCCCGCGGGCGCGGCAATCGGCAATCAGCTTGTTGGACGCGATGATCGGGTTCGAGTGCTCCGTGTACTTCACGCTCATGATGTAGTTGAGCCAGGGCTCCTGTCCCATCGCGTATACATAGGCGTTGCGGCAGTTGAACCGGTTCACGATGTCGACCGCCCGCTCGTAGTTGGAGCCCGCGAGCCGCCGGCTCTGGTCCATTTTCCGATCGAGCGGCCGCGTGAGCAGCGGACCGTAAACCCATGACAGCGGCGCGCCGTCGCACTCCATGCCGATGAAAGCGGCGTCGATGTCGCCGATCAGCTCGTGCAGGCGCTCGTAGAGCCGCGGATCGACGTTGCACGAATCCGCCGCGAAGAGGAGCGTGTGGCGGCCGACCCGGCAGTGGTAGGCGAGCTTGGTCCGGATGTCGAGGTCGGCGTGCTCGCCGAGGAAGGGCAGCCCGGTGATCTCCACCCCTGCCAGCTCGAGTGTCTCCATCTCGTCGAGCTCGTAGACGTTGGGGAAGCCGATCTGCCGCAGCAGCAGCTTGAGCGACGGGTCCTGCAGCTCGGCGCTGCCGTTGCGCGGCACCACGATCGTCCCGATCTTGTGCCGGAGCTGCAGGATGGTCTCGAACAGGATGTGGTCCTGGTGGTTGTGGGTGATCAGCGCGAAGTCGATCCGCTCCGGCAAGTCCTGGTAGGAGTAGCGGGAGACGTCGCTCTCGTAGGTGTAGCTCAGCACCGGATCGAGGAGGATCCGCACGTCGGCGGTCTCGACCAGGATGCAGGCGTGGCCGAAGTAGCGCCACCGCACGCCCTGGCCCTGGTAGGGCTCGTAGGAAGGCGGCGGCTCGGCGGTCAGCAGCTTAGCGAGTCCTTCATCGAGCTCGTCCTCCAGCTCCAGCGCCTCCTTGATGTAGGCGAAGGCCTGCGGCGTTCGCTTCATCTTGAACAGCTCGTCGAGCCCGGGGTGCCGGAAAGGCCGCCGCAGATGCACGTCGCCGTTTTCGGCCAGGCGCGGAGTGCTGAGGACGAACGGCCGGTCGTCCTGGTGGATCATCGACAGCATCAGGCTCTGAGCCGACTCCTCGTAGTAAGAGCTGCGATACAGCAGCGACTCGATGAGCCGGAAGGAGGGCTGGCTGTTGAGGTCGTAGACCAGCTCCACGAGACCCCGCAGCCGTTCC